>JAABUM010000037.1_pt1 | contig 369054 bp, 197 predicted proteins | sample 5559161 | NCBI WGS metagenome assembly JAABUM01 (sample SAMN10711868, study PRJNA513369) | rock metagenome | isolation source: Antarctica rocks | place: Antarctica: Victoria Land, Siegfried Peak nord
TGGGGGGGTGGGGGAGGGTTATGGGGATGGGGGGGATGAGGGTGAGGAGGGAGAGGTGGAGGGTGGATGTGTGGGTTGTTAGGGCGTGGATGGTTGTTGTTTCGGTGGGGGTTGGGGGGGTGGGGTGGGAGAGGAGGCGGGTTGTCCAGTGCGTGAGGAGGGTGGTGTGGTGGTTTAGGAGGAGGAGGAGGGGGTTGGTGTTTGGGTTTGGGTTTGGTTGTGAGGAGAGGAGGGCGGTTTCGAGGCGGGAGAGGAGGGTAGGGGCGAGGACTGGAGGGGGGTTTGTGATGTTAGTGGGGTTGGGGTTAGGGGAGGGGAGGGGAGGGGAAGGGTGTCTTTCCTTCGTATGGGAGGATGGGGATGTAGGAGAGGAGGGTTAGGATTGTCTTTTGGTGGGTTTGACCGTTCCATTTTGGGAGGTAGGATTCGAAGAATTGGAGGGCTGGGTTTGGGAGGGTCTGGGTTTTCTTTCAGTTCATGCTTTGGGCTTTTTTTGAGGGAAGGGGGGGGGGGGGGGGGGATTGGTATACCTTTGTGAATTTTGTGAAGATGAGGACTTCTTCCAGGATATTGGCGAGGGCCTTTTCCGTTTCGGTTTCTCGTCCGCTCTCGAGGTTTTTGAGCTGTTGTGTGAAGATTGGGGTGAGTAAGTTGTTGAGACTTTCGGCCAGATCGTCGGCGGGCATCAGGGTTGCATGGGATTGGAAGGTGCGGTTGCTTAGGTCGGAGAGTGTGAGTTCGGTGGGGAATGGTTTTGAGAGGCTTGTGATTATGTCGTGGTGTTTTTCTGTGCTGTTGGGATTGACTTTATTTGTGGTATTTGAAACGTCGTGGATGGCTTGTGTGGAAGAGTCCTCTTGCACCAGGTCTTGCACGGTAGGATTCTTAGTTTGAAGTTTGGTATTTTCTGGAATCTTATCCAATTGAGCACTCCATTCGGCATCTGGGGGCGCAAAGCCTAACGAGACCTTTTGGGAGACCTTGCCCACATTCAATGAATTTGGCGCATACCCTTCGTAGACCAGCATAAGCTTCTGCAGAGCCGGTTCCTGGCCCGCTGTAATTGATAGGTCGTTCAGTAGCATGATACGAAAGGGTCTGACGTGCTTCTCCCGCGTGATGATGGAGAGGAGATGGCATAGCTCGGCTCGAAGACTGGTGGTGTCCAGTAGGTTAAAGAGTACGCTATAGCACTTCGACAAGGCTGCAGTATCCTCTAGGAGCTCATAGGTCATGATCAGCCACTTGATGAGAGCCTGTTGTGTAGGCACTGATGCTTTGAGCGTGCCATGGCCCAACGAGCTGATTATGCTGTAGATCAAATCTGAGGAGACGAGCTTTGCAGGATACAGGCATTTGATAAGAGCGTTTTGACTGGTCTGATCAATCGATTTTGAAATGATGGCGTTGATCAACTGTTCCAATGCGGTGTTGGCCAGGCCGTTGGTATGGGTATGGGTCCTTATGCTCTCAATGGCTGACCTCGGAACGGGCGATCTGGGCTTGGATTGAACCTCCGAGGCTGAGAAAGGTCAGCATGATAATGAAGAATATGGGTAATTGCTCTTGCCTAACGTCACCTGTTGTAGGGCTTCTTCATACGTGACAGGCGTTGCCTCTACGTCTGTCAGTTCCTTCTGACCGGAAAGGAAGTTCGCTGGTCCTACCGACCATCGTTAATGGTTACGGAAGGCATTGTACACCCCAGTCATCAAGCATACTACTCGGTGGTCCAACTAAGCAGATGGGATGTCATTTGTTCTCTATCTTGTTATGTCACGTGCAGGATGAATAGCATATATCAACAAGAAATTGTTCCACGGCAATTATGCTAAATTGCATATGGGATCAGCTGTTGTACTGGTCGTAACATCGAAATGACGGTGCAACATTTACACTTAACCAACAACATGTACCTCAAATCGTCTTAGATCTACAATTGTTGAAGTGTTACAATTCAGCGCCCATTCTATCGCACGTGTAGCTTAGGTCATGACGAGGAAGATCGCTGAACAATATTGGGTAGGGACGTTGATATGTTGCGGTCAAACTATAATACTTATATGTCCTACATTGAATCGTCATGCGAGATTCCCAACAGTGCTCCGTACTAATTTCCAGCATTGGCAATGATATGAGATTAACAGCTTTGTCGTTTGGATATGTTGCTTTGCTGGACTATGTTCCTGGTTGATGGATATGCATCACGTTTCAAATCCCGAATGTGGACGACAGCGTAATTACTCTCCAAGTTCATCAACCGAATATCCCGGGTTGGGCATGCAGAATGCCTAGTCTTGCGGGGAGACCTTCGCCACTCAAACGACGGATATTAGCTTCGTATTCTTCTCATTTGGTCCACTCGCCAATCTCAACTCGACACCAAAATGCGAAGTTTTCGTGCCCACCACGTCGAGCCGATCTCGCAAATCTCGAACCCTTTTGCCAGATCCCTTGAATACTGACCGACACACCACAACACTCTTCGCCAATCTTCGGTGCACACTGACAGTCTTCCCCACAAACACTGACAATTCGGAGGCGTAGAAATGGCCGCGATCCACATACCACGTCAGCGCCTCTTCCGTGAACTCATCTCCATCCCGGCAGCAATGCAATTCCAAAGATTCCAGACTTGCAGGCAACAATTGGCTGGCCATCTCTCGTTTCTTATCGAGTACTTCTCCGTAAAAAAGAGCCGTCTCAATCTGTGATTCGGACGGACTCGCACCAAGCAAGACGGAACTTTGAATGCACAGATGCTTCAAGCTCACGAATCTCTGCAGGCTTCCTATGGTCAAGTGACTATCGTCGCGGCCCTCGATGCAGAGCACAAGCCTTCTAAGAGTGCCATTTGCAGATCCAAGTGCCGCTGGGAGCAACCATAACGGGAACACTTTCCCGCTGCTGACTTCCTGAAGGATACTCATATGAAGGGAGGTTAGGTTCGTGAGATGTGGTAAGAGGCGGAAGAGACTCAATTGCCTGAATCCAAAGCCAACATCATAGCCTAATGCCGCAACAATCTCAAGGTTGCGGACAAAGCGGCCTTGCCGAGATTTCTCGATTTCTAGAAGTTTCCGTTGGATCTTCCGATCGCTGTAGCGATCATCGATGGAACGGTAGTCTTTGTGATGTAAAGTGATAGTCCGGTACAGAAGCGGCGTAATCAAGCCATAGCAGCGGCGGTCCGAGAGGGCGAATCGCAGGATGTCCGAGGGTTTTCGAAGGTGGGAGCGTACAGCAAGGATGAGCTCGTTTGACAGATCGGTAAATTTGGCCATTGCCGTTATAAAAGAACTCAGGATGGAGCACTAGCATAGGGAAAACATAAGATGATGCAAAATTGTCTGGAAGCCAAGGAAGTCAAAGCCTAGGAAGTCACGGGGCGTGTTGTTGTCGATATTGTTGTTACCACCGTTGGTGTTGTAGGAATGCTGGTGTTGTCACCAAAACCTGGACTCGGTCGTACTGACCGTTTGCCGGGGTAAGAGGATGTTTAAGCGTTTCAAATTCTCAAGGGTGATGCTGTCCGCTTATCGCAAAGTTCGAGGCATAAAAGAGAACGGTATACCTGGTGTTGAAGATCAAATGTGTTGAGGTCCACATCTCGAGGTTCGCCGCTCCGAAACTCCGTGCCTGGTAATCTGTAGGTGGTTAATACTGTTCCAGCAAGCGATATAATCAAATGACCTAGTCGCGTATGATCCTGATACGCATGTTTTTCAGACATTCATGTAGGAAGGCATGCACGACCAACAAACAAATTTTGTTTTTCTCTGTCCTGAATACCCGCACATTGGGAGGACTTTGCCAGGCCCGACACGATCTTAATCGCATGTACACTTCGAGTGTCATATTTGCAGTGATCGTACGATGCAATGGGCTCATTGCTTCGAATTGCCTATCCTTTATCGAGCGATTGTGCTCCCAGTCACGGAGATTCAGTAGCAGTGATCCATTCACCTTTGTCCAGCATACACCTACTGCTTCATAGCCCAGTAATAAAAGGCTCTGGGTACGACGATGAGGTTCACACTCCGACCCTTCTAGCGGCCAAAATTCATATTGCGGTCGATGGAGCCGTAGCTAGGAGTGCAAATGTGCAGAACGAGGTAACAACCCCAAGAAATTCCAGCTCCCAAGACGTGATCGACTTTCAGACCCTCCAGAACGTTATAACGACTATACGAACGGTATCACGAAGCCTAAATTCTTGAGGGAGACGTGTGTGGCAGAAGGGCGATCGTCAGTTCCACTCTGCCAATAGAAGGGTGTATCTCTGCCTGAAGCCATGATGAGATTGAACTCGGCCTTTAGCAATTGCGGTGCTCCGAGATTGTCTTTGTATCAAGCAGTAGGATGTCCCTGACAGCGAGCGCTCCTTTACCACATCCGTGCTTGTATTGGTATTACCTCCAATACACTTCCTATCCGTCAGCTACTTCAACAATATTCGAGGGGACAAAAGGTCATGGGCGATCTCATCATTGGTCGAGAACTCTCAAGCTAGATCTTCATATGTAAGTTACAGTCGAGGAAGCAGCGACTGGATCGAGATGGGCTTGTAAGACTTGTGTCTCTCGTTAGCGATTTCCGCATGTGGTTGCTCTCTCGCTTACCTCGTATTCTATCCGTCCCGTTCACTAGCAGTGACTACCGAGCTACCTATAGAGTAGCGAGTATTGTTCTCGAATGCATCCCTCCACCCATAAAGAAGGCAGCTTTCCCGCCGTATTGGCAATGATCTCCCTGACCCTTCTTTCAACCTTCAGAGATTTGTCCTCACACTTCAATTTTAGGAACTTTGAATCTTGAGTACCAGACATGCAGTTCTCTCGGCTTATTTACCTCACTCTATTCACCATCATTGCAAGGTCCAAGGCTCAAAACGAGACCTCGGGCGTATGTGTGTACAACTACACACCCACCACGACAATCACAACCAGCCCTACAGGTCTATATAGAGTGTATTACACCTGTCCGACTTCTCCGGTGTACACCAACCTTCAATGCTGTAGCGCCCCTATCGATGATACACACAAACGCGAGTGGATGGGTTGTAAGGACACCCTCCTACGTGTCCTACTATCGAGTGGGCAATGCTGACTAGCATGGCAATACAGGCATAAGCCCAGTCACGACAGTGGACGAGCGAGATTTCAACAGCTGTGATCCGGGTAAACTTGGAGTATGCTGCAGTAGCCCTGTAAGTGAATCCCAAGTGCGACAGCTGATACGCATCTGAAGCTGAGACCGTTTGTCTCAGTATTGTGGTGACATTGGAATCGCCAAGGGTTGTTCCCGGGCACACAAGAAGGAAGTTATTCACTCGAGGAGATAGATTGTTTTTGAATAGATATCCTTCGACCTTCATTGGGCGAATCGGTAGAGCTAGAGGTGGAAGGCTCACAAGCCCGGTGGAACATTGGTGATATGATTGATAAACATAGTAATACAATGAAAAATGAACCTTCAAATAGCGGCATTAGCGGATTTCGCTCAAGGCATATGTATCGCATCTTGGTCTCCATTTCGGGCCTCATGCTTCAGAGCTAGCTGGAGGACGACTTCCCGGCATTTCTTGTGATATTATCAAGCACAACAAGCGTTGTGGCTCCTTTTCGCGACTAAGGAGAGGAAGCGAAATCTAAAATCTTAATATTTCGCGGGCTATAGTTGCCAAAGGAGTCTGAATTTATGCGTTGGATGCAGGCTACTGGCTCGAAAGTGCAGAAAGCGCTGCGTTTGTCGTAATGGAAAGCACCTAAAGAAACGAGTGCTTCGCTAGTCGGTATGCCATTTTGCTGCCCGGCCTGTCATGGCCCACCCACAAATCTCCGACGCGCTCATCCAAAGCACCGCGAGTCTTGCGTGAGGCCAACGATTTCTCTCCCAACTGTGATCTTTTACAGACCCATAAGAGCAGCCAATCAGCGATTCAATCCCTGGCGATTCTGGTCATGATCAAATTAGGCTCTCTTTGTACCAAAAATGCCAACAAGGTTCCAGATAACAGAATAGTGAAATGTGGGAGCTCTCAAGATGTGCGTGTCCATGGCATAGGCTGCTGCCATTACCCAAGCTTGGAAGCCGAGGCGATTTGTCTCTAAATGATCAGGTTTGGAATAACGTGACCGGAGGTCGGCAACGAGGATCTCTCCTTCCGTTCTAGTAGTTCTTTGAGCTAGATTTACATTCAATGCAATAGGATGGCAAAGTTATTTCTCGTTTTCCCAGCCCTTACTTCTTCTTTCTTGAATGGCCTGCACTTGACCTCTGATGATTCTTCGCGCTTCCAGAGATAGTATGCAAGCTTTGCACTTGTCTTTACATTCACCTTCGTATATCCCAAGCTACCCATGATAGCCTCAAGCCTCTCCTCATCCAGATATCTCGAATTCGCGACACAAGCCACTGGCAAGACAAGGAACAACGCAGGAAATGTTCTACTTCGTCCTGGTTTCAGAGGTCTGAGAAAGGCCTCAATCCGCTTCAGCATCTTGCCCCTTTCTATCGCGTCACTGACAAAATTGACCACCAAGCTCAAGCTCACAACGTCGAAACCCTCCTGTTCCAGATCCGCGGCTTTCGGGATTGGCATATCCATGAAATCTTGGGCCTTAATCTCAGGATGCTGGGAGTGTAGATCGATTCTTGTTACATGAAACAGTCCGCTTCTTGAGCAGGCATTGTCGGTCCTTAGGGATCCCACTTCAAGAAGCCTCAGCTTTTCTCTAGATTTTCCGCTTGGCGTGATTGTCATCGCAGATTGAGACAGCCACTCTACTAGCATCTTGCTCGTATCTCCACCTCGCCTTAGTGATTGCCCCTGTATGCTAGCTTGTTGATATCTAGCAAGACCACCCAGAGCATCGATCTGGCCCTGTAGGTCTTTGGCTCCGACGTCATTGCCACTTATCAAAGCTGACGAGAGCTGCTTGCGTAGAGTGTGGTGGGTACGAATCAAGGTACGAGTTGTGTGCGAAGACAAGGAGGGCGGGGGCTTTGATTTGCGGGGTCGTGTGGAGGACAGGAGTTGTGGGCGGCGCTGCTTTGTATGGGCCATTATGCCATGAATTTGAATTCGGCTTGAAATTCGGCCAGCCAGGCTGGCTTGCAATGAATGTTCATGCCATGCTTGTAGAAAATGGCTGAATTATCGGCAGAATTGTAGAACTGGAGCGGCGATATCTCGGGCTTGGCGCTCCCGCTAGCGCAGCCCACAATTTGGGTGTGAATTTCGCGAACATCTACTGACTAACATCAAAACCAGCGACAATGGCGCCAAAAGCTGCAAGCAAGAAAGGTACGCAGGCATTTCGATTGCATAGCCCATGAGAGAAGTGACTGGAGCACTAGTCATATGGAACAATCGATCTCGAGGAGTGCTTCGATCTGTCGCCCAATGTCACATTTCCATATCAACCTCCAAAAGCTCACATACTTCAGAGACTTCATGAGATGTTGCAAGCTGACTTATAAATCTGCAGCGCCCATCGGTGGCAAGCACAATGCTAAAGCCAGCCTGGCCTCAAAGGCCACCCTCAAAGGCGTATGACATCTTTAGTGACTACAGGACTACGTACTCTATTAACGCAATGCCTTCAGGTGAACTCGAAGAAAGCCCGCAAAGTTCGCCTCACAACCACCTTCCACCGCCCAAAGACCCTCCAACTCTCACGATCCCCAAAATACCCACGCAAATCGGTCCCCCATGAGCCCCGCCTCGACCACCACAAGGTCATCATCCACCCGCTGAATACCGAGAGCGCGATGAAGAAGATCGAGGAGAACAATACGCTGGTGTTTGTATGCGATGTCAAGGCAAACAAGAGGCAGATCAGGGAGGCACTGAAGAAGCTGTATGACGTGGAGTGTGTGAAGATCAATACGCTGGTCAGGTAAGTTATATGAGAGCGTTTCCTTTGCGAACGTCAATGGGGGGCTAATGGTGTCATCACAGGCCTGATGGATCGAAGAAAGCGTATTGCAGATTGACGCCGGATGTGGATGCGTTGGACATTGCAGCAACGAAGTTGAACATTGTTTAGAGCTGAGGATTGATTACTGTTAGCTATATGTCAAAACGACCTTCAAGATGCTGCTCTGTCACCACCATGAGACGGATACTTAGTATCCGCAAAGGCCACGCGATGCCTGTGAGCTGTCGATGCTGCGATATCTCTGAGCGAAAAGAAGTCTATCCAGCCAGCCTTCCGTATCTACCAGCGCCACACAAATGCCCCTCCGCCCTCTATTCATATTGCTGATTGTAGAACATCCGCACATGCGATAGCCAATCCTGGCTGTACCCACACCACCTAAACCACAAGCTGTAAACCGTAGTCCTGCCCCTTCCCATCCCCCACAAAATATCCCATAAATCTCTCCTCCTCTATATCCCACCTCACAGCAACCCCTCACATCCCCCCTGCCCCCTCATCTGATTCAAATGTCTCAAAGCCGCCTCATTCGCATCCAAAAACCTCTCCACGCAATTCTGCGTACAACCCGTCTCACCCCCGCTCAGCGTCCCCGCCGAGATCTTCGCCGTCATGCATTTTTTCCAGCAGATGTCTGTGAGGTTGTGTACGGCTAGGAATAGAAGCAGTCATTCATTAATTAGCTAGAAGGCTATAGGAATTGAAAGGTCAAGGAATATGATATGATTGAGAGGAGATAAAGAGGTAATGATGTGAGGTGATTGGAATGATTGGGATGATAAAGTGACATACATTCCTGTATCTTCGCTTTCTGCATCTCGTTCGTAAGCGATTGCTGCAGCTCTCGCTTGTCGTAGTCTGAGAGTTTGGAGAGGTCGAGCTGGGGTTGCTGTTGGGTGAAGGAGGGGTCCATGGTGATAGGGGTTGAGTAGATAGGAGGCACTGATTAATTGAAGGGACTCTCCTTTATTGGATATACGTGAGGTTTGGTGGCAGTGAGTCCCTGGGCTTTTTTGTTGCTATTGACGATTCTTCACCAAGAGCGGAAAGGTTTCCGCCGTCTTTTTACCTTCTCACCCCTTCACCCCTCCCCTTCTGCCAAACTGTACCAGGTTCAAAACCTAATGGTAGTAACAAAATTACTATCTCAAGGAGACATAGACGGCCTACATACGCACGACGATCTCATTAGCCTCCAATCGCTTTATTCTACCGAATTACGATCGAGTGAAATATGTATGTTCATCCTCAGCACTTCCATCCCACAAGCTCAGTCGGATACCATTTTCCAAAACCACCAGTCCCCCACTCCATGATCTCAAACCTGAGAAACCCTATTCCAGCCCTCCTTAATTATTTGATCTTCCACTTCCGCTCGCTCCTCGTATATTCCCGTACCCAGATAAACAAACACAACTCCGCAGCCCCTACTACAAAAATTTCATTCAACATAACATAATATAACACCTCCTCTTTCACGAAATGTATAACGAGTAGAAACCTCGGAGGTCAGATTCGTTTTCGGAATCCCCGTCAATGGTCTCCAAATGATATGATGGATGACCTAGGCTAGTACAATCAAGGAGTCGTCTCACCAATCGATGGTTTTTGTCGGATGATAGAGTCGTTGTTGAAATATGATCGCGGGATGAGTAAAGGAACGTCAGTCGCACAGTCGCGCAGTCGCAGTCGCACAGTCGCAGTCGCACAGTCGCAGTTGGGAATAGCTGTCGCTGTCGCTGTCGCAGTCGCCAGCGACGGGGTGCCGCAGGGGAATCTTTGGTGTGAGCACTGAGCAGATTATGTGTGTATGTATGTATGCTAGGGGGAATGGGAGGTGGGTTGATGTGAGGATATTAAAGTAATATACGTAGTAGGGGGTTTATTTCTCAGCCTGGTAACCCTCATAGATCGTTATATATGGCAGGTATTACTATTATTTGGCATAGAATATTCTACTTTACTATCTTCCTAATCTATTCTATGGATGCATGGCCTGGAATCATAGATTGTTCTGGATATAAGAATGGTGATGATTGAAAGTTATGGGATAAGGATTAGAATAGTGGACGTTCACGCACGGGGATATTAAGCCCAAAGGCAGTTGAATCTGTAAAGCGCGAGCGATATGAAATCTAGTAAATAAGACCACCTTGGCGCCCTGCGATGCATTGTACAACTATTCGGAAAAATTGTTGGTTTTGTACACTGTGAGCGCAGACCTCCACAATCAGCGTCCATGATTCCCAAAAGAGCGTCCTCAAAGCCTCCAAAAGCATTTGCAAAAAGGAATAAAAGACTGTCAACAACCCAAGCTATATTATATCACTTAACATCTAGGCTTCGGGTGATGTTCACGGGCCACGGCTCCCACTAACATGACACTTGATGTCCGCGGTGACAGGAAAGTAATAATCCTGTTTGCAATTAACCCAGATGCAATAATCGTTACCGTTGTTGATCGCCGCCTGGAAAAAGGGCGTCACGTCGCTCTCGTGGGGCGCGTAGCCCTTGTCGTTCTTGCAGATGCCGCGACCCTCAAGGCTCTTGTCCACGCACTGCTTCCCCGTCTTCCAGAGGTCGGTGTTGCCGCCGATAGAGTGGTGCCCCGGGACGTCGCACTTGACGGAGAGGGAGTAGCCGTCCACGAGGGACATGTCGCAGTTTGCGGTCCCCGAGCTTGGGAAGAAACATTCGAGCTTGGTGCTGCCAGGGCCTGGGTTGGCTTCGGTGCCGATGTACATGGCGCCGCCGGCGGTGTCGCTGTGGGGCACGCAGATCTTGCCGCCAGTTGAGCCGAAAGTGCCGCTGCCGGACCAGGGGGCACTGTTGGTGTAGTGCCAGTTTGGGTTGTCGGAGGTGAAGGTGATGCACTTCTTGACGTTTGCGGCTTCGGCGACGTCGGCGACGGAGACGTCATGGCCCGGATTGATCACGGCCGCGCCGTCGGCCGTGTGCGGAGCGACGTCAACTTCACTGGTTGCGGTCTGCCGAGGGAGAGCGATGGCACTAGTGGCGGATACCAAGAGGAATAGGTAGGCTTGGTAAGTAGACTTCATGGCTAAGGTGATTGTGGAGGTTTTGAACAAGGTGAGCGAGTGTGGTCTTCAGGACAAGCTCGGGGAAATGTGCAGAAGCCGAGAGTGCAAGTATGAGGGCCTGTTTGCAGGATACAGATGCGATTAAAGCTAGAAGTATTGCTTGTTAGCTGATATGAGATGGGGAAAGAACAGCTTTTATAATGAAAGACCTTGTATTCAATAGCAGTAGCAGGGGGTAATTCAGCTGGCTATACCTGTAGTATACGACGCGCAGCCGAGTTCACATATCAGTTGACAACGAGGACAGCGTAGATGCTTACGTTGAAGTTGGGATTCAGCCTTCGCCAAGAACGCAGATGTAACGTCCGTTTGGGGCGGAATTCGATAAGCTGATCACGAGTTTTGAATGTAACGTAGAGGGCAAGGAAAAGCTAACATAGCTCTGTGAGCAATGAATAGACCCCATATGTAAGCAATTGTTGCAATCGTTGGGAGAGTGAGTAGGAGGTGCTTTGGGTGGGAGGCTTTCTTCGCTGAGGTAGCGCTGGGTGGAGGTAACGTGAAACAACGGAAAGTACTCTACCAGTTGAGGCCTGAATGACCTAAGAGGCAACGGCTCCGCTGACACCCTCTTTTCTTAGTCCGACACCCCCCTAAGGCTCTGTCGTGGGAATGGAGCGCTGTAAATCTATACGGGTAGAGCTTGGGGTCAGATATAAGGCCTAGACGATCCGTAACCATTGAGGCGAGGCACAAGAAGTGCGACATGGTACGGGTCAGTATATGACACAGGGTCAAAAAGAGTGTCCATCAATGTTGCTAGCGTGGCCGCCGAAAGAAGACCAACGATACATCGTAATTCCTAGCCGTATGGAGTTATTCGGCTCTTATGTGAATCATGGGTGAGTAAGCGCTTAGAGGTATCAACGTAGGAACTTCAGGATGTCGAATTTGCAGAAGAGGTGTCAGCGAGCCTGTTGGACTTGAACTTGCTCTTACGAATGAAACAGATAGAGAGTAGTGCGGTCTTTGATAACGCAAAGTATACAGAGAGTTTGGGTTGCACAAATCCTTCCAAAGAATATCATAAACGGAAATTTTATTCCATACAGTTGATAACAATGAAGGCGGTAGATGGCCCAACCTTTAGCAAAGTAGACCTTCATATTAGAGTCAAGCTGACGAGCGATTTTGTTGCCGACCCAGGGTTCTACCAAACCTTGAGATGAAGGTATTTGATGATGCAGTGCTTCATCAGCCATCTTGGTCAAAACCAAGAGTTCGAGACCAATGGTCAAAGTAGACAGCCAACATCGTTGGAAAGTGCTGTATCACTGAAGTTGCGCATGATTGGTCATTGCATCATGGTACGGTTTCAAGGTATGGATACCTATCGTAATTGAAAACGTGCTTTTGAATTAGGGACCCGTGAGCGAGACGCAAACGTAAGCCTCTCCAAGCTCAGTCCAACCTCACATACTCGTACCATAGTACCGTGCTGATGGGCTGTGTCATGATGGTATGGTAGCAGTCGACGTGATGTTGAGAGTTGAAATTTGCCTGCTCAGCCGGGTAAGCCGCGAAAAGGTTTAGCGATCAGCTTCCCGGCCAATCACAGCAGGCTCTGTCTTGGCGATTGATCTTGGCGCTTTTCCTTATCTGGCTAGCCTGTAATGGCATAGCATGGCACGTGACTCCGTATTTCAGTAGAGGAAACGGAAAAATCTATAATTGTATACCTCATACGTGGATGAATTCAATGGAATTCAATGCCTTTGTAGCGAGCTCAGTTTGTCGTCGTGACAGCAGAGCAGAGCATAAAAGTGCTGTGTAGCGGTGAATGCCCTGGCTCTTGTCATACTTCCATAGTATCCTGTTGTCACCGGAACGTCGCTCTTTGTTGTCCCCGCACGCAACAGTCCCAATACTTCAGTGTACGCCGCATAATAAAGCTACTAGCTGCATGTCGAGAAGGAGACTTGATCTATCGACCGTTGCAGCCTTGCTAACGCATGGCGCCGATCTAGCAAGAGATAGGGAGCAATTCGTAACGTCCAGAAGCTGCAACAAGGAAGCCTTTCGCGAGCGTTGACAGCATCTATCCCTCCACGAGTGTCCAGCTTCCTCTCAGTGGTCTCATTGCAGGCACACCTCGTCTGAAGTACAGGTATTCTGGCAGCTCACATGGACCCGGCACCACTAGGCTTCCAGATTGCAGTGGTCGTGCAGTCCTGGAAGACACGCCTGGACCACAACAGTATCTTCCTTCATACCAGTCAGCGCCAGTCATTACTCTGTATAGTAAGGTCTGTCGCTATAACTTACCGTTATGAGTGAACGTGTCAGTCACGGGAACAGGCGTCTCCGAGGCGATCGCCAAGACAAATGTCATGACTTCAGTGGATGTCCAAGCGTGCAACTTCTCCGCTTTTCCCCACCGCCTTTTGCAGCCAAACATCGAGATCTGAGCAGTTGAGCAAATGTCATGTTCGATAGCGGCAGATATACCCCTGGCTAGTCTCTTGAATCGTCAGCCCCACGCAAGGCTACGGAAGCATATCCTCTTTTCCCCGAATGCCTTCAACTATCCCCAATTGGATGGCTGCCTAGCTCCTACACGCTTTCAGCTGGGGATCTTCTCGCAACGTGGGACATGCCAGCATCCTGGGGCTGTCTGGGGTGTATCGATGATGTGATGCTGTGCTCTACTCTCTACAGAGCTAGACGATCGATGGATCTGGCTGCTTCGACGAGATATCGTGATGCCAGCGGCGCCACATATCCCTGTTCGGAGCCATTGGCTTTCTCAATCCATGTCTGTCACGAACCTAATCTCACGATCTGCCAGATCTTTGGTATCGATAGGCGTCGTGAGTGGAGGGCGTCCGCTGTCACGCACTTGGTCGTAGCGGCCACTGCAAGCCAACAGCTCACCATTGAGCGTCATGGCTTATCTGCTGCCTACCTTCCTACTGCCTAAACACATGAGATCACGACACTGCTGTGAGTCACAAACAGATTACCTCATTCGGTTGTGGGGGGCCCCTCGAAGGATATATAAATCTCTACCCTTGCCTCTTCACGATCATCTTTATCACCATCATTCAACTTCACAAATCACACTCCTAAATCCTCAAACCAATCTCACCCACAAAACAAACATGTCCAACCCAGGCAACATCGTCGGCGGCCACAAGGCTAACCTCAACAACCCAAGTACACCCTCCTGCCCCTGTCATTCACAATCATAAACCTAGAGTCGTTCACTAAGCATCCGAAACCAGACACCTCCGACGAGTCCAAGCAACACTCCAAAGAAGTCCTCGATCAGGAGTTCAACGGAGGCGACATCGAGAAAGACAGCGGCGACAAGAACCCCAACAACGTTGCCGGTGGACTCAAGGCGTACGCAAAACACTCCTCATCATGCACGTGAAACTCCAGTTTCTAACATCCATCCAGCACGACCAAGAATCCCAACGTCTCCGATGAAGCAAAGCAATCTGCCCAGGAGCGCCTGAAGGAGATGGGTCAGTGAGCATACGATGTAACAACATATGTATGGATGGCAGATTCTGGCGATAGCTATAGAACAAAACACTATACACACAAGCACGCATCAACAAACTACCTTCATCGCTCCATGCAAATTTCCATGTCGTATCCCATGTCCTAACAACTATTGGCATTCGTCTAGACATCAAAATACCACCTCGGCAAAACCTCCCGCATCAACGCCTTGCTAAATCATGTCATATCATGGTATCCGGCGTGCATATCACACCGTCCCGTCTTGGCAAAGCTCAGCACAACAGATACAGTCCGCCTCTCTGTAAGTTCCTCAACATCCACGGTACAGCTTTATGATTTTCGCACCCGAGTAATCACATCCATCTTATTCTATATGAGATATACATCTGATTATCGTAATGTGTATACATACAACAGTTAAAATCTATCTGGGGACGTAGTACATTCCCATCATTTTACACAATCCCAAAAATTCCATCATACACACCAAAAACCCCCGTCTCAACAAACCTTCAAAGAAACCTATCAACGACATGACTTACGTATCCTCCACATCCCTATCCCCCATCCCATCCCAACCCCCCTCCCCAATAACTTCTTCCTCCTCCCCTCCCCATCATCACTTGCATCGCCCTAACCCTCCCCATTGCCCTAATCCACCCCTCTCATCCATTTTCCACACCACACCATACTGCCCACCTCTCCCCTAAATACCAGAAAAAAATAACCCATTGATCTACCATCCAACAGCTCAGTTGCCATCCTATCCCACTTCCGATCCCCTTTCCCATATCCTCTCTCCAATTCCGCCCCTCCACCCCCGTAATCCTCTCTTCCAACCCCCTTTCCCATCTCATCCACCTACCGCACCTACCCTCTCGCCCACAAAAACCATGCACTCAGACAAAGACCAGCGAAGAGATCGAAAGCCGTCATGCCACTGTCCTGTCTTGTCATATCACACGCTTTCGCTTTCGTTTTTATCGGTTCGGATCTGGTATATCACTTCAAAAAGATCGATCGTTGTTGTAGAAGGAGAAGATGGATGTGGATGGGATGGGGATATGCTATGGGATATGCCATGGAGGATAGGGATGGATGGATGATATAGGCATAGCACGGTTCGTAACGATTCGATGATGGTGGGAGGGAATGCTGTTACGGTATTCTATATGATGATTTGGAAGGGTGAGGGGGAGGAGATTATCTCGTAGAAGGAAGGTTGTCTTGTGATGGGTGGATGGCGGATATAGAACCATAAATAAGAAAGGGGGGAGATGGGGATGGGAGATGTAATGTAAGGCAGTATGTTCTTGTTGTAGAAAAGGGTGGAATGGGTTTTTTGATACCTACCAGAAAGGGGGTACGAGTGACCATTTTTCATGAATTGGTTGGTTGCCGAAAGCCTTTCTAATGGTGTGATGAATGTCCTGGTAAAGGTGCTTAAAGGTTCTGGAATAATATCTAGTCCGCCAATAAGTTTCTTCAACTTCATGGGGCTTTTCTATGGGATTTTCGATTTGGCTAATGTTGCCTCGAGACAAACACTCTATTCGCTCTTCTCCACAATTCACTAATCTCTGCCCTAGTCTTAGAGAATAGTAGTCGACTTGTACGGTGCGGGAAGGTGATCAACATTCTGCCGCACCGTGGAAATGAGTGGATGTCGCCAATGGCATTGAATCGACCACATCATGTAGAAATACTGGATTGACTCCTCCAAAAAAGATGTTGGCGATGGCGTGCGTTCACGGTTTCGTTGACTCTCTGTTCTTCCTGTAACAGTGGTATGTGCCATTTTCGCCAACGGCACGACCAGCTAGCGTTCGGATTTGCCTCGATGAGTCTGGAGATCAATATGTCGTTACCGAGTTGTAAATCCATATCGATTCTATCGAAGCCCTCGCTCTCTCAATCACAGTTTCGATCAGAAAGGTCACCTGATCAACCCCAGCAACGACCTTTATGGCGTCCCAAATAGCTGTTTCGGAATCCATCTGCTTGTCCATGCTGGCGTGGAATCCTCTAGTGCCAGACGAGACCGTTGCTCCGTGCAAAACTTCCGCGGTCGAAGCTACTCCGTATTCGATGCTGACTTTGTGAGTTCTGCCCCTCTGAAGATTACTCGACCTCTTGTCATCGTCTGGTCGCTGATTGACTGCGTTGTCGATCCGCAATTCTTCATCAACAACGTTGCCCGTCCACAGAACCGCCCTTCCACAGTCATAGATGGCGTCTCCCTTTAAGGAGATGGTGCCCTTGAAATCCACATTTAGGATGTGCCATCGTTTGCCGGTACCTTATAACCTACCATATACATATACGATATTGTTAGGTGTAAAACGTTCAGTAGTCTGTCCTCTAATCGACCGACCTCTCGCTCGCTCAGGGACTGCCAGATTTGCTGGCCAACTTTGTCGGTCTGAGTACTTCGCATACACGATCGTCTAGGACACGAGGTCGGACTTTGCTAGATGTGACAGCATCTGTGAGTGCCTTGCCACGCCATCTTTTCGGGACAAGCATATCGGGATCCGGTCCAGCGTTGGTCGCCTCAGCAGTGCCGTAGGTGCCGTACTTCTTCGAGGTAAGTTGGAGCTCGCGGATGAGTTTCTGGGGCTCAATAGTGGCTCATAAGCAAGCCTTCTCAGCGCTGCTGCTTAGGCACCGTCGCTATCAAGGTGGGAGGCTCAGAAACGTGCGTGCCGTTGACCATATTGTGAAAGGTTATAGTCGCTGCAGGCTCTCTAGGTTGACTATTGGCAAGAATGGCATAAGGTAGATCTCATGCAAAGCCCGTTCTGTAGTTATGCTGTTCACGAGTTGTCATTTGTATCCTTGGTCAATGCAAACGTATTGGGTACGGCTATAAGAATCTGTCCTGGATACCCTTGCAAGATTTGCTGCCCGACGTCCCTGACAGAAAACGATCCGACAAGAACGATTACATCTCCCAGGAGCCAAGCAAGCTGCCTGAGCAGGTCCGTATGAAACGTAACAGCAAGCGCTGTGGCGTAAGGGAGGCAGGCCGTGGGAACCCATTGAGAAATCGTTGGGTCCACTGGGAATTCGCAGAGAAGTGACACAAAGTCACTAGATCATAATGATTTGGTAACTCCTCGCCTGTATGCGAATAAGTATGAGGGTCTTGATAATTGAGAATATCTTTACAAGCTAGATACGCCGCTTGGTCTATCTGCATGAGCTGAGAGAGCACCAATTCCACATGTATATCCGCCATCGCTCATACTTCCACGGAAGACGGTATTTGTATGTTCTGGACCACGATTTTTTGTCAATATCACTGACAACCAGGGAGTACCCATACAGGCGTGTCACTAAAGCGATTCCGTGGTACTTCAATTTTTTCGATATTCATCGGCGATAGAGACTGGCTACTTACGGGTATAGCTAGGGGTAGATGTTCTGCTACTTGTTTTTGGACTTTTGACCGCATGCGGTTTGCCACTGTGCATAGTATGAGGTTCGCAAGCCGGTCGCCAATGTACGAGTACAGAAGCATTCTTTTGAAGACATCCGAGCCATGAGCGAGCTGTAGGAAAGCCTTGTAATTAGTCAACATTAGGACCAAGTGAAGCTTCTGAAGCGCAATCTCCACAAAGTCTCGAAGGCGTGAGTGCTTGCCGATTTTTTCACTGACTTGTCTTCCATTTCGTTCTTACGGCGATCGGAGAAACTTCGCAGGTCAACGAGTTACACGAGTGGAAGCTAGGGACCGAGCGGATATCAAGGATCCTGCCAAGACCCTGCGGTCATTGCTCGTTCGTTCAGACCCTAGATGCTGCTGACGTCCGAGAAGTTGATGAAGACGAGTTCACGTTCTGCGCCCCGTAAGCTGATTCCTCTCCGGACCTAATATAAGCTTCTTCCCATAAGCTGAGATAAGCTAGGTTTCATGGACGGAACCGATCTATCCAGCTTCCAAGCCATCGGGTTCCTTCTGTAGTGGTTTCTAATTCCTCCAATGCTAAGCGCAGAAGGTCTGAATCCCGAAATGCTTTGTATCCTTCAAATTCTGCCAGAACGTTGTACTGCCAGGGACGGACCCGGCCTGGCCGCTTATCGATGCTTGTGAGACTGAGTCCACGGTCATTGAAAACCAAGAGAGCCTTCATCAATGCACTTTTGCTTTTGTGAGAGATCTTGAACACTACAAGACTCTTCCAATTGGAGTCCAAGCCCGTTGATACCCGAAACTCTTCGGGCATCAGCATCTCCTTGTTGCGATCTGTGGGGCCTCTACATATGATGAGAAACCTTGTCGTGTTGTCTGAAACGTCTTGAATGCCTTCGCCTAGGATGGTCAATCCGTGAAGATCTGCAGCTGATTTGCTAGATATCGCCGCAGCCTCGCCCGACTTATCATTGGCAACCAGTTTCGCAGCCTCGGAAGTAGATGAGACCTCGTGACGCTCAGCACATTTGAGATAGGTGGAAAGGAAGGTTTCAGATTGTCCAAAAGCTTGGGGGTGACTGTAAACGCGCTTAATGTGCTCTAACTCCGTCGAGGATCTCGAGCGTGGCTTACTGGGAGATGGCATACTCGTGGTGGGGGGAGAATTGCCGGAAAAGCCATTCTGGAAACCTAGATCTTCCTGACACGCAGACTTGGATACACGCCCGAGAAGACAGTGTTGAACGTATACGTAGACTTCTCCACACACCCGAACATCTGAGAAGGTCTCCTCTCGATCGATTAAGAGATCAAGTGTCTCAATGACCGGCCCGTTCGAAGAATTCTCATATGGTACGACGCCAAAAGCGGCGGCGGACGATTGGACAACGGCGAAGACATCTGGTAGAGATTGATAAAAAGCCAGTCGGGAATGTTCAGGGAAAGCAAATTACCTTGGATGGAGGGCTGGTGCTCTATAAGATAGTTCAAATGTCCGAAAGAATTAATCGCTGCCTATATACCAGTCAGACAGGCTTTTAGAGAGTTCGATACGCGACTCACCTGGTGAGTATAAGACGACGGAGGGCCTAGATAAGCAATGGTCGTCTCTGAATGCTCCATCCGTTCCAAGTTTGATTCACACTGCAGGTATGCGAATGATGGGCTGTGTGCGGTTGATCCGTAGATGCAAAATGGAAATAGCGGCGAGCGCAAGGTGTTGGAGAGTCAAGGAGTGAAGACGACTCCCATTTCGCACACTGTATTTTCGACGTCTATTTCTGATGTAACGATCCTACTCCACTCCATGTACTCCGCAAATCCTTAGAGTAGCATGACCGGGTCCAATCCTTTGCGACTCTGATCTCGCACAATCGACCGATCCTTGTAGGTCCACAACCGATGCATCATGTCATCTGAAAGCATATGTAAGTCATATAGTACTATGTATCAAGTACATTCTATGGGATTGGATACCGTTGCAGCATGTAAAAAATTGAAAGGTCGAAATGCGCGCCAAGGAATTTGGTGTATGCGGGAAATCTTGGCACCGAAGAGGCAAATTCCCCGCCCGGGCCGCCGCCCGGCCATCTACTATAATGGTGGCTGGTAGAGGTCCGACAACATGATCGATCAAAGCCATGGATGGGTGCCTTCTACAACTCGATACTCCTCAAGGTGTCCAATAGTCGAAAAGATGTCCTACCGAATGTTGTGACTGCTGTACAAGTCTTCATACACGACGGGAAATTTTGCGTATTAATACCAAGCTTTTCCAAGGGTCTTGCATATTCCGCGGCCCGTTATCATTCGCTGTGTATCCATTACTACGAGTGCGTTGCCAGGGCATGGGATAGCGATGTTTATGCAATTACATCCAAGCGCTTCGCAGGTCTCATTCATCCGGACGAACCGATCGCGTCGGTCAAGACGTCTGAGCGTACCTCATGGAATTCCTTCCCTTCAGATGCCTCTTCGTCACAGGGTTGTCGTTGAACATCGACCCCGGCCCAAAGTCTGGCATGCCTCCCAGACTGCCAAAGATATCGCCAACGTAGTTTGTGGCCGGTACGCCTTTCTCGAAGGTGCTATCCCACCCACTCAGAATACCCTCTACCACTTTGATGCCAGCGAGGTAGATGTTGGCAATTGCTGGTTCAAAGCCGCCTTGATTGGCATAAAACAGATTGGTAGTAGCAGCCTCTCCAGCATATGGGCGGTCAAAGTCAGACGCAGTACGCATTATGATGATGCGACTGAAATCCGTGAGGTTTGCAATCGCGCCGCGCAGGAGAGCTTCAAGCGTGGCGTTGTCTTCCTGGGCGGTGGTACAATACTCCCCGCTTCCATTGGTGAATAATCTTGTAGTATTTTCAAAAGCCTCGCTCAACAGCGTACCACTAAAATAGACGTCCGAAGTCGCAACATCACAGGCAACCACGCTAGGACCTGTACTCCCGGCAGTATACGCGCTCGTGCTTGCATAGTTGGCTCTATAAGCTTTTGCGTCTGCGGAGTCATTCAATACAGCTTTGGAGGCGAAGCTGATAGCAAGTTGGCGAAGGGCGTCGTTGACCTCGAAGACTTCGGCGCCGTAGATACTTTGAGGATACTGAGCTGGGTTGGTGCTTCCTTGTGGAATGTATCTGCGATAGTCAGCTTTGTACTTTAGTTAGTGAGAGTGGATTTGACTTGCCCTGTAGAAAAATTGGCTGGTATTTCCCGAGCGTCGAACTCGTACTGCAGGGCTACCTGAACGGCGTAGCGTGCAAATGTGACGGAGCCAAGGGTGGCCACTTTGGGACTGACACCTGCAATGCCGGCAATGAAGAAGTATGTCTTCCTGACGTCGAAGAGGCCTGAAAAGGTCAAGGCGTTGATGCTGTTTGCGGCATTGATCTCTGCTTCACCAGTGATGATTTGGCAGACCTCCCCGTTGAGAGTGCAGTGGACGTCGGGATAGAGAGGTGAGATGCCGGGCACGGAAATGTTTTTCTCTAAAAGATTAAATTCTGGGATTCCATACCAAGCCGCTCCTTCCGGGGGGAACTAATGTAGATGTTAGAGCTGATCCAAGAGATTGGAGCGACAGACTCGCCATGTCAATGAGGAAGACTTTGGGGGCGATGATGGTACTGTTGTTCGTCCCATTTGTGTATCTTCGAGCTTGCAGAGCGTGTCGTGGCGTTGCATTCGTGGTAGGTAGAAATGCGATAGCTGCCAGGCATTGGCTGACGGCAAGAAGTGATCGCATTATTGTCTGTCAGTGCCTGTGAGGAGAGTGTAGGAGACAGTGGGGAAATAGTCGAGCGACTCAAGCTCCATCTTTCGAGGGGAGCAAGTCCTGCTTTCATGGTTTATCACTCTAGGCCTCCTCGGCTATCGTACACGTTCTGTACCTGACATATTTATATCGTGTCAAGCCGCACTTGCAGAGCGAAGCGAGGGATATCAGATATGCGCATCCTGTGAGGATCAATGTTGTAGGAGCGTGGGATCTAATTGGCCTGATAGCAGGACGGAGCGGGGCTATCCTTCCTTGGGTTTAGCGCGGTAATCCTCGGGGCTAAAGAAGCCCCAGACCGCCTCTTCACCTGCCTCTTCTATACAAGCCTAGACGAAAGGCTGCGATACCGTATTCATCCCTCTTCCTATCAATCATAGCAACTCTTCGATAGGCGACTAGTATCTCCTTCGTCAGGCACTTTACTTACGCAACGTAGCAAGATGCCTTGGAGAATATCATGGCATCTTGTCAAAAAAAAACCTCGGTACCAAATCTTCCATATCCCTCTAGCCGATAGCAGGTGAGCAGGTACTCTGTTGCTGATTCTATATCGCGATCCATTATCGAGTGCTGAGCGACTGACTACATGCAGGGGCAATTACCAATTGGCGGTGTGGCAGTGTTGCAGGTAGCTTTCTATTGCGATTCGGTAGAGCCTCACTGCCTTCCTATCTGTACCTTTCGAGCTTCTCCTACTCTATGCTTGCGCTCTCGTGATGGCCGTGTATGACTGCGAAGGTAGCGCCAACAGCTTGGAAAATCACACTGTGAATACTAGAGCGAGTACCAAGTAGGCCATGGCCGTTGGAAAACCTTGATCATGTCGCAATCCTGGAGTGGAGCAGCTCGGATCCAGATGAGTGATCTGGCTTCTTCTTGTACAGGAAAATTTCAGTGCTAAATGGGAATTCATTGAAGATCAATCTTGGGCAGTCAGGTGACCCTTCATCGCACACTCTTGGATACCCTGGGTCATCTACATTTGACGCACGCGAATGTCGTACAATACGTGCATAATCTCTCTTGGTCAAAATTGTCGCCAACACTTGGCCTCAAGCATTTGACTTTACCCACCAGATTTGCAACCTACAAATCTCATCACAGCAGCCGAGTGCGCCCAATCTGCTGATCTTGTACTACTCCATCATGCTAACACTCCACGCCTATGTGTCAAAATTGATCCTGTGATTTACTCGATTTAAGTCTCACGAATCATTGTCGTTGACTTCCTCCTACAACTTCTTTACTCCTTCATCACTCACATTGTTGGTAAGCTGAATCTTGCTGAACAAGACCAACAATCGCAGTATCAAGACAAGGCTGAGGCAAGCCCTTGATCGGTACAGCACCCGTAGGTCGTACCGAATGCGTCCTGACAAAGCTAAACCCGACAGCATGATGAGAAGGCATGGTGTGGTATGCCAAATTCATCGTTCCACCGTCGATCGAGATCGAAGTTGACACCACTATATAGACCAAAGTTGGAAGTACTCCTACACCAAAGGATCCCACGAAAGAAGACTCGGGTGTTGACCTAGGATATGATGAGGCCATGACTGATGGCAGCCAGGATGCTGATGAGCCTACGGGAGAGGAAGATCGAGATGGTGATGTGGAGATGGCAGCAAACGACACTGCCATCGACTACGAAGGAGGCGCAGAAGGAGACACAGACTTAGTGCTATCAGATTTTGAGGAGCCAGACCTCAGTAAATCTTGTAGTCGACACAATGGGCTAAGAGACACAGTTCAACAACTTGGCTCTCTCCTTCTAAACGTACCAAAGGAATTACTGGCTCAGGTGTGTCAGGCGATTGCTATCACCTACCATTGGCCGATCAATGCTTACACATACTCTGTCTAGATCCTACAGGCCACACTTAAGGTAGATGGTCCCTTATCTGACCATGAGTCTCATTTCATATGCCCAACCCGGGATTGCAGTCAAAAGCCAATGGACGACCGAGAGACCCCAATATTACAGTACTCACAAGTTCGCGAAGTACTGAAGACTTGCAGGCAGATTCGTAACGAGGGCGAGCAAGTATTTTTCGAAAATAACGAATGGACGTTACCCCGCCCGAGGCTCAGAAAAGGGGTTGGCTTGGACTTAAAGGCTTTGACCGAGGATACACAGAGAATCTTTAAGCGGTACATACCCCGTGATCACGCCGAGCAGGAAAACTGGAGTCGAAGTCGAATACCCCATGTGAGGTACTTCAGAAACTTTAATATGCGGATCGCCATCTCTCCGACAGCCACGGTTGATCTTCCTTTACCAGATGGCGTTGACCCATCTGACACTGCAGGGGTTGAACGCGCCCGTATATCTGAAGACCAAGAAGTTGTGCGACGCCATACTCTCACGGAAGCGGAGCAATGCCAGATGTATGGAGCAGCTCTTAGTGGCTTCGTCAACAATCAGGGCGGTATGTTCCAAGATCTTCGGCGTTTGAGTCTGGAGATAGCCTTGCACTCTCCTGTCCATCGTGCAAGGAGTAGCCCTCTGGACCGATGTGGAACGACTCTCAAGGTCAAAATTCTACTGGATGCCTCAACGAAACGGGACTATGCCACGCATCCGGAACCTCCGACTATTTTCGACGACTCTGATTCGTACGTGAAGAATCTAGAACCGAGACGACGCATGCTAGCACCGCTCTTAGAGCTCAGAGGAGTACGCACTGTTGAAGTTCACCGAAGATGGTCGATGTGCTACAAGGTAGTCAAGAACGAGTCAGAAGACTACATTGCTGACCATGCTATGGGCCAATTTGCTCGATACGACAGAATAAGCCAATTTCTAGAAAAAGCAGGACCTCGGTTGGCCAACCTTCTTAACATAGGTCAGAAGCACTTCAAGATTCCCACAGAGGATCTGATCCGAGTAGTCGAGGACGACGGTGATAAACACGCCGTGTATGACTTGGTGCCTCCAGCAGAAGACGAAGAGCTCTTAGTGGACAGTAATATCCGGTACGGGCGCAATTTGTGAGAGCATGGATCATCCTGTATCATCCTTGCGCTACAGAGTAGATTGAAAGTGATACTAAGGGATCTAAGGCCTGGGTGCGTTCAATATGGAAAGAGCTCAAATCTCATCAGAAAATGATTCGGGACTGTTGACGTCCTATCTGTGCGTTCCGGGCAACGGCTTGGAAGGCTAAAAAACACTATCGGCTTTCATAACATATGTCCATCTAGCTCTAATGTTCATCAAGTGAAATCATGCAAACCACAAGATCACCTAAAATGCCTTGGCCGGGAACACCGGTCCAAAGCCCGCCTGAGATCATACCATGCCACATACCGTATAAGGACTTCAATTACATGTCTTCTAATTTCTCAAGAGCGTTAAACAAGTCTTTCCTCTCCCGCCTTGTTATCGCTACCATTACTGATATCCCTTTGTCCTTCAGGGTCATTCACATGAGCAACTCCGAATATGAGAAGTTGAGGAAGACCATCTTTCAAATTCGGATGAGTACCCATTTGACAACCACACTTTTGACGGCCACTCCACACCGACTACCGTCACATATTGTTACGGAACGACGTTGGCCTCAGAAGACAAGTTTCTGCGATTGTCCGTGAATACCCATCGTCGCGCTGATGTCCGATCTGCCATCCTACACCCAAGACCATCCCGAGAGCGGACAATCGAGCTTCCTCCTCCAAGCAATGCATTGCTTGTCCAGCAAACACTCCCGCTATCGTGAGTCATATCATCACCATCTCCTCTCCCCTTCGTCCCTCAACGTCCCATACCCAACCTCCGTACCCTCCCCCTCCCCCACCCCCACCACCGCAACACCAAAACTCCACTCGAAAAACATCGCATTATCCCCCACCGCCATCCTCATCCCCCACAACGCGTTCGTCCACATCCACCACGTCATTTCCTCTCTAGGAACGAGGAACAACTGCACCCCTCTTACCCACGTCTCCAACGGCTCCAAGCCCACAAGCGCCTCGCCAGCGTGTTCGAGGGCGAGGAATGTGGCTTTGTTCAGGACCTCGGTGACGGCTCCGCTTGGTAAAGGGGCCCCGTAGGCGTAGAATTCGACGATCTCGTTGGTTCCGGAGGGATGGATGGTGTAGGGATCCTTGACTGGGCTGGAGGAGGATATCGATATCGGTCATGGGAAATTTACTGGGAGGTAGTGACTGGACTTACTATGACAGCTCAGAGACATTCAACGGAAGGGCGTGCGTGAGGTGAGACGCGTTGCGTAGCTGCGATGTCGATAGCGTGGCTACGTTGACTGGGGGGAGTGACAGTGCTGTGGACGCTAATATTATCACTTGAATAAACGCGAGGAAGTACATGGGACTGCGGAACAAATCCATCGTTTTTCTTTTTTCTTTTTTCTCACAATGCTGCAGGAAGAGAAGGGAGGACTTTGAAGGTAGGGTCGTTTATGGAGAACGGTGAGCGGGTATAGCAGAGCTATGCGCAGGCTCGCCATGACGGCGAATGGTCGCATCGCTTATACTATAGATTATGGCAGCCATGATAAGTGAAATACGCTTCGCTTAGCTTACCTGATCGACTGGATCGACAGGACAATGGACGATGTACCAAGAGAAAGAGGGAGCGAGGGGGTGTGGATTCCCCAAAGCTACATCAGCAACTCATGGCATACAAATCCCACACGTAGTAATACATCAACAAGTCCAGCTCCATATCGAACCGAACCGAACCAAAAACCTCAAACTCACATATCCCTTCCCTTCCCTTCGTTTCCCTTCCTCCCCCTTCGTATCCTCCCCATCATATCACTTTCCTATCCTCAACCTCGACTCACAAACTCACAAACGCACAGACTCACGAATTCACGAATTTAGAAGTGTCAAGTCAAGTCAAGTCAAGTCAAGTCAAGTCAAGTCAAGTCAAGGCATGAGAAGAATCCAAGGCCTCTAGCAAACTCAGGTAGGATTGTGGATGTATGTATGTATTGAGGAGTTTTGGGGGAAAGAAGTTATTGGTGATATTGGGGCATGTGAGTATGATAGGTAGGTTGTGCGATAGGTTGTATGACACGACAAGTAGCATCCAACCCCCAGCAGCACCAGCATCAGCACCAGAACCATTCAATCCCTGAAGATAGAGAATTTATAACACAAATCTACCAACGCAATCTTCCATCTCCATCCACGCACGAACTAAACCCAATTCAAACCACCTCACCACACCTCCCACCAACCAACCAAACCCATACCCATCCTACTTCGCAGTCGGACTACAAACATCAACCGTAGTCGTGCTCTGCCCATTCACAAACACAAACGTCGTCGTCTGGATCGGCTGTTTTCCACCAAATATTAGCCCGTATTCCATTGTACCCCCCTTTGCCAAATAGACATCCCCCTCCTCTTTCCATTTTCCCCACAAAGAAACAGAACAAAATAAAAAAACTTACGATCCCAACGCCCCCACAATTCTTCGGCTCCACAGTAACCTGCCCACATCCCTCACAGTCGAAACTCTTGGTCGCGGTGGCGGTGAAGGGTTGTTCGTAGACGGTTATGGTTTCGGTGGGGCCGTTGAAGGGGGCGCAGGGGGTGGCGGTAAAGGTGCATTGGATGGAGGAGGGGACGATTTGGGGGTGGGCGAGGGTTCTGTTGGGGGGGGGAGGGTTAGTAAGGATTGTTGGAGGGGGGGATGGGGGAATAGGATGAGGGGAGGCAGCTGGGGGAGGGGGGAGACGGACAGGGTTAGGGAGGCGAGGGTTGATAGAAGGAGGGTGGTTGGTTGCATTTTGGTTGGGGATGGAGGGATTATGTGGTTGTGTTTTGTTTTGTCTGATGGATGAGGGATGAGGAATAATGAGAATGTGTTGATGAGAGTGTGTTGATGAGAGTGTGTTGTGTTGATGAGAGTGTTGGGTCCCGGTGGTGATGAGAGGGAGACAAGGGTTTATATATGATTTGCTCGAGGGCTTTTCCTCACGTCTGCTCACCGTTGCGATGCTTACTTAGAGTTCTGTTCCATGACTGGGATAAATTGGGGACGTGATCGTGAGGTCGCAGTCTGAGTAAGACAGAGTCGTGTTGCAACTTCACGTGTTGTGTTTGGGCGAGCTCGGCTAAAGATGTGGTAGAGTAAGCAATGAAGGATTTTGAACCCTTTGCTCACCTTCTGATGGACCAAGCGTAAGGATCTTTTGAAGGTATTCGAAGACACCACGCAGCGATGAAACGCCGTGGTAACCTTGCTGGTCATAGCTGGCCATCGTTTCGGTGATGCGTGGAAGCCTATACAGGCATGACTTGCGATTGGTAGGAAAATTGGTCTGAGTAATCTTCACAGCCTCATGGGTCAGCCGGGCCCAGCGGTCAATCCTCGACTTGCGCATCCGTCACCGTCACCGCCACCGTTGCTCAGCCTCGCATCGGATCATCCGGTCATCCTCACCAAGATCTCGGGTAGTTCGGAGATATATCGATACCACGTTGGAGGCGGACGGAAATGACTACGGTTTTGAACGCTGCGCCGCTGTGAGCGCCGGTGGAGTGCCCAAGTAATCACCTTCTCTAGACGCAATCGCTTGAATGCTGTTGTAACCTATGAGAATGAGGGCAAAAGAGCGGCCGGTTACTTTAGCACTTCATACGATGTTAGAAGAATATGAGAAGTAGCAGAACGCAAGTCAGCAAAATATAAATGGAAGAAAATCATCATGTGTAAAAAGGACGACAGCTGCATTGGAAAGGGGACTGATCGTTTCGACATAGCCATGATTCTGTACATAATACATGCTGATTCCTGAAGGCCAGTCAAAGCGCCAAATTGTAGGTGTAGTCATCCTCCATGTTCTGAGATACCCAAAGTACAACGGAGCTGGAACGCATCAGCATTGTCCATGATATGCAAGGAACTGCTTGGGTACCTCAGCATAATCAATCCGTTTGCGATAGTGTTTGCGACTCCGAAATAGAGGGTAGGGAATGGATAGTTAGGTACGATGTATTTCAATACCAGGACGGCCTACGTATGATCATGTTAGCACCGATGTTCTTCGTTCCAAAACCAATGGGATCCACTTGCCACACTGCCAGCCAAACCCCCAGCCATGAGCGCAAACCCCAAGAATAGTACCAATCTTGCCTTCCAAGCTACTCCTGTTCCCGAATAGCTATAGCTGTCTGCACTTAATCGTGTCTTCTCTATTGAATTTATGACGAGCATGCCGAGCGCGGAGCAGATGCCGGGTATCCAGTCAACAAACTTGATGTGGACGTTGGAACCATTCTTGGTGGAGTGGGAATAGGTGGCGGCATCAATGAGGAAAAAGAAGCCGAGAGAGAACTACAGCGGTGATGAAGTCAGTGACATATCTTGGATGATAAGGCTCATGGTTCCTTCTCAACAGACCAAAGCACCAGCTAGGTAGACGCCTGCTGTTCGGGTATTTGGACTATTCAGCCACTCAGGCTTAGGGAAACGGAATAATCTGGAGCTGTTCATATTCTGGCAATCAAACTAAATGACTTCTCATGCGATGTACGACCAAATTGCTATCACCAGTAGACGGAGAAACTGTTGCTGGAGGTTTGGCACTGGCGGCTTTGGTTGCTCGTTAGCTCGTCGAGCTCACTAGCACGCTATTCTAGTCCCCGATACGTGGCTAACGGGAGTAGCCGTTATATGAAATTACATCCCTGTTCGATAGACTTGCGAGGCGGCCCATTGCGAGAAAATCTGATTCATCCTATGATCTAGGCTCTAACATCTGGCTCTTTTCATTCCGCCCCGGTCTTCTGTATGCGTGCCAGCACTGCAAGATTGGTTTTTGCGCCAAGTCAAGGATATGTATGTCTCTCATGTCGGCTCCATAGCGCTACAACTCGGACAGGACGCTCAAGACGACAGCAACACTCAAGCCACCCTTCAAGTCACCTTGAGGACACAAAGAGTGAGGAACATGGCTTTCAAACGCTGTCGGAGGCGTCGAAAAGTGACAAAGGGGCTACTTCGAGCTCCTCGTCGACTATAACAGAGATCATAAAAGGCTTCATCTCCAAAGATTCAACAAGAGTAGGTGGGAAATTTGCACGGAGGGATGGGGATCATGTTGATTCGCCAGCTGTGACACGTCAAGAGGTTTGTACCGTGGGGCTACATGAACCAGGATATATACCTGACGTACTTGTAGGATCCTCCTACGGACCCAGAGCCTGCAAATAGTGGTGAAACAACTACGCAGGTGGCACTCCAGCACAAATTCGCCGCGGCACGCCGCAAGCAAAGGCTTCAGTCGCAGCCGGGCCTAATACCTAAGGAATTAGAGGTAGCTAATGACAAGCTGGGGCTACCTGTATCGCACCAGAACCCGGTCACCAAACCAGCTAAGCCTCTTTCACAAAAAGCTTTACGTCAACAGAGGCGTCTGATTCGAGTTGCACAGCGCCAGAAAGCCAAACAAGATAGGCGAGAGACACACAAGGCAAAGGAAGCTGCCGAGCAAGGACAAAATGTGCTGGATTGGACCGAAGGGAAGAAGCTATCGGCGCCCGCTGTTCTGGAATCCTCTGTAGAGAGCAGGCTGCAGCATCCAACGACTGTTTCTGGACCTCAGGAGGTACATGAAGATATGCCAGCTGACGACCACAGCAATTTAGGACCTTTAGGTAAGGACGAGGGACCCGCACGGAAAGTAATGTCTAAAAAACCGGTCACTCGTACGCGAAAAGTGATGTCAACGACGCCCAAACGTGGCGAGGACCGTTTGTCAGAAATTGAAAGAAAGGCGGATTTGGCGAGGAAACTCGGTGTGAAGATACACAAACATCGTACGGGAGATAACCCTCACCATGTAGCGCAGGCAGAAAGGAGAAGGGCCGGAGGGAGCAAGTCACAGCTATCCGGTACTCCTTTATCTGATCTTGCAGGCTTCGACTCGCTCCAGGGTGCGTTGGGTCGTAAGGGCGCTAAGTTAAAGACAGCGATTGAAAAGGCCGATGCCACACAACTTGAAATACTGCGTGAGTCCTGAATATAAATTCACATAATCAATGCTGACAAAGACTAGCTCTTGAGATTGACCAGCCACCGGTGCCCAGTTTGGCTTATGGACTTGAGAGGGTTCTCTTTAAGTAGGCTTACTTGCGTTTTTAATGCAATGATCTCTCACTCACCACCTCATTAGCCCCGGTGTCTATCAACTCCAAGATCCAAGATCGCGTGTTTACAATTTCGACCCTTATCTTCAAAAGATCATGCCCGTCGCCGAATTCGATTTCAATGCGCTCAAAGAATACATCACATCTTCGAGGGACGAGTCACTCAATAGGATTGCCAAAGAGAACGTAAAGCGCTACATGGGATCAACTTCTAGTATGACTGCAGCATTGTCTCACTTCCACTTTCTGCTATCTCAATGGCGGCCCATTAATACTTCGATGATGTCAAAAGAATTTCCTACCCATTTGTCGAGTTTTACAGAGCTGCAGCGAACGCCCCAGGCCATCTTCTTAAGGTGGAAGGACGGATCATATGCCATCGATGCTGATAAACAATTTGCAAGCGCAAACGTTTTGAGTATGCTTGGCAAGTCAATGGAAAAGCTCCTTACATTGAGTACCGACGACTTCGAGAAGTATCGCAAATCGAGTGGGGCCGAAGTTACTGACGAAGAATCCTTGGCCCCAGAATCTTATCATTATTCAACAATGGGCGACTTCTTGATGCGTTCGCAGCTCGATGCCCACGATCCTCGCTTGCCCGGGACCGGTATGTTCGACTTGAAGACCAGAGCGGTCGTGTCCATTCGAATGGACGTCTCTAATTACGAGCATGGACTTGGCTACCAAATCAAAAGCCGCCAAGGCCAGTGGGAGTCTTATGAACGCGAATACTATGACATGATCCGTGCAGCTTTTCTTAAGTACTCCATGCAAGTCAGGATGGGTCGAATGGATGGTATCTTTGTTGCATTCCACAATATTGAGAGAATCTTTGGCTTTCAATACATCAGCTTGCCCGAAATGGATTCAACCATCCATGGACAGTGGGATACGTCAATAGGCGACCAAGAGTTCAAGCTCAGCTTGGACCTTTTGAACAAAATATTAGATAAGGCAACTGAGAAATATCCCGAGACCGTGAGTCACGAAGATGACCATGACGCTTTTGAAACTAACGTCTTTAGTCCCTTCGCATTCACTTTGAGACTCGAGACGCCGCAACCCCCTTCATGTACATCTTCGCCGAACCTGTAACCGAGGAACAAGTTGCCGAGATACAGAGCCAAAATGATGCAAAGATCCAAGAATTTGAACATAATATACTTGGCCTGAGACGTAACGAAGAGTCTGAGCTTCAGGACGATGATGGTAAATGGGAGAATATTCAAGCCAGTGTACAAGAAGCCATGGATAATGACGAGTTGTCCATTGACGATTCTAGCCAAGACCAAGAGTCCGAAGATGAGGAGATGGAAGCTGAACCACTGCATGGTCCACAAGGTGTACTTGGCGGGGATGCGTTGTACGCTGATACAGCCGGGAAAGCAGCGGACGCGGACACGAAATTCGTTACGACTCTTAGCGGAGAAGAAGTGGAGACCAAAGATGTGGGACAAATGGCTGATCAAGAACACCTACGGGAGAAGGAAGAAGATGAAGAGATAGAGGAAGAAAATAGCGAGGATGTTGCAATCAAGGAAGACCGTGCGCTTGCAGACCATGGAGAGCCTAACCATGGATTGGAGGAAATTGAAGTAGAAAGCGCGATACTACAAGACCACGCAGACAAACTTCACGCCTCGGACGAAAGTGCTCTGGAACAAAGTGAGAGGTCTGAGGAGGTCGATTCGAGTGCGGAGTCTCAACATGATGAGAGTGAAGATGCTCGGAAATTAGGACAACCGCTGGAGAAGGAGTTCAAACAGGAGATGCAAACCCCCCCAGAAGCCTCAAACGAGGACGCCGTCCGGAAAGCAGAAAAGGATGCATACACACCACCTGTACCAGGTGAAGAGTCTTCGGAGACGAGATTTCAGTCTGAAGCTGATCGTTCCTTCCTCGATGCTATGAATGAAGAGACCGCCCATCTCGAAACCTCAACATCCGAGTCCGCCAATGTCCTCGCCATGACCCTGACTGTCCGCAACAAAGTCAACGATCAATTCGTGCTGCGTCCCGAAAAGCTTACTGCCGATGACGTCTGGTCTATCGAATACAGTCTGGTCGAGGTGCCAAAGCAAGAGAGGGCGAGGGCTTTGTACGCAGCCTGTCAGACGCGCAGGAAGAAGAAGCTTGATGCTCCCATGGTCCCTGAGGATGCCGAAGTCATCAATCATTATCTGACGAATTTAAGGAAGATAAGTACGAAGGGAAAGAAGTGGCGAAAAGAGATGGATGAGAAAGATATGAAGAGACCTGTGCAGGTTCTGGGTAGGGAAATTGTCACCAGTGACGGAGAAATAGCTGGATCGGATCGAGAATCAGAGGCTTGACGGGTAGTATTGTGAGCAAAGATACCCACTTGTGGCTTCAGATGGCCGCGCTCCCACTACACTCCGTTAAATCATCTCTCAATGGATGGCTTTATCAGTCTGATCCCAACGTTCTAGCACGCCAAATCTCTTCGTCGAACCTCAGATATATTCAAAACGACCCAAAACGACCAACCCACCCGTCATCGTCAATATGAAGGTACAGATTCAAATCTCCCCGTCCCTTTCGGACTATGAGCATTCCTCTCGGAAACCCCTTTACGATTCACCAACGCCACTCCATCACCTCATCACTCCATCACTCTACAACAATTCTCAAGTAGAGAAAGCGGTCAACAATCCGCGTCTTGACGCTACCCTGAAATGGAAAGCGAAAGCCAGTATAACACATCACCCCCACAAAACTCCACAAATCATAACACTTCCACGCATGAACCTCCTCCTCATCATTAATCAAACCAAATCATCTCATCTCATCTCATCTATCTCTCAGCCCCATCCATCACCACAATGACCATCCTCTCCCTTCCCCTCCCTCTCACACATAACCACACTACGCAGTTCACCAATCGACAACAAATGGACCATACGGGTGCATAAAGGCAGAGAAAACTGGAAGCTGTTTCGTGATGCATGCATCTTACAATATCGTTCTTGAGTGATGAATAGTGAAGAAGAGCTAGAGCTGTTGGGTATTTGGGGATGGGGATGGGGATGGGGTGTTGATGTTTGAATGTGGTATTCATTTTGTATGTTGTATACGATATGGGACCATATGGATATTTCTGGATCGGGTTGTGAATTTAGGTTGAATATGCGGCTCTTCTAGCTGCCATGCTATCTTAGCTAGATAGCGTCAACAGCCAGACGCAGTATCCTATCCGAGTGCTTCCATCTCGTTCTTACAAACAATGTATTGACTCCCTTGATTGAAGATAACATCACAGCACGCTTTCTCCACCCCCCCCTTCAATATTTTCCAGTACCCTACCCACCTATCCTAATCACTAATCCCCGAACGACTGGGCGTTCGTTGCTTCTCCAGTCCTCAATAGATCCTTATTTTTATATTAACTAAGGATGGTCCGCGGGTGTGGAATACTAAGTGTGCTATTGTCTTGATTAGCGGGATTTTCACTGTATGGGCGTATAATGGAGACGTGTTTGGGATACGAGAATACGATTCAGGGTTTTATTGATGGGGTAGGGGTTAGGAATGTGGAGGGTCGGTTTTGAGTGGTGGTTTCGTGGATTGTGTAGGGAGAGATGAATATTGTGGAGAAGTGGAGGGGACTCGGATTTTATATGGATGGAAGGAGGGGGTTGGTGGTGGTGAATGTTGTAGAGAGGACTTGATGTTGATATGGGAGATGTTGATGGTTGAGGTTTTCAGGCCTGATTGTTGAATTGAGCAATTCAAATAATGGAGTTTTGGGAATGTTGTCTTTGTATGATTGGACTCTGCTGTAGACTGTTTTTGTTTAAAGACACCGTCAGCGTGATGAGATTTATTAGTGTTGTATCTGGAAAATAGAGAGTTCTGCATAATTAGAGATCGTTGGGTATTCTATACCTTGGAGCCCCATCGCTTCTTGATCATAGCGATCAACGCAGATGTTTCGTTTATCAAGATTTGTTGCGCATTGGGCACTTCATGTTTGGTGCGCTAGGTGTCTGCAAGGTGGATGCATGGCCACGAGATGTTGTAGATATTAAGGCACTGCTTATTGTGGCCTATGATATATTTTCATGATAATGATGTTCAATGAAAGTTGTAAGGCAATTGAGATCGTGTTCAAGATGAACGCACTTTTTTGTATAGCCCCACAGGACGTAATGGTTGTTAGGGGGGCTGCCTCGAGACGCTGAAGTTCAGAGAATGGGAGCAGTGTTACTTGACATGCGGTTAATCTGTACAGATACAGATCGCAGATTAGCAGTAACGTTGGTGAAGGCGAAGTTTCCAAAGTGACCAGGTCTCATTATTCTGTACATCCGGTTTAGGACTATGATATGCTGATGCTTTTTCAGGATACGCGAGCAATGACGAAGATTTCGAGCCCCGTTTCTCCTGACAGTTCCATTCTGAAATCCATATTGACATATGGCACATGCATTGGCTCAGCCGAGAGTTTGTGGAATTGGTTCTTGATTCAGATGAACCTAATCTTGTTCCTTAAACGATTATCAGGCTTTTGTCAGCTCTGTTGAACTTTTTCTTTGAGGTAACTTCCATTGTGTTGTGCGACAGGAAACCTAGTCTCGCAAAAGCTGATGACGCTAATACCTCGTTTCGGCTTCTTTTGTCTTCACTATTGCTCTGTTGCTCTGGCGACGTCCGGCTTTGCCAACATCGATTATTCAGACCATTGCAACACTCTGAGGCCGTGAGGTCGCTATGCTTGTACCGCATACGATATCGCACAGACCGAACTGAAGCTCACGTGCTAACCTGATTTTGGTCTTTGCTTCGTGACTTGCAGTCACCTTCTTCGCCTCCAGGAGTCAATTAGGGCTCCTCAAGGCAGTTGCTTCGTTTTCCGCTCAGTAGATCAACCCAAATGGCTTGCTCAGTCCACAGTGGTTTACGTCGCAACAAGGGCGGTATCCATGGATCCTCTACCTTCTTAACCCTTATCAAGCCTTTTTTCTGCATCTCTCCGCTCTTGATTCTCGACCATTCCTTCCCATTGTTTCCAGGTCGCCTCGTCAGCCTTTAACTTTCTCTGCCGTCTGGCCGAGAATTCATAGGCGCGCAATCGTCGGTCGGCTTCTAGCCAGCCACCAAAGGTCATGCCGGACATTTGAATATATCTGCATACCATTGAGAATGGTTAGTATAGGAAGAGGCCATTGGGAGAATGGGAAGGAGGGCATGCATCTAAAGGTTTCGACATACACTTTGAATTGAATGGTGAGGTTCCTATATACTGGAGAGAAATAATAGCCTGCAAACCCTAAGCCTCCGGCAATGAGGCCCCACTGTTGGAGCGATCCCATCAGTCATCTGTTGCTGGGCGCACGGGAAGTAGACGTAGGAAAGCAGAATGACAACCGGAGGGTTGCGGGTTGAGGATATTCTACCTTTGCGGCACCGACTACAGCACCTCTGAAAGCCTCTGAGCCCGCAGCACTGACTTCTTCAGCTGTTTTCTGGCCATGACGGGGCATTGCGCAAATCAATGCCAGAAAGAGAGCAATATATGATATTGACCCAAAGAGAAATCTACACTATGGGGTCTGAGCGGCTGTAAGCGGCGTTAAGGCGCTTCCACATTGAACTGTCGCCCTGTCCTATCTAGGTATAAGGCTATCATAATCATAGATCCCTCTAGAAATTATTAGGCATGATGCCTTCTCCATTATACCCATCCAAGTTTACCTGAACGTTTTGACCATGCGAACCTTGGATCACAGTGTTCATTCCATGCCCAAACAGAATGATCCTTGTCATGCACAAAGTATTCTCTGAACCAAAGCGTTGAGGTTCTCGATTATCAGGCAGTCTGGTCTTGCTCCGTCCACCTCAAGGCTACAGACTCTCCCTGTTCAGCACTCCCCAGTGTTCGGTCGTGAAGCTTTTGTGCTGTTCGTGTACCAAAGCAAGGCGATGTCAGCCAAGCTTGTGTAGAGCTGCATTGTGAAGCTACGCCCAGAATCACCTCCTCCGACGACTCTCATCTTTCAGGCAGATTTTAGCTATAGGAGCTTTCCACTACAGTTTTTTGTCCGATGATCTTCGCTCTGTATTCAAGCATGGAAATCTGATGTGCTGCGTTTGTGGTAGGCAAGGCCGGAGTTCCCTGGTGAGCAGCTTGACAATCAAACCATATCATCAACTATTTTCAGACTTGCCCTAATGATTACAGTGTCTTTGCTGTCCTCCCACACATTATGACCTCCTCTCGACGCCCTCGTCGCCTTCCTCGTCCCCGGAAACAACTTCAATCACCTCTTCTCAGACTACCGCCGGAAATTCTCAGTAAGATCTATCGATACGCCCTAGTGAGCGATGGGCCCCTCGATCTGTGGCCTCACAAATGGACCAAGTCTGATGAAATCGCCGAACCAGCCCTAGGACAGTTGAAGGTCCGCCACCAAGAGAGTCTAGAGTTCGTTCGGAAAGGAATGTCCACCGGTCTCCTGGGTGCGTGTCGACAAACTTTCAATGAAGCAGCGATGTATTTCTGGAGAGACAATCATTTCAGATTCACAGGGAGGAGTGGCTGGCAGGGTTTGCTGCGCTTCTTCCTGACCATCGGACCGGAAGCTCGATCCCGAATACACCGCATCGATGTCCATGCACCTATCTATATGCGCTGGCCAGTCAAAGACTCCGACGGAAAGGACCTCAACGGCAGATCAAAGAATTTTCCGAAGATGCATATGGCTAAGATTCCTGGAGAGGGTCATCTAGACAGAGAGGCTATTCAGAGACTTTGCGTCATCCTAGCTCAGGATAGGTCCGTGAAGGAAATCAATTACATCATACCAGATGGCTTCCGTAATGGCGACGAGGATAGCTTCGGGGGATACGAGGAAGATCATGACATGGAGGCCGAATCTCCGATTCGACTACTGAAACTGCAGACTTTGGACTGGATCAAGGTGACTGTGGTGGTCGAAAAGGGTGGCTACTTGGCGGTCGAAGATGGTCCCCGCCAAATCATGAAAGAAGGATGGGATTTGAAATGTGAGCCAGGCAGCTTTATCTGGGAGAAAGGTGACGAAGACAAGGGAGGGAATGTCGACTACGAAAAGCACGAAGTTACCGAGACTCGATCCTGGAGTGCTCCAACCAGAGGTCTAGATTACCTCATTGGCGTCCGAGAGATGTTCCTGGAGGTAGAAGCAGACTCTAAGCACGCAAATGGTGGCAAGCATAAAGCTACCCTTAAAAAGAAAACGGAAAGAATATTGAAAGGATTTGACGGCTGTGGATTCATTGGATCTGATGGTGTTTTACTTCAGTTGACGAGAGCTTCTTCATGATTTCTACGCGGTGATACCCTGAGGGAAAGGAGTTGATTATGAAAAAAAGGGTTCTTTTCAGCTACAGGTCGCTCCGGAGTATCATATATCTAAAACATGGCTAAATATTCTCTATCTCTAGCATCATTGCTTGTCACCACTCAGATTACCCGAATATAAAGCTAAAAATTGCCAACTCGTAACAAGGACCAAGAATTGTAACGTGACTGTCGCTCTCGGCCTTTTTCCCCCTCACAAAATTTGTTGAAATGCCCGACCGCCGCACAGCTCTCATCAATCGCACAACCAACGAAACCAAAATTCAAGTTTCCCTCTCGATTGATGGCGGTCCCCTTGATCACCTCCCCGACTCTGATGTCTTCTCCAACAAGAATCTCCCCGCGCCCAACACCCAAATCCCCTCTCAAGACACCACTCACCATGCCTCCCAGATAACGGCTACCCAGCACATCTGGATATGGACCGGCGTCGGGTTCCTGGATCATATGCTCCACGCATGGGCGAAACATGCAGGCTGGAGTCTGCGAGTCAGGTGTAGGGGAGATCTAGCCAGTACGTCAACCCCCACTTCTCATCGCCAATTGGATCAATCCATCTAATGAAGGTAACAGTTGACGACCATCACACAACCGAAGATACCTTCCTCGCCCTCGGTACCGCCTTCACCAAAGCCCTCGGTCCCCGCACCGGCCTGATGCGCTTCGGCCACGCCTACGCACCCCTCGACGAAGCTCTCTCCCGCGCCGTCCTCGACATCTCGAGCCGCCCTTTCTTCGTGGGCAATTTCGATTTCCAAGGGCCGATGATTGGGCGGTTGAATAGTCAGATGATTCATCATGGGCTGAGCAGCTGGGCGATGGCGAGCGGGACGACGTTGCATGTTGATGTTATTAGGGGGGATAATGATCATCATCGGGCGGAGAGCGCGTTTAAGGCGTTGGCGATTGCGTGTCGGATGGCTTGTGGGCGGGTGGAGGGGAGGGAGGGGGAGGTGGGGAGTACGAAGGGTGTGCTGTGAGGTGTGGAATGGGGATATCATTTTGAAATTGGACGATATAAAGTTTAAAAGACATGTTGGCTTGTATGGTCAAGGCTTCCTGCTCTAGGGCACCGAGATGCTATACATGCCATCCAATGCACAATATCCCATGATAATAAAACCCCAAACGCTGCAATGCGTGTAAACCTCCCCAATATTGTAACATCACCAACTCAACAAACAAATCCACCCCATCCCCCCATCCCTCACCCAGGCACCCACACCTCCTTCCCCCTCCCTTCCCCACCAACAGCACCACCACCTTGCCCAACCCCCGTCTCATCTCCCGCATAATAAAACCACGCCCTCCTCAACATCTCCGTAACATGCGCCGGCAGGTAAAAGAACGCCGCCACAAGGATCATAGATATAAATGCAACAGCCAACGTATCTTTATAGAGGCCTTTGTTAGTATGTAGGTAGAGAGTGTGATGGAGGGAGAGGATTTACTAAAGATGATTTTCTCGGTGGGCGTGAGCATGTAGAGAGAGAAGGTCACTTCGTATTGGTAGCGTTTTCGCTGGAGCCAGTGGAGGAGGGTGGAGGGGTAGGACATTTTGGGTTTGTTGGTGGAGGCGGGTGAGGGGGGAGAGGGGGAGGTGAGTGTGAGTTTGAGTGGTGGGTTTGGGGAGCGTTGAGTTTGGTGTTTGCTGTTGTGCTTTGGGGTCGAGTTGGGGAGGAATCTTGGCGGTATTCTAGTGTATTACCTTACCTATCTTACCTTGGTGCCTAATATTTGTACTAGTATGTTAACCCTACTAGGCGTTGCCGACAGACTCCATATAATCTAGAATAAGCCTGTCTCTGGGTGGCGAGGGGGAATAGGAATGGGATAGCGATGCTAATACAACATACATCGTGACAGATGGACGGATTCGATCAGATGAGGAAGAGAGGTGAATATTGTTATTGCGAGATACATACATATACACCACTAACTAGAATAAGTAGATAACTTTTTCGAAACTCAAGCACATGCAACTCCAGCAAAAATGTTCTATGACCGACTAACCAAAAATCCTCATATATCAATCTGACTTCTTGAATCCCCACCCCCCACAATACCAATCTAATCCCCCCTTTTTTCTTCTACTCTCCTTTCTACCCTCCCCTCCCCTCCCTAAAAGCTTCCACAACCCTCGCCACCTCCGCAGCAACCTCCGCCGCAAAAACCCTCACCATCCCTGCATCCATCAACGTCCCGTCACACTTAATCCCGAAATCAACACAATCATCCTCTACATTCCTAACAACATCAAAGAACAGATTCTTCTCCGCCAAATATCCCACCTCTAACCCATCCACCGCCGTCTTCTCCTGCCTGATCGGTTCAGTCGGTGCAAGCTCTCCCATACCATCTAGCTGGTAAGAAACAAAGAGCGCCTTTTCATCTCTTGCCCCATTTCCTCTCGAAGACTTTGTTAAGGTATGAGCCTCATCCGAGAGGATATTCACAAAGGTGTTGAAAAGCGGGTTCTCTCCCGAGCCATATCCCACCATCGCCAGCACTTCGGACAGATAGCTCTGCTCGAAATCCACCCGTGCCGCCAAATCGGCCTGTAGTTGTCTTGCGATTTCGCCCACGGGCAGGTCCAAGACTGATGGAACGACTACAGGTAGGACATTCAGGGTTGGTGCACATAATTGGTCAATGTTCTTGAAAGAAGCGGAGCGGCCGGCTTGGTAAAGACCGAATGTTGGGTTTGTGATTCTGGTGTGGCGGGCTAGAGTGCGGGCGTAGGCGAGGAGAATGAGGGTTGGAAGGGTGGTGGAGGTCTGGCGGCATGTGTTTTCTAGGTTGTGGAGGTTTGGAATGGCGGATTTGAGGTAAAGAGTTGCTGGGGTGGATGCTGTTGGTGTAAGGGTGGTTGATGGCTCGAGGATGGTTTGTTGGCAATTATTGAGGCTTCTGCGCCAGTATGTCTCTTCTGGTGGCTTGTGGAGAGAATTCAAAGTGTGCTGGATGAATGAGTCGAATCGTGGTGGGGATGGTAAGTCAATGTTTCGATAAAACGCGGCGAGGTCATCAATGATAGTCTGAATGGTCCATGCATCGTATGCAACGTGGTGTAATTTCAATGCCAGATAGTCATGAGTGTGTGCGCGTACGAGGTATAGCTTTGAAGGAGGATTCATAAGGTCGAATGGCTGCTGTGCTTCTCGGCCTATATGGTCGATGACTATGTCCTGGGAGTTACTTAGATCCTCTAAGAAGTCAAAAGACTCATCGTTGAGTGTCGATGGTTTGGACACCACTTGGACGGCTTCCTTGGGCCCTGGAGCAACAAATGTCGTGCGCATCACCGAATGACGTCCCCTCAGCCTCTTCCAAGCGGACCTCATATCATCCACATTGAGACGTTCAGAACACTGATATGTCCAAGTTGCCTCACACATCATTCTATTTGACTTCAGCCAAGTTGCAAGGTGGTATACCTGACCGGCTAGACATGGTAATACATCCTCGACGCACTCGTTCCCTACCTTTGCCAGGACAAGAGCCTCTGATCTTGACTCAGTGCTGATCAATGCAACTTGGTCCCCTATCTGGAGGTATTGATCCGGTTTCCTTTCGCGAAGCAGCCGACAGATACCTCCCAAGCTACGTCCTTGCACAACGTCTGCAACACTTACAGCATACCCACGCTTTCGGCACGTTGCAGCCACCTGGATCGCGGATATAGAGTCAAGACCTAGGGAGAATATGCTAGCATCTACCGAGATGTTCTCTGGGGGAACTCTAGATATCCCTGATAGTGCTGTTCGGATGACTTCCAGATCTGGTCCGAATTCAACCTCATCTTGCTGAGGCGAACGGCTCTTGCCGCTTTCAATAGCAAGCGGTAGACCTTGAAGAGAAGATGGGAAAGCCATCACGCTCCGTTGAGGTTGCTCAAGAATATCTTGAAAGGCCTGATCGAATTCTGTAAGCCAAAGTTTGAGCTGCTCTCTTGTTCTCAGCCCCTTCCGTGACACCACTTTTAAACGGATGTCTTTCTCTCCCTGCTCGAACTCGAAATTCGTTGGATACTCCGTGAAAGCAACGGAGTCACCAAGGTCAAAAGGTGCCCACAGTCCGTCTGTAAATGCTGATCTGCCGACGATATTCTGAAAGATGAACAGGGTGTCGATAAGCTGTGCGTCGGCGTCCCCAACCTTCCGCCGCCACCCCTGCATGATACTAGCCAACGAGGCATGCTGATATGGTTGCGAGTCTCCCCAAGACTGCTGAATCTCAACGGCCGCAGTCTTGTTGGCAACATAAGTCTTGTCGAAGATAATGCGGGATGGTACCGTGTTGAACAGCGGTCCGATGACTTCGTCTGCACCGGGCATTGCAAGCGATCGACCTCCTACCACATGACCAAACACAACATCCCGACGTCCCGAAACGCACGCTAGAATTTTCCCATAGGCCAATATTGCAACCGTTTGGATAGTCACATCGAGGTCTCTGCAGCCTTGAAGGATATTATCAATAGTCATTTTGAGGGATAGTTCAACTTCTATCATATCCGTCTCTGTAGGTGCCACCGATGGGGAGATAATGTTACTATGATAGCCATCGAGTTTCTGTAACCAGAATTCAGCCGCGTTCTCCATGGTCTTCGAGATAGCTCTCGCCGCAACACTGAAAGGTGCCCTTGGCGGTATCTGAATGCCTTGATACATTCTTGCTAGATCCTGAAAGACGAGATTGATTGACTGACCGTCGTAGAGACTGTGATGCATTGAAACCACGAGTACAACCTCGGTTGCTGTCTTCAAAACAGCCACCTTCCAAGGCGGCTGCTCAAAGTCCGCTTCTACGCCAAATATTGTACTTTTCGTATTGTCCGTCAGTGACTCGGACAATGGATTTGTGATTCTGTATTCTACCCAGGCATCTGGCCTCTCTTGATATACTGCCGCTAGCCAGGAATTACTTGCGTCGTCAAAATGGAACGTGGTGCGGAATATCTCTGTCTGCATCGTCAGACGTTCCCATGCCTGTTTCAATTCGACGAGATCGACATCCTGGGCCAACCGGACAGCATGGGAGTGAACATAAAGCACCCCATTTGATCCCAGAGTCTGGGTGAGCATGGAGGACTGTAGTGGTGTACAGGCGTAAACTTCTATTACAGTATCCTTCGGGCTCACTTTTGCAATCTTCCGAATCATGTGCTTCGGGATATTTCCCTGCGGCTGCTCTGCGAGATTCGCGATGCCATTGATATGAGGACGAGCAACCTCGATCATTTCTGCCAGTGCACCTATACATGAATGGCGCAACACGTCCGCTGAAGAGCACTCGTAATTCGAGTGCCTCAAGCTTTTTGCGAATCGGATTGCAGTGATAGAGTCGATCCCTAGACTGAAAAAGGATGCTCCTTTTGAGACCTCTTTCCTACTGATTCCACAGATCTCAACCATAAGCTCTTGTATCTTCAGCTCAGTCGGTGTCCAAGATGACTCGTTCCAGACGTGCGACTTTGGTCTAGAGTCTGCAGCAAACGTGGTTGAGAAACCTAGATCTTCAGGAGTGACGTTTTCTTCTCGGACTAAGGCCCCCAAGAGAAGATCAACGCTCTCTAGTAGTGACGATGCTCTTTCCAAGTCTCCGAATGCTGGGGAAAAAGTACAATGAGTATGCATTACACCAGCCTCATGATCAGCTTCGAACTCAATAGTCAATGAAAATTCATTTTGCATTGAGCTTTCGAGCTCAGTCCAAAGAGGTGGGTAGAGACTGCCTTTCCGATCCACTTTCTGTACGTAGGAGACCAGACAGTCGAACAAAGGCTTTTCCGCTTCGAGCCAGCGATGGATGTGTCTTAGGGCTGTATGTTGAAATTCAAGCGATTCTATAAACCCCTGTTGGGCGATCTTTACAATATCCACAATGGTGGAACATTCTTTGTTTACCTTGATACGTTGTGGTATGGTTGTGATGCAGGGTGCGACGATAGTATGAGGGTTCTCTATCGGCACGGTGCGCCCAGATAGTACGGCGCCAAAGACTACATCGTCAGTACCCAAAGTTTGAGCCAAGATGATGCCAAAGATTGCCTGGATGGTCGATGTCAATGTTCCACTGAAGGAAGAAGAGAGCTTCTGCAACTCAGCAAGCGGCATAGTAAGGGTCTTGTCCACAGTGAGGAAGTGATAATTTTGTATTTCTACGTCTGTGGTATTAGCTCGATCCGTAAAGGATACTGGTCTATAATACGCCAAATATCCTTGCCAGAAGGTCTTAGCCGTCCCAAGATCTTGGGAACATACGTATCCAATCATCGAATCAAAGGGGCTATGAGCCGAAGGAGTGCCTGAGTGATATCGTAAATTGACTTCTTCAAGTACTATGGAGATGGATTCTCTATCGTACAATGCATGATGAATCGAAAATAGTAAGATGGAATCTTTGTTATTGGTAGGTGACCAGAGAAGGGTCAGCCTCATGGGGCAATTGCGCGCCATATCAGAGATGATATTTCTTGCGGATATGGTTTGCTGGATCTGGCAAGCTGATTCTGTATTTACCGTGGCGATCTTTACCCAAGGGACAGACTTTGCAGGGTCATATTGTAGCACGACCTGGACAAACCCATCTTCGAATTCCTGGAAGCAAGTCCTGAGTATTTCGTGATCAGCGATTACCCCTGCCCAAGCTCTGTAAAGACGAGCTCGATCAGTGTTAGGAAGGAGTTTCAACATCATGTGATTTATATAGAGTGCGCGGTTGTTTGCTACAAGGGTTTCTTGTAAAGGCATACAAGGTTTTACCGCCAGAATGGCCACGCCGTCTAGATCACGAGGTCGATCGGCACCGAACCTAGATTCAAGGTCTGCTAGCCTTGATCGTGTCTGTGTGAGTGTGTCGGCCGGTTGCCCTGTGGACTGGCCTTTCCGAGGCAAATGAGCCAGCTCTGCAACAGTGGGATTTCTCAAGACACTAGAAACTGTACAGTCATACCCTACTCTCTGTAACCTGATAGCAAGGCTAATTGCACTTAGGCTATCGAGTCCGAGACGGAAGATGTTGGTGTTGGTCAAGATCTCAGCCGCATCAACAGCTAGGGTACTCTCGACAGCGCTTCGCACAGTCTTCTCAGCTTCAGTCAATTCTCGGTGGCTTGATTCGGGCTGATGAAGTCTATCTGATGAAGAAAGAACCATATCGACAACCGTCAAGTCTGCAAACAAAGCCTTGAGACGCTTCAGATCTGCTTTTCCGGATGACGGAGCTAATGGCAATCTCGTGATAGGGATGATTAGATCAGGAACCATGTAAGCAGGTAGGATTTTCCGGCATTCGGCTTGCATCTTCCTGGCGATATCATTGTCACCGGCAGAACTTTGTCTCCTTGGAGACCCTGAGGCTGTGTCCAGATTCGGGACGAGGACGACAAAGCTGACGACTCGTACTTTCGAGAGCTTTGGATGCTGGGCAATCATTGTCGTCACGTCAATCCTGGCTAGGCCCAGCGTAGTGACGGCTGACGATCGTATGGCCTCAGAGATCTCCCCCAACTCGACTCGTTGACCTCTGACTTTGGCCTGATCGTCCTCGCGACGCAGATATTCGAGTGCGTCGTCTGCCATCAAGCGCACTATGTCACCTGTGCGATACATCCTCTCCCCATTGAAATTTTCTACGAACCCTTTAGCGTCGGGACGATTAAGGTAGCCGTTTGCCACTAAATCTCCTGTAAAGCAGAGCTCTCCTGCAACTCCACGAAGGGTATATCGATCAGATCCAGGTACCAGAACATGAGCAACGGAGTTGCCGTACGGTCGACCGACATTCCTTGAATTCGAGTCAATCGTCACTTCTGCAGCAGTGCACCCTATCGACATCTCAGTTGGGCCATATGCATTTATCAAAGCAGTGTTCTCATTGAACGCCCATGTATCTATGACAGATTTCGACATCTTTTCACCACCAACACCAAGGTAATGCAGGTCAGGAAGGCTCGCCGGATTCAAGCCAGCTTGATCGATCAAAGATGGCACAAAACTAGCATGCGTAATCTTTAGTTGCCGAAGCGCGAGCTCAAGGTTATCGAGCAGCATCATCCTCGGGGCGGTTACCGCAGCCAAACCCTGCCGCCAGGCAAGAAACATCTCAGCAATGTGAACGTCAAAAGCTCTGCTTGCAAGTCCGAGGTACTTACCTTTGCCCGGAAGCTCTTGCATTCCAGGAATAAGTGGGCATATGAACTCGGAAAGCCCTTCAATGAATGAGCAAAGGTTTCCACGTCCGACAAGGACACCTTTCGGTATTCCGGTGGATCCAGATGTGTAGAGCAGGTAGGCGTTATCGCTAGCTTTTGACTGTAAAAGTACTTCATTCGAATCGTCAGGTGATATTTGCTCCACATACGCACTGTCATCCACGTAGACAGTGCGGCTTCCGAAAGGAGCACCTGGAAAAGTCTGAGCAAGAAACCTGGTAGTGAAGAGCATAGCGGCTGTACTGTCTTTCAGTAGGAATGATTTGCGTTCTGAGGGTAAGTCCTCATCAATTGGCAAGTATGTGTTACCAGACGCCAAAATTCCAAGAATGATCGCGTAAGCCTCGATCCTACGGTCCAGACACACTGCCATCATCCGATTAACATGTCCACCATGTCTGATGGACGCTGCAATTACGCAGTATGCAGAGCGCAGTTCCTCGAAGTTCCAAGTTTGTGACTCGCACTCGTCGTTGCTGATAGAGGTAAACACTTGGACGGCGGGCCACTGCGGGTGCAGCGAAGCGTAGTAATCTACCCATTCCGTAGGATTCTGACTCCAAGCGAGCCTTACCTCTTCGCTGAATTCTATTGAGGTTACGGAGAGTAACTCCTTAGGGACGCTCAACGAGAGTTGTGCCAGTGGGATGTCAGGCGATCTTAGTATCGTCTCAACAAATGCATCCACCTGTAGAGCAAGTATGGCAAGGTGGCCACTACTTATAACATTGCGGCTTGCAGAAATCTCCAACTCCAGTATGCCGTTCGTTGCTTGTGCGACATTGAGGGCCAGAGGATGTTCCACGCTAAGGCCCACGATTGTATCATCTCTCTTCCACAGAGAAGAGCCATTCCAGTCATCTTCCTTCAGGTCAGGCAGGAAGTTGAAGAAGGCTGGGTAGAGAACCTGGTGCTCGGAACGCCCTAAGAACTTTCTGATAGCTTTTGCATGTATCGAGCGATGGGCTCCAGATTCTTTCTGGAAGCTTGACTGTGCAATCAGGGCTTGACGAACAGATCCCAGAGCACGGAACGGGACAGGCAATACATTTATCAACGGCCCAACAACGTTCGCCAGTATATGGTCATCAATGCGGCTTGACCAAGTCTCTGCGAATACTACACTGTCGGTCTCCAGGTACTCCAATAATAAAGTACCCCAAGCTACCCGAATGATAGACGCCACTGATGACGCACCGAATGTGTTTGCAGCGACTTGCAGATCTTTGTAGCTTGTTTTGAGTGCCCGGGTGTGAGAAATGATTTCTGCGGCTGGACCTTCGCTTCGTGTGTTCTTGCCAGTCAAGTCAGGCCATGTACCGGCATCTTCAGTGGTGATGAAATCGTCAAGTGCTTTTGACCAGAACTCCGCATCCCGATCGCTTTGAGCTTTTGTCGGAAGCATGACTTTGAGAGCATCGCGCAATTGATGACGTCGTTTCGAGTCTTTGCCATCTTCTTCGTAGCTCTTACTAACATCTTCTAGGACGAACTTCAACGATGCCTCATCTCGAACCGAGTGATGAATAGATATCATCATTGTGCGATGGTTCGGCTGTTCAAAGATCGTAATGGCAACAAGCGGGTCCCTGAAGTGAGACCTTTGACGGCTTTCCGCCACCGCGTGTGCTCGTTCTCTTGAAAGCGTTGTTATATCGACATCTAATGACTCTACGCATATCCAATCTATAGCTGTGTTCTCGTATATAAGTTGCAAGAACGTGGAGTCGTCGACCGATGCGCCATCACAATGTCCCAAAACTGCCGCTAAAGGGATGAAGCCCGTACGCAATGCCTCGGTATGACTTATGACTTGCACCCAAGCCTCGTGTAAGCGGGGTATATCGACCTGAGCATTGAGAGAGAGAAAGACGTGACTCCAGTAGGCATTGGAGTTTTGCATACTTTCGCTAAGAAGGGATTCCTGTAGCGGCAAAGCCGGCGCTACAAATAAATCGCTCCTCTTCAATGTCTCCCTAGCCCTGGGATACCACTTTTGGTGGAAAGGCCCCATATCATACCCTGCTGTGAGGTTCACATTGCGGGACGTCTTGGTCACTTGCAAAAGATCACCCAGGTTTTGGCAACGAAGGATCTCGGTGACGGAGAGAGAAATTCCTCTGGCGGTGGCTATTGGAGCTAATCTGGTTGCGCCAATGGAGTCTATCCCAATGAAACGCAAGTCACTGCCTCGGCTCATTGATTCTTGAGCTGTCCCAGAGACTTCGGCAATAGTCGCGATAAGATCTGATTCGAGCGGGCTCCAGGTCGAGACCTCATCGACGTTGTTTTTACTTGAAGTCATCGATTTTTCCCACCTTCCCAGATCGGTCAAGCTATATATCTCCTTGAGGGCCGATTTATCAGTCTTAGCTGAAGATGTTCGTGGGATGCTATTTAGCACGAGAAAACCCCTAGGAATCATGTATCCTGGCAAATTTATCTGAGCTGAAACCAGAGCGGCCTGGGCTATCGAGATGGCTCCTTCACTCGTGATGGATTGACCAGGTTCCTTGGTGATGCCTAACGTTGGGGCAGCAAGAAATGCAATGATGGCTTTTGAGGGACGATCTTGTCGACACAGGTATTGTATCTCGATCTGCTCAATGAGTGGATGGCAGGAACGGAGACAAAAGCCTATCTCGCTAAGCTCAATACGGATACCCTGGACCTTGATCAGGTCATCCGTACGACCAATGAACTCCAAGGAGCCATCATAAAGTTGGCGAACCATATCGCCTGTCATGTAAAGGTGCCTAGAAAAATGCTTATTCCAAAGAAAACTTTTGGAAGATCTTGATGGATCTTGCCAGTATCCCTTGGATAGTTGTGGACCTCCGAGAGCCAGCTCACCAATACCTTGTCTCATGAAAGGTTTCCCATTGCGCATAACAAACGCAGACACTGATGCTAGAGGGAAGCCTATGTTCTCACTCTGAACTTCGTCCGTTGTACTAAATTGCCTGAAACATGAGACTACCGTAGTCTCAGCGGGACCGTAAGTGTTGAAAGCTCGAATGTTCTGACTCCAATTGTCTGCTACAGCTTGTGGTAACTTCTCTCCAATCATGGTGATGACCTCCAAGGTCGGACATCGCTCCCTCAGGACGCTTGCCGCAAAAGCTGGGGTCATATGAGCGTGAGTTGCATTTGTTCTAGTTGCCAGCTCAGCGAATGATCCAAGCATAATTTCTCGGGTAGAAGAAATGATCGTTCCTCCTAGTCCCCAAGTGTAAAATATATCCTGGATGAATACATCGAATGTGAACTGAGAAAACTGTAGGCAGCGCACAACACCCCCTTTAATATCCGTGGGTATAGAACTCTGTAGAGCTGTCATACTGGTTACCGCAGCTTCGTGGTGGATTGGAACGCCCTTGGGATCGCCACTGGTTCCACTTGTCCAAATAAGATAGGCAAGGCTTCCCATCGTTGGACAAGGCGACTCGCTCGAATTTGCGACGGTATCCTGTAGACAAGTAATGTCGACAGTCACAATACCATGGGGTATACCTTCGATGCCATCACTAATATCTTGCTCGGCGACAATCAGCATTTGAGCGCCAGTCCGAGCAATGAGATCATGACGGCGACGAGGTGGGAAAGCTGGATCGATTGGACACCAGGCCGCGCCTGCTTTCAAGATCCCGAGGACTGCAACATAAAGCTCCGGGCGCCTTTTCATGCATATTGGTATAACATTGTCAGCCAATTGGCCGAAGCGATGTATGAGATACGTAGCTAGAGTTCTGGCTTTGTCGTCGAGCTGCTCATAGGTCCACATGGTATTGTCGCTTGATCTTTCACGATAAATGTCTTCTCTGAAGTCCAACGCTATACGATGTGGGCTGTCTTTGGCAAACTTCTCAAACTGAGTGTGTAAGTATGTTGGCCGGGTACTCAAGTCTGTACACTGTTCTGGAGATTCATTCAATATGGATAGAAGAGAAGGACGGATAGCACCCAAGCTCCTTACAATGGGATTTGAGGGATGTGCTAAAATGAATGCTAAGATATCGTCCAACTGTTTTAGAGTCACAAGGGCGCTAGTCTTATTTAGAACCATCTTGGTGAAAAGTAGCTTTAGCTTCAGGAAGCCTGCTTTAGCGGGCCAGGCTATGAGACTGACTGAATACTCCTCACCTTTGTAAAGCCTATCGCTTGATTCCAAGCCATGCCCAGAGCGTTCCTTGCCCTTCAAGGCTATCATGGTCCCATGTTTGCTCGACTTTTCTTGTCGAGGGAGCGCCACCGCATTTGATTTTGTCAGCCGTTTGAGAATGCTGCCATTTGTGTTTTGTCCCCATCCTTGAGAATTATTAAGACATACTCGCGTTGGGATCGCATGATGTTTTTCTTCCTGAAGATGACCGGGGGTGTAACTCGCTGGAGAGCTTATAATTGTGGTATAGATAACATGGTCCTCCGCAGCAGTGTACGCTGAGAGGACTACAGCCCAGGCAGCTTGCAGGGCTGCAATAGGCGACGCACCCAGCGCTGCTGTAGCATTATGCAGATCGACAAACGCCGTCCTCGAGCTGATCGTGGCCTCTCCCTGTGTTTCGACTTGAATCCGTGATCTCAAGCCCGTCAAAGAAGGAAAGCGCGTAGAAGAAAGATCTCCGGCCAGTCCTGTTGTGGAATCCAACGTTGCTTCGTGAGACTGATCCAGATTGATTATCTCCTGCTCATTCAACACGTTCTGTTCCGGAGCCATGGGGTTCATATCTGGTGATGCATATCCTAAATTTCGAGATAGCAGCCCGATGTATTTGGTACGAACGTCTCCAGATACCTGCTAGACAGTTCTCCTTTCAGAGGCCATTGTGTGAATGGAACCATTGATACTGAAGGCGACCAGGCTGCGGCAAACTCTCACTACGTTGTGCAATTTAGCAATCTATCACTCTCATAGTCCTCAATGGCGGTATGTGAGCCTGATCGTTGGGCCACAAGCAGTAGCGCCGTATATCGGCGGCAGTCACCGGGTGACCTGCCCTTCGACGGATCAGTTGTCGACGTGGGAAGGACATAGCAGTGCTTTGGCATAAGTCAGAGACGGATTTGACATGCCCAAGATGTAAGTGCGTTACTGCACGGTAACCCTTTCTGGACCATATGTAAAATTTAGTCATGGGCCGATATGAATCATCTGGGAAAGAGTTTCCGTGCTTTACCGCTATAATAAATACGATACACTACTATTCTACCTAAAGTAGGTAGGTAGCTTGTACTTCACTAGTCTCGGCCTCTGATGTCAATTTAAGGTTATCAGATCCGCTCTCGATCGCTCTAGCGCCATCTACATACATCAAGCTGACTCGAGATCCCGATACTGAAGTACTGTGTAAGGAATTCTAGGCTGTGCTGATCCTAGGTGTTGGAAAGTTAAAGTCCCCCTGATCTTGTATCTATCACAAGTGGCCTGCATCGTAGAATCTCGCCATTGTCGTTAGGACCGATGAATCGAAGGTCGACAGGTGTACACATAGAAAGTCCGGAATGTTTGATAAGGTATGCCTTATTCTCACGCCTGCATGCGTGTTTCATACCTAGCACGCTGCTCGATCTAGATTATCATTTGCCATCATGCTCATGTGCAAGGACTGTCTCGCCTCTCCACGAACCTCTCCACTTCCATTCCCTAGTGAGGCGAGTATGCTGGCTACATCCCCTGGTGCGCTTCGGATTAGAGATGGGATATCCAGTATGACATGAGACTACCGGTGTATCCCTCATTAACAATCGGAAGCGGCCAACCCAGTCGTTGCAGCCCTCTCCAGAATTGCCGAGACGGATGGAAGAAGACCGTTACTGAGAGGATCTGTGATGGTTGCTATTTGGTTGCTACAAGAGGGAGGTCAGAAAGCTGCTTGCGTTATCAACTGCCGCTCCTGACAGTCGGAAATCGGAACTTCGATTTCTTTCATTATCCGACCGTCGTCCGGAGTATCTTGATTGATTCACAAAAGGCACACACTGTAGCTATTGTGAGGATTGATCAAAGATTTGCTGAATTCTTCTATGACTTGCGAGGTTGATATCCAAGCTCCGCGCCCATGCTTGGCGATGATAGTCCATGGATGTTCTAGGTTACATGTACGAGCACATGTACCACGAGCGCATACAAGAGCCAAAGGAGTGCGAGTGGCAGTAATGCATCATGCATTGGTGAGAGGCCGTCGCAATCGACGATCGTTCTGACAGTCGAGTGCGGCGCAATCTGGAGGACACTCCAAATGGAGAGACCATCATGTCCGACATACGCTTTGATCTAGCTAAATGTAGGCAAGTTTTCATTGAAGGGGGAAAGAAGACACTGTTGGAATTTCGAATATATCGAATTGTAGGATCAAATTCTGCAAGGATGCCAAGCCACGGGATTTGGTTGTAGGTTGCCGTGAGGTCAGTAACCGGTTGGTATTGCAATCCTGCATTTCGTAACGTAAAGAGCTTCACTAGAACCGAGCTACCATAGCTGTGGGATATCCTCCGATCGTATCGTGTGGTGAGAGGAGGCGAGGTGGATGGATTTCCTCTTCCTAGTGCGTTCTGAACTTGGATGACCAAATCTTTGATAGCCGGTGTGCACTGTGTGTCTCAACCATTTCGGGGGGAAGGTTAGCAAGCTCCAAATCTTCTCCTGTTAGCCTCCATCTTGATAACCGAAGCCGATGCAGCCTTTACGCACTAGTCTTGCGTAACCCCCTCCTTGAATATCGCAAGCCCCATGAATCGATGTCAGTCCAAAGCGCACTAATCAAGCCCCATGTCGAGCCAAATCTCACGCTCCCGCCTTCTATTCTTTCCCAGGAAGTCTCTCAAAGCCTTTTCAACACCGCTACGTCCATCAGCAGCAGCTCCAACACTGCCATATCGACCGGCACACGCATAGACCTGATATAACCACCTGACATTCCCTTTAGGAAATGTTAGCAGCTCCACATATTCAGTACTCCGCCTCAAAGCCGCCTCTGTGACTAGATACACGCCTGCTTTCGAGAGTAAGGGTTCACCGAGCCGGAAATAGCGAGAAACGTCGATGTCAGATATCCAAAGGGGCGACTGTGTGATATCGTCAAAAAAGCGGGTGTCCATAAATTCTGCTTCATGGACGGTGGGAGCCCTCCATATTGGGTCAATGGTGTCGGGCGTGTGATTATCCACCATCAGCCCTTCTTTGCGAAGCGCAGATGCCAGATCAGGCCGTTGGTCGTGTGCTTTTGTCGCCATGAGCCAATCGATATATGTAGGCGGTACATCCGTCAGCTTCTGTCCTGCATACTTGCCGAAACTGAGGATATAAGCCGCTCCATCGTCGTTGGGCATCGTGCCTTTGCATTTTGCTTCCTGACTGATTGCAAGCTTCTTCGCACTGGGCGGCGCAGCAACCGACTCTGTTTCTGACAGCTTGCGCTTTCTCGGTGGTGTGATCGGTGAAGGCTCGCTTTTTACAACGGGAGCGAGGTATTTGCCTTTCATCAATGCTGCCTTGAGATCTTCTTTGTTTTCATATATTCTCTGACCGGTGAGCCAGGCGCGATAGTCTGGTGGTAGCTCATGGAGGTGCTTTCCCACGTGCTTCCCAAACGTCATGCGGTAGGGTTTATCGTCCATCATGAGTCTGGTTGTTCCTCGTATTGAAGACTTCGGTCTACGGCCAGATCATCTCTAGATGCGACTGATAGAGGCTTGTCGAATGAACGCCCCCATACTCTGTAGGACCGTAGGACCTTACATCGTTTGACCGCTCCGCGCCATTCAATTCACGTCGCTTCATGGCCAAGACGCTAAGTCCTTAGCCTCGGGACGTTGGAGGGAACTATTATCCTAGGTAGGGGGTGGAGGGCACGGAGGGCTACGTCTACAGCGGCGGAAAGTACGAGCAACAGCAGTCCAAGGAAGGGTTTCTAGCTTTCTGTCACACTATCTGCGCGCGGTGTCTCCGTGGAAGATAGGCGATGTTAGGATAGGCACTTGATTATCATTGTGACTTTCTAAGCTTAGTTCTCTCCCGTCTTACTTGACATCTTGGGCGTCTTCTCTACGACTTTCACGTCTTCCCCGCATGTCCACCGCACCTTCAGCATCTTTCACCTGGACATCGCTATGTGATGACTCCCCAGATGGCTCGGGCGGCGACCTAATGAAGTCTGCTGCACCCTTGTTCCGAGGTGCTGGGTATGACTATTAGCTTCACGTCCGAAACGGAAACGCAATCTTACCAATTCTCCTCGCCCTATCCGTCTCCAATACCATTGTCACCTTGTCGTCATCCTCCAAAGAGTTACTGCGACTCAACAACGGCGATCTCGGAACGCATGTGTGGGAGCTCTCATCGTTCGGGGAATGAGACTCCATATATGACATCACCGACGATTCGTGGTGAGGAGTTGGGGACTTATCATCCAGGGCATGGGTATTGATGTCGTGTAGGTCGTCGACGGCTGTATCTTGGATGATGGAGAGTCTGCGATCTTGCATCTTTGCACGGCCGGGGCTGCCTCGCGAAGAGGTCAAGTCTGACATTGCTACTTTTCGAAAGCTGAAATGATGCAGTTCGACAGGGGCACGCCGCTTGACCCGAAACTGACAGGTCAGAGCCTAGGTAGGTAAGGATAGGGAATGAGACATTCGGTCAAGGTGCAATATTTACAACGACGTTATTGGGTTTTGACGGTACGCAACAATGTTAGTGTGGGGAACAACGATCAAACCTTCCCGAAGATGCAGGAACCAGCGTGACTCCCCTTTCTGGCCGACTGGAACCTTGCCCAGGGAAAAAAGTGGCGTGACAAACGGGTGATGTCGACTACCTTACGGTAACGAATATTGGCACGCTAGAATCTCGAGACAACAAATGCCCAATTCTACCACCGACCACCAACATTCCTACATCCCCAAATCAAACACTCCACTCCCTCGAGCAACATCAAACATCATCAACTCATCAGAACCCTCCCTACGTCCCCAGCTCAACCACCACAGAACCTCACATCACAAAACCTCCCCAAAATAGACAATGCCAGCCTCCACCCAAGACCCCATCTCATCCACCTCCACCACCCCACTCACACCCTCGCACGTCTTTCCCCACACAACAGACTCCACAATCACAGATCCAGAGCACGCGAGAGCATCACTCTCCAAAAGCGAGCACCACACCACCAACGACAACCATGATCATCACCACGTCGCCACGGAACACGAGTCCTGCGCTTCGTGTCGCGCCGAGGGCAAGGAAGCCTTTCAGGGCCTGGCGTATATGGAGAAAGATGGTACGAGAGTTGTGGACGGAGAGGGTGGGGCTGCGTAGAGAACATGCGGGTGACGGAGGGGGACTTGGCTATGATCTGTCTTCTCTATCCCAAGGTACTATAAGTTTTGGCTATACTCTACAAGCCTCAAGCTGACCTTGCACGTTTCCTCTTTCGGACAGATAACACATGATGTCTATCCCTCTGGCATCGTCTCCCTAGATGCCCATCGTATACAACGTATCGGGGAAAGAGGTACGTATCAGGCTATGTTCAACCCCCACCTCCCCATCTTTGAAATTTGTACTTCGTCGATAGCTGATAGCTTTGCAAGGTCTCAAACGGCAACGTGGAGAAACGGAACGGAAAGCATTGTGGAGTGCGAATTTCAGAGAAAAGCGAGGATAGATTTTAGAGATTACGAGATAATATTCACGGTTTCATGCTGTGGAGTATGCCAGAGCTTACATGGTGATGAATGCGCCTGTTTGGTTCTTGAATGAATGATTAAATGAATGAATGAATTAATTAGTAAATTAGTAAATTAATCAATGTGGCCTGATGAGTTGTATACCGAGATACTGATGGTAGCGTTGCAGGAGTTGTTGTGCAGATTAAACTCCTTCCCCTTCTCAAGCAAAAGCATGTTTGGTATCGACCGCGAAAGGTTCAATTAAAAGACTCCAGATTGAAAATTCATGAATTTGGCATCCATTCAATCATTGCTCATGTCGCTTGCTACGAGTGAAGAAAACCTCCGTATAGAACCCAACACCCTAAACCCCCATGCACCAGTCCCCCACCCATTCCCCCCCCCCCCTCCATCCCTACCCCCCCTCCCCCTCAACCTCAACAGTCCACCCCCTCTCCATCCTCTCCAACCTCTCCACAAACTCAATCCACCCCTCCCCCGCACTCAGCGGATCGAACAGCAACACCACACTTCTCGTCCTCCCCCCGCCATCATACTCCACGCCGGCCGGGAGGGGTTGAGGGGAGGGGTATTGGATCTCGCAGCGGGGGTGGGAACCGCCGAAGGAGTCGTGGATTTCGTTGGCGGCGTTGGTGAAGGTTTCGAGGGTGGGGTAGATCTGTTGGGGGGGTTAGTGGGGGTTTTGGTTTTTGTTGGGGGGTGGGTGGGTGTTTTAGGGGAAGGGGGAGGGGGAGGGGGTATGAGGATATGGGAATGGGGACTGCGTACGAAGATCCTAGACGGACAGTCGGCACGGTTTTGCTTGTTGTTGAGGGCGGAGAGGCGGAGGCGGTAGAGGGGTTCGGCGATGGTGTCGTGTTTGTAGCTGTGTTGCTGCCATAGGTCTTGGCTTTTGATGGTGGGGTAGTGGCATAGTGATTGCTGTTGTTGGTAGGGTCGTCGGGCTCGTTTGTGGAAGGTTGTCATTGTGGAGGGAGGGAGGGAGGGATGGATGGGGACGTTGAGGGTGTCTTGGTATGGTGTTGTGTTCGTGAGGAGGGAGTGAGGGAGTGAGATGTGGTGATGATTGGTGTGAGGGTATGGGGGAGGAAGGCAGTGTCACCTTATATTATACAGATTTTTAGAATAGATTGCCTCCGGGCCAGTTGGTTTGATGTGGCCCGGCACGGAAAGAGATACATACCTTACAAACAGCATTGATTATTTTCCGATCGTCGATGCCTTGGCAGAGAGCGGGCCAATGGGAGTAGAGATTGAGCCCGTGCAGCATTTGCGAGGAATTGAGATCTCGATGGTGGAAAGTGGTATGACGACCAGTAGTTCTATGCAGTCTTACGTTCTCCCATGGACTCCACTACGGCGACATCGAATAGAAGCTTCGAATCCCACAGCGACAATCGCCTCCACTGAATCCTCTTTATACAATAGAAAGCCTCTGGAATATACAAATTATTATGCATTAAAACAGTACCTAAGGTATTCGCTACAGATTACAGGGTCTACTTGTCGTCGGATTAGTAGGTCTTGCCGGACGGAGAAGAAGTACCTATCTCTAACTGCGGGGCCAACCGCGAGTCTGCTACGTAAATCCTGTAACAATTAACGCTTGTCAGGTTAATAATATATATTGGGGTTCTAAAGGTGAATATCGAGATGTGAAAAGTGGCGTGACGATAAGTTTTACCATTTGAAGTTAAAGTTATGGTTAGTGCTCGATACGCGTTTCGGGACGACACGGACACCAGGCTTTATCGGGAACGATATGCAGTGTTAAAAGTTACCTTAATTCGAAAAGCGGACCAAGGCCCGCGGGTGTATGTACACAAATCTGGCAGTTCCGTACGAGCAACATAACGTAAAGTATAGACGAGGATTACGACTAATTAGCCTGCTCGCATTCAGCGAAGCATATCAAGCACTCGGTTAAGATCGGGTCCATTTTTGCGCGGGTCGACGCTCACTACTTAGCCTTGGGATTGATACATGTGATTGCCGTAAGTACGGTAGGCTTTATTGTGATATGATAAGATATTATGGACAACAGTTGACATCTCGGTAGAGATACGGAATGCAGTCGCAAAAGTCTTCCGTACCCTACCTTCGACCAGTGGTCAGGTTATGCGCTGTCCAGACGAAAATTGGTGAGGGAACTCGCTTGCCTGATCATTGTCCACTTTTGCCGTTTGCTTTCTTAACCATCATGCACCTAGACAGCCACAAAAAGCATTAGTCACGACACCAATCTCTATAGCGCAAGAGCAAAAATGTTGCGAACAAATAATAGACCCAAAAGAGGAGAGAATGAAATCATACAAGTTTCGGCATGCTCAATGACAATTGGAAGGGCGAGACAAATGACGAAATGCCAGCCAGCTCCATGACCCACAACCCCACCGCTCTGCTTTCGCAGTGACGCTAGTGACCATTTCGTATTAAGCACGACCGCCGGGTTCGATTTCATTTAATGTCACTGTCATCTAATGGTCCGCCGCTCGGATGGTGATTGGATAGGAAGGGTGTTGGAGGGCATGTGCCGAGTTGATTGGGTGAATCTGAATTGTGAGAGATCGACGTCTTGAAACCTGAGAATGAAGTCGGAAGATATCGTGTCGCGCAGCAATCTCGCGTTGTCAGTGCGACCATGACGGTCCGCGTTCATTGTCAGCGATTGAATCGGCGATCCGTCGTATAGAGATGCTAATTCGCCAATCTTGGCAAGGGGCAAGAAGGATCTACAGTCGGAATTTGCCGGTCGGTTGCCATACCAGATTTCCTCTCATTCGACTGATTCTCAAAGAACTTTTCTCAGGAGAGCGCAGTCTGGGCAGATGACAAGTTTTTCCAAGGCAGCAACACGTAGCCTCAGAAAGTCGATCTCTTTAATTCGTGTTTGACTCTCGAGCTCCGCCTGCTTGACATATCTGATCGCCTCATTTAAAACGTCTGCTTTTTTGGTCTTGTTCGGATAGTCGTCAACTGTAGGGTCCCCAGGCGGGTCGTCAGCATGGCGTATATCAGAGAGTGTATGATCTAGCTGGGCGATTTTGGTGTTGAGATTCTCTCGATATCTCCGCTCAATGACAGAGTGAGAGGTTTTGGCCAATGTCCTGGCCTCCGGCTTTATATCAGCTGAGACGAGGTTGGCATCAGGGTCCGTGACTTGAGTTGCTACTGGCATGCAGATCCTGGCCGTAGAGCTATGTCTTCTCTTCGCCAGAGACTGCCTTTCCGAAGAGCTCGGAGACTGTAAGGTTTGACGGGGAATTTCGCCGCTGGAACTGGCTCGCTTAAGGGGGAAGTTGCGGTCAGGATTGTTTGCCATGGTAGATGCCGTATAGCTATGCTCGTAGGACGGAGGACATCTGGCTGGGGACAAACCCTGACTCGTCCCATAATTCGTTAGATCAGTGGACGATGGTAAATTCCATATCTCACCTTCAGTGATCTTGGATGAACTCATATCCCAGATTGCGGAGTCAAAAGAGTTTGCTGAGTCATGACCAAAGGGGCGGAAATAGTCAAGGCATTGAGGCTGGAAGGCTGTTGAGGTGTCTGTGGGCAATGGCTTTGAGTCAATGATAGAAGGCTCGCCAGACTGCTCTTCTGAATACATCCGGCTTGAATCTGAACTTGGCGTTGAGAGGTATGAAGTCATCCCGTGGGTAGCGGGCGGGGAGAATGAGGGATAGAGCAGTGGAGTATTGGAGGATGGTGTGGGATACCCACGGGCCTATTAACCATCACGAGTCAGCGAACCAGGAAGTCTCTGTGAAGAAGAATGTCACCAACGGCCGCTGATGAATCGTCCGGGTTCTGATCGAAGTCGAAGTCGGTCATGTTGGTTTCCGCCGCCGGAAAGAGCATGGCTCGTAGGTGAGGATTGGGTGAGCAGTCGGAGAGTGCTTGAGTAAAGGTAATCGAGCTTTGAGAGGTGTGGTTGTCAAATGCTTGATCGATTCGTGAGAATGAATGAGTAGAGATGTTAGTGACGTGAAGGAAGACGCATCGCGATTCAAGGATATGCCCCTCACCTCCCAAGAGGCTAACGCTCAGCGTCAACGCTTAGATGTCATAGTTCTAAGGCTGAATACCTTGGCGGACATACGTCCGGATTATCATTATTCTACGTAAGGTACATACACAATTGTGCAAGGAACAAACCTCAGCTTTGTTGATATGAACCACTCCGGCAAATGATAGAATTCCTGCGTTCATGCCTGCATAACTCCTATCTTCCATCTTGATGAACATTCGGCTTTTCCTCCGGAATAACGTGACTCTGGTGACTCTTGAGTCCATGCAATTGATGCAGGAGGCTTTCGACTCGGGCTTCTAGCTTCCGCAACTTCTCCCAAATCGGCTCGGTAGCATGCTGATCATGATTCGTGTGCGATGTGTTCTTGGGATTATGGTGTACGTGCGTGGTTGCGTCGTATCGCGCCGCAAAGCCGCTCTCAGCATCCATCTTTTGGGTGCTGTTGATATGCTGCGCTGCAGTCGCGCCTTCCCCAGGGATCATGTGATGGATCAGCGACTCGACCTGGTGCTCGAGCCTCACAAGACTTGCGACCATGGGTTCCACCCGTCGTTGAATATCTTGGATGTAAGATTTGTGCTGAATAGAGATGTTAAAGTTGCATCCATGTTTTTCGCAGCGCTCAAGTCCAAGGTCTGGTAACATTGTTAGGGACAACGATGAATGGTCAGTCTGATCGACTCGCCTTGATGGAGAGGCTGGCCCTTGACGATGTATCCATCATCCGCAGATGCATCCTCTTGGTTTTCGAATCGCCCGTAGCGACTGCACCACACAGGACCGTCCCACCCAATCCATGAATCCTCATCTGCAATTGGTTTCTGCATTGGTGTTAATCTTCTAGGTCATTAGGTTCTTGGACCTTGGAGTATGGTATTGCAGTCACGTACCTTTGGCTTTTGTCCAGATGTAGGCTCCATGCTCTCTACACCCTTGTCATCCGGAATCCTAAGTTGCTCAACGCCGTTATTGCCATCGAATTGAGCCATGACAGCTTTCGATGAGCTGTGAGGAGTAATGTTGATCCGAGAGTTTGAGTGAATGACATTCGTGGGAAAAGACCAGAATAAGTAGTCTCCATTTTCTCTGGCCTCGAGACCCTGATCGCCATCGTCTGCTCATAAACACGTGAGGTCAGGAGGCATAAGTACGGTAGAGCCCGGCAATATCAGCTAGGACAATTCCAGCAAATTTAGCAAGTCGGTTTGTAAGACGTCTGCCGTAGGCCTCCGATGTAGCAGACTTCCAGACTAAGTGTTTTATATTCGGAATCAAGCTGTTGAACCTTGCTATGTGTCACTTCTCACTAAGATGGGATAGAGCAACCATGAGTTAATGTTTGCTCATCTGGCTCGTGACTATTGAAGCAAAACTTTGCAAGAAATAAGTTCGCCATTCGTTCATCGACATCCCGCAGGTATGTAGGTTCAAACACAGAAATTCAGTGCATAAATTCAATCAGCAAACCCAGCTTTCCCTTTGTTCCAGACGACATCGCTACTGTGGAACCTGCCAGTAGTGACGCTCACCCGGGCCGGTATGACCGTTGCGAACAAGCTCGTCATTCTGCTTCACTAGCACGTGAAGCTGATGTGTCAGACTGTGAACCTTCCCTTCCAAATTCGCAATGACCTCGGCCATCGATTTGTGGTGGTTTTCGAAATGCTCCGGATGCATTGGCCCATCGGCTTGGTGCCCGTTGGCTGTATGCATGGCAAACCGATCCTTGCCGTCTTTGCTGTGGAAGGCGTCGTGGAGTGCATGCTCCCCATCTTTGACCACGTGATGCACAAGGTTGCTGACCTGATGTTCGAGAGCCACGAGACTTGCTGTCATTGGCTCAATACGTCGCTGGATGTCTTTAACGTAGGATCTATGCTCGAAAGGTACTCTGCAGGCGCAGCCTTCATGCTGGCACTGGTGGATCTGATGATGAGGTCCCAGATCTGGATAAGCTGTCAGCCATGCTGCGAAGAGAATGTTATCGGCTTGGACAGGGTGAGGTCAAGCATACCCTGGCGAACAGCGCTGTTCATCTTGTAGCCATCATCCTCAGCAGCCTGATCCTTATTCTCGAAACGACCGTAGCGTTTGCACCATACGGGTCCGTCCCATCCGACCCACTTGTCCTCATATGAGAGAACATCTCGAAAGTCCTTGTGCTCGGACTGAGGTGCATCTGTAGGCGTATCTTGTGATGCCGATTGTGTGGCTTCTGCATGAGATGGTGGGGTACCGTAATCATTCACTTTCGTGGTTGGCTGTTGGGGTTGTTCAGAAGCGCTGGGGGCAACGATAGGCTCGAAAGTGGTGGCAGTCAACGAGGGAGCCATGTCGGGTCAGGTGGTACGAGTTTGAAAGAATATTGGTTTGTGAGAAGACGTTGTTGGATAGATGAAAAAGTCCTTAAAACTTGGGGACGGCCATGCATTATATGCTTCAGCATCAAAAAATGATTCCACGGTCACTTTCTAGCGCCTTCACTGTGTCTCCATGCAGACCGTCCACTGTCAGTCCACATTCCTGTCCAACACGTACAGACAGGGCCAAGTGCCGTCTCTGTCGCCTAGTACCGTCCTCACCTCAGGCTCGGAGCAAGCGAGACGATTGGTGATTGGCTGTACCGCTGGCCAGTGCTTTGGGCGCGTACTGCCCGGTTTCATGCATCCATCTCGTTCAGTGAAGTGTCGTGATGGTGGAGTGACACGCGAGACTAGTTATCTGATGGTGGGGTGATAGTGGGGTGATGTAACTAAGCACCTAGCGGCGGCTCGGTACTTGATGGAGCTTAGCTCGAACGGCTGAACAGCCCTAGACTCAACCGTAAGTACATCTACACACCGATAGCCTATCACGTCCACATCGAAGACACATGCCTAGCCCCATCCTCCGCCCATGCCCATGCCCATCTCCAAGCCCAGGCCAGCCCAGACCACAGGAATAGGGATGTATAATCCCACCACCAGACGCTCATGATACCATACTGCAGAAAACCCCTCATCACCACGAATTATATCAAATGCAACGGTACAAAACACAAAGTCTCTTGTTCTTATCATAAAGTAGATGAGAGTCACATTCGGGATTTTCCTTCATGTGGGGAAGATGGGCATCCTATTGGAAAACCGTAGTTTTTCTTTGGACAGCGTTCCTGGTATTCGACGTCCATTCGAAGTTTTTCCGTTCTTCGTTGTTGGGAATGATATGTATTATGTAATGTTAAGGTATGAATGTCTCACCAGCCGCGTTCGAGGGAAGCGCACTCAATCACGAGGTGTACGCTCCCCTTAGACGTATTGTGACCATATTCGATACTCGATTCTATATCACCGAGGCGCAAAGGTTGGGTGTTTGTACAAGGTGGCATACATTTGGTATCTTACAAAATGAAAGCCCAAGGTAAAAAGGTAGGTACACAGTACAGAATCGAAGAGTGCCCTGTTACCCTCACAGTCCAAAATCCATATGCTACTTACCATGGGACGACTATGAAAAGTCCTCGACCACTGAAACGCCGTGTACAGCCCATAATAGTATCTTCTTTGACAAATGTACAGCTCTCATCCTATTGGACAGGACTCTTTCTCCCTCGTACCCGGCGAACGATAGCCATGCGAAGCGGGTGAGTGATCATACTTCGTGCCGTTCCAGGAGTTCGTACGCTTTCGCACTCGTCTTCCTCCAGAGTGGTAGCCTCGTCGGCCATGGAAAAGCGTTCCTGGTCGCGCCACCTCTTCGGCTCCTATCGCCCAGCAAAATGAAGCGGTTGTAAGTCCACCACAAACAGAGTCCCACCACCCCTGCGATGATGAAACCAGACACGGTCAGCAAGACCCAATGTCTTCCCATCCAGAAAATGAGTCTTGCATCTTTCCCGTGCCAGCTACTCCCACCATGCCACCTGAAGAATGACCACGGCTGTTTGTTATACTCGTCCGCCATCAGTACCCTCACCCGGCCCATTTCAGTCCCATCCCAGCGTCCAGCGTTGACTGCATTGGTCGTGCCGAGCACAGAGTCAGAGCTGCGGCCACGCTTGTATTCCTGCCAGATCACGCTGAGGAAGAGAGGACCAGTGCTATACATGACGGTTATGTAAGGGAGCTTCCAGTTGCGGTTGTAGGGTATGAGAGATTCCATTACGAGCTGGAAGAACGGATGGTGAGGAACGCTGCCCATAGCGTCGTTGGAAATACCGGTGGGATTAGTACTGCGAACCCAGGCTGGGTAGGACAGAAGAGGGTCGAGGCGGCGGTTGCAGCCCTTTTGGGCGAATAGCGTCAGCTTCGATTTGTACATAGAAGTGACTGGACTTGGGGGCAGGTGGAATCAGAGACATACATCGTCTAGGTCGATATAGATACCACCAAAGTGGGACAAGACAAAGTATCGAATGGCGTCGGCGCGTTGTATAGGTTGAGAGTAACTGTCAAAGGTCGTGAGAAACCAAGGGTATTCAGTAGCTATGAGCTCGCGTGACTTGGTATCGGTCCACAGCTATATATTCCGATTGCATGAGCGTCTTCCTCTTCTCTGTCCAATTGCAATGACGAACATACATTATACTCGTAGTCCTTGTGCAAGTCCACACAACTCTTTTGAGCCTCCCTCCACCTTTCCGGCACGGTATCATTCACATAAGTCTGATGTATGATCTTGGGTATGAGCTGCGGCCGTTCGTCGATAAGAGGGGAGTTGGGCGCTGGGATCTCAGCAGAGTGGATGGCGTCGGCAGCGCCATCCTCAACCAAAAGGGTGAGGAGAGTGAAGACGGAGCGGATGAGGAAGACAACAATAATGAGGTTGAGAACAAGAAATATTGCAAGGCCGCGTCGCATGGTTGTATGCTATTCAGGATGGGTTCAGAATGTGGCGGGTAGAAAAGTCCGTTAGGAGGTGGAAAGTAGAATGGTTGAAACAAGGTTGAATGGGCTGTCAAGAAGGGTCGATATCGTATTTGAGGAGGATGATGACCCTGTGGTGGTCATAAAGGTATTCTCCTGTCTTGCAGCGTGGACTTCATCGAAGAAAATTTAGGCAGGTGCCGTGAGAGCAATTCTCCGCCATGTATTCAAGACCTCAATCGATGGATCGAAGCCATTGGAAAACAAGGATAAGCTGATGATTGTGACGTGGATCGAAGAGCAAAAGTGACAGAGGAATTGGTGGCGAAGAAGGTAGGACGCGATACTGAGAAAAGACCGAAGTGGTTCATTTTGCGAGATTAACCTCTCGACTGTTAGGTAGACCGCTTTAGTCTGCTTTCGGGAAAGATCCCTCGCCAAGGACGCGTCACGCCAACCTCGGCTAAGCACTAAACGCCGCTGAGGCGAAGGCAAGCCACACAGCCCCAGTTGCCGCGTGGCAAGTCTAATCGTGGGCACAAGAACCAAATTCCATGAACAGACTTAGGATAAAATGTATATCGAGCTACTCGTATACCTCCTCGCCTATCTAATTTTGGAGCGCAGACCGATCCTGCGGTGTTTGTCGCTGCGCCCAGCGCGCGACTGCCCCATTCGTTCCAGCGACTACCGTTGTCCGCCTGATCCAAGCTATCCAGACGCCGTTCTCAAGTCATGCCCATGATGCCCCAAAGCTGCTGTCATTATAATCATTGATACTTCAATCGTCGCTGTCGTCCCTATCATCACTGTCAATATTATACATGTGAATGCTCGCTCATCTCCAAACCACTATCATCCATCTCCTCCCCTTCGAAATCGCCCACCAGCTGACGGTCAACGTCTGCAATCGGTGTTCTGTCTTCGTCCATATTCATCTCTCGTAGAGCAGCCTCGAGACTGCTGCTACTTCCCACTCTCGTACCCTCCAATCCTGCTGCCTCTCCATGAGCTGTCCCGTCTTGCTCCGGCAATCCGTGAAGTAGGTTGTAGTTCCTCGCAAGGTATTTGTCTAGCCTTGCCACCTCCCGATTCCATCTCTGTGTCAGACTGCCAACAGCTGCTTTGATGTCCGTCTCACTGTACTGGTGCAATGGAGAGGGCGTTTTGTCAAGATTACGGACAGAGAGAGACCTAGGCCCGCCACCAATAGTCTTACCAATGGTTCGGCCCAAGGTACGATTGACTGTCGCCTTTGTCGTATATGACATCGCTGCCACAGAATTGGATATAGGAGACGAAGGGTTGCGCATGTTCTCAACCTCCCTATCCACCTTTCCCTGCGACACTGCCCGATCGAAGTCCATTGGGGGCAGGAACAGCAGGGTCTTGTTGTCTTCTACAGCATTCACAATGACCGTGAATGCTTGCAGATTAATCTCATTATTCTCAAGGTGAATTTCTTGGAGGGTGTGGTTGACCTCGAGTATCGAAGCTAAAGTGCTTGCTCCTTGCAGTCCCAATCTTTGATGCTCGATACGCAAGACCTGCAGTGACTCGTTGTGCATTAATCCCATCAACGCCCTATTGAGACCACTCCCATAGTTGGCTGCCTCAAGATGCGAGTGTTCACCGCACAAATTAAGTTCACGGAGCGTGTGATTTTTGGCCAGCATCCTATGTAGTGCTTCACATGTTTCATCACTCGCATCTTTCTGGAGCGAAGCTTTAGATATATCCAGAAATTCCGTTGTTGCATTACGAGCGAAAGCATCAAGCAATTTCGAGAAGTTATTCTCGTTCTTGTATTCCAACATCTGCATAGTCAGGAGGCGCGGTGTACTGGAATGACTTACCGCGTCGACCAACGCATCGTGGTGCTGCTCAAGTAGATTCTCGCTCAGTTTCATGTGTAGATCCCTGATTTTGCCCGAACCGAGACTGACAGCATTCAGTAGCGTGGCTGCCTCTCTGCTCGTGAGTCTGCAACGATCGAGCTCCAAGAGCCGGAGGAATGCTGACTGGTCGCTAATAAGATAGCCTGCCAGAGCATCTACGGTAGCTTCGTTGATCGAAGTCCGACTGAGTCGAAGTTCGACCAACTTCCAACCGCACAACGTCCGTGATGAGAGTAACGCTTTCGGGCCAGATGTAATGTTGATATTAGACAGGTTCAATTTGCGGATAAATTCGAGCTCGGCCAAATAATCCTCGAGTATTCCGGATTCCAACCGGGCTGGGTTGCCAGACAGATCGATGGACTCTATGGTCTGCAGTTGGTGCGTGATTGCCTGAAGTACGGTCTGCATGCTCTGAACTTCCAGGGCGCAACAGCTCACTTCCAACGCGCGGATGTGACAAGACTTGTCGAGAGCAGCAGAAAAAATATAGTCAATGTCGATCTCTGTGAGATGGATGCCATTGAGCACAATCCAGTCGATGTTCGTCCATTGCCTTCCACAAATGGGGAACAATGCTTCACATATACCACAACCTGGATCTTGATGGCTACCATCGTTTTGGAGGGTTCTGCTCAGACAGAATGAAAAGTCCAATCGTCGTAAACGTCTGCTTTTTACGGCCAAGGCCCTTACTTCTTGAACGAGAAGTGTGGCGCTTTCTTGATCCAGGATGTTCAAGGGTTGCCCAGATTTGGTAGTCCATGGTACGTGATCGTCACCAAATCGATCACATGCATTATGTAAATAATCAAGGTTGACATCATTGAATGATATCGTCAGGAAGTACTCGTTGTAGCGTAACGAGCGGACAATAGCTAGCAACTCCAGGACCGTGTACCTGTTCCCACCTCTGACATCAGGAGAGCGTAGTTCGAATATAGGCGCATCTTCGCCGTGTTCACGAACTTGGTAGACTATTCTCGAAGGGTCAATACCGTAACCGGTGCAATAAGCTGCCAATGTTCTGTTGTAGCATTCATAGGGCTCTTCGGAATCAGGTATTGGCCAGATGTGGTCCTCTAAGCTGTCCGGGACGTTCCAAGTAAAAGGCGCCTCAGCCCAATTTGGCCTCAGATAATCAGCGGCATGTCGCATAGACACAGCTATGTCGTTGGCAACGGAAGAAGCTAAGTAGAGTGTGGAGCCTTGCCGCAGGGGCAAACGAAAGGTGACCGAGAAAGCATCATCTTGATCGTGCATGTTCAGTTGCGTTAAAGTCATGAGCCCGTAGGAGACTCCACTGAAATCGGTCACCAGAATAGGTGAAGCACTCCTTGATGGTCTCGGTAGTGGCAGTAGATGGACCTTATGATAACCTATCGCTAGTATGCAGATATTTGAGGTCACCTTGCTCAGGTCCTCGAATGAGGATCGCGGACCCATCTTTCCAGCTCTCTGAACTACCTTGAACATGACGAAGTGTTGCGGATCATAGTCCCTTTCCTGATCCAGTACTCGGCATGTGTGTTCGACGAGACTATCCGAGAATGGTTGGGGATTCGCTAGGCGTGCCTTGAGTACCGCACCTCGGATAGAAGACATCCAGAGCTCGTAGTCTCTAGGGTCATTCAAGTGAAGTGTCATTGACCCGGTATAACTCGTATCTTCGTCGAAATGGTCGATCTCTATGCTGAAGTATGGTCGTCCATCATCTAACCTCCATACAGCGACAATTTGATGGAGGGGAATCACTTGATGACCTTCCCCAGATGTCGTGGTGTGAAGCTCATGTAGAGAACTGCTAGAACTCATCGAGCTCACTCTAGAATGCCGTGATCCATTAGCTCTGCCTAGTGATGATGGTATGCTTGGGAACATTTCTGCTGCCAAAGCCTGGGTCTTGAAACGAATAAGATGGGTGTCTGTTAGAACAAAGTAAAGACACTTCTTCCTAAACATGCCGCCAGCCGTCTGTATCTCGCCGTGATGCAGCACAGTACTTCCAATATTAGCGATTGGGATAGAATCGGGAGACTGTATCGATGTTGGCGTCGAGGCTGTACGTGTGAGGTAATTTTCATCTTCTTGAGAGGTATGAAGTGAACGCCGGGCGCCGAACATGCCTCCAGGACGACCTGTTCTCTGTAAACTTCGTGGCCTTGCTTTCGTCATCAGGCGATCCAAACTGCTCTTCGAATCAGTTCTCTTGATTGGTGCTTGTATCGAGGGGGCAGAGGAGGGCATGTTGGAGGTGGTGGGGGAGCTCGACAGGCTGGAAGTAGAGAAGGTCATGGGGCGCCTTTTCTTCCCGAGCAATCCTCCAGAGGATGCACTGTTCAATGGCTCGTCCATAGGAGTCAATGGGGAGAGTTCTGGCGGGAAGATACTCAGGCTCTTCCTCCGTCTCAACGACATGATTTCGAGTCGTCAGACCAATTCATAGTATCTGGCTCCTTGAAGATGAAGTATTCAGTGAGTATACTGAGGTACGATGGAAACAGATGCAGGCGATTGATGTCTGGTATTCTATGAGATACAATTGACGCGACCCAGTCGGGAGATTATTCTCTAACTCTAAGTCCACACGCACCTTCCGGTACTACCTCCGCACCTTTCCTTCGCTTCCCTGGTTTGCGTAATCTTGGACGCTTTAGCGCCGGGGACCATTGGATCAAGCTTTGCCTATCGTACTATCGAGCCTGATCTACAGCGACAACGGTCGGCCGAGGAACTTATCGCCTCGATGTGGTTCGCCATCTCTACAGCTAGGTATATATACATCTACAACATACCAGGCACAGGATCCCACATAAACGCCGTCCCCTTCCTTTCACCGGGTATCTATTCATATGCAATAGTTCAAAGACAAAGACGCCACTTCTCATATCCAACTTTCCATGTGCCTAAGAACGCATCCTTTACCGTCCCTTTCGATTAGTCTTCCTACCACATCAATTGTTTCACCAGCTCTCCTTAGCACGTCCAAGGTCTCCTCCACCCCCTCTTGACCAACGACGAGTACGAATCCAAGCCCGCAGTTGAAAGTAGTTGCGAATTCCTGCATTACACCCAGGCTTAGCTTATCGTTGGTGGAATGGAGGTCTGAGCCAGAGATGTGGAGACCCCAGCAATTTGTAAGAAATCCTCAACGTCGGAGAACGTACCTCATGCTCAACGTTGCCCTGCTCTTTCAGCCAACGAAACACCTTCTGGAAGTGCCAAGCGGTCACGTCCATCTCTGCTGCCAGATGCTTCGGCAGCATCCTCGGGACATTGTCGATTAAGCCTCCGCCGGTGATATGTGCCATACCTTTCACCAGGTCTTTATTGTACACTTCCAATATCGGCCTCACATATATCCGCGTTGGCGTCAACAAGCTTCCACCCACAGACTCGCCGTTGGCCCAGGGTGCGTCGTCGTGATAGCTCAGCCCAGCTCTGTGTATAATCTTGCGGATCAAAGTGAATCCGTTGCTATGACACCCATCACTTGCCAGCCCTAGCAGCGCATCTCCTGCCTTCATTGCTTCCTTGTCTGGTAGCATTGGTCTACCCTGTGCAATGGCACCTGTTGAGGAACCCTGAACATCATACCCTTCGCTGTCAGGGAATGAATCGGGGTGCTCCGCAGTCTCTCCACCCACAAGAGCACAACCAGCCTCTCTGTGGCAATCCACAAGTCAGTCGAGGTATGTGCAAGCTCGCAGAAAATACCTTACTGGCAACCGACACATATACCTTCCATAATCTTAACCGCAACATCTACGTTAAGCTTGGCAAAGGTCAAGGTATCCAAGAAGAATAGTGGTTCCGCTCCTTGAACCACCAGGTCGTTAACATTCATTGCCACGAGGTCCCTGCCAATCGTGTCATATTTCTTCATTGCACGAGCAATTTCCAACTTAGTGCCAACACCATCAGTTCCAGATATGAGTGTGGGAGGTGTTGTATAGCCTGCGTCAGCTTGGCTGAACGACCCGCCAAATCCGCCAAGCTCGGGGAAGGCTCCCTACGTAGTATACATAGTCAGTACATCTGCACCTACTTCTGGAAAGGATCAGGGGACATTGGAAAAGAGCACAACAAAATCGAACTTTGTGATCCTTGTCTATTCTTCGGCTGTGGAGCAAGGGCGGTACATCAAAAGGGCTTGAAGAAGGATCTGGTATGCCAAAATCTCAAGCAAGCATAGCCTTAATCGAAGGGGAAACCCCCAAATATGGCTGTGAAGACAAGAATTCGGGAGATGAGCCTTACGGGACGTGCTGTCGATCGTACGAGAGGCTTGATTCTGCGAATGAATTCATCACCTGCGGCAATGCTTACGCCAGCCGAAGCATAAGTGAGTCTTTCACATTTGGTAAGATTCCCCTTGCTTTGCGCAGCTTGTGTGTCAAGCGCTTCTAGACCCTTCTTACCGATATCCTTTCGATAGTACATATTTGCGAAATGAATGGTAGACATCCCTTCATATGCTCCATCTATGGCGGTCTTCAGGCTTTCAGCGGTCGATGTCGCGGCAATGACCCTGCCTCCTGAAGTGGTCAACGTTGGAGGTTGCGGATGGTTCTGAGCCCTTGCGTCTGTACGGAGTTCTGTCCCTGCGTGGAATACATGGGTATTCGCAGGAGGAGCGTCGAAGGTTATATGGTCTCCTCGCACATAGGGGCCTGGATAGCCTCCTGCCGACGCGACAACAGTCGCAGCATATCCAGAATGAGTTTTCATACTGACAGCGTCGAGACAACCTTCAGTACACGTCAGCATTATGTCTGCAAGGTCACCGTCCATCAATGGCAGCATCGTCTGCGTCTCTGGATCGCCAAATCGAACGTTGTATTCTAATGTTTTGGGTCCGTCTTTAGTGATCATAAGACCTGAAAATAGCAAACCCCTGAATGGCATCCGTTCCTTCCTCATGCCATCGATTGTTGGCTGCAGGATTGTCCTGTGTACTTCCTCGATCAGCTCTGGTGTTGCAATGGGGCTTGGCGCGTAACAACCCATTCCGCCAGTGTTCGGGCCGTTGTCTGAATCGAAGATTTGTTTATGATCTTGCCCCGGGGAAAGTGTCTTGATACTGGAGCCATCGGAAAAGCTAAGAAACGACAACTCTTGGCCCTCCAAATGTTCTTCGATGACCACCTCATCTCCTGCAGAGCCAAAATCCTTGTCCGACATAATACTCTTCAACGCAGCTCGGGCTTCCTCTGCGGTGGATGGGAGTATGACTCCTTTCCCAGCCGCTAGCCCGGTCGCTTTGATCACAACCTTGTATGGCACTGTGTCAAGGTGCTCTTTCGCCTTCTCATAGTCGCAGAAGTTCTCGTATCGCGCGGTGGGGATGTTGTGTCGGGCCATGAAGTCTTTGGCAAAGGTCTTACTCCCTTCTATGCGTGCGGCCTCCTTCGTGGGTCCGAAGCATCGAATCCCACCTTTGAAGCATTAGCACTGGTAAGACAGAGGCAGAAGTAACCGTGCTCACCAGCTCGAAAAACCGACTCAATCCCGGCCACAAGTGGAACTTCTGGGCCGGGTACTACTAAGTTCACTCCATGTTCCTTTGCGAACGCAAGAAGACTTCGAAAATCATTTGGATCCACGTTGCTCACATTTTGCACCTTTGAGATTCCTGTAGCTGTTCCCCCATTCCCCGGTGCCACCTTGACCGAGTCTACAAGCGGAGACTGGCTTAGTTTCCACGCCAGTGCATGCTCGCGTCCACCACTGCCAATCAATAAAATCCGGAGTTTCTCTTCCTCCATTGGATCTTGTCCCCACACCTGTCGCAGTCTTCGATGGCTGCAAGTCCAGAGCTGCGTCAAATATGGTGTTGGGAAGTCGCTAGCATCTCAGGAAATATATCTGTAAAGACAGTGAGCTGAGCGTTTGCGGGGACAAAGATTAAAGATCTGGCTCCGTCCAGCGAAACTTTTTGGTAGCCATGGTGGGCAAAATCTGATTCGTGAATCAGTATGTTCGTAAGGCTGCATGCCAATGTCCGATCAAAGTCCGAGCTGGACCCTTCAGGCTTATCATGGAAGATAAGGGTAGACTAGCTTACATTACAGACAAGGCTATAGCATATTACACTGTTTGATACATGTACCAATCAATACTCCGTATTGATCAGCTTTTCAGTCTTGTCGTGTCCTCGATCCCAGCCATTCTCCAGGAACGTGCTCCCCAATTCGAACTTGGATGGCAGACAGGTGATGATGACTACGCTGTCATGTCCTACTATCATGGCCGCAGAGCAATCATCAAGGCCGCCAGATCAGTACCCACTCAATTGAAAAGAACGTTCACGTCAACTCCATCAACGGCAGCCGCGCATTTACCGCCCCGTCCGGTCATCAAAGAAGCTGACCTAGAGGAAGCTTTCTTGAGAGGAAGTGGTCCCGGAGGCCAGAAAATTGTTTGTCATCCCTTCTTCTAAAGTCTGCTGTCCGGCGTCCACTAAAGCTTTCTCACTCATAGAACAAAACTTCCTCAGCCGTGCAGCTTAAGCACATACCTACAGGTACCGTCATCAAGTCACAAGCCACCCGGTCACGATCACAGAATCGTAAGATTGCTCGGCAACTGCTCGCGGAAAAAATCGAGGCCGTGGAAAAAGGACCCGAGAGCAGGACTGCACTGAAAGCTGATATCAAGAGGAAGAAGAAGGCGAGCAAAAGCAAGAAGGCAAGACGGAAACATAAAGCATCGCAAGAAGGCGCAGAAAGCGAGGCGGAAGAGGAGACCGAGGAGATGGATGATGAGGTTCTGGAAGAAAAAGTGAAGGAGGAGCGCGTGTGAATCGCAAGTAATCGGAATACAATTCAATGGTCGCTACCTTTATGCTTGTCATACGCAATTCCACAGACAAGAACGGCCTCGTTGCATCCATCCTTCTTCCATCGCTTATATATGCTCACGTCTTCACATCCAAGGGGCCATCGTACAATATGGCGAAGAAGGGTTCCTTGGAACAGGAAATGGAATTGCAAGCTGAAGAGAAGGCTGATGTTCGGGTTTACGACGTACTTGTTGAGCAATCGGATAGGGATAGCCCGCAGCTGGCTACCGCCGAAAAGCGGGCTGCGGTAGTGGAAGAAGCAGAGAGCGAGCGTGAATGGTGGTTATCACTATGCTCAACAAGCAAATGGAGAGCTTTACAAGAGCGGCTGAGATACACTCGGTGGAGCCATTGGGTACGAGATTTCCAAGTGGCCAAGTTTGAGGGGGATGAGGAGTCTTAGGCGGTCTTTATCAAGCGCTTCACCGGAGGGCAACGCCGACGTCGATCCAACGGAGAAAATTGATGGAAAAGATGCAACATGCCATATACTGTTCAAGTCTGGTACGCTGTAGTGTACATGCTGCCGTCTGAACCGGATCTCATCCCTACAGCAGCGGCATTAGGCTGTCCAAAGACTCCTATTCAGCCTCTCCGAATACATTTCCTCCAAATTTTACGGGCTGACACTTATGGGATCTGACCATTGGTCGATTGACATCTCCCTGTGATCTGAAAGGCAAGAGGGTTGCGAGATTGAGGGAGTCACAATATCATGGTCAGCGCTATCGCTCCGATCTTATGGGAAAGGTCGTGGACCAGGAGTATCATACTGGTGAAAGGTTTGCTCCTTTCGACTGTATAGGTACTTCTCCGGCAGAGGAATTTACCTTGTCGAGTTTCGACAGGGTACGAAGTTCATAGGGAATGGTAAGGTCAATATGTGTTACCGTCTCTCAACATTATTACCAGTGCAAAGAATGGAACAATTATCTCGCGAGTGGATGGGTAGCTTCATCCATGCCCAAGCTTCGTGCGATATCCCTACTCCCTTTGTTCCCTAAATCCAATCATTCAGCGACTCTAACATTGCCTTTCACCATCACGTCGAACTGAAGTACTTAACAACAATCTCTACCATTTCATTAAAGCATTTATATCACTCAAGTCACGTCACATAATCCACTACTATACACACCAGAAACCATTCTCTCCCGAAAAGTCCTCCTTCGCCTAATCTTAAACATCGAGTCAGAATTTCCGCAGCCAGTTGACAAGTGTCAGCTCCAGAACACAATCACAAAGTCTTCTTCTCACTACATGATTCAGCATTTCTGTCGCCCATCCCTGACCCCGTCCTCGTGAGCCAAAAGTCGTGGCGTCGCTTCCTCGCCAGTAGAGCCGTACATGCGTCGCTATCAGTCATTGCGAAGTCCACAAGATGGATATATCCCTATCTTGAAAAAATGTCAAATAACCTTCCTAAAGTCGAACATATCCGGTGGATACTTGGTAGCGAGAACGCTATATCCTTCCTTGCACACCTCTAGCCAGATTTTGATATTAGAAAACCAAATATTGATATCGGCGTCCAGCTCTTCGAAGAAGATAAGGTTGTGTGTAGGCGAGGCCGAAGCTATGATGGACCTATTGCGGTTGATGTTGAGGCTCAGAGCCTCTTGATGTATCTGTCTATAGCTGGCGACGAGAGCCCAGATAGAACGGACACGGTAGTAGATAGAAGACTTAGTCACGGATATTGACACCGCGATCGTCCTCTGCAGGAACTCTGTGAGCCAGGAACTGGATTGGACAGACATAGCCGGGTTGCAGAAGGCGGACTTCCGCAGGATGTCCTGACAAAAGATGACAGTGATCACGCACGGCGACGTCGCGAACTCCTCTTGATGGATTTCCGGCGAATTTCATGGCAGATCTTGTAGACGTGGTAGGGTATGTTTCCAATCAAGCTTCGTAACATAGTTGCGGGTTTTTGAAAGATATGGAGACGAGTGTTCGTGCTTACGTAGATAGGAGCGAGGAGATGACAGTGTGGGACAAGAACTGAAAGGGTTATATATATACATGATATAGAATAATTCTGATTGATTAAGTTTCTTCAAATATAGTCTTGTGGGTCCCAAGAGACCAGATCTTGGCGCCGTTATCCCAACAGAAGAATTGTGGTACGGTGGAGCCCTCAGCCTAACGTGATCTTTTGGGCTTTGGCCCCTCCGTCATCGAACATCATCAAGAGGTTCGAATTATCTAGCGTGAGGAGACCCGGCCAAACGCTCTGTACTTGCCCGACGGTTACCTTATTTCCCCAGGTGTTACCTCCATCCGGGCTCGTGACGAATTTCGCAGCCGTATTGGCAGTGTAGCTACTGGAAGGGACAGCATCTTGTGAATCCTCGTTTGTCATGAAGCTCACTCCGAGTGCACCGCCCACGTTGACAATTTGTGGAGCGCCGGCACTAGTATTGGGACTGTCTGGCGAGTAGACGGTAGCACGATTACCCCAGGAGGCGCCGTCGTCGTTGGAAGTGATTGACATGATGGAGAACCGTCCGTTGGATTCGCTTTCGAAGACGGCTACGACCTTGCCGCTGACGGTAGCGACACCGGTCATGCCGTCCCGAGAGGTGATGCCATCCCCTGAAATGGTTTTGGCGTCGGACCAGGTTACGCCGCCGTCCGAGGAAGTACGCAGTAGGGTGTCTTGGTCGACAGCTGAATTCTCGCGAGAGTAGTAAATCTGTACGCCGTTGCCAGCGTTCCGAAGGAAGGGCTCCCAATTCCCATTGACAGGTCCAGGGTCCGAGGCAGGCGTGCTGAGGAATGTCCACGATTTGCCGTTATCATCGGAATAAGCAACAGTAATTCGAAAGAATGTATAAGCTCCCGTGCTAGGGTCCTTCGAATGGTTTCTAAAAGCGCAGAGGATACGGGACGAGCCCGTTAGCTGAAGGACATATGGATTGTCGAGGTCGTTCGCATTTGTGGGGACGCTAGTGACCTCGCCTTGAGCTGCCCACGAGTCGCCAGCTGGTCCGCTCAAAACGGTCTTGATGACTGTGTTTCCACCCTCGAAAGATGTATAAACACCGAGAATAGTTCCATCTGAGAGCTTGTTGGCTCGAGGGTATGTTCCAGCCCCAAAGACAACTGGGGCACCAGCCATGTTTGGCACAGCGGCGCTTCTTTTTCCAACAGCTGCCCCAAGGGGAGCAGCTGCTGTCGTCGTGCAGAACAGGCTGATAGCTAGCCCAACGGCCATACCTGAGGAACAGTACATCTTTTCAACCAGGGATTGAAGTTATTTCTGGAGATATGCGATCTATGACAAACAGAGCGTGGTGAATGAATGAATGTGATGTGAGAGCTCAGCTCTGCACAGTGTACTAGCTACAATTGTCAGCTTGATCTCTGTCTCATGGTCCATACGGTGGCCTTCGTAGGAACTTACCTCGAGGCGATTAATTACTGCCTTGAAGATGCTAGAGCTTCGACATCCACAGATAATCAGAACTCTCTGGGGATTACATTTCCTTTATGTAAGTCTCCCTCGTAGGAATGCCGTGCCGTCGGCCCTTCCAATATTCAAGTACTGAGGTACAGGCCCCAACGAAAGGATCCACAAGCCGCCGATGAGCGATTCCCCCTATCATAGCTGCTGCCCCAAGGCACGGGCGGTTCAAATCCCATTTCTGGCCTGGCTTTGTCTATTCCACGCGGCATATAGATGGCTTAGGAGTTTCAAGACGAAACATCTTCCGGCCGAGAACTCCTGACTGGAAGGTTGAAGTGGGAAATTGTCCGGGCGTGGGAGGTTTACCATGTTGTCGATCAAGCCGTGTTCCGAAGGGTCCTATACGCGCCGAAGCGCGCCTATGTCATGTCGACTTTCCATATAAGCTTTTCATGGTCAAACACGCAGCGAGCCTCATCACTGTCTAGAATTCCTTGGTAACACGGGACGACTTTCTGAGTCTCTGGATTCTTATCTATTTATCTACATGGGCCTTTTGGGCAGAGGGTATATGAGCGAATCTAACAACTACCTGGCAGAGGCGATGCCCTTGATCGTTCCACGCAGTACACTGACACTGGGGTTGTCGCCACCATTTCATCAAATTCTTCCGTCCGTATCTACCAAGATAGACATCAGAGAAGGTGGCAGCGCTTAGGGTAGCGTTCCTAGGATGATTATTCATCATCCTGGAGCTGCGTAGATTCGATGATCTGAACATTGGCCACGGTCCAGCGGAGTGCATATGGTACCGGAGGAATACCCTGCTCGATGTATGAGAGTTCAGTTCTTGAAAACTGAAAGGGCCAGGTTTTGTGGGCATCCTGTCAGTCGAAATGACACTTATTCTGATAAATAGCCTGTCATTGGTTGCTATCACATGTACGCTGCGAGGACTGATGCAGCCTCTGGCGAGAGTCGTTCCTGCGCATAGCTAGAGATCTTTCCGCTCTGTCTTTGATCTGCAGCCTTCAAGAAGTCGCTCACCCATGACTTGACGTCCGTGATCTCAGGCCACTGATCTCGGGCCGGTCGCTTGATAGTTGTTATCTGCGTGAAGCCGACACCAAAGCCCATGTCGTCTGGATCTTGCTCTACTATGACATCCTCGCTAGCTGCAAGAATGGGCGGGTCTTCGAGAAGCTTAAGCAGTGCATTGCAAGTAAGTCCCCACCCCTTTTTGTACTTCTCTGAGAATGCGACAGAACCGGTCAAAGTCTTCGTTAGGGATAATACAGCCGTTTTTCGGTCTAGCGGCCTTAAGAGCTTTTGCGTGTCAGGCAGGATGATGTTGAGATAAAGCTGGACGAAGACCCTATTTTCGGTCAAAACCTCGTTAAAGCCAAGATTACTTATGTTGAGTGCAAACATACCCCGATTGGACCTGCTCTGTCACGTTGATGAAGAAGTCGGTCCCGAGACCTTTGTCGTCTTTCGCGCAGACAAAATGATAAAAGCGGACGAATCTCAAGGCGAAAGTATCTGTCTTGGAGTGCTGTAGCCTTGTGAGAAGGACTTGTAATATGGCGGCATAGTACTTCTCGAGCAGGTTTCTGCAGTAATGGTTAATCAACGTGTCTTATTCGGTGTACAAGAGATTACTCACGGAGTAAAATTGGCAACAATGGATTCGAGGAGCTCGAATCCGAAGATTTCGTTGGTTCTCGTTGCGACAAGGTTTGAAAAGACCCCCAACAGCGTCTCTAAATGATTGTTCTCCACGATGTACATCACCCCACGTGGGATGATGGCGGACAGCAGACGGACCAAAGCAGGGATATTGCCTTTCGAAGCCCACGGCTCCGGCGAGAGTATTGGAGGAATCAGATCAGTGTAGTACTTGGAGAGAGAAGCGGATGGATTCGCTTCCAGAAGCGCAGCAAAAAGCTGGAACACATAGGGCACGAAATCTTCTGCATGTCAGCTCATTGTGACTCGTAGGTAAATCGAAGATTTACCTTGTACATCATTCTGGAGGATTCCTCCAAACGATGGATAAAGTCCGTTCTCAAGCTTTACAGGTTGCGAAGTAGCCGCGAATCTGGTCTTCATTAGTGGGGACTCTGAGCCAGTATCCCCAAATCGGGAGAGAACTCACCGAATAAAAGCTCCGAGGGCTTCGAAAAGATAGTAATTGAATATTGGATTACTTGGATTCTGACTGCTGAGTTGTGTGATCTTGGTAAAATGAGCCATGGTTTCGTCTACTATAGGCGAAACGCCTTCTCTGATTACGATGAGGACTCGCATGATGCATCTCATCAAGAACTCATTCTCCTGCAGCTTCGCAGGGTTGCAGTCCTTCTCAATCAATTCGAAAAGACGTTGTAAAAGTTGGGCTGACAGTCTTTCGACATTTGCTCGACCAATGACCGGCTGATTAGAACTGTCGAGAAGGGCCATGGTGCGCTCAAGCGCAATCGCCGCATATGTGTACACAACATAGTCCGAAGATCCTAAGTGCTTCACAACAAGTGGGAAAGCGTCCTGCCATTGCTCTGGAGAGATCTGACTTCTGAATATGTACAAGTACTTGATCGCATCAACTTGAAGAATGGGCTCCACCCCTGTTTCCGATATAAGGTCTCTGGAGATGTGGTCCTGAAAGAACTCGACGATGTTGGCGAAATCATTGGTGCTTTTAATACCGTGGCTTGCTGTGATCGTTCCCTTAGCAGCGACCGACGAATACAGGTACACAGCTGTGTCTTTCGCTTTCCATTTGGTAAGAGGATCTCGTGAGTACTCGGACAAATAGTGATGTATAAATCGCAGGACAGTCGTTGAGACCATGCGCTCGAACCTTGCCATCAACTGTCGCAGGAAATCTGTCGCTGCCCTTCGACGAGTGTCACTGTCAGACCCTTCAAGGTCTCTTCGAATAAACTCGATTGGTTCATCTTCAAATAGTTCCATATCAGAGTCTCGGAGCGTCAGATTTGGTAATATCACTCGTTCAACAACTTGGCTCAGAGTGGACTCCTCGCTAAATGCCTTCGCATATTCGGCACTGCTCGTAATAGCAGTCAAGAAATGTAAAGCCCTGCTGACTAAGAGGTCGTATTTTGTCTCCGGCCTCACAGTGGTCAAAAGATTCCACGAGCTTCCGATGAATTTTTCTACGTGCTCACCAAAACCATCCTCATATTTCTGTATCCACAATACAAGGACCTCAAAGATACCAGCCTTGACATGTTCCAGAGGACCAGCTTCGCTAGTGTCGTCGGCTTCCAGCAGCTTATTCTCAAAGGTCAGATATTTGTGAAGTAGTGAGGTCACTGGAGCCAGGCTATCTTCAAACACCGGTGGAAGGTCTTGAGCTGATAGATCATACAACAGCTTCACAATGAGGTTCATAGTAGCGAAGAGCTCTGGGAGCAAGACCTTATTCGACTTGTTTTGCTCAATGAGTTGGTCAGTGTTCTATGGTATTCAACCGTTAACCGATGAACAATACACTACTTCAGATTAGGAGGAATTACCTCAACCAAAGTTAGGAAAGGCCCACCAAATTTGCCAAGCACATGATTGATCTCCGTATATAGCGCATCCGATCTGTATAACGGCCGCCACCGCTTAAAGATGGAATGGGCGACTTGGAGCACTCCGTTGTTGATTTTTGGATTGTCCGGTGTGAACCGGGACACGAGATCCTGGTGGAGTTTAGCTTCCGCGAAGAAGATTCCGCTAATCTACTACATACATCCACGAGGGTATCCCAGTTTTCCCAGAAGTCACTATTCGCGATAACGCCGATAGCGTCTCCAAGTTGGTGTTGGATGTTGGATGGGACTGCGATCATGAGGCCAATGAGTTCTTGCTTGATGGCGCTGACCTCGTTCTGAGGTAGCATGTGGTTTCCTTCCTCATCCTGAAAGGTTCGTTAGTAGGTCGAGTTGCTCGCTTGAACGACATGGCTGAAGTACATACGATCCAGTGTCTCTTCACGTAGTTCTTGAAATAAAGAGCACTGGCAAGTCGTGCAGTACCGCCATATGCCTCTGTAGATACGATCTGCAATAACGAGAGAGAGAAATTCGGCTTTTGTTCTTCTTGCACAATAGCAAGCTCCGCTGTTGTATCTGAATTAGTACATGTTACCTGCCTGAGAATGGTGCGAAGCCAACCTTGTTTATTCTGTGTAGGATCCAGGCTCGCCTCCAAGATACGGGCAAGGCCCTGGAGGTCGACTGCCATCGCTCAGCAGGCCTAAAGGTTTGTGCACAAGTCAGAGTAGAAGGCCCAAGTGGATCGAATTTTCTATGTGTCGTTTCGGGAAGTAAAGCTCACCGTAGAATGATGAATTAGCCGATTACTTTAGCTTTAGTAAGTAAACACGTAAAGTACTTAACTTACCTTATTGAATCTGCCAAGCATTCAGCCACTTTTACGCGCTAAGAAAAGCTTGACCCTAAGGTAGATATTAAAAAGAGGCGTAGTCGAGCGATCGCAAAGGTAGACTGATGTAGCATATTCCAACGCACGTCTTCAATCAAAATACCTACTTCTCTTCCCAATCAGATGCTACCGTCAGAATACGTGGCTGCCCATTATTTTCGAGGACAAATGGGAGTGTCAAGAGAAAGGTCTTCAGCTAAAGGGGTGAATTGGTTGATGAACGATCACCATCCAGACCTAAGAAGTGCTCAGTGCCTGTACCAAAGAAAGGGCCCTGGAGTAGGTGCCCCTTTCCATAAACTGAAAACTTTTGGTGTTACGAATATGATATATCCCATGATTGCCGTATGGCCACAAGGTCCTGATCTGCCTTCTTCATCACTTCTCGAATCCAATTTCTGATTTTTTTACCACTTATCGCAATTTTAAAGCATTGTTCATTACTCGTTGCGCCTTTGCTGAGATGCAAATCAGCAGCTTTGTGACAGTGGCTTGGGGCTAGACCTTGTCAACCTCCTATGCAACCTAGTAGTAGGGGAAGCGGACTCGGAAACGAGGAAGATACATTCAGAACCAGATATCTGAATGATCTAGACCCAACCTTACCCCTTGATCGTCGGATTGCTATCGTCGCCGAGGTTGCCAGAAAGATCCCATTTTACTCTGCCAACAATATTCTGGAGCTATGGAGGATATCGGAAGACCTGACTGTAGAATCCGCCACTTTGGAAGCCAGATGCGCTGGTTTCACTTTACTCAAGGCTTCGGTCTCGCACTCGGATTTGGCTCCGGAGATGCGAAACAGGCTCTTCCACATGATCATCACGCCGGCACACCAATCTATAATTTGTCTCCAGATTTCAGCATTAGAGGATCTGACCAGACATGGGACTATCCTTGGGCCGTTCCAAGATGAACTCGTCATCTTTCTCAACTCGTCCCTGGAAAATCTATTTCAGGCGTCTCAGGTTGCGCGCAAAGCCCAGTCGGGAAAGAAAGCAAGCGCAGCAATCCTAAAGGGTGACCTTGTAGAAAATCTTGGCAGTGGAGTCGCGAATCAAAACGACTCCGGTGGACTTCATGAGACGAATGCTGTGGAGTCTAAGATGGGGGAAGAAAGGGGTTTGATCGGCGCCTTATATCTCATCAGAGACATTATCATCCATCATTCGGCAGCGCTCGATAATGTACAGCTAAGAATTTTGATCAATCGAATGACTTCGATTGCAAAACAGACAACTTCGCGCAAAACCCTACACGGCGTTGTCAGGATTATACGGGAGGCCACAACTCGCATTCACTTGCCCTTAGAAGAATTATCGCCATGTTTGCGCATACTACTTATGATCTATAAAATTCCTAACATCAATTTTGAACCAGACCTTGAGGTGTGTTTATCCAATCTATTGGAGAGCCAGATTTCCCTGAAAAACAATCTTTTCAGCATAATGATGGATAGGAGCCGTGAACCTAGCGTTGGTGGGACCTCTGCAAAAGGCAAAACCTTGCTAGAGAGACTCGTTGACTGCATATTTACGGGTCCCCCTAAATCAGAAGTATCGTGCGCTACAGCCATCAGATCATTCAGCACTCTCTTCGTCGAAGTGAGGCTGGATATAGTCAATAAGACCATATTCGAAGAGCATCTTCTTGAAATGTGCAGAAAATTGGACCAGGGGCAAGAGCTACCTAGCTCAACCTTGGATGCCCTATCTGAAATTGCAGCTGTGTGCGGCCCAGACATTACCAGCAAGACCTTTGACGTTCTGGTGGACTTGATCGAAAGGGAATCAGGGATAGCGTCGTCGGATTCAACAATAGCTGCAAAGGTTACTAATGTTACCGCGAACTGCTTGATCCGACTCTTCCTAAGATGCATACCAGAATCCGCATCGAAAACGAGCAGGGTCTACCAATCACTTCTTCTAGCTGCTGCACCTGCGAAGCTCACGATCGTTAGGCTGAGCGTCATGAAACTCCTGACTCGGTTGAGATGTGACTCCGAACAAGCCATCGAAATCGTGTCGGTTCCTGACAGTCATGGTCTGGCAGGAAATCTTTGCAGGACGGAGGCGACAGCCGCTTTCCGAGTCCCTATTCATATACAATATGATAGGGAATCAATACAGGAACAACCGCAGTCAGTTCGGCAGGGTCGGTCTAGCGCAGTGGACACCACAAGGGCGGTGCGGTCGCGCTCCGTGACAAGGTCGAGTAACCTCAAAGACCAATTCTCGCGACCAACACCACCTTTGTGGATGTACAACGACGTGACCAGAGGACTCCCCGAGGATCCGCGCAAAGGGCCGAGCCAGGTTGTCTACTCAAGCCCAGCCACTGACGAGAATGCTATAGTCTTAGATCTTGCTCCGTGGTTAGATCTCATGGTTGATGTCCTTGGTGACGGAGGCGATTGGGAAGTGTATAGTTACATCCTGGTCCACTTGCCCTCTCAGCTGAGCAACAGGTCTCTGTTCTCGCGCCACGTCGGACAACTGCAGAATCTGCACAACGTTATAATAGAGCAGCTTGAGAAAAGCTCCTTTAGTAAGCCACCACAACACACTAAGATGGTCAGAGGAGACGTTGCGCTTTGCCTGTACCATACCCTGACTATGCTCTTGGCTTATCACGAGCATCTTAGTAGGCGAGAATTGGATAACATGGTGCGTGCCTTCTCGCTTGGCATTAGCAAATGGGACCGAGTAGGAAAGTGTTGCATCCATGCTTTGGCGTTGTGCTGTCATGAGATTCCTTCCGTGATTGATCGGCATATCTTTGCCATAAACCAGAAGCTCTCCATGAAAATTACTCAATCAGATCTGGCTGTTGATATCCTTGAGTTCCTCGGCAGTCTAGCTAGGCTACCGGAAGCCTGCTCCAATGCCACGGCAAGGTTGCCCGATACACGCTCGGGCTCTAACATAGACGATGGCTCGTTCGTCAGGACCATATTTGGCATATGCATCGGCTACATACGATCGACAAGGGAATTGCGCTCAAACACTAGTGGTGAACCATCCTCACAGCCAATATTACAGTCTCCTCGACGAAGCGGGCTTTCCGGAGAGATCGCTGATATGCCAGAATCACGTAAAGAATACCCGGATTACGTTTATGCTCTCGCATATCAAGTCATCATATTCTGGTTCTTGGCTATCGACGTTGGTCAACGAGCTCAACATGTAGGTTGGATAGCGAAGGAGCTTGCATGGAAAGATGCAAATGGGAATGAGATATTGGAGGAGCAGAGCCAGGTTATTCTAGACATGATGCATCGGACCGCCTTTTCGGACCTTGGAGAGACGGAGCCTTTTGGACTATCGAATAACTTGGACGAAACACCGACTCTCCAGATGTGGTTATTGGGCATGAGTATTGTGACCGTCGAAATGCTGCCAACCAGCAACATCGGTCAGATTATTAAAAGACAAGCATCTGGCACAACACATGCCTCTTATCGTCACAACACTGCCAAATTGCCAGAGCACCACATTCCACGTCGGAGGAGAAACAATGGCCTCGTCTCAGATGATCTCCAGAACGTTTTCCCATGCCATATATTACTGCAGCTTACGTCCACTATCGCCCCAGTACCGATCCCTCTGCAACCTATTAGGCTTCCGGTAGATGAATCCATTCAAAGAACGCTCAGGATTTTCGATCGGGTTGACACCGTTGACGGGCACAAAGCGGGGGTCATTTACGTTGGAGAAGGACAAACCTCTGAGGCAGATATCCTCGCTAACACTATTGGAACAAACGCGTACGACGCATTTTTGTCAGGACTAGGCACCAAAGTCAAGCTTCAAGGAGCAAAGTTCAATACACAAGGACTAGATCGAGAATCCGATGACGATGGAACGCACACCTATGCATGGCGTGACCGAGTGACAGAAATGATTTTCCATGTAACGACGATGATGCCTACTGATATTGTGGACGATCCTAAAGGTGATAAGAAGAAAAGCCATATAGGCAACGATCGTGTGAAAATAATCTTCAACGACTCTGGAGCGCCCTTCAATTTCGAGACCTTTCAATCCGAGATGAACGAAGTGAACATTGTGATTACACCTGAAGCTCATACTCGTGGCGGCGCAACGACCGCAGTGAAGCGAAGACCTAACAATTCTCCGGCGGATGATCAGCGTCGATTCTTAGCAGCGGACGTTTTTGGCTACTACAAGGTAGAGACTCTCAGCTCTCGGATATTCCCGCAGCTGTCTCCTGCTGCCAGTCCTAAGGTCGTCTCAGCAGACGCCCTCCCTGGCTTCGTTCGTCAAATCGCTCTCAATGCCTCCGTTTTCAGCCAGGTCTGGTCAGAACTTCTTGGCCATGGCGAATATGTGTCCAGCTGGCGGACGAGACTGAAGGAGATCAAAAAGTTGAGGGAGAAATATGGGAATAGCCATGCATCTGCCAACGTTTCATATCCGATGCCCTCGGATGCTGACGCCCCAGTGTACGTGGAGGGCGATGAGTGGATTGGCAAGCTAGCTTTTGGCGGTATGGCCGAACCAAATCAATTACTAAGAAGCGTAGATTTCACAAGATGGAGCTAATACAAGTGGTACATACGGGCTGGAAAAGCATGTGCGCACACATAGCAGGAGAGTCATCAAGCCGGGCGGTTCTTGGGAAGAGCTGGAGAAAGAGTTCTGCATGCCAATCAAAACCCTGATTTCTTCATTTCTTCGTTCATAGGGTGTACAAAGAATGTTGGAGGGGGCATGTGATGGCGCACTTGGAATCGATGATACCCGGGCAAAAGTTTTGGTGGATACTTGGATAAGTTGCTGAACTTGAATTAATGTATCTCCTGTCGCTACACAAGAGATGCAATAGAACTACTTCCATTCGTGTAATTACCTAGAAAGCCAAGATACTTCGCACCGTATTCGAGAATGACCAGGACTTTGTGCGACAAGCTTACAATCTAGAAGATCTACTTATCCTAAATGAGAAAAAGACACATGCTCCACCATTGGACCAGCGCCAATAGGAATTCGATCTATTTGCCGCAAACAAAATGTGGAATTGAAACAAGTCGTAGGATTGTATAGCCCTGAGAAAAGGGGATCAGTCAACTAATGCTGGATGCACCGTTCTGAAAGCAAACTCGTACACCTAGAAATAACAATAATTGATATCAATGAGACTCCAAAGCCATGTATGTATGCTGCTACGAATAATCTAAATGAATGTGACAGGCAATGCTACTAGCCAAGGCCTTATTACATAATCATGACGGGGACGCCAAGTAATTTCCTCCTGATACGTCACGTGCTAGCGCGTTGCCGGAAGCGCGCTAAGGACAGCACGCTTAGCCTTGGCTAAGCTCAAGCCTAACTTACCAGGCTTCAACACGCGAATACTTTTCACTTACTTCAACCTTCACTTCAGATATAAACGCCCCACAAGCTTACAGGGCTGAGGCCGAATTTTAGACCTCTACCGTGATGGGTCCTTTCTCTGGGCTAGGCATTCAAGTCATCTCCGCGGGCAAGACCCTGAAGCTCTACAGTGATCCGGATGATGAGCCCGCCAACGAACCTCGGACACGCCAGCGTTACATAGAGGCTGTCACTGGCGCTACATTCAAGGTCAAGATCAGCTTACATAAAAACTTCAAGCTCTCTAACCTCAAGAGAAGCGATGCAGTCCGTGCCGTAATTTATTACGACAATGATAATGGGTGGCAACATCCATTTGTGGTTGACGACATTTGCTCCGCGTGGAGCAAGGGCCGTCCGGCGGAATACACATTCCAATTTATTACCAAATTTGACGACGCATCCCAGCAGTGGAAAGAGGGGGAAACTATTTTCTCCCCACTGGATATAGGTCAAATATACACGCTCATACCCTTGATTGTCGTTTTTAACGGTTGAGTAGTCGACACGGCAAGTGGCAAAGCTACTGTGGATCAAATTGAGCGCATTGGTGAAATCCGAGTAGAGGTGGACCGGATGTACCGAGGCAAACACGCGAGGCCCAGGACTTTCCCTACGACACTGGCGAAGCCGATTAAGGAAATACCTGAAAAATTGCTCAAGGGCAAGGCGATCGTAAATAACGTTGGGTAAAATACCCTGCGAATATCATTCAAAGCTGTCTAACGGTAGCGAGTAGGACGACTAACGAGGTTATCACAGACGCGCCGAGTTATCCGAAGTACGACTATAGCACTATGCCCGGGGCGGACGGTCAAAAACTAACGACCGTTATCTTCTATCGACCAAGAAGTGAGTACTAGCTGAAGACTTGCGATGTCAGAACTGAGCGCTTGATAAGGTACATTACAAACGCTGGGCTGCATCCCTCGGTCCCCGTCACCAGACCTCGAACCTTCTCCCCCTCGCGCCGCCGGCCGTGAGCAAAAGATACAAGACCTACGAGCAAGTCTTTCTTCATTCCCGGCGTTATACTTCAATACATCACTAACATTACATATAGGCTCAACTAGCCCTCCTTGAAGGCGACGCCAAATGCAAAACGGAAGGTTCGAACGCAAATAGAAGGATCAAAAGAGAAGCCCAGGATGCCGAAGGGCTAGAAATTACGGAGGCCAGAAGTGCGAATAAGAGGGTTCGTCGCTCGGGACCAATCGAGACGGTGGACTTGACCGACGACTAAACCGGGGTCCATGGACAAAGAGATACCTCTGCTGTCCAAGTACGAGCAAGGTCCCAGGCATCCGGGCAATACAGCAATCTGTTTCGCGGCCTACCCATTATTTGTTCAATTCTATTTCGAGATACCCAATTTCGCTCCGCGCTGGTCGGATACTGCTATGTATTTAATCATCGCCCTACCTGTTGGTAGAGAGTTATCAGCGTTGATTTACAATATGCAAATTAGCTCCTTGGAAGCAGCTTGTCCGGAAAAATGTACAGCATTGTAGCAATTCTCACTCGGCTAGTGTGGCTTCTGCTATGATATACTATATTATTCAATCAAGGATCCTATACATGTACACTCCCCTTTCATCAAGGCGCTGGCGCCCAGCATAATCAGGTTTGGCAACTGTGTTGTACTTGTTGTTGTCTACTCCGTATACCGACGCTGATCTCAAGGTGCAGCTTTTCAATCATCAATATCTCCTAGTAGGCACTTCGTACACCAACCACTTTTGAAAAGGACACGGCTTCCACCAATTGTACTGAATCAGCGCCAACAGAAAACGGATCTACTTATATGTATATCCTCCCGTCTGGTCTGCGACTCGAAACTCCCACTCATATAATACACTTCGGGGACTTGTGATCAGCAGCGTGGTATAGCAGACTTGCAGGACGGCACCCTGTAACGGCGAGCCACCGGATGTTGCACCAAGAGAGCTTTGAATAGTGTACCTCCTGGCTGCTACCGGGGTATCCTGCCATGTATGACATGGGATTCTACTTCTTAACACATGGAGAGGATTGGAATACTACAGAACAACTTGTTGATACACAGGGGCTAGACAAACGACGATTTACAATGAGAGGGGAAGAGCATGCTTCAAATTAGTTCTTGGATTCCAGTCGAGTCATACAACAGAGACTTCTAAACCTTACAAAGTTTTGACTCCATGCCATGCAAATATGATGTAGGACACAAACATACCCGTCAAACGCCGCTCCAACGCTCGCTATATGTACAAAGGCGATACCAAAAAAGAAGTTGCCTATAGCCAGTCCCAGAATAATAGATGCTAAATACAGAAACAGATAAAGGCTCACTTGGCCATGAAATCGACATAACCCTTCTTCTTAGCCCTTTTGATAGTTCCGCCTTTCCTAGCCTGCGGTGCCCCTATCAAGTCGTCGATACTGCTAGCGCCGCTCATGGCCGTTGCAGGTCTAGACGGCGGGGCCAACGGCGGGCCGGAAGGTGGGCCTGGGGCGGATGTCTCAGTCGCTTGTGCGATGCTGGCGTTTAAGGCTGGAGAAGCAGTGCGCGATGGGTATTGAGACGGCGGATCCGAAGGCGCTGAGTTTGAAGTCGGAGGCTTCGTGAGTTTGATTGGGGGCGGGGCCGCCAATGCAGGAAGTGGAGGCACGGGTGGAGTCGCACCTGTGGATGGCGGTGGTGGTCCGTAGGCACTGACGGCTCTTGATGGTGGACCTTTGGGTGGAGGTGGGGTGGCGGTAGCCGCAGGCGTTGCATCGGGATTCTTCTTGTCGATCCATCTTCTCCTTTCCGCATCGTAATAGAAAGAGCTCTGCTCGCCTAGTTTGGCCTTGATGGGTGCGTTGGGAGTACCGTGAGCATCCTCGCCTTCCTTCTTGCCGCCGAGCCACCCACCAAACCAACCTGATTTCTTGGAGTTGAGTCGGGGTGCTTTGTCCTTCTGGGCTGCTTTGGTTTTAGCAAATCGTAGCGCAAGGTTAGAAGTGGATATGCTTACCGTCAGCTTCTGCGGCTCGCCGGAAGGCTTCATCTGCTTCGCGGTCCTTTTGAGCCTTTTCCCTCCTTCGCATGCCAGCTGCTCGAGCCTCGAAATCGTCGTTGTCGTCGTCATCCATGAAAGACTTCTTCTTCGGTCTTTCTTCCACGGGAGATCCTTCGGCTTGAGGTATCTCAGAATTGTAAGATGGGGGATCATAGCCGCTCGAGGAAGTCGGCTCGTAGCCATTTGTGGATGGTGCTCCATACGCGAAGGATGCGGGTTCGTAAGCTGATGACGGCGGGTTGTAGCCACTACTCGCTTCGTGGTTGGCATGAGGTTGAGATTGGTCTCGGGACACTTGTGGTTCTAATGGTGGAGCCGGCTGATAGATTTCTTGCTGGTAAAAGGATGACGAGGGCTCTTCTGGTGGAGGCTCGGGTATGTATTGGGGTTGCGAAGGCGGCGTAGGTAGGTAACTGTCAGCACGCGAAGAATACGTAGATGGCACAGTCGGTTTGTGTGTTTCTTGCTGTGAGCTCGTTGAGGATGTGGGTCTCGATTGATATTGCTGTTGGGAAAAGGCGGGTCGGAGTGTATCTACCTGTGATGGGCGAAGAAAGTCTTGCGACGAACGCCCTTGCTGCTCAAGAGACGATCTAGGGGTATACAATCCAGCCGGCGCATAGCGAGAGACGGATGAGTTTACCATGGGCGCTGATTGGTTCATACCGACTCCCTGTGTGTAGGAGCTGTAAAGATCATTCGAGGAGGGCGTCCGGCTAAGTGTGGGTGAATCGCCTGCTACACCAGCAAAAGGTCCTGCAGCTGGATCACGGCCTTTGCCAGATCCCGTGGAAGCAGCGTCGCTTTCGTCACCTGCGACATATTGATTGAATTTAGCCCAAAGCGATCCAGAAACTTTGTCTATACTTGGCTTCGATATCCACGACCCAGAATTGTCCTTCGGCGCTTGTCGCAATCGTTCCATCAGGTTGTCTAGAGCTCCCAGTAGAAGATTGTGATAATACGGCGAGCGCTTGGTTGTCGAATGCAAAGTATTTGTAATGAATTCACAATATTGCTGCGCTTCAGACTTGTAGCCATATTCAGCTAAGATTAATGCGTGGTATAGCTTGAACGATTGTAGATGAGGTGACACTGTCGCAGCCGAAGATGAGGCAAGTATTGTCCGCGAAAAATCATACACCTCTGTGAGAAGAATACTATCAATGTCGCGGTCGTATTCGAACGGATGCTGAATATGGTCAGCCCCAAGAAGAGCGACACTGACTTGCGGTTCATCAGGGCCTCCAAAGAGTCCAGGCAATTTGGCGAAGATGTAGCAGACATGTGCTGCTTCAGTCCTTCCATAACTAGCCAAGAGTCGTCCCAAACTAACCAAAGCATCTCCATCATCTGGACTTCGATTGCTTAAAATCAAAGTCAATGTCTCCCGCCATCGGTCGAGGCCATCGAGTGCGTTCTTACTAAGGCCACTACCCGCGGTTTTGCTTACCATCTGAAGACCGGCACGGGCAGAAGGTGGGACAAGTTCGTCTGCGCATTCATCCCCGTTACCGGCAAAAATTTGATATAGAGCAGCTAGTGCCTCTGTGTTATCGCCATATGTCTTCACCTCCTGGCGTACAAATTCTTGTGATACTTGTTTCCATATGTTCTTGTCCAGAGTCGAAGAAAGGAGCATTGCATGCGCCCACAAACGATGGTCAACTGCGTGCCAGACGGCCTTCTCCCGCTCCCCATTTAGCAACTGTTTACGCAACCCCTCCATTGTATCTGGAGAAACCGGATCAGCACTTGCTCTCGAGCCGCTGTGGCGGGTGATTGCCCGAAAAGAAACGTTCGCGGATCGAAGAGGGAGAGGTGCACTGTCGTCTTGGATCAGTTCTGGGGAAAGGATCGATGTGATGCTTGTTTTTGCCGAAGGACTGCTTTCAATCGCACCATCATTCTCAACAAAGACCTGCACAACCTTCCATAAGATTATCTTCTCCTCGTGGCGTTTGCTGGGGTCTGGAAGGGTCACACTGTTGGTGTAAGCTCCGGCATCCTGTTCCATTTTGGATATGCGTCCTTGCAGCCAATCCAGAACATCTTTCTTCTTGCCCTTCGATTTCAGTGGACCGGGGAAGGCTGCGATGTCCTCTTCAAGTGGAAGAATCTTGCCATCTTGCAGCTTTATCTCACCAGGGCTGCACTTAATCATGGGTGTAGGCTGTCCAGCGGCATAGCGTGGGACTCGTGCTGGGAAACTTGTTACAAGTGCACCACCAAATCCGAACGAGAAAATCGGAGATCCTTTCCACCTTTCTAGAAGATCCAGCTCCCGACCGTCCGTCGGTCTGATGTAATTTAGATGCTTAGAAAAAGTGTTTCCCCTTGGTCTTGCCTGATTTGAGAAGGGCAGCTTAGTCTCTGCAGACAGAGGCGACATTTGATTATTAACAGATGCAGGCCGTTGATACGGAATCTGAGCGCCCACAGCTTGCGGCATGTATCTACCTGCGCCTGGCGACGAGGTTTGAGATCTGCGAGGTGGGCCATGACTTGGTACCGTTGGCGTGTATGAAGGCATCTCTCTGTCTTGTGGAAATAAGGCTTCTCTGTCAAAGACAAGATCACTGGGGGGTGAGTCAACAGGAGGGTGTGACGGGTCCTGCGCAAGGTTATTTAGAGACGTATTATGGGTTGTGGGAGGTGATTGTCTCGTCTGATATGAAATATCCGTTCCCCCGGTACTCTCGCTCGGATAGGCACTTGGACCGATGTTCTGACTTTGATGATATGGAACAGAAAAGCTGGGAGCTTCCGATTCTTGAGCGGAAGGGACCTGTCTGACACTTGGTTGAGACCGGCGGAACGACATATCAGATTTTGATCCTTCTTGATGCTGCAATGGCAGAGATTCACCTTGCGCAAGTGGACTAGATGTGCGAGGTTGGAAGGGTAGAGCTTGAGGGGGTAGGGGACGACTACCAGTTGATGGAGACGCTGCGTAACGATTACTTGGTGGTGGAGCACTAGGTTTCAGTGGTGGAGCGGGTGAGTATCTTGCGTTCACTGCAGGTACAGTCTGACCTGCATGATCTGCCTGAGCTGCAGGCCCATAGAGGCTCATCCTCTCAGGCGGTAGAAGCTGGTATGGCTGGGGGCTCTCTGTTGGCCTGGAAACTGGAGCCTGGGGAAAAGATGACTGTCTTACTGGCTCTCGCTGGGATGATACTGGTGGCGGTGGAGTTGGTTGATTGACCGATGACACAAATCTACCCATACTACTTGATGGACGAGGCTTAGATGACGGCTGCAACTCTTCAAAGAAACTACCCTGGCTAGGCGGAGCCTTTGAAGGAACCGAAATGGCGTTGCCATTCGGTGTAGATGAAATAGCATTGGGTGGACGCGGTATCGGAGGATGGGACTTGACGAGGGGAGGTACGCCGGTGAACATGCTGCTACTTCTTGGTGGCGGAGGACGACTTGATGTTGGCTGTACATCAGGACTGGGGTTCGTTGGTTGAAACGTACCGCGCTTTTTGGGTCGAGTAATCTCCATTGGAAGATCATAAGGTGAAGTATACCCTCCTTTGGACTTATCGGCAAAGCTTTGCGTCGATGATGGCATTTGAGGTCTTAAGCTTGTCTGCGACGAGTACGATGGCTGCCTCATTGGATCTGTGAATCCTGTTGGTGCAGAAGCGGAATGGTTGAGAGACAATGTCCCCTGCGGCAGTTGTTGAATTGGTGCAGGCTGAGACGTTGAATTTGGCAGGTATCTGTTTTGAATTGCAGTTGGCCTGGGAATGGTCTCTCTAGGACCCCCAATATTGCCGTCAGAGCTATAGACAGGTTCAAGAATTGGAGGAAATGTATCTGATCTTGGAACATATTCCTCTGGTTGGGGTTGAAACCCTTCAAGGAAGCCCTCGCCATCGTCGTCAAAGAACGCTGCAGGATCCACCGGATTTTCGTCCTCTTCAAGGAGGTCATCATCACCAAGTGCAGCCTTCCATAAGTCAGCCAAATCTTCGTCTGTCGATCTGCCCGACAAGATTTGCGGATGTGAGGTATGCGGCGCCACTGGGATACTTCCCATCATCGAATTTGCCAACGAGGATTTGTCATACACTGATTGTGAATCTGGGTGTGTCGTACTATGTTGCGTGTAATGGATCGAATCCAATACCTGAGCAGTAGATTTCCGATCTAATCGAAGTGGTTTGAAGGCAGATATGTCCTCAGACAGTTGTGACGCGCTTTTATTGAAGGGATTCTCCTCGTCTGCTGAATCAGGAGCTTTAGCCTCCGCTCTTATTTCGTCCTCCAAGGATTCCGTGGGTTCTGATTGCAATGATTGGATAAGAGGTAGACCTTCGTCATATCTTGAACCCTCTCCCGTTTCGCCTATAGATGTAGTTGCCTGTGCTAGCGGATTTGCAAAGTAATCGTGTGAATCTTCTTGAGCTGTTGCTCGAATAGGAATCTGAGGCGCATCATCCTTCATAGGTATGGAAGGAAAAGCGTTGTTGGTGAATTCGTGGTCTAAGGCCCCCGCAGTCATATCTTCTTCTATGATATCCTCAACTTGCGAAAGCGGAAGCGAAAGCGGTGCCACAAGCCGATCCTGTAGTAATGGAGGCACCAAAGGAAATGAGTTCGTTCGGCTGAGGTTAGCCAACCTCTTCAATGGTAGTTCTTTCTCTGCGACCTCCCAGGCTCTATCCATCTCCCGCTTGTGGCCTACAGTCACTTTGACGTCGCTGGCAACCGAAGTGGGAGCCATTGGGACTTCGCGTGTATCATCATCTAAGAGTAAAGATGCTTGCTGGGCGGGTCCATGTATCGTCTCCTTTTTAGAATCTTGGAATTCACGTATGAATTCTGGAGAATCGGTCTGAGTCGTATCAGCGTCCACCGCGTTGTCCGCTAGTCTGCGAGACCCATCCACGCTCGCGAATGGCACACAGCCTTCAATTCCTATATCATCTGGCCCATCCAAGGAAGGGATAACATCATCGGCATGCCGTGAATCTGCCGTTTGAGAGGAAGGAAACAGTAGCTGCTCTTGTAAGCCACTTCTTGGTCGGATTGGCAGCTGAAGTGATTGGGGACCTCCTTCAGAAGTGCTCTCATTAATCGTGGAATCTGGAAAGGCTTCGTCGGTCTTCTTGTCCTCATTGTGCTTGTTCTCATGCGCATTTGGTCTCATTGCAGGATGCCAAGAGCCGAGTCCATGCTGCTGATTCTCGATCGTTGGTTGCGCATCCATTACCTGCAGCTCTATCCACGATCATAAGGCACTACCGATTATCAGCCACTGCCATGTCATGTGCTGGAGTATGCTGTAAGAAATGTCCCTTGCCGTGAAGAAGGGGCGCAACATACATGTCTTCAATAATGGACCTATCAGCTAGACAAACGCCACATTGGTCGGTACAGACCAGAGCCTATAAACTTTGAGTGACACCGAATTTCTAGCATCTTGCACTACTTCAGTTCTAGCGGCGGGAGAAGTTCGGATACTCTCAGTCGGCTTATGGTTGCCGTCAACTAGCGTATATTACGACTTAGTACTGTTACTCCGTACATCTATCGATAGATGCTCAAGTTAAGGAAATCAATCCATTTCACCACAAACGATACTTTCGGGCACAATATCTGTCAGATTACTGCATCCCAGGAATCCCAGAGGCTCTGTAACTTCCTACCATGCTATTTGATCGCACACTGGACGACTGTAAAAATCGCTGCTGATGAACATCGGCGTGGCTAGTAGGCAGCGTTGATGAGATTATGTCCAGAGCTCATCAATACCACCGGCCAAACGAACCAGAGTCGCCTACCGACGATTCGGGATCTGACATAGAGCTCGACACGCATGAGCTAGATCCAGCTACAGCTCAGCACGGAATAGGACCATACAGCAGTCAATTCGCAAAGGACAAGCGGATACCTCTGAGAAGTCTACGAGTTGGGAGGACTAGGGGTTTCGGGCGTCAGAGGCGTCTATACGATGCGTCTGATGTGGGAGAAGATGCCCAGGGCTTACTCGATAAGAGCGCAAACCAAAACTATCCAGCGGGCAGCGGGCCCATTTCGGAAGATGGCGCCCCCTTTCTCGAGCCAAGTGACAGCCGAGAGTCAGGTGTCTCCGCAAGTGCAGGTGGCCGAGGATTATTATCTTCCTATCTGCGGCTACCGGGCTTTGTATCGACGGAGTCTGGTCCTGCGGACTCACCCCAAAAAGATAATGGGACAACACGAAGTACTGGAAAGTCCCGCAAGATCGAAATAGGACAATATCCACCGCCGCGATTTCCCCCAAACGCCGTGTCAAACGCCAAGTACTCTACTTGGAGCTTTCTTCCTCAGACTCTGTATAACGAATTTTCTTTCTTTTTCAATATGTATTTCCTCCTCGTCGCTTTGTCACAGATTATACCCTCTTTGCGGATTGGATATCTTTCCACATATGTTGCACCGTTGGTGTTTGTTCTTGCGATTACATTAGGAAAGGAGGCGATGGATGATATCGCACGACGGAGAAGAGACTCGGCGGCAAACAAAGAAGCATACACTGTACTTCGGTTGCAAGAAACCCCCACTTCACGTGCTAACAAAGGAAGGCGCAAAGGGCGGTCGCGGTTGCAGCCAAAGAAAGGCAAAAGTAAAGGAGCACCGGACTCTACGCGTCTCGATGCCATAGAAGAAGAAGAAGAGAATGTTGGGGAACGTAAGCAAGGCACAGATCCTAACATTAAGGTGGATGAGATTGATATTAGATCTCGGGACCTCAAAGTAGGAGATGTCTTGAGACTGCGAAAAGATCAGAGGATTCCGGCAGACTTGGTTATTTTAAAGAGCTATGCAGTTGAATCATCGATCCTCGCCACACCCCAATGGCTCCCTAAAGGTGGGCCTCTCGAAAATACTGATTTACTTGTCGAAAGTGTCGAGACCGCTGCTGTCACTGAAACAAAGACAATCAAGACCGTTCCGAAACAGTCAACTTCTTTTCACAGCTCTACCCCATCAGTCGATGGTGAAGCCATTGGTGAAACTTTCATACGGACAGATCAGCTTGATGGGGAAACAGATTGGAAGCTACGTCTTGCTTCCCCCCTTACACAGTCGCTTGACCCGCGCGATTTTGTTCGGCTTAAAATTGTGGCCGAAAAGCCATCCAAAGAAGTGAACGAATTCGTCGGGACGGTCGAATATGCATCTCGATCTCCGTCAACAGTAGAGGGTATCGAACCTGATCACACCATCAAGAGCTCTCCTTTGACTATTGACAATACGGCATGGGCCAACACAGTACTAGCGTCGAATGCTACTGTGCTTGCAGTTGTGGTGTATACAGGAGCCCAGACACGACAAGCTCTATCTACCTCCCAGTCTCGCTCAAAGTCTGGGCTTCTCGAAAACGAGATCAATAATCTAACCAAGATACTCTGCGCCCTTACCTTGACCCTTTCCATTGCACTCGTGGCCGTTCGAGGTATTGAAGGTCGGCCTGGTCAGGATTGGTACGTTGCTGTTACGAGATTTCTCATACTCTTCTCGACCATTGTCCCAATCAGCCTTCGTGTTAATCTGGACATGGGCAAGACGGTATATGCTCGTTTCATTGAACGGGACAAGGACATCCCTGGAACAGTAGTCAGGACTAGTACAATACCTGAGGAGCTCGGTCGAATTGAGTACCTCTTAAGTGACAAGACGGGCACTCTAACGCAGAATGAGATGGACCTCAAGAAAATTCATGTCGGCACCGTTTCATATGCCAATGAAGCCATGGACGAAGTCCGGGCCTATGTATCGCAAGGGTTTTCAATAAGTGCATCATCACATACTAGCCTGTCGACGTCTCTAGCAACACCATCTTCGACTTACGTCACCAACGCTGGCGGAAGTGCAACAAGGACGCGACGTGAAATTGGCTCCCGAGTACGAGATCTGGTCTTGGCGCTTGCACTCTGTCACAATGTGACGCCGTCCACAGAAGAGGAAGAGGGCCACAGCGTCACTACCTATCAGGCTTCGTCGCCGGACGAGATTGCTATCGTTCGGTGGGCGGAAAGCGTTGGCCTGCGACTGATGCACCGAGATCGGCACACGATCACCCTCCAGTCTGTGGATACCTCTCGAGTAGTGGTTCGAGTCAAGATACTCGAGGTGTTTCCCTTCACATCAAGTGGAAAGCGTATGGGTATAATTCTCCAGTTTGTCCAAGGGACCGAGTCCTCCATGTCCTCTGAAGCGAATTCGCCGGAAATATGGTTCTATCAGAAAGGTGCCGATACTGTCATGACCTCAATAGTCTCTGCAAACGACTGGCTTGACGAAGAAACAGCAAATATGGCACGTGAAGGACTTCGTACTTTAGTTGTGGGTAGAAAGAAGATGTCTGCGCAGCAATATCAAGAATTCTCCACCCTATATAAGCAGGCATCAATGTCACTTCAGAAACGAGATCTCAGCATGTCTAAAGTGGTGACGGACTATCTCGAGCATGATCTGGAACTTCTTGGAGTTACTGGTGTTGAAGATAAGCTTCAAAAAGACGTCAAATCTTCTCTTGAGCTTCTTCGTAATGCAGGCATCAAGATATGGATGCTGACGGGTGACAAAGTCGAAACTGCAAGGTGCGTTGCTGTCTCGGCTAAACTCGTTTCGCGGACCCAGTATATCCATACCATCACTCATCTATCCACTCTTTCTGGCCCTTCGGCAGCTTCTGATGCTCTTTCCCTCCTGCGCTCCAAACCCGAATCCACCGCGCTTCTAATCGATGGTGACTCCCTCTCGTACTTTCTGAGCTACCATCGGCTCGACTTCATCTCTCTCGCCGTCCTGCTCCCCGCTGTCATCGCCTGCCGCTGCTCTCCAACTCAGAAGGCTGATGTCGCAACATTGATACGACAATTCACTCGAAAGCGCGTCCTCTGCATCGGGGATGGTGGGAATGATGTTTCCATGATCCAGGCTGCGGATGTTGGGGTTGGCATTGTTGGCAAAGAGGGACGGCAGGCATCTCTTGCTGCTGACTTCTCGATAACAACCTTTCACCATCTTACCAAGCTTCTCGTGTGGCACGGTCGAAACTCGTACAAGCGCTCCGCTAAGCTGGCTCAGTTCGTCATACATCGTGGTCTGATTATCTCGGTCTGCCAGACATTCTACAGTATCGCTACCCAGCTTCAGCCTCACGCCTTGTACCGTGATTGGCTTCTTGTAGGCTATGCCACTGTTTACACCATGGCTCCTGTCTTCAGTCTGGTGTTGGATAAAGACGTGGACGAGGGATTGGCGAATTTATATCCCGAATTGTACAAAGAGCTTACCACGGGCAACAGCTTGAGCTATCGTACCTTTTTCGTTTGGGTCGCCATTAGTATCTACCAAGGTGGCATCATCCAGGGTCTCAGTCAGATCCTAGTCGACACGAACTCTAACCGCATGGTCTGTGTAAGCTTTACGGTGCTTGTTATCAACGAGCTGATTATGGTGGCATTTGAGATCGTGACGTGGCACTGGATCATGGCGGTTAGCATATTGGGTACTGCGGTCATCTATGTGGGTAGCGTGCCGTTTCTAGGGGGGTACTTTGACTTGGAGTTTGTATGGACTTGGGCTTTTGCTTGGAGAGTGGCGGCGATTTCGGCTATCAGCCTAGTTCCTCCATACTGCTTCAAGGTTTTGAGAAGGACCTTGAAACCGCCGAGTTACAGGAAGGTGCAAGGGTTGTAAACAGGCGGCATAGCGAAGGCGTTGGCGGAATCGGGAGGAAAATCCCTCCAATAGCGCGGAGTCCATTTATGAACCACTTTCTTTGGCCTATGATCTCGCGTCTGACACCTGCCGGAATATACGCTCATGGGAATAGCTGAGATGTTATGGGTATAGTTATAAATAGTAGGGCTTTCATGTTTCAATCCTTCATCACATGCGTGAATAGTTCAAGGGTAGAATTCGAGCTTCCCATGCTCGAGGTCGGGGTTCGAGTCCCCGTTCACGCATCATCACCTTCTGTGCACTGCATCATGTTTTTTGGGTTTCCTATGTCACTTTTTTGTGGATCTTCCCACACAGAATACTAGGTTTCTGCAGACATACCAATCCCACATACCCCGCCATGACTCCAAATCTACCTTCCCGTGAAGAATCAGAAGCCCAGGTTCGCTCTTGGGGCTTCTCTCGCGTTTTTACCTGGACCGATGGCCCGTACGTCGATTGTGCGCCCTGGACTCCCCTTATCTTACGCTGAAGCTCCACTGATCATGCCTGCGCAGCAACGCACACTACCCTCCCCACTCGCACGATTGCCTCACCACCCATCTGATCCGCCGGGGCACGCTTACAATTATATACCCTAAAGACCAAAAACCGGAGAAAAGGGTGTTTACGGTGGGAGACAGAGTGGATGTGGATGCCAGGAAAGTCCATGAAGTTTGGATGGGTGTCGAGGGTTGTGAGTATGTCATTGGGGAGATGTGAATGCTACAATCAGTGAGAGCCCGAGGAAACATGAGAGAGGACAGCGGACATCGATCACGAGAAATGGGACTCTGTATGTTGTAAGGCAAACAGGGTTCTACCAGGTTATGGACGAGATCTCAAGGCCAAACATCCAGCATCATTGCCACTATTTGACAGTCACGGCATCTCTACGTACGACCAATTTCTTGCAGCAATCAGATAGGCAACCCCGACTTCACCGCAGACCAACGAACTGGAAATATCCACCGCCCTCAATGTTGGTAAAGTGAGCTCAGTCCAGATCTAGGATTAGTCACACGTCTGAACACAAATGCCACGTTCGATCTACAGACCTCATCTTGTTGAGCAACATCGTTTGAGAGTGCATTGCGTCTTGAGAACCAGGAGTAGGTAGCAATAGAGAGGTCAAGATTTGACAGGAATCAGACCCTACAAGTTGAAAGCGGACCTGATTCATTCGGTAGGGACTGCCGGCCTCCCGAAATGTTCCAACGCCCAAACAGTCCACATTCTCAACATTCTCGAGGCTTATAATCGCGATGTACGAATACAATGAGCGAAACAGGTAGCAACGGACGTTGAAGCCCTCATTAACATCTACCTGGCCTTTTGCTCAAGACCTGCCTCCATTGACCGCTAGTACCAATAGCTGGCGCCCCAAAGTACGATGAAGCCGGTCTTTGGCCGGACTTCAACGGTATATGTGTATGAAGCCGAATCAGCGGAGAGGCTGTTGGGATCAACAGAACTAGAGAAGACCACGAAGAATATGGATGCACCTGCCCATGCCGCCCACTTTCATACTACCTAACGAAATGTGATGCTGCCGTACGCCAAACATCTAAGAGAATTTACGATAACCAGACTGTTCCAAGCGGAGCAGTGTGACCCACTTAGCAGACATTTTGCAATCAAGGGATGTAAGCTACTGCACCTGATGTCGAATTACCAGCAGTCACGGAAGCTGTGTGTACTGTCCTTCTCCAGCGACGATTCCAGGGGTTTTCATCACATATGGATATCGAACAGCAATCCTAAAGACGGGAAGATGACGGACCCAATTGCAAAGGAGTCGACTCCCTGCGGGAATCGTCATCTGTTAACCCGGAAGTGAGTCTTGGCATGGAATAAGATTCTCTAGCGTGATGTACCCCGCGTCCGAGGACGGTCGCTTGTCGCAAGTAGCCGTTGCATTACAACATACCTTACGTGCCGCTCCTCTCACCAAAAAGGGGCGAGGGGGGCTCACTACCACTCATGCAACCTCTTACGAGATCTTGCATCTGCTATGCTCCCCTTTCACATCTATTAGCTATTAGGTAAGGTACCATGGTCGCCAGAACCAACGAGGTAACAACCCCTCGAAGCTCTCATCATCGAGCTTCCTGGATCGCCAAGAAGGCTCCAGACAAGCCGATTGGCACCAAGACTGGTTACTTTGTGTCATAGTTGACGGGGAAGCTCAGGAACAATTTGCACATGGCTTAAGGTCACTCTGAGATTACTACTACTTGAATCATGACAGGACGATCATCAAATGATGTGCGCTCAGCAAATCGCACAACGAACGCCGTAATCTCTTCAACTTTCACTTAATCTTCACTCATTTGCCTCACGATACTAAAGTGATATTCAGACGCGATCCTCATCTTACTGACGTGGGTTCTCCTGCACCTTATCATCCACTGATGATCCAGCTCTTCCCACGCATGCGCTCCACTGTCCCTATGTGGTGAATGCTTTGACCTTTCTGCCGCCATCTCTCCGCATATTTACTTTTCCCCACACTCTTTTGCCTCAACCGCTCAGGAACATGGACAGGAAAGTCAAGTACACTCTCTTTCCGACGCACCCACCCTCCTCTGCACCCACCGAATCCTTGCCACCACTTCCTGAGGGTCAATTGCCCACACCATCTGCTCACACAACCTGTCATCGACCACCTTCACGTGGATCACCTGTCAAACCTCACCCTACGCTGTCTTCACTTCCACTGCCAGCTTCACCGGCACAACCTCACTGTGCCATTTCCTCACCACCTTCACAAGGATCACCATCAACACAGCAACCTCCAATTGCTCCTTCACCCGAACAAGGACCACCGCCTCATCAATTTGACCCTGCGGTCCCTCCACCTCTTCCAAACCTACCACTCAGATCATACCCTCACGTCGAAAGTCCTTCGCGACCTCTAAAAGCACCCAAACCAGAAAACCATCAAGAGCCACTGACCCCACCAGCAGAACCAGAAGCGAACAACCCCTGGCCACCCCTCAACAACTCCTTTCCACCTTCCAAAGACACCGCCTCAACCTCGCCCGACACCCTCCCACCAGCCGACTCCACATCCCCCTTTCCAAAAACCATGCACGCACCCACCCTCTCAACCTCCACCTCCACCTCCTCCTCCTCCTCCCTCCACAAACCCGCCAAAACCACCACCATCATCACCCCTCCCCACCCCCAACCCGCCACTAACACCAACAGCACCACCCCCAACACCCGCCCCCGCACCGTCTACTTCCACAGCGGCCTCGGCGGCGCCGGCAACTACCACAAAGCCATCCGAGAAGACAACATCCTCAAACCCATGATCGGCACCCGCGCCCACCATCCGCGTTTCCTATCAACCCTGTTCGGGACCCTGGGCGGGAAAAAGGCAAGGAGGCAACGCCAGCAGTATCAGGCTCAGAATGGAAACGGGGGTGGGGGTGGGAGTGGGAACAGCAGTGATGGGACGGGGAGCGGGCAGAGTAGTAGCCAGACGCTACCTTTGGGAGCGGCGGAGGTGATGAGGAGGAAGATGTTGGGGTTGGATGGGAAGGCGCGGTCGAAGGGATTATAATCTTGTGGAAGTGAGCGGGTGGTGGATATCGATGTTGATGTTGATGTTGATGATGACGATGAAGAAGGAGAACAATTGCTTTTCAGCATGGCGATCGCTAGCGATAACCAAAAATGGGCGGGGGGAATGATGATAAGTAGTTACTAATCCTGTACGATAGATACCTTGCCCGCTTTCCATCGATGGGGAAAGAGAGAGAGAGAGAGAGAAGGAAAAGTTCCGTGATAGAATGGCAGGTTTAGCTACGGAGCAGAGCAGAGCAGAGCATGAAAGCTATGTTCTAATGAAAAGAAAAGATGATAAATGAGTGGATTGAAAACGAAACGTGCATGATTTGGTATAGCATATATTTGAGCCCTGCGGTTTTGTTCATACAGATGATTGATTGGATATGGGAGGGGATTTGTGAATGGAGGTTACGATAAGTAGGGCTTCGATCCTGTCTTGGTTTAGTACTTTCGAGTAATGATGGAGCAATCTCCATCACAAAATCTTTCCTTCATGGGTATGTCCACGTAACTCTCCCTCTCTACACCGAATCCCCAAACCCACCCCCAACATACCCACCATCTTCCCACGCTCACGAATGAGATCCGGAGATCTACCCTACGAACCTCACATGTCTAAAGACGATAAGAGAGCCGTCGGTAGTCAGCTCTCTCTCTCGCAAGCTTACCTGTAGCTTTTCCAGAGGACCATCTCGTTGGCTAGAGTGCATGCACTAAAATACACCTGATCATAATGCGTAGGTCCTCGTCTGTATACTTGCGCTCATCAAGTGATCCATACACGGAGGTTTTGCAAGGATTCGTAGAATGTTCCAGAACGGTCGGTATCTTATGTTCGGGATTTCCAAGGTTCGGTTTGAGGACTTCGAATTTAGGCTTTCATACGCATGGTGTGCGGTATTTGTTTAAGCTTGTCCCAAATCGAGTTTGAGAAAAGTTCACTCGGTAGGGGGTGAGACCTGACATTGGGAGTCATTGAGTAGGCAGGCGGCCTCGAAGTCCGAGCTGCTGTACAAGGATTGGCTGTTCCTGTAATGGTGGAGCGGGTGTATCGGGATCCCAAAGATTGATGAATAGGATTGGTTCCAGTATCGTGAAAAATCACAGTCCGGCATACTGCTCCTTCCTCGACGCCACCTCTTCCATAACTATTCTCTTGCGATCTCGTTCCTTGGCTCCTCTGACAAAAGCGAGCAATCTCAACGCGCCAGCAGGTGTGACACCCTCACACCTTCTTGCCATACCCACACTCTCGGGGCGCGCGACTTCGAGTACGCCCCTCTCCTCGATACTGAGTCCATGAACACTGGAATAGTCCAGGTCCGTCGGTAATTTCAGCTGTTCGTCCCGTTCCAGGACACCAATGGCAGCTTTTTGCTGCTCGACATAAGGAGCATATACGCTCTCGATTCTCACACGAGCTCTGACATGCGGCGAGAATGCCGCGATTTGGGGTACGTGTGGAATCAACGAATCGACAGAGATTCCGGTGAGACGTAGGAGCTCGAAAGCGGACCTGGTTGATGCATTTTCATGGACTCGAAACCCCAACTTCATCCAAGCATGTGAACTCATCCTTACATCTTCGAGTGCCGTCTGAAGTTCTCGCATCTCTGCAGCAAGGCTGGAGAAATGTGTCCAACGCTTGTCGCCAACCACTCCCGCAAGTCTTCCTTTGGCCGTGAGACGAAGATCTGCATTATCTGCTCGCGCGCTCATCCGATATTCACTTCGGGACGTGAACATCCGGTATGGCTCGCTCACACCTTTGGTAATGAGATCGTCGATCATTATACCTATATAGCCATCGCCTCGACCGATTGTCATTGGTTCTCGCCCCTGCGACGCAAGCCCTGCGTTGGTGCCCGCTACAATCCCTTGTGAAGCGGCCTCTTCGTAACCCGTCGTGCCATTGATCTGACCTGCTAGATAGAGACCCGAGATGAGCTTTGTCTCGAGGGTCGACCGTAGATTTCGCGGGTCAACGAAGTCGTACTCGACTCCGTAACCAGGCTGCAGCATTTTGACATTCTCCAAACCAGTGATGGTGTGGAGCATAGCGTTCTGTGCAGCCTCAGGTACGGTCATAGATATACCATTAGGGTAGATTACATCCGTATCGAATCCCTCCGGCTCAAGCCATATTTTGTGACTGTCTCTGTGTCCGAAGCGAATAACTTTGGATTCAAGTGATGGGCAGTATCGAGGTCCTTTCACTGTCTCATGTATGTGTATGCTCTGATCCAAATTCTCTTCAATGATCTTGTGAGTAGCGGCATTGGTCTCTGTGCCCCAACAGTGTAGCTGTTCCTGAACAGACACTTTATCGTTGAGATACGAAAAGGGCGTGGGGGGCTGATCACCAGGTTGGATTTCTAATCGGGAGAAGTCGATGGTCTTTTTGTCAAGTCGAGGTGGTGTGCCCGTCTTCAATCTGCCGAAACGAAAACCGGCCTCTTTGAGGGAATTGCCAAGTCCAAACGTAGCTGCTTCCCCCATCCTTCCACTTGGAAACACGTCCAAGCCAATGTGGATTTCACCTCCTAGGAAAGTCCCTGTCGTGATGACCACTTTTGCACAATCCAGTACCTCCCCCGATTCAAGTCTGACTCCAACGATTTTCTTCTGAATACCATCTGTAAACGGTGCAGTGATAATGTCGGCAACTTTACCCTCCAAGACCCCTAAGTCTGGCGTGGCCAAGATTTCGGCTTTCATCTCCTTTTTGTAGATCTCCCTATCGATCTGAGCTCGTGGTCCCCACACCGCCGGCCCTTTCTTCCTATTCAACACTCGGAAGTGCACCCCAGCTTTGTCCACAATTCGCCCAGCCAGCCCGTCGAGAGCGTCTATCTCTCTTATCATAGTGCCCTTGCCGATCCCGCCAAACGAAGGATTGCATGAGCAGACACCGAGATTCGATAGAGATGGCGTGACGAGAGCTGTCCTTGCACCAGACCGAGCGGCGGCGGCAGACGCTTCTGTTCCAGCGTGGCCACCACCAATCACGACTACATCGTACGCACTGCTATGTGTCAGCGATGATGACCATAAGAGGAGTCCATCCATGCTGCTATAGATCACATACCTTGAGCGCTCAGCAACTGTGGCAAACCCTCGACGACGAACTTTGCGGGAGGCATGAGACCTTACCCGTGGGCTGTGGCCCCAGCACCTCTGCACAGGGGCTCTAATGCTCACGAAAAAGGCCATTGGCAACAAGGTAGTGGACTAGGGATAGCGAACTAGTAAAGGCCATAATGTTGGCCAATCTGTACCGCTTAAATCCGACTAAATCCGTAAACAATTCAGAGTAATCGGAGGAAGTGTCTATTGTAGTATTAGAATATAGTCATCAGATACAATGAACGTCACGGCGCTCAAGAGTGAAACTCTGTAGTTCTATGGCACAGCATACACAAGCCGAGACTGAAAATTTGATTACGGTGTGGATTCAAGCATATTAGCGTGTCATAGTCTTCCAGGTTCTGTCCACGACACCGTGCAAACAAGACTACAAAACATCTAAAAGCATCTTGCATCTTTAAGAATAGCACTCTTAACACTGGTAATCCTGATAGCACGATCGACTATTCCCCAACCCGTCTATATTGAGAGCGATCGGATGTGAAGCTGCATAACCCCTTTGCTGAGCCACGGACCACTCCTCATCAGCTACAAACCCATTGTTTCCACAACAATCCAACTTCACCTTCTTCACCTCCACAAGCGTTTCTGCCAGATCAGCCACAGCGTCGAAGTGACCATTTCACCTCCCGTTCGGGATGATGAAAACCCTTGTGCGTATGCAATATCTTCAACATGGCAATCGCTTCACCAAGTCCAAGCCCCCGTGCTCTGTGTGCTATAAGTAAAGTTCCTGGATCTGGGACGACTGAAGTTGAACGAGCTTGTTCGACTGTGTGTTGGCAAAAGTGCCGGGATAGTTTGCAGGTTGAGATTGTATTGGTGTGATCATCCATGGCCTGCTCGAATCTGTCCACGAACGCTGAATTGACCATCATGATGATGTCAATTCTGTCGACTCAGCTGTAGATAGGGAGGCGCACGCTCGGAGAGATCATCAATATCGACATCAACCCTGTACCTCCTATGGAATCTTGCAATAGGGTTGCAGCAACTGGGTCGTGTAATCATGGGGCAAGGCAGCTGGATCTATTAACAAGTCGGTCTTCAAAGCAGCAATCATTGGCCCAGAATGAAACGGGCAGCACTAGAATGACCATGGAGACTTTCATAACTTCTATCATGTCGCAAATTGCTCTCAATGTAGTGTACGGATAATTACTCCCCTTGGCCCACACATGATGGTCCCTATTCGGCTTACAGAAAAAAGCGCCCACAAATGGTTCCAGTCGTAATTCCGGCGCTGCTTGCTAATAATACCTCCCTTCACCTTCTTGCCGTCTCCTTTCTTAGCCTCGCAGCGGCAGTAGTAGGAGCGGATTCCGGCCAGCTCGATACTGCATCCTCGACTTCTTCGAAGAATGTGGTGCTATTGTGTAAATTTGTCGATCCAAGAACCACCCTTACACCTGGAGAGCTAGCGTTGACCTGGGCAACCATCTTTGCCTCTTCATAAGTTGCGCCGCCAACTATAAATACGATGATGTCTTGTGGCTTATCCCTTGTGGATCCGCCACCCTCTACAAAGGGGTATTGCTGTTCCTTCAGTCTGGCTGTTATGAGGTTCTGCAGTGTTGCTTCTAGGCGAGGGGAATGTTGGGTATAGACATTCTCTACCCCTTTGAGTCCTTTCAGCCTACTTCGGGCGCCCGAAAAAATTGATGAAGATTCGAAGAGATCGGAAAATCCTCCAGTAGCAGGTGGCGCTTGAAGGGAGTGATGGTAGGCAAGCAATTTAGGTATCAGATCGACACGGCGTTGTGACACGTTACCAGCAGCAGTGAGGAGATCCAGCAGGACTGGGATCTGGTTCGAAGGATGTCTCTCGTAACGTAATGAATACAATGCCACAAGGCGTAACTTGCTTTCGGCAGAGAATTGTGATGACGATATAATCCGCTGGACATTCTAGGTGTCGGGTCAGTGGGTGAAACAGGACAGATATAGAAAGCGTCATCGAATACCTTGATATCATTACCATGGTTATCGTTACATGCAAGACTTTGCTCTACTTCGCTAACGTCTAGCAATGAATCTTCAGCGGCACGCCTGCTGAGCTCGCTGACAAGAGCTACATGCTTGCTAACATTGCCAGATAGCTTCCTGAACTCTGGGAAGTCTTCGACGAATCGCTTCATGTCCGCGATTGACTCAATGTTCGCATTGGTTTTCGTTTTGGACTGATACTGCTGAACATAGTCCTTGATAGTATCACCAAGATCACCAAAGTTCAGGTACATGTTTTTCTTGAAGAAAGGGTCCTGATCTTGTGATAAAACAATTTCTTTGAGCTCCGGCCGTACGTCTGGTGTATCGCTCAAATCCACTTTGCCATTTTTTATCCCAAGTAGTTCATGCACCTGCGCTTGATAGGTCCACTGCGTCAGCAATGGGGTAATCGGATCGTCTCGTCGGTCCAGTAGCAGTAATATTGGTGGGGTATCTGCTTTTCTAAAGTCAAAGAGCTGCTCTTCTTGCGTCATCTGATATCGAACTTCGATAGCTAGCTTTTTGGCCATCAAGCTATTCTTTTCATATCGTATCAGGGGTTTCTTTTTCAGAGACAGCAAAAGGGCTATGAGTCCTTCCGTGCAGCGTTGAAGTGAGTCAGGATTCCAAATATCAGGGCTGTTGCTCCAAAGGCGCTGCTTTGGGAAGCCGAGGTCCAATGAGAGGAGGTCTGGATTAATGACAATATAGTCGGCAAAGTATTCCTGGATGGCCTTGACCACTTCATTGTTGTCCGCTTCTGCCAGTCTTTCGAGCGATGATTTGCGAATGACATTTGTGAAATCTGTCTTTATTAGTAGGGCAACCTCTCGGGGCGGCGATCGAGACATACTTACAGATAGCATACTCTCCATACTTTGGCTCTCGAAACTCATCAATCAGATGCTGTATTGTATCTGGCGAAGGGCGCACAAAGCAGATGCACCTCAGATGGCGCATCTTCTCTCTGGAGGCATTGTCAAGCCGGCTTGACCAATGATTAGCAAAGTTCTCTGCACTACCGAAGGATCACAAACTCGACCAGGTAAACCTCATGATTGAGCAAAGCGGACTGGGTTATGGCCGTTGATACGATGTTGATCTGGCAAATGATTAGCAGAAGGCCTTCTCTTTATAGTCATCTTAGACTCGCACTGTCTCACTGTCGAGCAAGAGGATCTTCATCTTGGAAGAGGAAGTACCCAAGGCGGAATTCCCAGCGGACACCATCTTGGAGATGTAGCCTGAAACTGCCGTTGCCACGTCCATATTGCCGGGTATCAATAAGTTGTATTAGGCTCAGGACCTATATTCGAGGATGCTTCGCCAGAATTGAGATCACGGAGGCTAGCAAAGCATGGTAGAGATTCGGAGTCGCCGTTTGTGCAAGGAGAATTGGAGGAGAGAGCTTCCGTGTACAAGATCTGACCACGACTTACCCCACAAGAGGGTGAGCTTTATTGCCGCGTGGACCTGGGTAATCCTGCAGGCATATAACCGGTATATAAGCTGCTGAGTGCTTGCTAGTCTTGTAAGAGCTCAGGATATCTCTTCATCAGCATTCAGATAGGCGCAGCTTGAATGGTACCAGCAATACCTTCGGCTGCTGATACCTACTGTTTACTGTTTAGGGCTAGGGTACGGGTAGATTAGATAACAGCCAGTAGAACTAGTACGCACCGAGGTGAAAGCTTGTCAGGAACCAAAACACTTGCCTAGGCTCATGGACATCTCAACGTAAAGACTCATTGACGGCTTTGAATAGAAGTGAACGTGAGCCTGAGCCGTGGGCGGCTCGGTCTAGCGTTGGCTACTGGAGGTGACCTCGGAATATTGCATCCTGCTTACGATTGCAGCTATTCTGGAACACAATCTGGTGAATTTCGCCTACATCCACTTCACCTTTTCCGAATGTATACACCACGTTCATATCTATGAAGGCAACCTAGCTTGCTCAATATTCATACATGTCTACATTCCAAACGAACCTGATCTGCGTTACGCATCCTCAACAACAATTCCATATCACAGTCCTCTGTCGTAGTCAGAGCTCTCTTCGCGGCCATCTCCGCGCTCTCCCCCGGGTCTTGAATGACCCTAACACGATGATCGCGAAGGAGACCCGCCAAAACGGCGACGAATTCGACCTGGGCGAATTTGGCGCCGGGGCAATTCTGTGGACCATCTGACCAGGGGAAATATGTAGTCTGCTTGTGAGCGATGAGCGTTTCCTGATGGAGTCGGGCGCTAAGATGAACCTTCTCGAAGTTATTGGTCTCTGAGGCCATGGTATGGTAGATCCATCGGGAGGGTTTCCAGTGCAGAGGATCCTGCCAGTATTTAGGATGCGTTTGGACAGTGAGTAGGCTCGTCATGATGCCTGTCCGTGGTGGAATGACAATTGTTCTGTCGCCCACTCGAAGTCCTTGTGGGTACTGATTAGTCCACTTTGGAAGTGCCATGATGGGTGGAAAGAGACGAAGGGTTTCGAGCTGTAGGTTGTGTTAATTTTCTTGAATCTCGTTTAGTGCGTCGAGGTGATCGGTACATACCAGTACTGCACGGCATCTCTTGAGATCCGAGAAGACTTGGGTATAGTCCCAATTTTCGCTGCGATCATTCACTGTAATTTCTCTGACTTCTTCACCAACCCAGTCTTGGACTTCAGGGTTTGCTGCGAGTAGAAGCATACTGAAGGCCAAAGTGTTTGCAGTGGTGTCATGCCCGGCAAAATTGATGACAAAAATGTTTCCAAAGATCTCGTCTACTGTGAGACCTTTGGACTGTTGATCCTCATTGATTTTCGCAATCGCCTCTTCCTTCTGATGGGTTCCCAATGCCCGCACAAAAGATGTCATCAAGCTCCCCGTACCCTTCTCGCCGCGGTCCATCAGGGAAGTCTCCTCGTCCAGCATGTGAACCATATACTGTTTAAATTCGGTGGCGGCCTTACCTAGGCGTGTCCACGATCGTGGCATTGCTGGAAGCCGTAATAGCCAAGGAGGCATCAGCATCAGGAGTAATACGTTATCCAACACCGTTTGCAATGCATCCCGGTAAGTACTTGCGTTATCAATTGCCTTCTGGCTAGAACTGCGAAATTCGAATGACTGATTAAAACCAGTCGCTGCGAGTACATTGAGAGAAAGTGTCCGTGTATCTTTGGCAACGCTCGATATTCCCGCCTCTGCGCTGATCATCCACGACTGGAGCATCTCTCTGGTTTGCTTCAGGGATTCTTTCCAGACAAAATTCATGATGCTTTCGTTGAAGGGCGCGGCAATAGCCTTCCTATGGCGCGGCCAGTCCGTCCAGCTAGCTGTAGATATGCAAGGTCCGTACACATCGAGCATCTCTATAGAGAACTTAGGTGAGCCTTACGATGATTCAACTTTACTTACTGTACATTCTGCTCGGACGTTGGAAGTCACCTCTGCGTATGAATATGTCGTGTATTGCATCAGGGTCCGCTACATAAACATAAATGTCACATGGGGTCACAAGAGCCCAGGCTGGGCCATATTTCTGGTGCGATTTCGCCTTGTCATGAAAATGCCAACCTCGGCGAGAATAGCGACCAAATGTGCCCCATTCGAATGGAAGGTAGTCGAGCAGACGCCAAAGCGTTGGCTCCAGCAAGATCCAAACGATGTTGAGACAGTCGACAGGAAGTCGCACCAACGGGATGCCCATGGAAGAGGCTCGCCGGTAATTGATCTCCATCGCAGCAAGGCTCCAGGTAAGGTAAGCGAGAGCGAGACATAGTAAGAGCTGCACGATCATGATGGTCAATAGAGACCCAAGAGCCTAGAAGATCCCAAAGCAATGTCTTTTCCAACGAACCCACTCCCAATCTCACAGCACCCACGGAACGGATGCTCATGTTGCAATACATATTGTCATGTCTTTATATGGGTGATGTGCCGCAATCCTACAGCTGGTCTAATTTCGGGTTGGTTTCAAGCTTAGAATAGTTGCAATCCTAGAAAAAATACCTTAGCCGTATCATCGATTACAGTATTCTATTCTATAGAACTATTCTAGCTGTTGCCAAGGCTTGCTTGTGGGGGTTCCGATGCATAGCCTTCAGAGCTCACAGCACGAAGATCTCGGGACCATCAACCAAGATTCGTCTCTCTGGGACGCGACAGCAGAGCGGCTGTTGTTACACTCATTGGGGCTTATCGATTTCGAAACAACATGCTTCCATACATAGATCTCCGTGAGCTATGAATTCATTACAGCTCCCATAGCTCAAACCAGCTAAAGCGGGTACAGCTTTTCGGTATGCCGCATCTCTTACTGGAGCTTCGGTCGATGAACGTAAGGTACAATCCAATTAGTCCCGTGGATTCGCCCTGAACAAGATCAGTGAAGCTCATTGCCTCTTTTCTCCTGTCTTACCCACTCGCCGGAGTCTTAAAGCGTATACCGGATGCCAAACCCTATCAGAAGAACTTGTTCATAATAGCGTACACCAACATGATCGATCCCTTGCCGCAACGTCTCTGACCCAAGCCTAGGGTCTCCCTCTTCTATCTCGTCGGCCTCTTTGACCTTTGGGCTGGTATCCGGACACTCTTCATCAGCTCTGCTGGCGCATATCTCATTGCCAACTACGTTGATGGACCTTTCATGCCATGGATAGGTTTCGTCTTCCTCATGGGCCATATGTCGGTCAATCACTTTCATCGGCAGTTCATTAGCAGACCTGATAGAGTTGATATAACGGGCGTACAAATGGTCCTGATCATGAAACTTACAGCGTTCTGCTGGAACGTGCAGGATGGCCGTCTACCACAAGAAGAGCTTGCCGAATTTCAACGGGAAAGGGCTCTGATCCGAATCCCAAGCCTCCTAGACTATATCGGTTACGTGCTCTTCTTCCCTTCCCTGTTTGCAGGTCCTGCGTTCGACTTTGTCGACTATCGTCGTTGGCTCGAGACCACGATGTTCGAGCTTCCACCAGGCACAGATCCCGCTTCTGCGCCGAAAACTCGCAAGAAGCGGAAAATCCCTCAGAGTCATACTCCAGCTACCATCAAAGCAGTGATTGGACTGATATGGATCTTATTGTTTCTCAAGTTCTCCGCATGGTATAATACCGAGCTCGTACTCGGAGATCAATATATGAAATATGGCTTTCTGAGACGAATTTGGCTTTTGGAAATATTGGGATTTGTAACACGGATGAAGTACTATGGTGTATGGTATCTCACCGAAGGGGCCTGCATCCTCTCCGGTATGGGCTACAAAGGAGTCAATGCCAAGACAGGAAAGGTGGATTGGAATCGATTGCAAAATGTGAATCCCTGGGGAATTGAATCCGCACAAAATTCTCGTGCCTATCTAGAGAACTGGAACATGAATACCAACAACTGGCTACGGAACTACATGTACCTGAGAGTAACGCCGAAAGGAAAGAAGCCTGGCTTCCGAGCAAGTCTGGCGACTTTTGTCACCAGCGCTTTCTGGCACGGTTTTTATCCGGGATACTATCTATCGTTCGTTTTGGCCGCCTTCTTGCAGACAGTCGCAAAAAGTAAGTCGTGCTTCCTTCGACGACTCTGGAAACCCACTAAATTGACCCTCAGACTTCCGTCGTCATGTCCGTCCCTTCTTCCTAACACCGGACGGACAGCATCCCACCCAGTATAAAATCTACTACGACATCTTCTCCTACCTCGTGACCCAAACGGCCTTCTGCTTCACCACAGCCCCCTTTGTCCTCCTGAGCCTCCCCTCCTCCCTGCTCGTCTGGGCTCGGGTCTACTTCTACACCGTCATAGGCACGGCCGCATCGGTAGCTTTCTTCGCCTCTCCTGCCAAACCCTGGCTTGTCCGGCAGCTGAAGAAGAGGAACCAAAGCGCGCAGCAGCAGCCGCCGAATGAAGTCAGGGAGCATCCGCTTTTGGGGATGCCGAGTGATCCTGCTGGAGACATCGACGAAGCCGTTCACGAGATTATGGAGGAGGTCGAGGCGAGGAGGAGACGAGGTCACAGCGTTAATACGCCTACTGGTGGCGAAATGAAAGCTATTGTGGAGAATAAGCTTGGGAAGAAGATTTGATGTACCGAGCATGTATATCAATGACACAAAGTTAGTGGTACTATTTGTTGGTGCTCTAATGTATTCTCATGCATAGTGTGTAAGTCAATATTATGAAGACTACGGTCAATAACGACATCCCACATTCTCATTTGCCCGCTTCTGCGAATGATTACACATGATCTTACATAATCAATCTGGCACCCTTGCTCTTGGGGTTGCGATTTCTGGATCTGAGACGATGAACGGGCATAGGCTCTGCAAAACTTAGGTGGAAGCGTTCCATGAAGAAACGAAGAGGTATCTCATTCTCGTAAAAACATTACTATAGAAGTTACACATATCACATCGCTAAACCGTGAATCCGTCATCGCCAAGAAATCGGTCGGTCTTGTGCAAGGGGTATTGACCGTATCCACAGACTCGCTCATCGCGTTACATAGACGTTCCGCGCCTCGATAAGAGTGGTACTTGTACATGCACTCTCTCGTCATAATCAAGAGCAGAAGAAAAGTATTATGTGGTGAAGCAAAATCGAAGAGCTCAAATGGCGTAAATGGTCGTTGTCGTGTGATAGAAATCGTAAAGTTTGGTAATTCAGGGCCCTCGTGAATGTGTAGAAACGGAAGCAATAGCAACCTTTGGGTGCGGTCAGCATCAATACCAAGCATGATGATTCAAGTGACTCACCACGGCAACAACGATCGCTATCCCGACGAGCGACATGATGCGATTGACGTTACGCCACCATCTCACGTTTTCGTAGCGTGCTTCATCGACCGGACCCAGATGCTTCTCGAGATCTTCCGCTAATTGAGTCCGATTCGGATTGTCCTTGCCTTTGACGCTGCTGATGTTCGGTCTTGGGGGAAGAGGGAGGAAGGACGCAATGAACCATCCGAACGGGAAGATGAAGCCAATCACGAAAAGTGCAATCTGAGCGTTCCTCTTGCTCAGCGCCTTGCCGTCGGCTTGCCCGTCTATGCTCGGAGCCCGGAAGATTGTCCGCCTCCTCTCAAGTGAGGTCCTATCGTGCCATAGGTGCGGCGACCAGTTGGGAGACATCGTGCGCCTTGGGGGGCGTCTATTTTCAGCGGAACCGTACACCTGGGCTGGTACTGGCTGGATTTCAAGGGAGCTTCGTCGTGGCTGTCCGTTTGCTTCACGATTATTACGAGTCCGTGGGCGGAACATGTTCATTGAAATATTGTCCGTGGACGTAGAAGGGCGTTTGCTGTGTGCGCTTTTTGGAAGTGACGAAGAAGATTGAGGGCGAGCATAGTAGGCTCTGGTGAAACCACATTAGCTGGCACGGCTCAGTAGACTTCGAGATATACGCACTTTGCCCACGCTGGAATACTGTCGTGGAAGAAGCTCCTATTGGACCCACGCTTGGTGACAACGCTGTTCCGATGCCCTCCAGAGGCAGAAACGAAACCTGGGATTGCTGAATCTCTCGAGCCGGGTATCGGTTGCAGAGTAGGCACATGGTCCTCTCGCTCATTCACAACGCGGATAGTAGAGCCAGTAAGGTCTCTGTGATGGACTGGAGGCGGACTCGGTAGGGAAGGCACACCTGGACTATCTCCCGATGGCGGTGGGTTCGATAATTGATGCAGATCTGAGCTTCCTCTTCCATTCAAGACCATGGATGAAGACTTGCTCACGCGGTTCGAGCCTGGAAGCGAAATGCTTTTACTACTTCTTCCTTCTAATGGGGATCCAGTCCCTTCTGATGGTACTGTAGAAAGATGAGGATTCCAGCGAGCTTGATCGCGTTCCAGCGGTCTTTGAGGTCGCTCCGGGGTGGAGGTTGGAGGCTCTAACCATGATGCCGATGCACTTGGTGGTCGTATCACAGGGTACTGAAGATTCACTGAGCTTTGGGTGGCCGCTTGTAGGTTTCCGTGGACAGGAGAGGAGGAAGTGCGACGTTCTTTGGTTGTCTCGTACGACATTGGAACAGGAGAGCTAGGAGAGACTGGTGAAACCGGTGACTCCTGTCCCATCGTATTTGTAGCGGCCGACTTCTGCGGCGTATTTTGAGGTAAAGTAGATCTTGAGGAGCTTGGGCGCGCCACGTTTGGGAAAGCCGAATAGGAAGCACGTTTTTTGCCATCTCGATTCCTTGTGACGATCACGGTGCCAGTAGAATTAGAGGATGAGAGTGACGATTCAGAGTCCTTCGCTTGCACGGGCTGACGTCCCAAAGGGACAGATGAAGTCGATGGGTATAGCCCTGAGAGCTCCGATCTGGATGTGACGCTGGGAAGATGTACAATATCGTCCGAGATCCTACTGCCTTCCTCCGCTGGTTGGTCTACTGCAAGAGACCTAGTGCTTGTGTCCATGGTCGACGTAGCAGTATGAGGAACATGAGAAGAGGAATCGGTGGAAGATTGCAGCGTAGACGGAGTATCATCAGCGATTATAGTGCCGGGGCTTCTTTTACGGCCTTGTGCGTGTGGCAAGCTCTCTGGATTGCCAATGTGCTCTTTCGTTTCACCTGGTGCACGTCTATCATTTGAAACACTGAGCTCAGCCCCGACCGTCGGTCCTGCGTACCCCTTAGGCAACAATATCTGTGATGGCTTGGTAGGGTAGGGCGTGCCATAGATTGTTGCTTGAGGATCTCCAACCATGCGAAGAGATCTTTCGTTCGTTTGTGAATCGGTTCTTTCGTGGAGTGCTGCCCGTTTGGGCAGAGAGCTCCTGGGCGGACGCTGTGGAGAGGGCATTGTGAAAGGCAGGTTGCATAATGTGGGCGTTCATATGATCAAGTCATGTGCTTGGACGGTGTTCGTATATCGGTGTGGTTTTGTACAATGGGTAAAGAATGGCCGATTAGATGGCCGAAAAGAGGGTGTAGGGTCTTGACGCTGAATGAAACAGGTGGAGTGACAATCATAAAAGTAAGTATATTAGGAGATGTAAAGAATGTCATGAAGATCAATTAGTATGCATTATGGATAAGAGAAAAAGAAGGGTGCACGCTCGTAAAGACAGTAATGAATTTTGGGGAGGGAGAAATTGAAGAAATTGAAGTGAGGTTTCTTAGGGGGAAGGTGGACGGATGGCGGACGCTAGCGTCAGGTACCAAGTTTGGAGCGTCACTGTACTGTTCTTGCACGGTTATGTTGTACGTGAGTAATTTCGCAGTGAAATCAGAAAGGCAATCCCAAAATTCTTCATCTTGAGCGACTGTGAAAAGAAGGATTAATAAAGAAAGAATTAAAGCAATGTAGTTACTGACACTGACACTGTCCCATGAGCACCACGTCTCACCCACGCAGAATACTTCACGTTGAATTTCCCACGAGCAATCTTATCGATAGGATGCCACAAATCGTAGCTCCGGGACGCGTTAAGTGTTTCTATTACTGGAGCGCGTCTTGGAAATTGCCCTGCGCCTTTGTGGCCTAGCTCAACGGCAGCCCATGCTTTCTGACGGCTCCGAGCTCGGACATCCAGTGAACCCTCGCCAAGTCTTGACAGCTGAAGATGCAGGCGCTCCTTTTGGATTTTGAAACAACATGACTTTTCCTGCAACTCACTCTTGCGCAATGAAGTGACTATGGATTGGACTACAACCTCACATACCATCTAGGCATGGAAAGGCAAGCTTCCCAGTAGTCGCCGCGTCATGGCGCCCACAGGTTTCTACAATCGACTGACGAACTACCTTGGAGTATCAGGTATTGATTGACTGGCTCTGGAAATTGGGAGGTGGGACTGACCTGACGCACTAGAGAAGACAGAGCCTCCTATGCTCCCGGCCAAAGTTGCTGCGGCCCTCTCCGTAAGTATTCGTTGGTTCAAAACACCAACTTGGTCCTCTTCGTGCCTACAATGTCGTGCATGAAGGTTGATCGCAACCCAATGTTCTGTGAGGGTGTTTTAAGTTAAACGTGTGCCAAAAATGTCTGCACGCTCTCGTACTTTTTCTCTGCGAGACTGTGTATCGCCTTCATTCTCGCAATACGATGAAACTCTAGCTCATACCTTTCTTCGTGATAACAGGTAACCTTCACACTCTTTTACGTTCTCCCCTTCTACCTTTCTCCAACTACGCGACCATCGCCCACTCTCAGCCGCGATGCTCCCTCCGTGATCCGCGCCCGTATCCGCTTTGTCAGTGCATCAGTGGCCATATGCTCCGTTCTCACCATATATATTCTTTCAACACGCGGCCATTTCGATACATTGTCAATCTTGCACCAATTAGGATGGTACCCGATCTCTCCGCTCAACATAGCAAAGGTCTTCTTCCTTACCGTACTCCTCTTCGCTGGTCCGCTTTACGAAAGAGCTATCATCGACTCCGGCTGGCGTGAATGGATCAGCGGCCGAGAGATCCATGAGACTTTGAGCAGTTGGATCGGCTGGCGGAATTTCGTCGCTGGTCCCATCACCGAAGAAATCCTCTTCCGTTCGCTTCTGCTTCCTTTACATCTGATAATTCTTCCGTCCCCATCTCCGGCCACCCTCGTCTTCGCGACGCCCTTGTACTTCGGCATAGCACACATTCATCACTTCTATGAATACACACTCACTCATCCGTTCACGCCAATGCTGCCTGCTTTGTTAAGAAGTCTGTTGCAGTTCGGGTACACCACCGTCTTTGGATGGTATGCGACCTTCCTGTTCTTAAGAACGGGCAGTCTCTGGGCAGTGATCCTCGTTCATTCATTCTGCAACTGGATGGGCTTGCCAAGGTTGTGGGGGCGAGTTGGTGGAGTGACTATTGAGGGTGGGGTTGTAGGGCGCCCCATGCGTGGGAAGGAGGATGAAGATAGGGAAGATGATCGACGACGGGGTTTGGGACTGAGGTGGACGGTGACCTATTATCTCGTCCTGGTCGCAGGAGCTGTGATCTGGTGGAAGGGTTTATGGGTTTTGACGAAGTCAGGTGGGGCTCTGGTAAAATTTGGGAGTGGCTGAGACATTGATCGACAAAGTATGCACGTAGTCCCTTCAATGGTTATTGTCAGCATTGTCGGTAGTGCGCTGATAAAGTGCTAATACTTGCAGAAATGAGTACATACAGCTATACCCATGTATTTACTCGACTTACGTCCAGCCATCTCAATGACCTATATTCCCAACGCCTTGCTTCCATTTTGAAATACATTCCTCCAACTTGCGTGTCGCTCACGGCGGTACGAATAGTCCGGGCTTCATGTTGATCCTACAGAGCTTCGCGACGCAACCCCATAGCTGCACAAGCGTCTGCATCCCCTCCAAGACCCTCATGTGGCAAAATCCGATCTCCCTAATGAATTCCAATCGTGCATGCTCACTCAGTCCAGGCATTGTCTTCGTAACGCGAAACATACTGCTGACAATATCGTGACTTGAGTATCCCAGATCCCAGAGCTCGGTCAGCCCTTCTACGGCTTGCTCAATCTTCGTTTCCCAGCATGCTTTGATCACCGCCTGCACCTTAATCGGATGCGGCGCGTCCACAACTCGGAAAACATTCTCGCCGGACACGAAACCGAACCCCGCAAATGTAGATTGCAGGTTGTTGATCGCTTGACGCATGTCGCCCTCGGCGCTGAAGACGAGAGCAGCGATGCCATCGTCCGAAAACTCCACCTTCTCCGCTTCACATACCTTCATGAGTCTCGACACGATCTGCTGATCTGTCAGGCGGGCGTAACGAAGTATGGCGCACCGCGATTGAAGAGGTTCGATGATCTTGTTCGATGCGTTACAGGCGAAGGCGAAACGGGTGGTCGAGGAGTAGATTTCCATGGTCCTTCGCAGGGCCTGCTGCGCGCCGGACGTCATGCTGTCTGCTTCATCGAGTATGACCAGCTTTTGCCGGCCAGGTGGGAGGGTGACTTTCTTCTGGGCGAAACCTTTGATGCGATTGCGAACGACATCGATACCTCGCTCGTCGCTGGCGTTCAATTCTAGCACTGCCTCTTTGTATGCGTCGCCTAGAAGCTGTCTGGCGAGGCAGAGAATAGAGGTGGTTTTCCCAATGCCGGGCATGCCGGATATGATGACGTGCGGCATGTTGCCATCTTTCGCAATGATCTTGAGACGTTCGATCGTCTCGTTGTTGCCGACTATGTCGTCGAGGTAATGGGGTCTATATTTTTCGACCCTGCGTAGGAGATGTTAGCTCGAGGGCAGTCGGTATTGACTGAGGAAGCATACCAGGGCAGATCATGTGCAGCAGCTGAGCCATTGCTATTGGGCTTAATACCAAAGTTGGCAGCAGCTTTCGATGATTCTGCCTTTGTCATGGTGACTCTTTCGGACCTTGATTATAGATGCTGAAGGTCTATCTATTGACGCGCTTTACGTGGACGCGCTACAACTTTAGGGGCAATTTCCCTCCCTTCATTTTGGCGAGCCAACGGGAGGCTCGGCGGGGACTTCCGCAGCGGGATCTACCTTAATTCCAGATACTAGTACGGAGTGTAGTGCTTCACTCAATCGGACATCTCTTTGAGTGATCTTTCCTTCTCCACCCAGTCAACTCGTAGAGTGCTCGTCTTTGTCCTGCTCATTTGATCATATCGTGCTGTAGTATTACGTACACTGCACAATCTGGTGGCCAACATTTTCCTGTATCAAGCGAGGAGAACACATTCATCTGGGACCATCAACCGACGACCACTGTCCAGAATTTGAAAGCCCATCAGTTCACTTGGGTATCCTACAATGATCCTGTATCTGACATCTACCGTACAGTCCACACGCGCAGTGGCGAGAAAGCCTCATTAGATAAAGTACTAACCATTTGAGTTAATCTTACGCTATTCAAATCTTACAGTTGCCAAGTTTCTACTCGCCTTGCCAGGCTTTGAACTTCCCAACATATCGTCATTGTGACTTTTGCCTTGCTCCGAAACATAAGCCATATTCTCTTCATGCAATCTACGACCCCATTGGTGGCTCTTTGGACTAAACCACCGCAATCTACGTGTTCACTGCTATGGTTTTTGATAAACTTCCCGGCTCGGCGTGGCTCTGCACTCTAGGATACGTCAGCTCCCTATGGATCCCACAGTAAAATGCATCTCCGTCACAATAGATCTGCGAAACACCAATGAAAAGCGATGTCTGTGATGTAGCCTGTGGGTGGGTAGTACCACCTCGGTGTTTGAGGCTCAATACTATACATTTTCATAGCTTCACTCTCTTCAAACTTTTCCCCTCCACGAAGATTCGCCGTCTCAGCTCTGGCATATCAACAAAACCCTTTCCATCCTCAATTACCAATCTTTGATCTTTTTCCTCTTTCGTGTCTCTCCCATTTGCCAACTCCACATGCCTGCAAGCACTGAGCGTCGTCTCGATTCATTGGTTGCTGGCAAAAGAGAGCTTGAACCCCAAATCAACACCTGATACATAGAGTTCATCATGAAGGCAGTGACGGCATTTGCTCTGGCAGCAGGCCTAATCACTGCGACTTCAGCGTTGCATCTCGTCAAGAGGGGTACCTCAAGTGTTATTAATCTTCCAACCCGCAGGAAAACCGTCCAGAATCCTGCGGAGCGGGATTCAATACGTCGCAGGAAAACTGTCACAGAGTCCCTCGACAACGAACAGACCCTTTACTTTGCCAATGTCAGCCTAGGAACGCCTGCACAGAATCTCAGATTACAGATCGATACCGGCAGCAGTGACCTGTGGGCGAACGCCAATTCAGCACAGATATGCTCGTACGGAGGCGATCATTGCTCCGACTTGGGGACATATGACGCGAATTCCTCAAGTACCTACGAGTACGTGTCCAACCAGTTCAATGTCTCATATATTGATGGTTCGGGAGCCTCCGGGGATTACGCTACCGATACACTCAGTATTGGCGGTAAGACCTTGGAGGCTTTACAGTTCGGAATCGGTTACAGATCCAAATCGCTAAGTGGCATCCTGGGAATCGGTTATACAGCGAACGAAGCACAGGTCGACCGCGTAGGCGAAAAAGGGTACTCCAACGTCCCTCAGGCTATGGTAGATGGAGGTCTGATCCAGTCAAACGCTTACTCTTTGTGGCTAGACGATCTTGAAGCAAGCACAGGGTCAATACTGTTTGGCGGTGTGGATACTGACAAATATCATGGTCAGCTGCAGACACTACCCGTTCAAAAGACCTTTGATGAGTACGCAGAATTTATCATCACCTTGACTTCGATGAGTCTCAACATTCAAGGCAGAAAGACAAGCATGACAGCGGAGCTACCAACGGCAGTTATCTTGGACAGTGGTAGCAGTTTGACGTATCTTCCTGAAGACCTGACTAAGGCCATATACGATGCACTGCACGTTACTTACAACAGCAGGGAAGGGGCCGGTTATGCCAGTTGCAGCCTCGCCGATGAGGAAATCACTTTGGACTTCACTTTCACTTCGCCCACCATTTCGGTGTCGATCAGCGAGCTGATCATCAACGGCGACGCATCGAACTCAGGGGACAGACAAGATGCTGATCCTCAGAAAGGTGGGAGCTCCCCCAACTTTGTAACCGGCAGTGAACAGTGCATATTCGGAATTGCGCCCTCGGAGGGGTCATATGCCGTTCTGGGTGATACCTTCCTTCGAAGCGCCTACGTTGTGTACGATCTGGCGAACAACGAGATCTCCCTCGCACAGACTGATTTTAACGCAACCGACTCTCATATTTCGGAGATCAGCACTGGCACTGACAGCGTTCCAGACGCCACACCTGTCCTCAGCGCCATTCAGGCGCAAGCATCGCAGACTAGAGATATTAGGATCGCGGGTGTCTCGGGGACAAGTACCGGATCTCTTGGACCAGCCTTGACTGGTAAGAGTGGCGCACTTACGACGCATATCACTTACGGTGGTCTTGCGTCAGCAGTCGTTACTGCGCTAGCTGCCGTGTGTGCTTGATCTTGGGGCAAACGGTAGCATTCACTATGCCTTGATACGCGTTGTCCTTTTAGAGTCTGTACATAGTAGAAGCCCTGGGGCCATGTATACAGACTGAAAGGAGCAATAGTTCGAGGAAAGTCGAATAAATGGAAAGTCCAATTAATCATACCTTACCTTACTATTCATCAATATCCCTTGGTCGACGAATAGAAATAGAAATAGAACTAGCTTGATCTCAACCTCTGCCGCCGCCAAGGCTTTATCGTCCCCCCCGTCATCCTGCGTGCCTGCCACCTGCCAAGTCTAGTGTAAGCACTCACCACCTTAGCATGAGCTTCACTTATAGAGGATAGCAAACGTACTCATGACGATGGCTTCCAAAACATCGAAAATCCAAAAGACAATTGCACGGCAACAAGAAAGGTATGACGCTCCCGATACTTCCATCCCCTCAATTCTCTCTGCACTGTAAATCGTGCCGCGCATACGTTCCCGCCATACTTACCAGATATTCTCCGACAGGATCTCCGAAGGCCAATACTACGAAGCCCATCAGCAACTCCGCGTCGTAGCCTCCCGTTACGTCAAATCTTCGGATTGGGAATCAGCCATCGACATCCTCTACAGCGGCGCGCTTGCGTTGCTGAAAGCGGGTCAGGGAGGCAGCGGTGGAGATTTGGGATGTTTTCTTGTCGATGTCCTAGGGAAGAGTGAGAAGGGATGTGGAGCTGTGGAGAAAGGTGCGTTCTGTGCGAGGAGTGGGGGAAGAGCTGTGGTGTTGGAATATTACGTTACTGGAGACTTAGCGTTGGGAGAGAGAATGAACATGAACGCTGATATAATGATGTGCTGCCTGCAGGGAAGCTATTGTCTCTGCTGAGAGCATTTCCGCCGAATGAGCCTACGAAGAAGAGGTTTGTCTCGGAGATGATCGCATGGAGTGGGAAAGCTGGGGAGTACCCGAATGGTGATCCCGAGCTACATCATGTAGCAGGGACGTTATATGCAGAGGGTAAACCAATTCATTCTCGTTTATGTTTTTGCCGCTAACCCCGGTTTCCTCACGCAGAAGGCGAACCATACGAGGCAGAGCGACATCTTGCCCTCGGGACCAAAGACTCCGCCGAACAGCTGGCAACAATCGAATATGAATGGTATAGTCAAGATGATTCCCACACGGCCGCTCTTTACGCCGCGAGGGCCGTCTTCCCTTACCTCCTGACCAGCAACCTTCGCTCGGCCAACAAAGCCTTCCTAATCTTCACTTCCCGTCTCAGCTCTTCAAACAAGTCGCTTAACGTGCAGGAAGTTACCAGCACTTCTTCGGACATGCGCGTCTATCCTTCACTTCCTCTCCTCAATTTTCTTGGTCTGCTACTGCTAGCGGTGCAGAGAGGGAGCGCGGATCTGTATAAGCAGCTAGCGAAGCATTACGCGCCGTACGTCAAAGAGGTGGGAAACTGGGACGATGCGTTAGCGCAGATTGGGGAGATGTATTTTGGGATTCGGATACCACGGGGAGGAAATCCAATGATGGAATTGATGGGCAGTATGATGGGCTTTGGAGGGGGAAGTCCAAAGCCGAAGCCGAAGAAGGTGGAATCATCGCTGCCGCCAGCGGAGAAGCTCGACTAAGGTCCACTCTTATCTAATCCTCTGAACCTAATTGTGCCATTTGCGACAACTTATCCGGTCATTCAGAAGAACTCTTCAAACGCCCGGCTTCTTGTGCTTTGCTTCGTACATCCAATTGTCGTCGTCAAGGGAAGCTACCTTGCGTCGTAGACTTGCTTGAACCGCGGCAAGAAGCTCTGAATTTCCTACATGAGCCTTACATCCCACGAAAGCGCTGAGTGCAAACAAACCACCCGGTTCGCCGGGCTGCAAGCTCCTATCTTTGTACCGCTCTAGCAGCATAGCATCAAGCTTCTCTTTCTCACTGATGGCATCATCCTCTTGGGCTTGATCCTCATCCACGACTGGGTGTAGTATCGGTATCTGAACGTCGTACTTGCCGTTGCGATCTCGGACAACGATGTCTGAGCTATCGTCGTGCATGGAATCCTGCAGTGTGGTCCCTGAAGTTGAGGTGGACGCGCTTGTCGGTCGTCTACTTAGCTGATGATGGAAGAGATTGCGGCGAACATTGCCTGTGCTGCTGGTCGCTGTGCGCGAGGCTGCCGGTTTGGAAGTCATCGTGAATGGTGAAAGGAACCCATGATGAGCACGACCACCTGCATCAGTTAATATAACAAGCGCAGGCGCGCGCTAGACGTAGATCTGTTTGTTTTAGTCCTTTATCGGCTGTAAGGGTATTCCCAGTGCCCAAGTGACTAAGTGGTTGAGTAGTTCAATGGATTTATTTGGATGATCTCTTCTCTATCTGGTTACAAAGATGTACCATGCCAGTGGTGGTGATCTTGTGCCCTCGTGTCCCTCTTTCGCATCTGGTATTTAGGATATTGCACGAAGAGAGCCTTCCTTGGATATGGATACTTTTTCCACACAGCCATTGAATCGATTCTCTGGATCTAGCGCCGCGATTCGGAGACCCATAGTTTGTCTGCAAGATCTTGGAGTACGGTAGTAGGCTAATTGCTTCGAAGGAAATTGGCTACTTTTCGTACGATGATAACCATGAATACTACCAAGATGAACGGTCTTTACGTTACTACTATCCGCCGGGCTTGCCAGCAGATCTATCCAAGGGTTTTGATACTTTTCAGCAGCTTGATGATACAATAGACGATCATCTGGACAGCTTGTTGAAAACCATCATTGACCTTGAGCAACGTACCGATACCCGGTGTACTGCAGATATCATTACCTGGTAGGTGTTTGTGAATAACGTCTTGTACTCACATAACGCGCCTGCTTCTCTCTACATCAACCGAGAATGACCCGCGCTGACTTACGAACCTCAATCAGGCGTGGAATGATGACCAAGGTCCTTTGGCCTTTATCTATTCTCCGAATTCTACTGACCCAGTCTAGATCATGGCCGTACCCTTCGAAAACATGAGCGGGTAACGTCACTCCTTGGATTTTATGAACCTAACGGTTCTGATTACTTTTAGCTTTGAAATGAATGCAACAAAATTTCAAGTGGGCAAACCTGGGGCAGATCACAGCTTCACCTGTGTGTAGTCACTGACTTATTGGTTTGCCAAAGAATAGCATGTAGGTTTGCCGGTGGCATGCATTCGTTTTGTAGAGATGCCAATGAGTGCAGATTTATCGAAGAAAACCACGACTACAAACTGCAATCAAGAGCCCAGCAACACAGCCAACCTTCGATGTCAGGGACTCCTTCCCAAGATCTTATGAGTTATTGGGGCATGTCCGATATCCTGAGCCCGCTACGTATTCCTATCTAATTACCTTTGTAGGGTACAAGTTCGAGACTCTTTCCGTGCTACCCGATCAATGGGATCCTACTTCACGCCATTATATTGAAGGCCGCGAAGGCATGGTAGTCAGAAATTACGCTCAATATTGTTCCGTTGTCAAGACAGGAATCGGTAAAGCCAAAATGATCATCGGCGGTGAGGTTGACGCACGTAGGTTCACCACTCCTTGGGACTCCATGCCTGCTCATGACCACTCAGTATGGGATTGCAAACCCTCAAACATTACGTCTCCAATCAATTGGGTCGAGCTAAAGACTTCCGCCGAGATCGAGAACGACAGGGACAAGCTCAAGTACGAGCGAAAGTTGCTGAAGTTTTGGATCCAATCCTTCCTGCTCGGCGTCCCAAAGATCATCGTGGGCTTTCGGAATAAAAACGGTGTCTTGCAAAGACTAGAGGAATTGGAGACGAGGAGTATCCCAACATTAGTCAAGAAGCAAGGGAAGGGAACATGGGATGGCAATGTCTGTATCAACTTTACTGCCAGCTTTTTGGACTGTACGAAGGCGCCAACCCGGTTGTTTGAACCCTGACTGATATCTTCCAGGGCTAAAACAAGCCATTACTGGCGACGGTGTCTGGAGGATAAGACGTAAGGCGAAATCGCCCGTTATAGAGGTCTTCAAGAACGAGAAATCTGGGCATGGCGACATACTTTCGAGAGAATTCATTGCATGGCGAGGCGGTCAGCGGACAGATGGGGCCGAGGACGTCGAGGATGCGAGGGCCAGGCTACTAGACTCGGTCATTAATGAAAATTCTTGAAACCTAGAACAAGGAGCGAACTTCGCAAAGCTCGATGAGGTGCAACACCGTTCCCAAATGCAGGATCCATACGTCAAGAGCTATGGCTTGCAAGTAACGTATTCAGATCCCACTTGATCTAGCCCTTGGTTAGGACCTAGGTACTAGTGCTCGACGTACCTGCCGTGGCACATAACGAGTCACAGAAAACACGTAACTCCCACCTCGATGTTACACCACATGGCTCCCTCATCATCACCTCCTCCACCGATCAAACAACGTTACTTATGCGACTCCTCATTCTGCTTTGCCATCAAGCTGTGATAATTAGTTCCTTCCTGTAACACCTGAACTGGGACCTCCAAAACCGCCCCTGATAATCCGAATCTCAGAGTATCCACAACCTCGTGCGTGTTTGGCTTTGATCTGTCGTTGCCTGACACGTTCAGACTTATCTCCTCCGTCCAATCACAGCGTAGCGACATCCTTAGTTTCTGCTCACCCATAAGGGTCTCATCGTTTCTAAACCGATCGTTCCCATAAGTAACTAATATACTGCCTACATCCATAATTCAGGGGAACGAGATGTCCAAGTTTCTAACATCTGGCAGGATGTGCTGTCAACCTGACACTTTTTCAAACAATCACAGCAGCGAGGGGTAAGACTTGTGAGGCCCTAGAGTATAAAAGAAACCATCTGCTGAAATTGAGGTATGTTGGTGGTGGTTTTGAAATTTGTAGTCAGCGTCTTTCTTTTTCACAAATAGGATCAGATGTCGGACGAGCTAAATCTTGGGGAATCATTCCTTGAAGCCACCAAACGTAGATGGATTGCAAACATTAGAGACAGGTCCGAGTTCTCGCTATATAAGTAGCGGACAAGGGCCATTTCGAAAAATGAGCCTCAAAAAGGGCCTTTTTTATGATTTGTAACCATTGCCCAAGCCTCCCTCTGATGGGGCTGCATTAAATCATGGGCTTTTCCAGAGAAATAACGTCGTCCAATGTTGGCCAAAACAACCCCTGATTTAAGACGCAGGTCTAGGAGATGGCTTCTTCGACATCATAACGCTATACTTGTACGACTGACGTGATTTCAAATGAAAAACAAAGCACATGATATGAACATGCGTGTCACTTCAGGCCACACATCGAAAGGTGTCGATAGGGTCAATCATTTGGTTTCTCTTGTCTTGGATACAGAGCTTGCCAATCAATCTTCGGTCTCACAGCAGAAATGTGCCCTTTACTTTTGAGATGATTGGCCCATTCAGTCGGAGACATCAAGGTCTTGTTACAAGCCTCGCAGAACCTTGCAGACCTAGGATCGCCTTCGGTCATGACCAAGTTCTCCCTCGCCGCACAAGAAAGTGACTCGGGTTGAGGGAGCGTATTGCTAAGCAGAAAGTCTGCTGTAATCGCAGATGCTTTGGCTTCTACTTCGAGCGACCACTGTGAGAGATCAGTGCCATCTAAGAGGAACATGTTATCTCCGGCACCTGACGCCTTGAGAGCCGGCTGCAACCTCAGTCTGATCCACCGAGTTTGGCGCTTGGCATATTGCCTAGTCGCAACTTTTATACGCTCAACTCCTTCTTGCCGAAGGTCGGTTGATTTGCTTTCGTCCACAAGATATGGTAGAAGCTCCTTGAACCCGATGGCAATCCATATGCCGCGACTTTGATCGTTAGCAATGCCTTTATGTTTTTGGTCCTGAACAAATGCAAACATGGAAGCAACTTCCTCAAGTAGTCCTTGGGAGATCATACTCTCAACACGCTCCTCCAATCGCGTAAACAGTACATTTGACGAAGCATGGGTCCAGAATACCAAAGTGTCATATCGAAGAGGACAATGTGATCCTATGTCAGAGCATTGCTCATGTTCGCACAGAGTTTTGTTCGTTTCTAGATCGTCTGGATTAGATTGCACTTGGCGTTGCTGCTCGTAAATTTTGGAGGCTTTCTCGCCTGTTTTGAGGTAGATCTCTAGAGAGCGTCTAATTTTCCTCCGGTCCTTCGGATGCCAGCGAACAGCCATTACTGGATCAACCTTCCGCAGCTCTTCCAGCATCTCCTCCGATGATGCGTTCAGCACTGGCCAAGTTCGCCCTTGTTGTTCTAGGGTTCTTCGTTCGGTCTCCTCTGCAACAACGGACTCTTCGAAGAGTAGAGACTGTGTATAGTAATGCGTTCCACCCACCAAAATTGGCAATCTTCCTCTCGACCTAATTTCCGCAACAGTGGTCATAGCTCGGTCTAAGAACTGCATAACTGTCCACGGCTCCTCTCCGAGCTTTACGCATCCTAATAAATGGTGTGGTATTCCTTTTCTCTCTTGTACAGGTATTTTATTCGTGGTAATCTGCAACCCTTCGTACATCTGCAAGGCATCTCCATTGATGATCTCGCCGTTGAAGCGTTCTGCAAGAGAAACAGCAAGTTGCGATTTGCCGGTACCTGTAGCACCTACAATGGCGACTAAAGGGTGCCGCGGCGGCGTTGGCGACATGCTGGAGCACCTTGCTATAGCTCTCCACATCGGTGTTGCTGGAATTGGTTGGCGTGACTTACCATATGTGAGTCAGGCTAGTCACTTGCGCGGGGAAGAAGTACTCATGGATGAACTTTTATTACCGACGGAGATACTTCCTTAGCGTCATGCAGGCCGATCGAGCTAGACAAATAGATAAGATAAGATAAACTTCAGTTGAAAGGTCAATCGATGGATCATCAATTTGATCCCAGCTAGTTCTTTAAATCGCATCTTTTCAACTTGACGTACAGATATCTGCCTTGGTCTGGCTGAAATCTACTCGATGTCAACTACCAATGGCCATCCTCCCCAGCAAGATCCATCCATTGAAGTCAAATCCCTGTCCTACGCTTTTCCCGACGGCTCCGCAGGTCTCCAAAATGTAGTCCTCAGTCTTCCACCCGGTAGTCGGACTCTGCTCATTGGAGGTATATATCATGTCCCAATCTGAAAACTTCCAGGTCTGATAACATTCAGCCAATGGCGCCGGCAAGTAAGTATAGCTCTCGACTCTCTTTTGGGATATCTTTGTAGGATCATTGGACGGCTTCGGGCAATTTTGTCATCTATTCTACCCCTCAAAAGTGTCTTCCACGTGGACTACAACAATCAATGTGGACGTATGACTCACTGGTCTTTTAGGACAACCCTTCTACGCCTCCTCTCCGGTAAACGTATGGCCCCAACCGGTACCATCAGCGTTGCGGGTATCGACCCCTTCACCTCTGGTCTGGAAGGTGTCACCTATCTTGGCCTCGAATGGGTACTCAACCCTATTGTTCGAACAGACATCGATGTGCCTACACTGCTTGCCTCTGTCGGCGGCGATTACTACACCGAACGGAAGAATGAGTTAGTGGAGATCCTGGATATAGATCTAGCATGGCGTATGCATGCCGTGAGTGACGGCGAGAGGAGACGGGTGCAGCTCGCTATGGGACTTTTAAGACCGTGGAGGGTGCTCTTGCTGGACGAAATTACCGTTGACTTGGACTTGTTAAGCAGAAGTAACTTCCTAGGGTTTCTGAAGAAGGAAACGGAAAGCCGGGCGTGTACCATCGTTTATGCGACCCACATACTGGACAATTTGGCGGGGTGGCCGAATCACTTGGTGCATATGCATATGGGGAAGGTCAAAGAGTGGGGCGCATTGGAGAAATTTGACTTGGGTGGGATGAGAAAAAGCGGCAATAGTCAATTGGGAGAATTGGTGCTGGAGTGGCTCAAGGACGACCTGAGTGAAAGGGGTCCGAGAGGTGGGAGGGCCAGCGAGGGCAAGACTTACGAAAATCTTGAGGGAAGAGGTGGGTATGGCAATGAGAAGCGGAGTTAAAGAGGATTGTTTGCATGGGGAGGCAATTTCAACATGCCTGGGTCTGTCGGAAGCATTTCTGCGTTATTAGCGTTTGACGTAAGTCCTTCCATTGTTTCATGTCTATGCAATGCCTAAGATTGAAAACAGTCGTAACGAGCTATCATCACTGGCTATTGCTAATTGTAAATTCTCCTGCTCCGTTACGTTTACGCCAGCCGCCTCGTTGTCTGCGCAAAGAGGTCGCCAGGCGAGCTGCGTTACGGATCTCGAAGGTTGTAATCTGCCAAAGTTAATCCTTCTCTGTAGTTGATTCCTATTGGAAAGTACTCACGAGTCATCAAGCTTCGAAGTCTGCTCTATGGTCCAATCTGAAATTCGTAGCACATGGAGCCAGACTTCACCCGTCTCGGTCCCACTTGCAATGATAATAGCATGTTGAGAACCTCGCGGAGAGATATCAATCGCTGTAGTGGGAGACGCTAAATTGATCGTTGTCGTACACTTGCATGTTCCGTCGTTCAAAGTCCACACTTTAGCGGTCTTGTCTCTGCTTGCCGTGGCAAATATTCTGCCAATGTCAACCGGAGCCCAACAGCAACTGAGTATCATCCTGGAATGGCCCTTGGGGTCCGAGTACTTCAGCAGGTAGCTTTCATGATTATGTTCATCCCTCTCGAACACAGCCCATTGTCTGTCTCGACCAACGCTAAGCAGATATCTATCATCTCCAGAGAAGCGCAAAGCGGTGACAGTCAGTGAATGTGCTGTGAGCGATGGTTTGACCTCACGCCAAGCTCTAGTAAAATATAATCTGATCACAGCATGATTCAACGAGCTAGCCTTGCATGATGTGGCAACCAACGTGCCGTCATGGCTAGCTGCAACAGCAGAGATCTCGTAGCCGTGGCCATAAAGCTTTTCTGTTTCGGGCCACAGAGTATGGCGTGCTAATTCGTCTTCCACAGGTGGATGTTCCGAGTCAAAGATTGACTCTTGGATCGCGGACGTGGTCGCTGATGCGGTTCCTCGGGCTTCACCTAGCTCAACCGGATATTCCTCAATTTTTGAATCATCTATTGTCTTGTTGGAAAGACCTAAGGCCGGAATATCCGCAGCCCCTGGCAGCTCTGCTTCAACGCTTATCTTGACGCCGCATAATCGATCAAGTAGGTTCGCTGTTGCTCGAGGTTCGTCGAACACACGCAAAAGCTTTTCATCAGCCCCAGTAATGAATCGTGTCTGGCCGATGGTATCTATGCAATTCAAATCGTAACCATGGATCTGTGGCCTTCCCATTTCGTGCCATGACCGCTTAGTGCCGTCTGTCCTTGCGGCATGTATACGTGTAGTTTGGTCCGATCCCGTGGAAAGGAGGTATGAGCCGGTTTTCGACCAGGCGATGTCGGCAATAGGCTTTGTGTGTCCACTGATGCCGGTTCCCTGAGTCCAGCGAGTCTGGTCTCTGTGATAGTTCCAGAGCCTCCAACTGCCGGTCCTTCCAAGGCTCACCAGAGTATCTCCATCCGAAGACCAAAGACCGATCCAGAAACCTCCAGTACTTCCAGTCGCTGTTGTAGATCCTTTTTGTGCACTGATCTCACCCAGACGCGTAGTGCAAACCCAGACACCGGAGCTTTCGTCTTGTTGCCAGATTGCCAGTGAGCTGTCTGCGGATGCTGAGAGTAGCTGAAGACTGTCGGTGCCTAGGCGCCAAGCTATATTATATACCCAATCTTCATGGCCCAATAAGAGCGCCTCAAAAGTGATTCTATAGACGCTTTGAGCAAGTTCGAGCGTGTGGGCTTTGTTTGATAGAGACTGTTCAAGACTCCGAATCGGGCCCTTACTTTTCTCTGTAGTCATCCCATTGCCTTTCGTGATGCGCCATAGCCTGATGTACTTATCTTGACCCGCTGACGCCAGAATCAGATCGCTTCCCTTTGAATGCTTTTCTGGTGTAATTGCTATTGATCGTACCCAGCTTTCGTGGCCAGTCAAAGTTGCTTGAAGGGTAAATACACCATCCTCTGAAGTACCGTAGACCTGCACAATGCTTTTCGTACCTGCTACCGCAAGCACAAGGCCATCCGCCACGTCTAGGCTGTGGAGCGTCAATGCGAGAGGAAACAGACGGGGATTTGTTTGTATGGTCTGTACAGACTCAAAATTGGTCTTACCTCCTGGAATATTCACTCGCCAGATCTTAAGGGTTGCATCAGCAGATCCTGAAGCTACGAAATTCACGCCTTCAGAAGATGCAAGACAGTTGATGGAGCTACTATGGCCCTCCCAGGTTGCAGCTAGCTCAAAAGCTGTAGAGCTTTGTTCTCTCCATACTCGGATTGTCTTATCAACGGATCCGCTGAGGATAATCCTAGGCTGATCTATAGTGGTTGGGAAGAACTTGATAACGTTAACGATATCAGTATGACCACGTAACAGCGCCTCCACGCCGCGATTTTCGTTACTCTATTGATCGTGTGAGCGATCTTGAAGATTCCGCAACGGCAATTTCAGTACCAACGGTGACCATAAAGCTATGTTTCTATCTGTGCCATATGCAAGCAGTCCACTCGCGACATCCCAATCTGCTGCAGATGGGTGTCGATTGCCGCCAGCAGAAATATATTCGGTCTGGAACACAACCATTGGTGGACAATCATACGATTCAAGAACAGATTTGATCATCAGGAATCTACTTTACTTTACCTCTCGAATCTTCGATTTGGGTCTGGGCGCTCGGCTTAACCGCGCGCTTAGTGACCAATCGTACACCCATGATTTAGCCTCTGACAGCGGAGATCCAAAACGCCAAATTCTCGGGGGGGAGTCATACGAGTACCTTACATCATCAATGGTGGTCCTTCTTGTGCCTGCACCATAGGAGCAACGACAGGCCATATCCAATGGATATCAAGCCTATTGTTCCGCGACGATATTCGGCTTCTTCATTCTTTACTGCGATGGAATCCGTGTCCACGGAAGCTGAAGTGATGCCCCTGGCTGTAGAGTTCACGTTAGTGAAGTGTCTTACACGATGGGTATCTTATTAACTTGGTGGTAGTGGTGGTCTTGAGCTACTCTTCTCTAATCAGAGAAAAATCCACCTGTCTCTGCCAACCAAGGATGAGCACGGCCAGCAGGCAAATGTTGGGTTTCTTGTAAGGTATCTGTGTGAGAAAGTGATGGAAGATACTAGGAAAGAGATGTTCGTTATGGACGGGACAGTGTAAGAAACTTTCGCTATCATGTTTAGTGTTTGCGTGTTATGGGCTGATGATTTCAAGGCGGCCGGGCATTCTCGTACTGATTAATGACGCCGATTGGGGATTGGAAGGCGAGGATAGTTACGAATTAAAGGAGAGGGACAACATTCTCTTCGTGTCTACGCTCCATGGGGGTTGATAGTATGTTTCAGCAAGCAGAGATCTCAGAGAAGTGATCTACACCGACATATTGCTAGCTGGTTATCGCAGGTCCACTTGCATACTTAAGACATAAGCTGGGCATTGCCACGGCTGAAGGATGGCCTCTGCATCAGTCTCGGAGCGCTCTTTCCACCAGCAGATGTTGCCCGTCCCCAGGTTCCGCGGGAGTCCCTATTCCATTGAGTGGGGAGCCATCCGCCACTCGGGGCGAGCTCGTTCCTGTTTGTGGGGTGCTGAGACCCATGGCTAGTATAGTTCGAAGTCAGCGCTCACTCTTGGATGTACAATTTTCAAACACAGCAAATGCATGAGCAGCAGGAAGAAATCAAGGAGACCTGGTCTGTTCCCTGTGAAGTCTCGCCTTTCCAACAATCATGATCAATTGCAGGGAAAAGAAGTGATCAGGCAGGTTCTTTCCTAGAATACCTTGACATTCGGGGGATTACCGCGGATTTGATGCGCAATGGAACGACATGTCTTACGTGTTATGGTACCACTGGGGGGAACTGGAATCTTGATATCTTCTGGTGAGGCTGGGATTATATCATCGTCAATTCCAGGTATCGTTATCCTTGTAGCTTCATTGTTGTAGCTTGCTGGAATGATTTCAATAATCTCGTTTCTCGGAAATGAGAGAGCTGGTATATCCGTGGCATTGCAGGCCATCAGATAGCCATACAACACCCGAAGCACACTTTCGTGCGCGATGATCAAGAGATCATTCTGTTCTCTTTCTAATTCTAATATGATGGGCTCAAGTCTGACCGCAAGATCGTGATATGACTAGGTTAGTGTCAGCCACGTATCTCACCATGCTATGCCCTCGGGTAAGAAAAGCAAAGGTGGTTATCCTCGCCAATACCAAATCTCACCCACAATTTGGCAGGACAAGGGGAAGAAAGCTTGGAGGCCTACCTCCGCTCTAGGGTATCTATGATGGTAAGGGTCCGCTTCATGTTTCACCACCTCCTCAGGATACTCTAGTCTTATACGTTTCTCAGACTTCTTCTCACACACTCCAGGATTGAGTTGGCTCATCTGGGACCTTTGGCGCACGCTGTACCCGTGTTCATACAGATACTGAGATGTCTCGATGGTCCTCCCTGTTAGACTCTGAGTTAATACTTCCGCAGAAGCCATCGAAAGGTAGATGAGAGAATACGATGTGCGACACATGAGAGAAAGGGGAATCATGTAGCCGAGATTGCTACTCACTGCGAGTCGACGTCCACACTGTGAGCCTTTTCAATGGATTGTCAGGACCCCCGCGGTCAATCATGGCTTGTCTTTCTCCCTCTCGATGACGGATAAGGGTGTCTCCTAGTTTCTTTGCATACTCGACCCCTTGCTCAGACAGGGAGGCATCCGTCTTATACGAGTCTTCTTCCCTAGAAGTTCCGGCCCTTGCGAAGAAGGTATGCCTGGATTTGATATGCAAATTCAGCAGGTAGAAGACGATTCTGTGACTCAGGTAGCCAAACGAGCAATTATTGATGGTCATTCGCTCTCCGGCATTGATCATCTTTATGTAGTTGAGATCGGACTCCTCCATGGTCTCAAAGTGCGGTATTTTTGCACTCATCCTTTCAAGGTAATGCTTGACGGCGTCGTCCTGGCTCCAACCGACCTGCCACCGTTGAGAGTCAGCGATTACCCACCGAGAGCTGCAACGCATGGCATGCCGAAAGAGACACAGATGGTTATGTATAATGGTAGGTTCCCGTCACGTTAATGCAAGACGAGGATCTATAGCACTTGACCCTTCGAGAGATCGTCTCACATAATCTGGGCTAGAGATTTTGACACTCCGGACGTTTTCTTCTATAATCTTTTCGTCATCACAAGCGCTTTCAATGAACAACATCTCCACATCGTGTTTCGCAAATTCCCTTGCTAAAGTTCTTCGGCCCGCTGCAATGGGGTTCACTGCATCCTGTATGCGATATGAAAGTCAGCACTGCTTATCGTTGATAGCAAGCATGGATTTCAGGTAACTCTTAGGACTGGAAAGGAGACCCAAAACATCAATGCTTCTGGAGAATTTGCTTGAATTTAAGCGGAAGTTAGAGGAGATTGTGAACAGAAACGCACGTAAATCGCGATTTGGCCGTTTTCGTGGTTCAAGAACTGTGAAATGTCGTCGCGGCATTTTTTGAGGATCTTTTGGCGGAGGAGCACCGTGGTCGGAGTAGCGTTGACGAAAAAATAATCGTTGGGGACATCATTGCCATCTCCTACATGTTGCCTCCTATAGTCTCCAAGATGGAAGACACGCGTTTTGACTCCTAGCCATCTAAGATATCTTGCTAGTGCCACCGAGATATGTGTCTTGCCTCTTGCTGGCAAGCCGACGGTTGCAATGACGATACGACCTGCCGTACCTCTGAGAGTCAGCGTTGCTCATCTACGCTTCCACATGATCACAAGTCGGGGTATCACGCGGGCAATGGACCATGTTCCAGAAGACAAAGGCTACGTTCCTAGCAAGTCGTCCAGAAACTAAGAAGGCCGCTTTCCTGGAAGTACAGACCTGAATGAAACAAACGACCCGACTCGGTAGAATAGAGTTGCGCTGGCGCTAGCTCTCCTCTATCCGGCATGTCATGAATTGCATCGACGTATGTGCTAGACTTTCGTCTCATACGAGAGGACTTGGCCGCAACATCGGCGGTTCTATTAATGCGAGCAGATTAGTTGTAAGGTACGATTTTGTAAAGGAACGAAGTCCCCACAATAGCGTATCCATATATGAAGGCAGTCGTTCAGAAATTTGGTGGTATCTCAGTTACTACCAGTCTGACAAAGCTATGAAATCCGTGAAATAAGCCACTTCATGAATGCTTTTTTCGTCGGGTTAGTTCCACTATCGATATTTAGCGTGTGCATAGTACTCGGGAATCATTAGCGCTAAGGAATTCACCCCATCCTAGGCATTGGCATGGCGATGAGCTACTGGTATTAGTAGAATACATAAGTATGGTAAACGACTCTATCAGATACCGTTTCATCTTTATAGTCTACGGTATAGAAACCCCTAGTAGTATCCCAAGTCATACCACCCTAGGTACTTTTCTACATGCTAGCAACGACTGGATGTGCCAAGAATTCGGGGATATCGTGTACACGCTAAAATAAGACTAAACGGGCGGACTCAGGTCAGCCCTGTCCTGTGGTGCCAGAAATTATTGCACGAGCATACTATACATCAAGTCCCCGCGCCCACGTCAGCATTCTCTGTTGACTATCGTCATTCCAGGCAAGGATTATCTCTCATATGTAATCCTTAAACTTGTCTGACATAGCTTTTACCTATCGAAGCTTTCACAGTCCGGCGCGCGGGCCCTCGGCCGCCTCCTTTGACGATGGCAGATGTCAAGACTTCTGATTTCTTACCTCCGTACCTACGAAGCAATGCGGTCGTGCGAGCCTTCCGAGACACTTACAACTCCTTCTCAGAACGGCGGGAATTATTAGGTCTTTCGAATCCGGGGTCAGTTGAAAACATTGCCCGAGAAGTCCAGAAAGATGTCTTCCTCACCAACTCTATGTTCACTGGGCTGCGAGCGGACCTCAACAGACCACTCAGTGTGTCGCCACTATTCCAATATAACCATGCCTTTGCTATGGGTTCCCAGGGTCTCCCTCCATATGCATTTTCAGCGATCTACGGGACACAAGGAGTAAGCCGCGCCTTTTGGAAGAGAGCAGTAGAGGCAGCTAACAGTACTACCAGGTCTTCATGCAAGGCAACATCGATAATGACGGTCAGCTAAGTGCTAGGGCGAATTACAGATGGAGCAGTGCTTTGATAACAAAATTCAACGCTCAAATAGCCCCGGGACCAGGCCAAGCTATGCTTCAATTGGACAATGAGTACAACGGAAAGGATTTCAACGCATCTCTAAAAGCAATAAATCCGTCGGCGCTGGATGGCGGCTTGACTGGTATCTACATCGGTAGCTACCTTCAGTCTCTGACACCGAGTCTTGCAGTCGGTCTGGAGACAGTGTGGCAGCGACAGGCGCTAAATGCTGGGCCCGAGACTGCTTTATCTTACGTTGCCAAGTATAAGGGCTCCGACTGGGTCGCAAGCGTACAGATGCTCCAGGCTCAGGGTGCAGTCAACACCTCGTTTTGGCGGAGGTTGACGGACAAAGTAGAGGCAGGCATTGATCTCAACCTCCAATTCGCACCCGGAGTAGGTGGTGGATTGATGGGGGCTGGATCGAGAAAAGAGGGAACTACGACTGTTGGTGCCAAGTACGATTTTAGAACTTCAACGTTCAGGGCGCAACTCGATAGCTCCGGCAAATTGAGTTGCCTGCTGGAGAAGAGGGTCCTACCACCAGTCCAGATTTCCTTTGCTGGCGAAATGGATCATTTCAAGGTACGTCCACGAGAAGGATTGTAGCAATCTAGCGACCGTTGGAGCACTGCTGTTCGAATCGGCTGACTCATGGTGTGATCCAGCAACAAGCCAAAGTCGGTTTGGCCGTCTCGATCGAAGTGGCTCCAGAAGAGCTCATGGCCCAGGCTGGTGTAAATGCAGCTCCCCCGTCCGTTCCTTTCTAGCATATCTCGACCGTCTTCGTTGTCACCACTCTCCCGCGAACCCTCGACTATCACTCCTCTCGAGCTTCTTCTTCCGTCTTGGTAGATATTTCTGTCCGATAGTGATACGAACGTCAAAGCCTTCGTATCACGCGAGCGTTGTATTTTCTAATCTTTGAGAGGTGTACGGTTCAAACGCAGCATTGCGGACTCTCCTGCATATACGGTCGGGCGATTGGCAGTCTGACTAGCCTATCATGTACAAAAGAATCAACGAGCACGCCTTGTGCACGTTGTTCAGTCTGAATGCAGATATGATTGAAGCCTTCAAAGTGCTGCGGAAGGCCTCTCGCATTTCAGGCTTTCATCTTCGTCCCGGGACATATTGAAATATATCTGATCGTCTTTGCGGGAGAGAGCGAGATGGGTCTCCGTCCACTCAACGTCAGTCGTCATTCAAATAAAACTGCCTCATGTATCGAATGGGACGGTCTAAATAATGATGCTGCATTCCGTCTGTAGATTACATAGGGACAGAAGATGAAACACAAATTCCTCTCGTTTTCCGGCTTGTAAGGAGAATTCCAAATTCCCGGTACAGAGAGGGATCGAAGTCTATCTTATCGTAGTCTCGGAAGCGGTCGCAGGTCGCAGGTCGCAGGTCGCTCTTGGGTGCTATAGCCTGTAGGTCGGAGGAGGGTGTGGATACCCGCTCTGCTTACTGAATTTACAGACATGACTGAACTGGCTTCCAATGCCCATTCGACAGTGAATTTGCGTCGCCTATGGGCGGCACATCGAGTACCTTATTGTTGTGTTCCTGGTCTACATCCCTGGTCACGTGGCAGCTAGCAAACTCACTAAGGTAAGGTAGAAGGGAAGTAAAGGTATGGATAGATGATACTGGTGGATCATATGGAGTCAAAGACCACCAAACACACTGCCCACATTGTCCCAACTATCATGCAATATGACGATCGCTCTATGCCCTTACCGACGTGACCATGAGGGAGGGGTCAAGAGGCATGCAACATACGTTAGTCTCCTTCGACGCCATTCGCTGAGCTATAGATGCACTTCGCCTGTCATGCAAGATCACGAATGGGCTGGAATCTGTGTGCGGAAAATATCTCGAATACTTGAGCATGCTAATATCCGTCCTGTCTCGGCAAAGCATCGTCTCCTTCACCATCTAATTGAAATACTCCGTACAAGATGTGGCACAGGCAAACAGCGATTCGCCACAGTCAGCCATCCCTTCCCGAGATGAGGATTTTACACTTTGTAGTCAAAATTAAAGAAGCGCCCGCCAGATGCACGACATCCAGGGAAGCCAGTCCAAGCTCGGAGGTACCTGTCTCGCCCTTCGCTAGTTCCGTGGCGAGAGGAATTGGCTAATGCTCGATGGTCACTGGCAAGCTTCAATGCTTCGTCCTCCACCAGAGGGACGCCTCTCGAGAACATCCGATTCGACGGTGCAACGCCCAACCGCGACCTCTAGAATACTCAGTGTTGGAATTTGGTGTGTGTATCGTCATAGCTTCCGACGCATGAACCACTCCTTCTGCAGGCTCGTTGATCATGCAACCTCGCTGATCTTCAGCGGTTCGAACAGTCGATAGGTCCTCCGTAGCTCGCACTGAGGGTGTATCAGTTTGCACGTCACTGCTGCCGTCATGTTGACGCCGGAGTAATGTGTGAAAATGGGAAGGAGAGGAGAAGGATTGAGGAAGCGCCTGAGGGTGAGCCTGAGGTGAGCCTGAGGGGAGAATGTAAATTGTAGAATATTCTAATAGAATAATGGACAAAGGGCCATCAGCGATCGCACTCCATCAACTTGAGCGGTTCCTGCGCCTGACCCCATCTGAGTGACGGAAGACGTGGCCCACAATAAATGATAAATGATCAAATTGGACACATGACCAGCTTCAACCGTCTAATGATCTAGCGCTATTCTAGTTCTAGCAACCAAGAAAGAATCCCCAAGCTTCCCCCCCTCAAAAGGCTTCCTTTTCCTTTTACCATCTCATAATCCGTAGACACTATCTTCTTCCCCTTCCAGCACTTCCACAGAACTTCCCCTCACAGAGCTTGAGTTGGGTCTCTAATCCGTTCGATTTCCTGACACGCAGTGCATCAGCAAACTCTTATGCAGACCAGGAACGCACTTATAGGTTGTTTGAGAAGGCCTTGTCATCCTATTTAGAAGTTCCCCTGCCTCAATTGTGGCTTGCCGCTCGTGCCCGCATCACCCCTCTTGTTCCCTTAGCAGGACGCTATTGCCTGTAGAAATCACTAAAAATCACTTGGTGGGAAAGTTGGGTCGAACCAATCTTTCGGGCTGTGATCAAGTCGCACAAGTCTCATCTAGAATTATCGACGGATACGATCAAGCCTTGCACCATTTTTGCACCTTCACTTCACTCACTTCACTTCACTTCACTTCACTTCCACCTCCACCTAAATCTATCCACTATCCCGATACTCTACCTTTCAGCACACCACACTACAACCTAGCCCGAGTCTGTGCTTCTTCTTTCTTCATCTACTCTACCCCCAATTCCCAATCCCCCATCATCCCATAATAGATTCTCAAGATTCTGTACCGAAGGGACGGATAACACAGCCGCGGGAAGTCTATTCATACGGCGTGTCAGGCGACTGTCCAGAAGCTTCAAGCCTTCAACCGAACTCCACTTTCCCTCCAACTCAAGCTCCGTCACTACACCTAAGGAACATCGTCTTCAACCATTGACACACTGTCTTCCTTTACATCTTCATACAGCTAGCCACATTCACCTTCTAAGAGCGTGCTCGGCTTGCTTCAAGCATCCACAAACACCATCATTCCTTGCCCACCCCGTCCGCTACTCCGCTTGCCCACCACCACAGTCGGTACCAGCATTGCTCAGCGACTCGCAACATCCGATAGACACAACTTCAACTGCAAATCATCTCTCTTAAAGAAACACCAACATTGAACAAACAAGGCTTTGGCTGGACTCATCTGCGTGGCGACTTCGACAACCTCTTCTCACTTACTGTGTCGTCTTTCTTCTTCCGACATCCACGACCTCGAGCCCTTCACCTCCTTGAGTCTGCCCAACACGGACGCATCTACATTACGTCCATTGCCTTTCCGTCGGCTTGATTCTTCGAGTCCTCCATACGCTCGGTAGCAGCAAGGAGCACGGTCATTTTGCTCTTTCGGGATGTCTACGCAGAATCGTCCGGCGGGCTTCACGAGCTTACGTATGGGAGGTATATACGAACGACACTACCTTCATACTACACGTACGCTGACGATTGGTAGAGGTCATACGTGAGAAAGTACAGGATGGCGTGACTGGCGAGACAAGAGAAATGCAATACACACAATGCAAGATTGTAGGCAACGGCTCATTTGGGGTTGTATTCCAGACCAAGTTAGCTCCCAACGGGGAGGACGCAGCCATCAAGCGTGTGCTCCAAGATAAGCGCTTCAAGGTGAGTGTGGGAAAGTACTGGATGAGCACCATGGAGTGCTAATCGGCGCAGAATCGTGAATTGCAGATCATGCGTATCGTCCGTCACCCAAACGTCGTAGAGCTTAAAGCGTTCTACTACTCAAATGGAGAGCGAGTAAGCAAGGATTCTTTCCATTGAACTGTTACGCCATCCTTGACAGGAGGAGAGAACTGCTGACACCGGTCGCAGAAAGAGGAAGTATACCTCAACCTCGTCCTTGAGTTTGTACCTGAGACGGTATATCGCGCCTCGCGCTTCTTCAACAAGATGAAGACCACCATGCCAATCCTCGAGATTAAGATCTACACCTACCAACTCTTTCGCTCCCTTGCCTATATCCATTCTCAAGGCATCTGTCATCGCGATATCAAGCCGCAGAACCTTCTGCTTGATCCGAATACCGGCGTCCTAAAGCTCTGCGATTTCGGAAGCGCCAAGATCTTGGTAGCGAATGAGCCAAACGTCTCATATATCTGCTCCCGCTATTACCGTGCCCCCGAGCTCATTTTTGGTGCAACGAATTACACCACCAAAATTGGTAAACTTAGACAACGGTGCTCCTCAATTTGATTTGCTGACAAGCTTGCAATAGATGTCTGGTCCACGGGGTGCGTGATGGCAGAGCTGATGCTCGGACAACCATTGTTCCCTGGAGAATCTGGAATCGATCAGCTTGTGGAGATCATCAAAGTCCTTGGAACCCCAACTCGAGAGCAGATTCGTACGATGAATCCCAACTACATGGAGCACAAGTTTCCGCAGATCAAACCGCATCCTTTTCACAAAGTTAGTAATGGCAATCTTCTCAACGTATACTGAACTTCTAAACTATCCATTGGATTTCTGGTGGCCAGACGGTAACACGTGTCTAGGTCTTTCGTAAAGCTACGCAAGATGCGATTGAACTAATCTCGGCACTTCTTGAATATACTCCGACTAAGCGCCTCTCCGCTATTGATGCTATGGTGCACCCGTTCTTTGACGAACTTCGGGCTCCGGACTGTCGTTTCCCCGATTCTCGCCATGCTGCGGGCACTACGAAAGAGATACCAAAACTCTTTGATTTCTCGCGCCACGGTACGTCACGTGCTAATTAAGATTATACTATTACTGATATCATTTCCTAGAGCTGTCAATCTCCCCTGAGCTGAATTCTCGGCTCGTCCCTGCGCATGCACGGAAGGAGCTGGCGTCTCGCGGTATCGATCTCGAAAACTTCGTCCCAATGTCGCAGGACGAAATGATAGCTCACTTGGAGTGAAATAGAGGCTCGGCTACGAATCATGCGTAACGAAGTTACGATAACAGCTTATCGGCACATACCTAGCGTATTGTTAACCACATTCAGTCGTTCCCATATGTTTTCGCCGTTTCAGTGATGTAAGGCATCACTGAAGCCATTCAGGTGAACCAAAAGCATGGCATAGTTCCATCAGAAAATGGCAGAGCCTCGGAATTTGCGAGCCTCCACCCATTGGCAAAAGTATGGGCGCATGGACGACCGGATACTCTTGCACTGGGCGAGAATTTGATAGGATGGATACTTCAGTGAACTGAAGGCACACCAACAGGCAAAGATGAGATGCGCCTGGTGATGATAGATAAGCGGATCATTGAGAGAGAGATGCTCCTATACCTTAGATGACATATTTACACTACTCCTTTCATGCTCGCTAGCGACTACGACTCTCCAATTCTTCTGCGATTTTGTGCTTCCACCATGTTGGACGGAGCTTTGTGGTATGTCATCTAAAGCTAGGGTTGATCGTAGGCCAAGTGAGGCGTGCATCTCGAAGTGACAGTTGACACGCGCTTCATCGCCATTGCTCCATTATAATTGATATGAGTCTGTTGAACAACCATGGTGCGCTCCATCGATGTATGTTCGGTATGATCATGGATCATCTCCAACCAGGTTGCCCCAGAGAACTTCATAGAGACTGAAGTCAATCGACATTCTCCCGTATTTAGATTGAAATAGCCAATACATAGAGGTATCTTACAGAGTACTAGAGCTGTAACTGGTTGATATACCACGTCTCTCTGCATACTACGTAGTTGTGTCGGTGAATGAATTGAAACGCCCATGATAATGATGACCTCGCTTGCCGTGCTTGCGTGAATCAGGCGTTCACTCGCCTGAAATTGATTCAGCCCTACATTCTCAAGCGGCAGGGGTGCCCAAGCATTGGGAAGAAGTATAGTAATTACACGACATCTACCGTCGAAAACCACCAGAAACGGCAAACGTTATCAATGGCTGATTACGACAGAAGAAACGGTGGTCATCGTGGGGCCTATAACAATCGCAAGCGGCGCTATAGAGGTGAGGTCTTGTAATGAACCTTGCGCGACACCAGACTGATCTCTGGGATTAGAGGATGATGACTACGAACGGCGACCACAACGCCGACGATATGAAGAGCCCTTGCATCTCAGAGTACGGAAGCAGTTACTAAGTATTGCGGAATCTGTATGTTCGAATATAGACACAAGCGGTGATTTCCATCTAATGCCTTCGCAGCCCCTGAGGAAAACGGATGAAGAAATCAGCAACCTCGCAAAGCTTGTGGTAGACAATTACGAAGATGAAGAGATAAGAACCCAATTTCTGAGCCTCGCTCTCCAACTGTTGGTACACCCTGAGGTCGCTTGCCGAGCCTTAACTGAATGTTCTACAGAGTTCACGAGCAGCCCTTCAAGATCCCATTCATCGCTGCAATCATCATTGCCATTAATCTACAGAAGCCTAGTCTGACCGAATCGATCTTGTCGAAAGCCGGTGATGCGATACAAGAACATCTGAATGTAGGCGCATGGCGCGAGGTCAAGCTTGTACTCCGTCTCTTGGGGTGCTTGCAGGGAATCCTGGAAGATGACGGGGTGTTTCCGATGTTGGACGAATTTTTCTCACGGGCTGTCGACCTGCAGACCGCATCTTCGGAAGATGTAAGTACAACAGCAGAGGAATTGCGACAAAGCTAATCATGGTTTCTCCAGACCCTGGGTTTAGAATTGGTCAAGATTATCTTACTCACTGTTCCTTATGTTATGGCTTCTTCCGCTACTGGCTTCGAGGGGTTGGCCGCATCGCTGCTCGAAAAGACGGATATAATTGCAACAGCACCTCACGCTCTTGAGGCCCTTGTTAATCCGTATCCGGGTAACGACGAAGGCGATGCCCAAGAACCGCAAAGTATGATAAGCCTACTACAAAAACAGTTGCAGGGAGAATCTGGGCAAGCATGGAAATTGGCTTGCATCCCTCGACCTTGGGATATGGCGAAAGAGGAAGGGAAAGATGACGACGAAAAGGAAGTCCCCACTGTGCCAACGAAGCATGCATTTCCCTCGATCAGCGTACCCTCTCCAGTGACACCAGGCGCGCGGCCACAGCTCCCGGAGCTATACTTCTCCGTCTACGCTGACCAGGAAATCGAGACGGTGCCTTCAACTTTCGATATAGCATCGTCCATACTCAGAGACTCCCTCGTCGATACCATCAACATCTTGGATTACAACCGCAATGCAACTGCTAAATTCATCATTGACTTGGATTGCTACTTTGCCCCAGGTACATTCGTCAAGAGGGCTACACAGTTCGACAAGTTACGTAACGTTGACGAAGGCCGCTCGAGGTGGAAACCTGAAGATGTTGGAGTTGACGCAGTGTTCTCACAAATGCTTCAGCTTCCTGCAGCAGAGCACAAGCTGGTTTATTATCACGCGGTCCTCACTGAGGCGTGTAAAGTCGCACCAGCAGCTATTGCACCTAGTCTTGGGCGAGCGATCCGCTGGCTGTACAGAAATGTAGATGGAATGGATCTCGAGTTGGTTTATCGTTTCGAGGATTGGTTTTCTCATCACTTGAGTAATTTCGGGTTCACGTGGAAATGGACTGAATGGTAAAAGAACAGCATGCTTGCAATAAACCTTTGCTGATAGGCATACAGGGTGGACGACGTACAGCTGCCAATGGTCCATCCTAAGAAAGCCTTCATGACCGCGTCATTGGAGAAAGAGATAAGGCTCAGCTTTGCAGCCAGAATCAGAGGTACTCTCCCGGAACCCTATCAGCCTTTGATCTCGGAAGCCAAGGAGAAGGACACACCCGATTTTAAGTACAATTCCGATCGTAAGCATCTTACCTGCTATGCTACTCCAGATATACTAATCGGCCTAGAAATACCATACTCAGAATCTGCCAAGGAGATCCTTCGCTGCCTTCGCACCAAAGCCCCCGACGCCGACCTTCAAGCTCCTATCAGCACCATTGAAGAGACCGCTGCCTCCCTTGGCGTTACGGAACCACTCATTCCCTCAACCGATGCCTTCGTGACAGCCATTTGCTACCTCGGCAGCAAATCCCTTTCCCACGTGCTCTCCCAGATTGAACGTTGCAAAGACCGCCTACTGTCAATCGGGCATAAGAGTGAGGCTGCACGTCGGCAAATCATCACTTCGGTGATGGATTACTGGCATGAAAAGCCTGGAGTTGGCGTCAACGTGGTGGATAAGCTCCTCAACTACACCATTCTGACGCCCGTCAGTGTGGTCATGTGGGCATTGGGAGACCAGCTTGGGAAGGGAGAAGGGCTGGCATTGAGCCATGTTTTCGAGATGGTCAGCAGCACCGTCACGAAAGTCACAAACCGAGTCCGCCAGATCGTCATCGCGCGCAACCAACCCGCTCTACCGACAGCCCAAGTAGCCATTCTAGACGAGACGTTGACGAAGGAGAGGGAGGGAATGGGCAACCTTTTCGCTGTGATCGAAGACGCTCTGGTCGGCGTAGCCAGTGGCAGCGTGGACGAGATGGCAGAGAGCGCCTACCAAGATGAAAAGCTCGAGGCGACGTTGAGGGGCTGGGGTGCCCGATGGCTGAGGGTCTTTCGACGGCGGATGGCGGTCGAAGAGACTTGGATCCAGGAGATGCTGGAGCAAGGCCGCCGGCAAGCTTCTGCGATGGAGGGTGTAGATGTCGGTCGGGTGGTGGAGGTGGCGCAGAATGGCAGTGGTGACTTTGCGGGGGCGGAGAAGGAGGAAGATTTTGACCATATTTCGTGATCTCGCACAATGGATGGATGCGCCGATACTTGTCAGTATAGAGGGCAGTGCTTGGGTGCGAACGCTGGACGCTGATCGCTGGGTGGGAAGGGATCTGTCGAACCTGTAAGATAGACATTGCAACCGGGCGGGGCTTGACACCAAAGGATTTGGACGTGTACATAAGCATAGATATGTTCGAAGCATTATTCATGTCAGGTTATGCTTAGTCGACGAAATGGAAGACCAAGATCGATAGGGATTGATCGAAAAGTTGGAAGACGAGCATTGCCCAATCGATAGTATCATGCGGAGAAGCAGAATTTGTACATGTTCCAGGTGAGAAGGTTGGAGCACCAATCCATCCATGTACTTCCTCTCACAAGTCTCTTCTCCACCATGCCGCGGACCGAAATCCTAACAGTGCGTCTTGGGGACATTGGCTTCGCGTGTCCACTGTAAGCCTTGCCCATCCCATTACCTACAAGGCTTCCGTTCCAACCTCACCGATCCTAGATCCTCCTCATTCCCATGCTCGACCACAAGTGAACTCTTGAGACCTGCGACGCGAGGAACAGACTTGATTCACAGAACCTTCTTCTGCAACCTCCTCGCTTCGTCGCCGTAATCCCTGTCATCGTCACCCTCGACCTGCCTTTGCACCTTTTCCATCTCCTTCGACTGCCGATCCCATTCGGCTTTGCTCATCTTCGACTGTCTGCTGAACAGCTCGTCGTTTGGCTGTCTGTAGCTTCCCCCCAGCCTGTCCCACAGGGTCGTGAATTGACCGTAGTTGTAATTGAAATACAGATGGTGCATCGTGTGGCAGGCGGCGCCGTTGATAAGGTACGAATTGGCAACGTACTCGCCATCATCTACGTCAACATGATCAGCGGCTTAGCGGGAAATGCCAGAGAATGTGGAATCTTACGGATGAAGATTGTCCAGACATTGATGAAAATGAAGAGCGCGACATAAGCAAACTTCTGAAGCGGGAAGATGAATGGGAACACATGGTATGGCACACTCTGTGCAAACCCATCCAGCGGATGAAACGCATGGCTGGCATATGGGGTTGGCATGATCCACTTGTGATGGGGCTTGTGCAGCGTCTTGTAGATTTTAGGATGGTGCAGGCCCCTGTGAATCCAGTAGATGCACAGGTCCGTAAAGCAGATAAACAAGGGGAACTGCAGAATGTTGTACAGAGGAAAGGGAGCATCCGTAGGAGCGTCATAAAGTTTGCCGTAACCGCGCACTTCGGCAAGGAAACAAGGGGCCGTGAAGAGGGCCATTATTGGCATGGAGATCATGGTTTGGCGAATCTCGAGCGACACCTGGTTCTTCAGATATTTAGGGTGAGTGAAGGTGGCGTGATCAAAGATGAAGAGGTAGGAGAGGGAGGCGCAGATGAAATAGAGGACAAGGCCAAAGAGCCTGTGAGGGTATTAGACAGCTCCTAACATCAAATCAACAGAGCGGAAAGGCATCTGGCATACCAGGTTATCATATACAGCGTTACAATCTGCCTCCAGATATTATCGCGTGGCCATTGGCTCATGTATGCATATTGGGAGGGTGCGAGGTGGAAAAATTGTGTGGTCGAGTGGACGACGGTGGGCATCTCGCGCATGCTCGAGAAGGTTGAGGTAGCTCGTTGGACAGCATGTTCGGCGTATCTCATGGAAGAGGTAGGGTAGACGGTGGCGTAGAAGCGGTCGAAGAGGAAAGTATCGAAGACCTGGAGAACAATGTCCATGGTTGAGTGTGATGCCACACAGGCGCGGTCCTCTCGTAAGGGCGGTCAGTCCCAATGGCAGGGCAAACACATCAATTCGAGGACGACTGACTATCCTCGTGAACGCTGAGCATAGGAGGGTGTCGCAGAGAAGGGATGAAAGGCAGGAAGGAAAAAGATGAAATACTAAATAGAACAGACGATAGAATAGATAAAATCCGTAATCCGTCCTAACGACGAGCCAACGGGGATTCCAGGGTCCAGCTGTAGACTTCCTTAGCTCCATCATTCGTGCAGTGGATCCGGGTGGTGTGTGCCTTAGTCAGAAACCGTTTCAGGGGTCACTTACTCACTTCCACTCAGGTACGGCAGCTAGGGATGATCGTCATATATGTATAGAACGACAGCGATTTTATTCGCTATAGTGTTAATTGCTAGAACTATCACTCGGGCAGTCGCTGTTTCTTCACATGTCAATGCTGTACATTTAGGGGCCTGGTCCTCCTGTTTTCACAAAGGCATTGCCAAGGCTGCCACACCATCTCGTTATGTATCACGCGGCATTCTCATGAGAGAGAGAGAGAGACACACACACACACACAGAGCTCATCATGATATTAGCTGTCATGGCCACCTATCACTGCTGATATTGCTTCCTTCGCTTTCGATTTTCACCCCTTGTTCATCGGTTCCGATATCCCTTATTCGCCGATCCTTACCACGGCCTTTGATACCCTTGTTGCTGTTCTTATAAAGCGTGGAGAAATATTCCCATAGCTCCCTATCTCCTTCGGACATGCTCTCCCCTCCATCGATAGATGCAAATTTGAGTGCGAGCGTTCGGAGGGTCTCGGTATGGAACTTGTTCTGATGGGACTACCTTCTGTTAGCAGGGACGTTTACAAAACGATACGCTTTCTCGGTGTACCTTCAGGTTGCCTAGCTGCGTAAATCTCTTGGTGCATCCTTCGAGTCGGCAACAGTATGGTTTGACGCGCTCATGTACAGTCCTGTGAGCTTGGACGTTGCCTCGCTGCGCAAACTTCCTCCCACACTTATCACACGAGTATGGACGCTCCCCCGTGTGACGACGTTCGTGTGTCTAACTGTAAGTCAGCGCAGGTCTCGGCTGACCCAACCAAGGTGCCAACCTTCAAATTCCCTAACTGAGAAAAGCGCTTCGCACACGATGGCTCTCTGCAGAGCTTGCGATATGTTAGTGAGTCTCGACTGTTTAGTGGGAATCAACGTTGTGGGGCCCATACATAGGGTTTGTAACCAGTGTGCGCTCGCGTGTGTATTTCAAGGTGAGTTTTCTGCGTGAAGACTTTTGCACATAGTGGTATTGTGCATGGATACCTTCTCCGTGCCGGAGCGCCCTTTCGGGTACTAATCTCGGTGGATGATGAATCAAGATCGCTGCTGGCGCTTCGGCGCTCTAAACACTCCAGTGGGACCGTCTGCACCCTATGTGGCGACCTGCTAGTCTTGGTCTGGATGGTTTTCATCAAAGTGTCGACGTCCGTACCGACGACGTTGGAACGATCAGCGGGTGGATGCTGGTTTTCTCCTCCGACCCTGTCATGACCGCTCTCGATCTGCAGATCTTGGCCGTCGACTTCCAACTTGATTGATGGACTGGCTTCGATATCGAAATCATGCAAAGCGGGCTGTAACGCTGCAGAGTATGTAATCTGCTGCCCAAAGACTTGCTGGGGAGTCACGTTAGAAGCACAGTCAGCATCACTCCCAGCGAATCCCAACCCGAAATCGTAACCCAGAGCCAAAGGATCGTAAGCAGCTGAATAAGTGAAGACAGATTGGGGGCACAATGAAGAGGCTAGGTCGAAAGCAGGTGCTGTCATGATGGCATGCGGAGTGTGCCCTTGATGCCAAGGATATTCAGGCGTTCTCATGATTTCTCTTGTGCTATCACTGTCGTGCAATTTTCCCCGGGAGTGACTCTCCAATGTCGCCCCAGACAGACTTTTCATTGCAGCAAGCGAGTTGACTTCAGACTCAATACATGACTCCATACCCCCATGTACCCGATAAGTAGAGTATCTTGTAATCCCGCTTGATTTCGGGTTTGAGTATGTCTCCTAGGTAGTCGAGCAGGCGAATGGGAACAATTGGCAAAAAAGTTGAGGTGGGGCAGCGTCCACCAGATGGTCGGAAGTACCGAGTCGGCGGGATGGTTTCATTGTTCTATATATCCTCTGACTCCGAAAGAGCCTGGGAGAGCGACTTTCGATAAGCCTTGTCACAGATAAAGGAGACTGCCCGGAACTATGCCGGAGTAAAGGAAGAGTCAATGGCAACATAGCTATATTGATTGGCACGACATGCCATTGCGCACGTGTACCAGGAACAATACTCCGGCCTTACATAGTTGGGGGGGGGGCGAGAAGAATATGGCGTAATTAGGTGCAGGATCAGCAAGTTTCCTCGGGCAACAGGTACCATTTCAACATGGGAGACGGGGGAAACGGGGGCGAGCGGGAATTGGTGTGAAGAGACGAGAGCTTTTCCTCTTGGAAATGGATTCCACACGAGCAGTTTGAAGAAAATGCCGCGGGCGCCGCTTCTTTGTTGTAAGGTAGCTTAGCATGGGAGGAAATTGGTAGAGGATTGGTTGGTTCGGAGTGGGGGGCCTCCCAGGTTGGTCACATCCTTCGGCTGATCAAGTCGGAGAGTGGGGCCTGTTGACAAATTTCACCACTGTTGGTTGCAACAGATGTCGCTGATAAGATAAACGGCAAGATTTCCTCTTACCAGTCCAGTCCAGTCCCAGTCCAGGCCAATGACGACTGCTCTGCAATGACGACAGTGGCTCGCGACAGGAAGGTGGCTACTCGGCCATATTCGCATCTGTCGTCAGGCCTCCTCTCAATTATTCTAGCTGCTTTGTCTATCTTGCCAAGTGGTGATATTCTATGCATAAGTAGCTGGCAGCGTAACGTACTGCAGTTGAGCAGGCGCATGGAGACAGTCGCTGACTACCTTGCACCTCTAATGGTGAGACTCATAGTATAGCGCCAGACCTGAAGTATTCTGGGTTTTGGAGATGGAAATCAGAGCGTTCAAGGCCTAGAACTTCGGGCGGCTAGGGCTGAATCAATCTGTTGAGCTGTTGTTTCGGGAACATCCTGCTAACTTCTTCTGGCACTGGTCAAAGCAGCCGCCTCAAGCTCAGCCTCTCCGCGCTCGAGAAGTACACGAATCATTCCCATACCACACCACTTCTCCCAACGCATGGTCGTCCTCACGTCAAGCCTGTAGATATGGGCTATATCCTCTACTCTCTCACTTTCTCCTCTCTCATCCTCGCAACTGGTCAGTATCCATCCATCCGCGCCAGACCTTACCACGGTCCACTGCAACTGACATGAGCTAGCCCTATACCTCACCCGCAACCGTTGGACCCACCTGATCCCTGTGGTGCCTATCCCCGACTACATCTACACCCGCCTCCCCTCCTCTTTTGCCATCGATATCGAGTCGGGCTTCACCTCGAGCGACTTCGACCTCCGGGCCAATGTAGCGGCCGGTGATTCGCGAGCTGGCCTGGACCAGCAGGCCAAACGAGAGGTCCAGAAGATTATGAAGAATAGAAGAGTTGGCTTTGACGAGGCGAGAAGGATATATACAGAGGGCAGGTTCGCCAGGAATAACATTGGGCCAGATGGGATGCCGAGGGATCCCAAGTTCGTCTCGTTCTCCTAGGGTGCTGGGAGATCCCCGAGCAACTTGGTAGTTGGAAAGACCTCGTGAAATAGCCAACCGGCACGTAGTCATACAAATCTATTGGTGGTTTGCAAAACTTATTGTGGCATTGCGACGGGAGCTATTGATGTAGTGATATTCTACTTGATAACATGATACCTCTATTCGCAAGAAAGCCGATGGAGGGAAAACATTACCCGTGCCATGTTTCAGCTGGTTCATACATTTGATGCGCCCGACTCGCGATCAGAGATCAAACTTTCCTCTCTACCTATTTAGGGGCTTATGTAGCCAGCTTTGAGAGTACACACGCTCGCCGCTAGGATGTTATGTCTTGCAGCCATTCTTCTGTGGCCCGTTCAAGATATCTCGTCCCTGGCATAAACGTTACTTGGTATCCAGGCCGGTAGGCCTGCTATCACTCACCGGGAGCTTCTTGATCACAAAGGTTTGCTTCGCAGTATTCCTACTCTGCATCGATCTCTCGACTCATTTGCGGATCAATCTTCCACTATCTCGCTCTCCCATAGGCTGGCTGCTGGAGTCCAGGAGGCATCCCGAGCGGAGCGCTTCCCGGAGGTTGGCCGAAACCCGGCGGTGCAAAGCCCGGTAAGGAAGCACCTGGTGGTGGAAAGTTCTGCTGCTGTGGGGGGTTGAAACCTGGAGGTAGGAACCCTTGAGGGCCTCCGTATCCGGCTTGAGATGGAGGAGGCCTAGCAGGTAGACCTGATGGAGGTGCTGGCAGAGGCTGAGAGGGAAGCGGAGGGCGTTGCTGTTGTGATGGGGGGCCGCTCTGATAATTCCCGTTGGGCATGCCGGGTCGTCCATTCATAAAGCCTCCAACATTACCTTGGCGGCCAGCATCAAAATCTAGCATGGGCGCCGGAGTGCTAGGAGCGCCCCCTGCGAAGAGCCCTGCCGGTAATGGCTGTGCTGTTGGCTGGACATTGTGCTTTCGTGCCTGTGCCGCCAGCATTCTCTCCGCTTGATCACCGTGGCGCTCCCCTTTGCCGTCTTTCTTGTATGCATACTGAACTGATATCTCCTTGTTCATTAGGTATTGCCCATTCATATTTGCGATCGCTTCGTCTGAAGCCTCGAAATTCGAAAATGATATGAATCCATAGCCTTTCGATAGGTTGGCGTCATCCCGAGCGACCTGTGTATATTCAGTATACGGAAGACTACGTTGGCAAACTCAAGTGCATACCTTGGGCGCAGTAATGAGACTGCCAAACCGACCAAATGTGTCATACAGTGTTTGTTCGGTGACCATAGGATCCAAGTTACCGACAAAAAGCTCTGCTCCAACCTCGACAGTCTTTTGCTTGTCCGCTGATGCTTTGTTGACTCTGATCGGTTTACCGTAGAGCCTAACCTGGTTCATTATCCTCGCTGCGTATTCCGCATCTTCCTCACTGATGAACTCAACAAAGCCATATCCCTGGTGGGTCTGGGTCACTCTATCTTTCGGTAGATGTACGTTGACTATTCGACCAGCTTGGAGCATCAATTCCCACACGAGACTATCCGTTACCCGCTCATCCAGATTACCGATGTAGACTGTAGCTTCCTTGTCTTGCTCCCTGATTGGCGTCAGTAAATTCATCCCATGCGAGTACGAGGGCTTACCAGTGCCTTGCGCCGGACATACTGTCGACTCTACGATGCCGGTGATTGTAGAATGCAGTCGATCTTGGACTAATCAGAAGTGATCTCTGTATCTTACGTTAGCGCGTTTTCGGGCCGCGGCCCCAGTTTTCAGTCAAACCCTCGATCATGCTAACGATAGAGCCCATCGAAAATTAGCCTGAACGGAAACCCCCTACAAAGATGTGGCAGCTATCCGAAGAAACGAAGGTAAGATTCAACTTCATGACAGACAGCAAGATGGAACAAGTCCTGATCAGAGCAGGAGAAAATCACCAAAGCCATCGACATCTCACGGGTTGCCATACACTAGTACGAGGTGTCCCAACCCAGACTGCTCAAGCTAATTAGGCTCAGTGGATACCTTCCATTGATCATGTATCTTGGTAACATGTTTGCTTGGTAGTGTTTCGACCCAATGCTGATCTCCATAAGGCTACACCAGGAGCGTTCCTAAGCCGACCCTCATAAGGTAGACACCATGGATTCGACAATTCAACGCAGCCTACTGATGCACACCCAGGCTCATATCGCCGCTGGCAGAGTAGTCCACCTTCGTGAGCTGAAGGGTCGGCGCACATGAAACGGGAGACCATTTGAGGCGCTTAAACCCCCCGAGATGGCTGTACAATACGAAGGACTTCGATTGCGTGGGAATATTCCGAATCTTGTTATGCATTCTGAGTCTTGGTTCTGAAGCTTTGAATGTACATGAGCTATAGTGCGGGAAAGGCAGCTTCTGCAATCGTTGGTGTGAGGCGGCTTCTTGTAAATAGAAAACAAACTTTTCTCCATCTACCAAAAACAAGCTCAGAATATGGGGTCCAATTCGTAACATCCACGATGACCCAAAGTGCACGTCAGCTTCCCGATCCCCTTGTAGAGTCGATAGCGGGACTCTCTGCTGGTTTGGCATCAACTCTGATCGCTCACCCTCTCGACCTCATCAAAACTCGACTGCAAGGTATTAGACTCGGATCTCAGCCTTACGTACAGTTGCTGAACAGTCCATATTACCGACAGTTGATAGAGCACATTCAGCGCAGATTGGAGGTTCTGTCCGTGTTGCAAGAGACATTGCCCGCCATGAAGGCATCATGGGAGCCTACCGTGGTGTTGGTGTGAATGCTCTAGGAAACAGCATCAGCTGGGCTCTCTACTTTGCATTCTATGGCCGTCTCAAGACTGCCATCGAAGCCTATCAAGGCTCGCTATCCTATTACGATTTCTTCATTGCATCGGGTGCTGCAGGTGCGCAACTATATTCCAAAAGCACCCTCGTGATTAGCTTTGACCAGCCTTTCAGGTGCACTGACTGCCATTTGTACAAATCCCGTGTGGGTCATCAAGACACGTATGCTATCAACATCATCGAGGCATCCTGGAGCGTATACGTCCATGTTCGATGGCGCGCGACACATTTTTCGATCAGAGGGTGTATTGGGCTTCTACCGTGGATTGGTCCCATCAATCATCGGAGTCTCGCACGGAGCACTACAGTTTATGGCTTATGAACAGCTGAAGATCTACAGGGCCATGAGTATTCCTGGAGGCCAAAAAGACCTCAGCGCACTCGACTTCTTGCTGCTAAGCGGAGTAGCAAAGGTATTTGCTGGGAGTACGACGTATCCCTATCAAGTGATACGGACAAGGCTCCAGATGTATGATGCAAAGGAAACGTACAGGGGAGCAAGCGACGTTGTTACCAAAGTCTGGAAAAAGGAAGGCTTGGCAGGCTTTTACAAAGGCTTGGGACCCAATCTCCTTCGAGTCCTACCTAGCACCTGGGTGACGTTTCTGATATATGAAAAGACCAAACTGTATATAGCGCATATGCTAGAGCACAAGGGGTACCGTCAGCCGTGAAAGGCTTGAACGGGTTCAGCTGTGGTACACAGTAGAGACGCGACAATGTAGCCTTTGTCGCGCCGCTTTGTGCAGACTGTAGAATCGATCTTTTGGTGTATCGCGTCTATATCTGCGTCGAAAACGATAGCCTGTAGAAGGTAGCGATCAGTATAGCTGCTGGCAGTAGGAATCCACCAAATGCGCAAAGCATGAGACATCCTCCGTGCAGAGTGTTTGATTGAAGACAGATTAAGCAAATCTGGGACACAACGTCCGCGCGCGCGGGAGGGCTAGGTCGATCTGGGGGTTGGCGCTAAAGATAAGTACGCTAGGGTACTCTAATTTCTGCCTTCTGCCTTCTAGAATTACCTACCCTAGTCGCATCGCCATCCTCGTTCCACCATCAACCCCAATTGTCGTGGCCTTGTTAGCTGTCCCCTCTCTCCCGTCGCATCCATCGTTCATTGCATGACTTGTTGCCTCTTCATCATCCTCCAACAACGGTAAGACAATCGCTTGGCTGGTATCATACGCTTGACCTCTGTTTTAGTCCCCTCCTCCACGAGGCTTTAGCCTCCCTCTGCTTTATCCGTCTCATCCCACATTGACGTGGGGCTACAACTCCTTGCACACGCAACCGCTTCTGGTCACCGTACACTGTATACGCGCTGATTTCACGTATCGACAATAGCTACTGTCTGTGCGCTCATGCGGCTTTTGTGAACCTTCGCAACTACACTTTATTTTCCGACCACCAGAGTGAACAGCAAATCCAGGATCCCTCACTACACCCTTCGGATTTCGTGGATCGTTTCTGAAGAGCTTTCCATCTCAAGGCTCCATAAGTGAGATTCTACAGAATCTGGGCAGGTAAAGGCCGGTTAATATGTACAACTCGCATCGCGGGATTCCGCAGCCCCCGTCCAATAACAACAACCGTTTATCAGAGCTATTTGACCAGATTCGTCGGGAATTTGATGTTCATGCCCAGGACAGAGCTGGTGAACATGATCAAAACAGTGAGCTTGCCTGCCTTCATTCAGTCTTTTGTACCAATTCTTCGCACGCTTCCAACGCCCGTCCCTAGCCTTTGTTTCTCGGACAGTGTGAATGTATGAACGGATGAAAGCCCTCTGTAGTGACCCAGACAGAGCCCCCTGTGCACATGCTACATGGAGAACATGGGTCGAGGCGGCATCGATAAAGGAATGGCTGACACAAACGGAAACCACAGTGGCCGCTCAAATGCAGGAGATGGAATTGGTGAGGCAGAAGGTATACGAATTGGAACGCAATCAGATTCAGATCAAGCAAAGGTAAGTTGCAGGTATCCATAGCTCTAGTCTGCCGTCTTTGGCTAAGGGTAACCCCCAGGTACGAGGAAGATATTGCCCGGCTGCGTCATGAAATTGAAGCTCGTGGAGGTCCGCCATCACATATTGGTGTAAACGCGCTTCCACCCCATGGAGGAGTCTCACAGCCTGCCCCGCCGGCCATCGGTCACGGGCCCAGTAATCTGTTTGGTGGTATCATGGCCAACCCTCCTGGCCAAGGTAATCCTGGCCTCGTGCCTCCGTCGCAAGATCAACAGCAGCAACCGCAGGGACCGCCTCAGCACCAAATGCCACAGCCTCAACAGGGTCTACAGCATGGTCCTTACCAGGGAAACTACCCCCAACCTCCTGTTACGAATGGTATGAAATTGTTGATCAAAGCCCCATCCGAATCACTGTCCCTTTATCGACTCAAACGCTAAGACTAATATACTTAGGTTACGGACCCCCAGGTCAGATTGCTTCACCAGGACCAGGCAAGCCACGCAGTAATCGAGGCCCGCTTGGACACGCAAGTACTCCCCAGCAGTCACAGCCCATACCATACCCTGGAGCGTCACCACAACTGGGAAGACCAAGTCCACCACCGCCTTTTCACAATGTCGGCAATATGCTCGCCGATTTAGACCCTGATCAAATGCGTCCAGATCAAAAGCGTGAAGGAGAAGACTGGTTTGCAGTCTTCAACCCGAACGTCAGGCGTGTCCTGGACGTTGACCTCTTACATACTCTCGTCCATGAGAGCGTTGTGTGTTGCGTTAGGTTCAGTCGAGATGGAAAATATGTAGCAACGGGATGCAACCGTTCGGCACAAATTTTTGACGTCGGTACTGGTAGTCAGATTACAAAATTACAAGATGATACTGTGGACAAGGATGGCGACCTCTACATTCGCAGCGTGTGCTTCAGCCCAGATGGAAAGTATCTTGCAACGGGGGCAGAAGACAAGCAGATCAGAGTAAGTCATGTCTCTCTTGATGATTCATGGGAGCTCAATGGCTTAACTTCTGGGGAAGGTTTGGGATATATCAAGTCGCACCATCAGGACCACTTTTGCCGGGCATGAGCAGGACATCTACTCATTGGACTTCGCCAGCAATGGAAGGCACATCGCTTCTGGGAGTGGCGACCACACAGTCCGCGTTTGGGACATCCAAGAAAATCACGAAGTGCTCAACCTTGGCATCGAGGATGGCGTCACAACGGTAGCTATTTCTCCTGGGGGCGATTATGTCGCGGCAGGTTCGCTTGATAAGAGTGTTCGGGTGTGGGACATTCGCAGTGGAAACTTGATTGCACGACTTGATGGGGAGGGAGGACACAAAGACAGCGTATACTCCGTTGCGTTCGGCCCAGATGGGGAGAGCTTGGTTAGCGGCAGTCTGGACAAAACTATCAAGATGTGGCAGCTGTCTCCTGACGGCAGAGCTATGATGGGAGGCCATACGAATAGAGGCGGACGGTTGCTGAGAACGTTTGAGGGTCACAAGGTAAGTAGACCAAGCGGGTTCATAGCAATCTCGAAATGCGCAACTTACGCCGTTTCAGGATTTTGTCCTTAGCGTTGCTATGACGCCAGACGCCGATTGGGTTATGAGTGGATCGAAAGACAGGGGTGTCCAATTCTGGAATCCACGCACAGGCGATACGCAATTGATGCTGCAAGGCCACAAGAATTCGGGTGAGAAATTCTCCCGGGAGCCCCCTAAAACTTCCTATTTGCTAAACACAATACATGCACCAGTAATCTCTGTTGCTCCGAGTCCACAGGGCGAGAAATTTGCAACTGGCAGCGGAGATATGCGTGCTAGGATCTGGAAGTAAGTGATTCCGTCGTCGATCTCATTGTGGTAGTATTTACTGACATTCACGCCTACAGGTACGGACCGTATCGCGGATGAGGAGCTTAGGGTTGAGAAGTGCGTGGCGCAAAACGGATATGGTCGGCTACCCCCAAGGAAATGCTTGAGGATTCGGTGTATTCAACACTTGATTTTATTGAAGCTAGGATTGACTGAAGCCCATGTAACGATCCGGCCTTGGTGATCGTCGTACTTGTGGAGCCTTATGGCGGATATGGATATTTGAAGTTCACAGCGCTATGATAACCTGCTGTCTGGGCGAAGTCTGACCGTGGGATTTGCAGATTCCTTTGCCCGCGTTTTCCAAGGCCTTATATCAATCCGATGGATGACTGCTATGGAAGAGCAGATACAAATCTTTTTAGACAAGGCAATGCAAATCAGCGTATTGTGTCCTGGCAAACATGCTAAACAGAAGGCGACGTTACAGCACCATCACAGCGTACTGGCGAGCGTGGCTTTCAAATCACAAAACCCGCTGTTCCCCTGATCTGTACCAACTCATGGTAGGTGGTATGATCGGCTCGCTGAATTAGCTATAGAACATGGATGGAATGAAATACTAGCAATCTTACTTTTTCCAACTGGTTTGATGTGCCTTGATAATATACATACCTGCCAACCAGCATTTCCAAGTACTTTGCCGTTGCGAATCACGCGTATGAGCCCGCCAGGTTTCACGTTGGTTGCCCAGATTACATAGGTGCCTATTTGAGCTTGAGAGGCGAAGATATGTTGTACCATTACGCTATGTGAAGAAGCCCAGTGTGCCAACGGTCTCTTCACTGGCCAGAATCTAGACGTGGTCCCGACCACATTTCAGATCGTTGACTCTTTACTTCCCAGCTTCATCCTTGGTTAAAATATCGTCGACGTAAGGACTCTCTGTGGGGCATTGACAGATGAATGAAGATGAGCTGTTGTGGATGTGTGCTCAGTCATCGTAATTCCGGAGAAACTTCTGATATGCTCCTGTATAATTCTTTGCCGGTTTCATCGCAAGGTCTATGATATTTGTATGATAGAAGAGCATGTTGCAAAAGATGTATTCTGATGTACTCCGTAGTGGATTGGTAAATGCTTTCGCTTTGAGTGAGGTTATTAGGGATGGGGTGTGGCTCCTAGGGCACTTGTGTAGCTGGTTGACTTTGTCGCCACATTCATTGCCTTCGTCACCACCGGGACTATACTGAATCTACAAGTATGGTCGGCCCCCACGCTTCGTTTAAAGGCAGGTAAACCTAGATCCATAGATTCCTCCACGAAATTCAAGATAGAGCCTCAAGAATGCTAAGGCAGCGTCCGCTGATGCTATCAAGTATTCGTTATGTATACTAGTATGATCCTATACGTGATTGCATTAGACTCACCTTCCATCGTGGCCGTAAACCTGACTGAGTGACTGATTCCCTTCCTTTATTCTAGAATAGGGCTGAGTATTCTAATTAGAATATCACACGCTCGGTAAACTAGGCGCGCCAAGGTCGACTATCTACCAACCGAGTACCCACAACAGTTCTGAAGATCGGTTGCAGAAGAATTTGCAATGGCGGAACATTTGCAAACCAATGTGTCTCAGGACTTAATCTGGGAAATATGTCGTATGTCAGGCAGAGTGTGTCGGTATAGGGAATGAAGGAGCTGACGTTTTAATTTCAGGACCAAACAACTCGTACCTTGTGAAGCGTATGCCAGGAGGAGGCTCCCAGTTCTCGAGAGATCCTCTCAATTTGACAAACAAACACTCTCGAAAGGTAGATATCATTGTCGCCTCGACTGGGTTTCGAGGGTTAACAACGGCTGCAGTATGCCGGTTTCGTCAATAGTAAAGTATGCGAGGCACCGGCCCTTGGGAGTCATTGGTGGAAATATATCCATGCAGCGGTTGATTGCTGATAATTAGGGGCATCACAGGCAGTTGGAATTCAACCATCTGAGAACGGCGGCATATCCCTGATCACGAAGAAGACAAAGCACCTCAACCGACCCGTATCCAACAAGAACGAGGTCACGTGGAGCGCACAGAAGTCGGGGCCTAAGTGAGTGACGAGATTGCTGTATCTGATCACGAAGTTCGTTTTGCTGACATCCTGATCGCAGAATCTATAAAGGCATCGTCAACTACACAGCAAAGCAGGGCTATCGCGCAGACCTTCGCCGGGAGGCCGTAGCTCGCGCAAGCGCTCTCCGTCAAGCACAGCGGCCTAAGAAGAAGGACTCCGAAGCAAAGCTCCGAGGCTCGAAAGCGAAGAAGGCAGAGGAAAAAGCTACATAAGGTGAGATGATACCTGTTCTGGCGGAATTTCCATGCATAGAGGTGTGGAAACTACCATGCCAGCCTGACACCAATTCCAAGCGGCCAATAAATACAACATCATTACTTGCTATATTCAAGAGGATCTGATGGGCATCCAGCAAAAATGTGAAGCTCACCATGTCCTGCAAGGATTGTCGATTTGACCCAAGAGTGTGACAGCAGCTTGGGCTCTTACACACACTTTCTGCTGTAACTGTTAATTCCATGAGTACGCCTGAAGCTATCAATATCGCCAAATCCCAACCACGCTATTACTGTAGTAGACATGACGTAGACGCATGCCCTATCCTAGCGTGTTCGGACATTACTTTAGATATTTTACCTTACTTTGTTTGGTGTCGACCCCACAGTGGGGCTTGACGGCCAAGGGATTTCCGATCTACCTTCCACGCCATCTCTTATCATATACTCCGTAGTCCTTTCACTTTATCCACATCGAAGTGAGATCTAGTACATCAAGTAGTTCTACTTCAGGTGGCTGAACAAACTCCAGAACCATACTTGCCCTTCGTAAATTTGAGCTCCTCCATCATGGTTAAAGCAGGTAGTCTATTACAAAGCCGGACCCTCTTTTCACTCCTTCTGACCGTGTTTCAGTGGTTATGGGAGCCTCTGGCGGTATTGGCCAGGTAAACGGCTTGTTCGGCGACTTGAGGAGCGCTCCGTCACTGATTGCAATGCTGGCAGCCGCTTTCCCTTCTATTGAAAGCCTGCCCGTTGATCGATGAGCTTTCGCTCTACGATGTTGTCAACACTCCTGGTGTCACCGCCGATCTCTCCCATATCTCTTCGATAGCTGTGCGTACTTTGAGTTCCGGATGAAGTGCGATGGCTAAGATGAGCAGAAAATCACCGGATATCTGCCTGCCGATGATGGATTGAAGAAAGCTTTGACCGGAGCTGACGTTGTGCTGATTCCCGCCGGGATTCCCAGTTCGTAGACGCGCTTTCGCCAAGAGGGTTCGGATGCTGATACAGCAACAGGAAAGCCTGGTATGACTCGCGATGATCTCTTCAAGATCAACGCAGGCATTGTGCGTGACCTTGTCCAGGGTGTTGCGGACTACAGCCCCAAGGCGTTTATTTTAGTCATCTCCAATCCCGTCAACTCTACCGTCCCAATTGCCGCGGAAGTCATGAAGAAGGCTGGAAAGTTCGATCCAAAACGCCTTTTTGGTGTGACTACCTTGGACGTTGTCCGCGCCGAGACATTTGTGCAAGATATTACTGGCGAGAAGGACCCCTCAAAAACGGTAATCCCTGTGATCGGTGGACACTCCGGCGAGACCATCGTGCCTCTCTTCAGCCTCGCAAAGCCTGCTGTCGAGATCCCGGCGGAAAAACTCGCGCCGTTGATCAAGCGTCAGTGCATAGTCCGGCGTATGGATGTATGCTAAAGCAAAGACAGGTGTCCAATTTGGTGGTGACGAGGTTGTTGAAGCGAAAGGAGGCGCAGGTTCTGCAACCTTGTCGATGGCATATGCTGGTTTCCGGTACAGTCTCGGACTCCCCTCTTCGTTGAGGAAATAGTACTAACATGCATTAACAGATTCGCAGAGAAGGTGATAAAGGCTAGCAAAGGCGAAAAAGGCATTGTCGAGCCAACTTATGTTTACCTTCCCGGTGTCTCTGGTGGTGAAGCCATTGCGAAGGAGACAGGCGTTGACTACTTCTCCGTGCCGATCGAGCTTGGGGTGAGAGTGTATGAAATCCCACTACTAAAGCTGATAGCTAAACTGTACCCAGCCGTCCGGAGCAGAAAAGGCCACCAACATCCTTTCGGAGCTGGATGATAACGAGAAGAAGCTTCTCGAGGCCTGCAAGACGGGTCTCAAAGGCAGCATTGAGAAGGGGGTTGAATTTGTGCACAACCCGCCCGCAAAGTGATTCACCCAGGAGACACTCGTGTCGATTTCTTCTGCCTTTGTCACCAAGCACCCATCCATAGACTTCCCTTTCTTGATGAGTGGCTCTCCAAAAGCACTGTAGCTAGCAGAGCTAGCAGGATCATTCGCTGATCAAATGCATCTTTTCTGCAGGTTATGAGTATGTGCAGGTCTGCATTCGGCAAAGATGGGGACAAAGGACGTTGAAGAACTAGCTCTTGTATGATGTATAGATTAAAATCTCGAGAGCTCACATCTGTTTCGAACAATGCAGACCGTCGCCGTGTCTCACTCAAATGCCAAACAACGTGAATGCCGGATATGCCGCTAAATGTCAGTTGATCATGGCTCATATGATTCGTGGTTCGGGGCATCATGGCTTGACGGTGATTGTCTTGATCTGGAATGTTGCAGCTGGAAGCTCCAGAGTCTCTGCATGCACCGTAGCGTTGATTCCCATGCTTGCCAAACCTCCTCGGATGACGCCGCTTGGAAACCACAGAAACTGGCATACTGTCAGTGAACCCATTGCCAGCCGCAACTGCCGAAGCTCCATACCGGTTGTGCTCGTTGAACCGCTTCGGATGAAGACGCCATACTCATCCGGGAGAACGGTTTGAAAGTATTGTCTGTAAGAACATAGACTCCCTGTAGATTTTTCTCGTAAGCCTCGCAACGCCTCACTTCAAGCCGGTGGGTGTTGCATACCCGGTGATTCGTTTTCAGATTGTCAATCTGTTTCCTGAATACCAGCGTCCACATGTCCTTGCAGAGGAATTTGATCACATCCAGAGTATCCGTGAACCGCGGGCGATCTCTGGAGAACCTGTCCAATGCGCCAGCCGATTAGCTTTGCTGTCCCTTCGCAGGAGTCCCTCCCGTACTCTCATGTGCATTTGCATCTGCCTCCGGAAATTCCCTACCGTTCGACAAGTCCCTGCCCGACTCGATACCCTAGCGTTTCCAATCTTCGGAATGCAGTCTCCCTCTGTTCATCCTCGTCGATATGCTTGACGCCATCCTTCCCGGACACAGCAAGTTCTTCAGCTAATCTATAAGCCATCGGGACCATCTCGATGAGGAGAAGGTCCATGCACGAGGCATTGAGAAAACTCGCGAAGGGATCGGTGGCATTGTAAGGTGGTAACGGTGTCTCAAAGGACATCAGGCCGGTGGAATTGGGGAGGCGAAGCTTTGGGGTGGTGTCATATGGGATCAAGAGAGTCTGCACGTTGTTTGATCATGCTTGGAGCAAGTTTGCCAGGAGTAAAGATTCGGAAGAACCTGGGAATGAGGGAGGAATCTGCGCCGGAATTACGCGACGAGTATGTTGTTTCCATGATACATGGCATCATATTCGGCATCTTCGGAGCAACTTGCTCACGGTCTATCTAGATGAAACGGAGAACGAACGTGTGTGCTCAAGAAAGCATTCCCACACTCTAGGATGAGCCTTTCCGGCTCCGATCCAATTACTAGGATCAGAGAGTCCCCTCAACAAGGCTAACTCCTGAACCCCTTGACAATGCCGCTCCTCGCTCCTATTGCTACCATAATGATATCCCTATACCGCGAAACGCCGTCGTCCCCATTGTCGTAAAGTTTGCGCCTGTAGACCAGAAAGCAGAAATTGCAATGAGATAATGTACAGAGACCAAGAAACGATTGGCCTGCTTTAGTCGTGCGGTACATCAAACTCGAGGAGGCTGGTTGTAATCTTTTGGTGCATAATTTGGTGTGTTGAATGGATTTGCAGAGTTCAGCCTCAGAGCTCCGTTTGGTCTTAGTGGCATTTTCTCCATGCTGGAGAGCTTCGGAAGATTATTTGATGATTTGTGCAATTTGGCTGCCCTTGGCGGCTCTTCGTCCTCATCGCTACTCAGAGTCAAGTCCACAACTTGGCCGGCGGTGCGCTTGGTACCGGATGTCGGCGCTGGTGTTCGTGCTGACGAAGTGGATTGTTCCCTTGATGAAATGGGTGGTGTCCTCATTAGGCCAGGCTCGCGAGCAATTTCGCTCTTCACAGAGGCCAATCGTGAAATGTCTCGAATCTCCACCAGATCCTCTTCGCCGCCACTACTGAGACGTCTGTTAGAAGACCTTGGTGGCGGGGGAGTATTTCCCGTGGTCTGAATCCACTTTCCATTCGGCTCGATCGTGACTTGATCAACAGATATTGGCGTTGATCTCAAAATACCGTCTACATATCTAATTAACATTGGTCAGCCCCGAAACAGCCGCATTCACAGGTTTACAGACAGGTCAACCTGTAGATGCTCATAAGAAGCGGATTTGTTGCAGACTGGACATGTCCAGGTGGGAGCCTGTTCCTGGAGCTGGAGAAACGATGTCGCGTCGAAACACTGATTGTGGGTACAAGTGGAAGACCGGCAGGGCACATCGATTCTTAAAGTCGAAAGGGGACACTTGAGTGACAGAATAGATGACGTTGCCACTATGTCTGCATCCTCCGCCCTGCTGACCACTGAAGACTCAAATCAGCGGCGATAGTACGGGCTTATTCGTACTTAGTAACTCACTTTCGCGAACAACTTGCTCTTTTGCTATAGACTTCCCTGATTTGAGTTTGGCGACTAAGTCATCAACCGGATGACACTTGACAAGGTTCATGACCATAAAGAATCTCTAACAGGTTGTCAGTGCTGCCGCATGGTTGTTTAAACCCTCTTCTCCAGTGGCAAGCAAGCACATGAGGAAGTTGTCATGACAAAGGACCAACCTTTTTAGTCAAAGCATACGTGACAACCATGTGATTGTTGTAACCTGCTTTAGGTCTTATAAGGCTCGAGACATCCGCTGGTCTTGTCGTTCCTGGCTTGTTCTTCAGACCCCTCAGATTTGCTTTCACCTCATCCTGGTTGATCTTGATCTCTAGCTGGTAAGGAAACTCAATATCGACCCGTGAGAAGGGTGACATGGCGTCCGCAGCACAATATATCATGGCTTTGATTGACTTATCATCACTGAGACTTTTCGCTATGTCGGGCCGAAGATTGATCGTCGCCTCGATTGTGTCTCTGGTGGTATCTCGGACTACAGCTTTTGTGATTAATCACAGACGTCAAAAATTTAAGCACGACATTGAACCCGGAAGTAAGGCCAAAACTTACCTTTGCATTCTAGCACCGGGGTCAACGGCTCCAGCACCGAGTAGAACGGGCTTTGCTTGAATTGGGGAGACCCTAGGCAAATGTTAAAAACTTTGGCTTCATTGGTCAAGGTCGAGCCTACTTGGACCTGTCCCGTTCATGTTCTGAGACATGCTGACGGCTCCCGGTCTGAGGGGCCCGTTATTGCTAAAGGAAGGCTGGTATGGGTTCAGCGGCGGAGGAGGATGATTTGGGTATGACCGCGCTGTATGTGGGACGGGAGAAAGGCCGGCGACATTTGCATCTGGGTAATAAACAAGACTTCTCAGACGACTGAAATCTTCTAGATTGTTGTTGCGAGCATATGAGAACAATTCTGTAAAGCGGACAAAACGATCAGTTTATTATACCTGCTGCGAAGCATACATCTATGAACAGAGCGGAGGAAATCTTTGACAAGATGTCTCGTTCAAAGGGATCCAAGCACGAGGCTATCAAAGCTCAACTCACTATCAGTAATCCGCGATTGTAGAGCAGCTTTAGCACCTGAGACCGGTAACCCTTCCTTTTTCAGGATTTGTTTTAACTGGTTATTGATGAGGGTCTTCACTTTAAGTGCAACTTGTTCAGGGTTGGCTGGTCCTGCGGAAGCCATTCTGGGCGACGTCCAGATGTCACCAGAAAGTGCTTCTGGGCCACGGAAGGCACTTTCGCAAAGCTCTAAAATCCGAAAGTAACATGTGGAGAGATGCGCGTAACAATTGAGGACAGACCTAGGGTGTGAGCTCTACTACTGACACATATATCAACACAAAGGGTGAGCTGCAGAGTGAGGTGAAATGGATACTCCGTATAAGGGTCGAACACAAGTTATCTAGTGGGCGGCCAAATTCCGGCTTTACAATTAACCATTCGATTTCAACCTGACGGTTTTCTCCCCATTGAAGTCCACTACTTACTTCAACCCATACTATCGCCTTAAGTCAACGGCTTCGGATGTCTACTTACTAGTGGGCCTTCATCACTTGCGAAGTCGGCCTCTCTCTGAGCGCTCACAACAGCATCGTCTCTCGTCTACATCCAATCCAATCTTTGGACAAGAACGTTGCCTATATACGGACCAAAAGCTGCATTTGTGATGGCCAAGGGTCTACGATCGAGTCGCAATAAGACGAACAATTCAAAGCTACGATCCCGCGTCTTCGGTCCTGTCGAAAATGCAAGAAAAGAGAGGCTGTCCGCAAAGTTACTCGAGCTAGCCACAAAGCCCAAGCCCAGAGAGGACCAGGACACGAGAATGGATGTCGAAGAACAATGTTCGCTCGCTCTCGCCCCCTCTTCCTTCTCTTTGAGTAGCTACTCCGCAGTCTGAGGTTTCGGCTGACTTTGCTATCTCATAGCGCCAGAGGGGACGAGAAGGAAGGATATAAAAGTGAACATAGGGCTCCAAAGAGTTGATGATGGTAAGGAGCGCTCATCGACGTGTGTCTTCGTGGACAAAGTGCTGATGTGGGCGCTGCATATACAGGAATGGAAATCGAGCAAGTCACGGAATCCTGTCCTGCAACGAGATCGACACCCCGAGGTACTAAGCGGATAGAGAAGAAGGGTCGGAGCAAAGCCAAAGCTTCAATGGTGTTCCCCGTGTACAAGAAGGGGAGGCGGGTAGGGCCACGTCTGAGTGCTCGGCAGAAAAAGCAAAGTCTGAAGCCCTGAAATGAATCTGGGCCGGTCCGAGACGCATTCCATGATAGAGTAGACCAAATTGAACGTTGGGATATTTTAGGATCAACCTCAAACTCCATCGGCTGCAACCTACAGTCAGGATTCGCGCTTGCATCCGAGAGTGGGATTCCAAGAGTCTTGTTCTTTATGGTGTATTACTTTATGATGTATAGTTTTAGATTAGATAGCGGCTAATTTACGCAGAGCTTCGCTTTAGAACTAGCGCATATTCTACTTCAAAGGGGAGGCTTTTCGTTGATATTCGCTTGGATATCTGGACATATCGATAATACCATCACCTGGTCCCCAATCATGCCGCTAATATGTCGCAAAAGCTATCGATAGTACTACTGATTGCCGCAAACTTCCTTATTCCCGTAGCAATCCTGGTTTTTGCGACTGGCTTCTTCCCCTATAAAACATTCATTCCTGGACGAGCTCAGTTCGAAGATGACGGCGAGCATGAACCACCACCTTTTGACAAGGTCATCTTCATGGTTGTTGATGCACTCAGGAGGTCAATACCTCCTTCTCGCCGGATTGACCAGGACTTAACATCTACAGCGATTTCGTCTACTCACATGGCTCAGGCTTTCAATTCACCCAGAGGTAGGTCTGATGTTTCCCCGCGCTGCCCAGTCGCTGACCGCACCGAGTAGTCTCATACGTTCCGGCGCCGCCATGCCGTTCACTGCTCACGCGACCTCCCCCACAATCACCATGCCTCGTGTTAAAGCCATGACGACCGGATCGATTCCCTCTTTCCTGGACGTAATACTCAACTTTGCAGAGTCAGACACGACTTCGAGCTTAGCCAATCAGGATACGTGGCTGACCCAGCTCAGAGGAAAGCCAGAAGGAAAATTAGTCATGTATGGCGATGACACCTGGTTAAAACTGTTTCCAGATGTATTCTCTCGTGCAGATGGTACATCAAGTTTCTTTGTTTCGGTCAGTGACATTCAGATAGGAAGATCTACATTAGATACAAGCAAAACTAAGAACCATACCAGGATTTTACTGAAGTAGACAATAATGTGACAAGACACATTCCTGATGAACTGGATAACAATGACTGGAATGGCATGGTCATGCATTTCCTTGGGCTTGACCATATTGGCCACAAGTCTGGGCCCAGGAGGTATACCATAGGACGGGCTATATTTTCTCAATTCATACTGATACATATCCTAGTCCTCATATGGTGCCCAAGCAGGCTGAGATGGACGGTATACTCAAACAAATATATGGAGCCATCGAGACCAAGGAGCACCTACAGTCTGCCCTTCTGGTTCTTTGCGGTGATCACGGCATGAATGATGCCGGAAATCATGGCGGTTCGGCGGAAAGCGAAACTTCTCCTGCCTTGGTCTTCGTATCTCCAAAACTACAAACTATCTCATCAGGCTTTAAATGTCCGATGGCCTTGCCAGATTCTGGCTTTGGCTACTATACCAAGGTAGAGCAATCGGACATTGTGCCAACCCTAGCAGGATTGTTAGATTTCCCAATTCCTCTCAATAACCTAGGCGTGTGGATTCCAGACTTTCTTCGCTTTTGGAACGAGGGTTTGCTTGACTAGCATCTGGTACCTACCATACTAGCTAGCTGACCGCTTCCGCAGGTACAAGAAAACGTCTTGTGTATCAGAATGCTCGACAGATCTTGGATACCGTTCGTGGGACTTTTTCTAGTCTGTCGTTCGATGGGCACCCAGACTCCCTTGATTGTACAAGGTCAAAAGCTGAAGGGGAGGAACTAAGCTGCCTGTGGTTCATAGCTACGAATCTAGCACAGAATCCAAGCCTCTCCAACTCAGCTGAAGCATTAGCGGCATTGACTGCTGTAAGTTTGAAAAGTAGCTTCATTGGGGACTGGGTGCTGAAGTGAACCTAGTTTTGCAAACGTGCTCAAGCCATCATGAGTAGTACTGCAAGTAACTACAATCTCCAAAGGCTCGAAGCTGGAATTGCAGTCGCCGCACTGGCCACGATTACTGGGATGTTGACCGCGTCGACAGCTCTACTAGACGCGAAAGGGACGGCATCATGGACTTTCTTGGTTGCTGCTATGTATGGCACGATGATGTTCGCAAGCAGCTATGTTGAGGAAGAACATCACTTTTGGTACTGGACTTCCTCAGGCTGGCTTCTGTGGTTATTCTTAAAGCAGTAAGTCGCCACCCCAGGCTCAATTATCGTCTGTGGCTTATGACGAATAGGACTAACTCTCTGAGAACGGCGGACTCATTGAAGGCTTGGGTGCTGATACCGCTGCTTCTCGCTCTGCGTATTACACGAGTTTGGAATCAAACCGGGCAAAAGCATGCCGGAGAGCCGGATATTGCGAAGACCATCCTGTCAGCCCATAATATCTTGTTGTGGCTCTGCGTACTAGCGACTTATCTTGTGGTCGTCCTGCGACTTGCTCAGAAGGCTATGCCATGGGCTTCCCGTCGGCTCTCGTTGGCTGCTTCACTTGCTTTGGGTGTTGCAGCTGTGGGTTTCAAGGCAGCATTCACGAAAGCAGATGCTCCGGAGTTATTAGATGGTCTTGGGTTTTCCATGCCGAGACCAATGGACGAAGCCTCATTAGTAGCCCAGGCTCGAGCAGTCTTTTCCAGTCTTGCCATAATTACTATTATGACCATTCTTCCTACAATGTATCAAGTTCTCTACAAGAATGGTAAAGTTCAAGGTATAGCCCTTCTCATCAGCGAAAACTACAACAAGCTGACTACAATAATCAAGATATTTCGCGACCCTTACACGACCTTCTCACACTTTTCCTCATAAATCAATCCCGAGCCACGAATATTCCACTATTCCTTCTGTTTGAAGGCCAATTCCAGAGTCTGAGGTACCTACAGCTTTCTCAAGCGGAGTTAACACTGACATCCGTACTCTTTCAACACGCCTCTTTCTTCGCATTCGGAGGCTCAAACGCCATCTCCTCAATCGACCTTTCCAATGCATATAATGGTATCGTTGGATACAATATAGGAGCCGTAGGTTTCTTGACCTTTTGCGGCAACTGGGCTGGTCCCTTGTGGTGGACATCGGCAACAGCGTTGCTCTTGTCGCAGTGCGCGAGGAGGGTACGACATCATGTATGGGTTCAGCATCTGTCATCGCTTACTACCTTTGCCTCGAATGGTATTTTGTTCGTGATGCTTGCGTGTACGGCGTTAAGGACGCACTTATTCATATGGACCGTCTTTTCTCCCAAATTTCTGTACAGCATGACTTGGAGCATTGGACAGCATTTATGTATCAACATAGGATACGGTAGTCTGCTCTTTTGGCTTGGCTCTTGGTAATCTGTGGACTTGAGCCATGTATGCTTTGGCAATCTATGCGCCCAGGATGTAGGTCATCACTGGAGGCGACAAATGCAGATACTGGCCAAGATCCTTGTGATCTATTGCAACCCATCAAAAAGATCGTCGATAGGATTAGCTTGCTTCCTTGTGTGAATCTTCTGCTTCCTGGAGGGCCCCACCAAGATCAGCTCTGCTTGATTCGTAGAAAGTCGCTCAACTGACCGGACCTTGGGTAGCTGGACCCCTTGGGTTCCATTGAGCAGGTTAGTGCCAATGAAATTCCCACCAGAATGTTGCTGCAATAGGCCTGCTTTAGTAGATCCGGACGATGGCTTGCTGGTTGTAGGCATGGTTGAACCATGGACAACCGGATCCGATATGTAGGACCTACCCACAGGTTCGCCAAAGTCCTCGATAGGTCCCGCTGCAAACATCCTCTCAGCAGCTCTGGTCTCAGCTGGGTCATCTTCGCTCTCTCCGTCTGCATCAGCGTAGGACGAGATGGTCTCACAAATCTTAGCAAGCTCCGCAACAAGCGCAAGACCAAGGGCAGAAAATTGATTATCCCGGACTAGCTGAGTGAAAGAGCTGTAAAGGCTAAGTTCTGGTCACACCGAGTATTGGGACGAGCAAGAAGTTTCGCTTACACGTAACACTTTGGCAACAGTATATGCTTCATATACTTGATACGTGCATGGGCACGGCTGAATTCTTTCCCTGCAAAATCTCTACTCAAATTCCTCACACAACGCTTTAACATTGACAGCCATTTCCACCAGTGACCCTGACGGTGCTGATTCTTATTTCGATGATAGATGAGATGAAGAACAACATACATATTCCACAATCCGTCAACCAGCGATTGCACATCCATGATTGAGGTAGTGTGAATATTCGTAGTAATCCTAAGGTAATTAAAAATGGAGGCCATCGGTAGACAAAGATCTCCCGTGCTAGCTTGGGTAGACTGTCGTGACTTTGTACTCCACAACGTACTAGACTCCGATTTGAATGGACCATAAGATGTGTGTTATTGCAAGGAATCCAACACTGTGAAAGGTCTGGAGACCCGTCGATATACCTACAGAATATGACTGGATCTATGCGTACGTTATGCCAAAATCCTGTGTGCCTGCACCAGTGCCTGTACGCCTGTACGCCTGTAGCACGTAACAGTCAACGGTCACGATATATATCTAAGTAGTAGGAAAAGTGCGCGTTTTCCCAAGCGAGCTGATGCTTCAAGAATTATGGTACTCCGTCCATATACGCGGAAGATATTTACGATGCTATGATTACGCCCGCCAAAGTCCTAACCCGCCTAGAGAATCACAATGGAGAGCTTTGATTCTTGGATGAATTATTGGAGCTAAGCTAAATTAAATATCTCTTGCGGGTATGATACAATCAGCATGACAGCGACGCAAAAATAGCCACTTGCAGTTATGTTTCCACCCATCCAGCAAAATCTCGAACTATCCGAGAGATCCCCAATCCGAATCAGACCTGATGGTCGGCGGCACTGGAGTCTAATCAAACAAGATCTGTCAAGGCCCATGTGCGAAAGGCCTTCTCCAAACACAAATCCCTGAGCCGCATCTCCCAGATAACAGTGGCGCCTTTTTTTCTCCTACATTAGAAGCAACTAACAATTCTTGTTTGCATCTCTCTGATGCTCAATTTGCTCCTTTCTATCCCTTCTAGCCGCAACAATGTTGATAAGGTACGCAGAAGCTATCTTCGTCCCGAACCCCGATATAACCAGTTAAACCCCATGAGCTTTGCAAGCGAGCGGTGAATGGCGTTCGCGAGTCTACATTGGTGATCCAAAGCCGGGTAAACCAGGATAGTACGGTGTGTGAAATCCGCCGTAAAGGCTACCACCATGAAACGCGTTTATTTGCTTCGGATGATCGTGACTGTCGCCTTCGTAGGAGTCCTCAATCTCCGCAAGGGGAGTCCCACGATCATACTGAGAGCGACGACGTCGCTGCTCGTCGCGGAAGGATTGACCAGCTCGAGGAGCAAAGAGCCCTGTGCAAAAATCAATTTCCTTACAGTAGGAATTCATTGCCCTCCCGCAACTCACCGACATGTGCAGCGTTCTCAACACTCCTACGCATCTTGGAGGCATTATCTGGACCTGGGAAATTGTCCTCTTCACCAACCACAGGACCGATGGTGTGGAAGATCTGAGCCACGTTCAGTCACTCGTCTATTGGGCATGGAAACTGCGAGCCTACCTTCGGCCGGAACGACACATGCTCGAGCATTACAGAGCTATTGCGAAACTTTTGAATGAGGCAGTCCCTGCCTTGAATCGCTGCAATGGGTCAGCAGATAATGCGGCCGAATGTTTAGTGGGTCCCACTGGCATAGGAGACCTCGGCAACCTTATCGCTATTGTAACGATTCCTAGCACGGAGTCAGTACTTTGATGGTATCTATCAGGGTATGATGTTGAACCATCGTTGGCCAGCTCGAGCGGTCACAAACTATGTCAATGTTAGCCCAACAGGTAATGCCAATCGACAGGCAATGAATACATCGATGATGTGGTATGGCTGAGTATGATTAGTCCACGGCTGGCAATAGTGTGGTTCTTGTGGGCTACTCACGTCCTCGAAATTGATAAAGGCATAGCCGACACTGCCACGAACATTAGGTGACGCAAAGTGATCTATGCATGGACATTGCAGACTCACTTGCAGTTATTGGCGAAGTCTACACCGAACGATCAGCTCTGTAGGAAAGTACACAAGCATGTGGCCTTACCAATCCGTAAATACATGAAATCATACTTGCCAAAGCTCGTCTCATCGACAATCTCTTTCAGCATCGCCTAATCGATGTGAGCGTAACAGACGGAGTAGGAGCATTGCAATACGTACCTGGTCAATCTTGTTGGGGATATTACGAAGCATGATCTGTCATCACATGTCAACGAGAGCCATTGTCGATGGAGAAAGGATTGCAAACAGTCGTGCGAACGTCAGTGCCCTGACGAATCCGCTCAATGTCAACCACGTTGTGGTGTCCAGAAGAATTGTCGGGATACCGACGGACAGCCATTGAGCCTTGCCCTCTCTGTTGCTGGATATAGTGCTCCTGGCGAGTCCGCGAAAGTAGAGGCGTGCCACGCTCTTGTCCAATAGTACCAGGGCTGAAAGCTGACCAGGTAGGTGACTGTTGCGAAAATTCCGAGCAAGGGCTATAACCTTGGCTCCATATTGAATTATGGTAGCTGCTTAGAGAAGACGGCGTGTATAAGCCGTTGGGATGTTGACGAAACGGAAATTGCAAATCGGATGAGGTTGCGAAAGGGAAGGGTGCGTGACTTGGGGTACGTGGAGTTTGAGGACCGTCAGCACGGTGAGTGTTCAGGCTCATGCTACCGAAAATTTTCTCGAAACCAAAGTCACGAACGACCATCGAGGGGGCCGTGGTTTGCAATGGACGCTGTGTGTTGACCTCGAGATCAGGCACGTAAGGAGCGACGGTCAAGGTAAAGGTCTGTGTGAGTCAGCTTTCTGCAAGTATCCGATGGAGCCATGGAAGCTCACAGCAAATCTCAAATCATTCAGATTTGCCAATACCTTATCGGTCGCTCGAAGATCGTAAAACTCCATTTGGTATGAGATCTCCAGTGCACTTCCTGGGCGTACTTCGAATACCATAACGTCGCCATAGTTGCCAATCAAGTCACTGATGAACTTACCAGTGGCGTCAATCTCCGCAGGTCTAGGGTTCTGGAAGAAATTGGCGGTCACAACAATTTGACCTTCATGATTAGACACAGGAGCATGCCCCAAACCCTCCTGCTCGACCTTCGTTGCAAAGTCGGCAGGTGAGATGAATTGGGTGCTCCAATTGAGGCCTTTCCTGTCGACAGTGTGCATGACTTTCTCCGCATCACGTCGGTCGGCAAATTTGAGGCAAACCTTGGCGGCGAGAGTCAACTCGCCGACAAGGAGATGGACACGGCTTGGAAAGTCTTTGAGCTATTGAATGTTAGTCACCAGCCAACCGTTCGTAACCGAGGATCTCACGTTGAAGAGCTCATCCATCTCTTTCGCAGTGAGGTTACCTATCGTCTCACTGACGATAACACATCTAGACATGCCGGTCTCGGACGAGAAGCGGCCCAACTTGAAAAATGGCCCCTTGACATTACGTCCAGTCACTTGAGACGCACTCTCTTGTCCGTAAGGAAAGAAACAAGAGATTGGCTGAACAGCAGGAGAGTACGGGTTAAGGACTGGTGCGGTTTCAGTGTGCGAGCCACCAAGAGATACGTTGCTATACTTACATTGAAAGCCATCGTAGCGGGCTGGAGAGGGGATTGCTCCTTTGGTGTTGAGCAACGCACTACCAAAGCCGCTGTCGACTAGAGTTGCTGGGGTGAACTCATTGGCGTTGGGAGAGAGCTGAGTCACGGCGGTATTGATTTGGGTACTACCCGTCAGGGTCTGGCTTGAGGTGAATGGATCTTGAAGACGAGGGGAGGTCGAGCTGATAGCGTCTGCATTTGAAGGAAAGAGTATGACGTTAGATGGCTTGTTAGACCTGGAGATACCCAGTCCGATTGGCTTGAAACCGTCGCGGAGGAGACCTTCTGGAGTGAAGGGCGAAAGCTTTGTTGCCGGCGTTCCTTGGTATGAATCAATTTCCACTGAGGAGATCGGGCTGACGGAAGTGACATCACGCTCATGAGAAGCGGCCATCACTGCACGGTCGTACTCCAGATGGCTGCACGGGTATTGAAGTTTGGCAGTTTGCAGCAGAATGGCAATTGCAAAACTTTCTGATCGGGAGGGTAGATGGAGAAAGGAGATACCAGATCAAGCACAGACTCAAAGAGACTCTCCGACGGTGTCTGCAAGGTAGACTATTGATGCACGTATGGCAAGAGTGGGGAGATGTGGGAATGTGATGAAATGGGTGAAGGATGATAACAAAGACAAACCAACCAGTCTTGATGGAATTACTACCGAATGACGCTATGATAGCTTACACGGTATACTCCGCTCGATCAACGGTACTGAAGGCCCAATCGACTCTTTGGCGAGAAGAACAAAACGAGGAACAGATCGGGCTTATCAATCATTCAGATTCATGTGGGAGGAAAGGCCTCGCCAAACCTACAACCAGGAATACGATAGCTTTACTTGCAGCATCTTTCTACCTCTCCACAGTGTGCAAGCGGGGAGCGACACGTTACCTTGGCTACGGAGGTTTACCAAGGAGGACGAAAGGGCTGCTCTCTGCTGTCCCATCACAGCCGCTTCGCAGTCCGCATGATACAAAAGCATTAATTGACGTCCCCTACAAGAAGAATGCCCATCAATTTATATGGATTGATCAGAGAGAAGATGGTCGATGAACTTACCTTTTTCTCTGTTCTACATGATGCCTGAAATCCGAATGCCTACTGTTGGCGGTTATCCTCTAAACAATGAGCCTCACTGCATATCTTTGTGAGTTGTGCCCTATTCTAGATATGCTTTCATGATGATAGAACATGATAATGAGTGCTTTCGCAGACAGTACCAAGCAGGGCAGGGTATTCGATATTAGCATTGTTGAGAGATCTTGCAACGAACTTCAACACCGACGGGACGAGGGAAGGGCGGAGGCTCTCCCGCGATGAACTGAGCTAGTACTCTTCTGGAACAGTTCAAGCATTTAGAATGGTCTGGGCTTGGCGATACGGGTCATCCCATACTTCACCCGAGTCCCATCGCTTAGTAGCGGCGGGAGAAGCCACGAATCACTCAATCATAAAGTACTTAGGTAAGTACTTAACCTCTACCTGACTACCTCAGGGGGAGGGCCAAGACGCTAGATCTTAGCCTCAGGACGTAAGGTACTACGTAGTGGTTTGCACGAGTACCTATAGAATGATACCAAAATGGCATCCGCCTATGCTCAAAGATCTCCCTTAGACTGCGGTCTGCCCCCTTGACAGCTGAAGATTGAGTGATCGCCCAAGGCTCCTGTCGTTGCCTACAGATCTGGCTCATAAAATGCCAGCAATCCTCAACCCGAGGCGAGAGCTGGACTACGCAGTCCAGCAGGTGAGTGGGTTATGTTGGTATTGGATCGCGTGCTGTAACTAAGTCTAGTACAGATTGTACAAGCTCCTTCCGACCATGAATACCTAAACCAGCTTTTGCCTGCGATCAAACATGCCAGCAAGGACGGCTACGGCCAGCAACTCCTGCAATCTATATCACATTATTCAGCCAATCGAGAGGTAGAGATCGAAAGAATATGTAATTCCAATCACCAAGGTTTCGTCACCTCTGTCAACCAGCTCCTCCACGTACGTGACGGCTCCGTTGGTTTGACCTCCGAGATCTTGCAGCTCAATCAGTCAATCCAGTCGAGCACCGAGGTTCTAGCAGAGCAGAAGAAGGCTCTCGTTGATTCCAGGGGAGTGCGACAAAATATAGACGAAGCCTCTCAGGCGTTGCGCGACTGCCTTGAAGTCCTACGGCTGGCTAATCAGGTCCACGATCTCCTGAGCAAGAAGAGCCATTACTCGGCGCTAAGGGCTCTTGACGAGCTCAACAACGTCCATCTCAAGGAAATCACGCAGTACAAGATTGCAGAGATGATCCAGAGCTCAGTACCTGCGACTAAGAAACTTATCGCGGACGCAGTGCTGACTGACCTGAACACTTGGCTCTTCCGTATTCGGGAAACTTCGCGTTTCCTGGGCACGGTAGCTTTCTTTGGCACCGAGACGAGAAGAGATCGGCAGAAGGAGCGCACACAGATCCTTCCTTACCACAGCAATTTCAAGCTTAATTCTGCAATCGAATTGGTCTCAGACGAGACTGAAGAATTCGATGTCCTCGATAACGAAGACGTTCAGGTCGACTTCACACCCTTGTTCGAATGCCTTCATATACACAATGCTTTAGGCCAAACGGACAAGTTTCGCGTCGAGTACGCTGAGACACGCAAGAAGCAAATGGAACTTCTGATGCCTGCCTCAGTAACCCTGATTGATGCAGAGTGTGTGAGTCTCAGTGAACTTCTAGAAGGTATGGCAGGCTTTGCCATTGTCGAAAAAGCCACGCTGAATAAGACGCCGGAGTTGCGGTCGGCAGTCGATGTCGACGAGATTTGGGACTCAATGTGTCAATCAGCAATCATGCTAATAACCAAGGCATTGCCTGAAGTTACTAATGCGGAAGCGCTTCTCAAGATCAAGGGCCATATCGCGCTCTTTATCCAGACAATGGACGTGAGTACTAGATCCCCCCTCGTGACATCGACCCAATCAAGTAAGCTAACGTGAAATGCAGTCTTGGAGCTATTCCGTGACTGCTCTCGATACGTTTTTGCTGAAACTATTCGAGAAGTACGCCGAGCTTTTGAAGAGGCGCTTCAGTGATGATTTCCAAGAGATCGTTTCGACCGATGATTATATGCCTATGCCCATCAACAAGATTGACGAATATGACAAGGTCGTGAATGTGAGCTGGTATACGGCGGATAAGGCGCGCGAAGATATAAGGTTTCCATGCGTCCTGCCCTTCTCCCAAATGTATCCACTTTGCTGCATCGACATTCGAAACTTTCTCAACCAGTTTTATTTCTTCTCCGACGATCATTTCCAGCACCCAAAGGTTATCGATGAGACTCTCAAGACTTCATTAGATGAACTCCTTTCACAGAGCGTCTGTCATCTACTGGTGGAACGGTTGAATTCACAATACCTTGGGCAAATAGTTCAGATCCTTATCAACCTCGAGCACTTTGAGACGGCTTGTCAGGAATTGGAGCCACTTCTTGCAGCTGCCAGGTCTACCGCATCTATAGGTGGGAGCGTTAGTCTGTGTGCCACAGAGGAGTTTCGGAGCAATAAGAAGACTGCAGAGAAGCGTATATTTGAGCTGGTCAACTCCAAGATTGACGATCTTATTGGGACGGCCGAGTACGACTGGACAGCACCTACTCTCGAAAAGGAGCCAAGTAATTATATGCAGACCTTGACGAGATATTTATCAAACATAATGAGCTCTGTTCTTTTGGGCCTGCCGACAGAGATCAAGGAATTGATCTACTTTGATGCCCTGAGCCATGCGGCAACCATGATACTATCTCTGCCATTGTCATTAGAAGTTCGGCGCATCAATCCAAATGGTGTTGATGCACTAGCCAAAGACGTTCAGTATTTAACCGAGTTTGTGGACACATTGGAAAACCCCATCTTGAGAGAGAATCTAGATGAGTTGCAGCAAACGGTTCTACTGATGCAGGCGGAAAACTCCGACGAGTTCTATGATATCGCTACAAGGAACAAGAAATACGGTAGAGTAGATGCAATGAATGGGCCTGTATTGCTCGAAAAGTATGTTTGAGACCTCTCGCTATGAAGAAATACAGGATTCTGTGCTAACAATGTCCTCGATAGGCTTACTCATTCTGTGCAAAGTCCAGCCCATTTGAAGTCAGACAAATTCCAGGCGCTGTCCTCGCGCTTTGGCATGAAGTCTTTGCAGCGAGCGCAGGTAGAAGACTCCAAAGATTGAGCTTACGGCAAGACTCGGACCATCTTCTTTTGCGAACGAGGACCAACATACTCCAATTACGGCAAGTCGATAGGCTTGTCGCACGAGAGTTCTGGGCGTCAATACTGTTACTGGCCACAACAGCAAGATAGCTTTCGCTGTTTAGTCAATGCTCTATTACGGATCTACTTTCTAGATTCTCATTAAGAGTATGGCTCGATATCATCTCGAGGACTTTGCAGACCTATAAGCAAGAGATACTTAGCGTATCTCTTCCACTGTATAATTCCAGGGGTAGTCATAATCAGGACCCATGACGATTCAGTCTCACGTGCGGCAACCAATAGGACCTCATGTGCTCTGATAGTGCCCTCGACTCGACCTAGTTGTCTATTGACCCATGTACCAAAGGATAAGCTCACCAAACGAAAGCCAGCTGATCTAAGGACATCACCCAACTTCGTAATCACGTTCACCTTCAGCATCCGCATCGCCTTCACCACCATCGTGCCTCTGATATTGGTGTCCAGGATTCTGCCCACTCGAAGGATCTTGGCCCCTCTGATTTACTTGATACATCTTCATTGGAACAGTCAGCGTGTGATTATCTCAGTAATCATATGAACGACAATCTACCTGTTGTGGTGCCGTCATAGCTCCATAGCTGTAAATTCCTTCGAACATAGGCTGTTGCGGTTGTCCGTAGGATGATGGGTCCGTTGGTACCTGAGCTGCATAAATCCCAGGTTGCTGCCTGTATCCCTGCTCCTGTCCCATCTGGCTATTTCCGAGCTGGGGATAATCCGCGTGGCTCATGTGTTGTGGCTGAGGCTGCTGGTGAACCCCCACCTGAGGCTGCTGTTGGACGCTGTTTTGAGGAGGGATGATGGCGCCAGCTGAGGAGGCTTGCGGCGCAGCTCCTCCACCAGCACCTCCGGCTCCCTGGCCTGATCTCTTCGCATGGCTTGCCGCTTCCTCGCGGGGAACAATGTCGATAAGGAAGTCAAACATGTCTGATTTGGCAAGTGCGGAGGCAATGTCTGAGCGCTGCAGTGTTCTCCGCTTGTTCTCCTCTGCATGGATCCACGCGCGCATCGTCAGCTCGGTTATGAAGATATCGCATCCTTTTGCGAACAGTATAGGTGCTTCTGCAGAGATCATTTTCACGTCTGGGTCGGCCTTCATCACCTTCTTTATCCTAGCCAAAGGAAGCTGATGGAGCTTGTAATCGTGTGTCTCATTTTCGAGATTGTTGATCGTCTGTTGCCAATATGTCGTCAAAATGTCACGGTAGTTGCCATTTAGACCTTGACTGACCTACGAGCTCGTCAGTCAATGAATGTGTATTTTACATCTTGTGCTTTCGGGGTTGAGTACGTTAGCCCAAGTCCCGGTGTAGAACTCTGGTTGCGTATAACCTGTATGAGCGGCCACCTGTAGAGATCTCAGTATGCGATTAAGGGCGTAATCTTCGGCAGCTCCAAGGGAGAGGCTATTTGAGCGTACCTGGGCACTGGCACCTTTGGGAAGCCATGGGGATTAGCTCAATCGCTCGAGTCAAGAGCTCAATGTCGAAAGCCCGCGCCCCCTGGCAATCGAGTCACAGATCAAATGATCAACTGTGACAAACCTGACGTACCATAGTGTCCTCCATTGCTAGGATCATATTTCGGTGGATGGTGCTGCTGTTGCTGCCCCGAGCTGGGGGGTTTTTGTTCCATTACTTGTCTTCACTTGCCGGAGACTCAAGTTTGTGCTGTAAAACAAGACGTGACAAGTGCGCAATCAACGTGCGGCTTCGTAAGTCTAGCGCTGACGAAGAGGGTATATATTCAAACCATGCAGGCCAGGGGGTGTTGCCCAACTGGTCCCGAGTATAGGACTCGCCTCTAATGTGGACTCGCGCGGTGACGGGCAAGGTGGTGCCAGAGATTGAGGGTGAACGATTCGGGTGGCTAGTGACAGCGAATCAACAACCAGAAATTACGCTTCGATCCGTTCGAGCCTTAACGAAGTGCGAAGCGGGTAGATCAGCGGGTTGGGTTTCAGGGTACAATCTGGTCGCTAAACCTGGCGGTTTGGCGTCCGTATGCTGTGGTTTACCAAGCCTGGTCGCAGCGCTGGTTACCTTAAGCATGTAGTACATGAAGATTATGGGCTTACAGTTCGACTGCTGCATGTCAGCCCAAGAGGCTTGGATCAATGTTCCCCCATTCTGCCATATGCGCATTCTGAGTTAGAACTATACCTTGCCTCACTATCTGTCCTAGTCTATTATACCTTTACTATGTACCTATCTCGATCTCGAGCTCTCATCGGTACGCAACTCCATTCAGGACAGTCCCCCTGGACAGTCCCCTAGCCACATTTGCCACATTTGCGGGGTAGTACCATTTACCATTTATCAACATGCAACTATACAAACATTGTCGCTGTCGCTGTCACTACTACTGTCGTCATATATTACATGCGACAGCGCGCCTGTAAGAGTTCGTTTTAATATACGTACGCCCTATCCTACTAATCCTACCTACAACGATAAATTTAATAACTTATTAGCTAATTAGCTAATATCCTCCTTCCTAGGCTCTATTAACCTCGCCTCCTTCTTAATAGTAAAGCCTTGCGTACAGGCCTAGTTCTATAGCTATAATTAGGTATCTTCTTTACTAGTAAAAACTTTATAATTAACGGGGGGATACTTATAAGAAGTAGGAAATATAGTAAAAGTATAAGCCTTCTTATTAGTAATATCTTTAGTATATAACTATATAGTAACTACGAGTCTTAATATAATAGAGGAGAATAGGGATAATAGTAGGGTAAGGGATTATAGAATAATAGTACTAATAAGTAACTTCTAAGGCCTAGTTTAATATTATATTAATACTAACTTACTATAAGTAATAAGTTTCCCTTTTTAAAAGATATAGTAAGTAATTATTTAGAGTTATTTTATAACTACCTTACTATTAATATTATTTAGCTATTACTTACTATTAGTACCTCTTACTATATTACCTTTACTAATAAATAGGGTAATACTATTACCGCTTATTAGGATATCTTAATATATCTAGCTAGTATAATACGGCCTACTAGTAATATCCTAGTAGTATTAGTTCGGCTTCTTATTATCCTAATAGATATCCTTTTATCTAGATATCTAAGAGGCTAGGTAGCTTCCTTAAGGGGTATTTAGATAGTCCTCCCTCTACCTCCTTAGAAGGTAGAGATTAGTTCTTTTATAATTATAAAGTTACTAGAGTATTAAGTCTACCTTTAGAATACTACCTACTTACTAGTAGTTTATACTATCTATTCTAGCCCTTAGGAACTAGCCTTCTAATCTAGTTCTTAATAGTTCTAATCTCTCTACCTTTAAAGGGGGATAATCTAGATTATAATAGTATAATAACGCGAAGATATCTAATATTAAGTAAGATAAAAACATATTAAAAGTCTATTATAATAAAATTAAGATAATATTAGAGTCTAATATAAGAGATATTAAAGTAATAAATAATATACCTAATAATAGAATTTCTAATAAAACCCTTACTAGTATAATTATACTTAATAAACTTATTACTACTACTAAAGTTAAAGAAGAGTAGTTAATAAAGGAAAGAAAGCTTTAAGGTATCTAAGAAAGGGTAGCCTAATTATAAGTAAAAGTAGATATAATTATACTAGATCTATATTAGATTACTAGTAGATTATTAAGAGGGATATAATAAGGGTTAAAATAAAGCTTAATAAAGGATTACCCTTTAAATTAGGGTATTAATATATAAGGTATATTAGACCCTAAAGTAGGATTTATCTTTAATAGTTTTACTTTAAGCTAATCTATTAGAGGCTAGTTAGAAGAACCTAGTAGTTAATACCCTAGGAGCCGCTTAAAGCCTAAGGACTTACCTTTTTATAAGGGGAAGAATATATATAAGTATAAGAAATAGTATTATATTATAAATATTATATTCTAATTAATACCTAATAAATTCCTAATTAAGTTTATAAAGGTTACTTAGGTTATATAGTTCTTAGAAGGTAAACCTACTAAGTTATAAGATTATTATAAAAAGTTATTACTAAGGAGAGTAGTTACTTAGAAGTATTTTACTTAATACTTATTAAACCTTATTAAGGACTTAATAAACTACTAGCTTTATAATATATAATTATACTTAAATATATAATAAAACCCTAACTAGTTAGTATAGAGCTTTAATATATATTTAAGTAGGATTAAATTATAAATCCCTCCTTTTTTAGAGGAATATTAATAGATTAACTTCTTTATAAAGTTACGCCTAGACCTTTAAAAGGCCCTTATAAATTATTAAGACCTCCTTATAATTAAAGAAAGCCTAATTACCCTTACTATTTAATTAAAAAATAACTAGTAATATTATATTAAAATAATAGCGGGTAATAGTTATATTATTAAAAAAGGGGATTATTCTAATAGGTAGAATAAAGGCTAAAAGAGGGAAGGAAGTTAAGATAGAGGTATTAAACCTTTTATAAAAGTAGGAAGTATTTAACCCGCTAGTAGCTATAATAAGTTATTAGATATTAAGGAAGGATTAATATATTTTAATTATAAAAAGAAGGGGTATTATAATAAAGACTATTATAAGCCTAAGATACCTAGGAACCTAAATATAATACCTATTAATATTATTAGAAAAGGGACTACTAAATTAAAAAAAGGAAGCGCGCCTCTATTAAGACCTTAATACTAAGGCGCTTACTTATTAAAAGGGATTTATTATTAATTTATAATATTAATATTAATAGTTCTATTAATATATAAAGTATATAGGACTATATAAACTTCTTAATAAATATAGGAGTAGAGATTAATATTATCTCTTAAAGCTTTACTAAGTAATATAACCTAAAACCCCTAGAGGGCTATTAGCTACTAATTCTTAAATAGATAAATAGTTAATTAATCTATTATTATAATATATACTAAGTAGAGTACTACCTTATTAATAGCTAGGGATAGCTAGGTTAATATACTAGTATATTCTATATAATTAAGAAGAAGGGGTTACTAATTATTCTTAATATACCTACCTTATTAGAAGCTAGGGTATAAGTAAATTTAGGGAGTTAAAAGTAGTAATTTCTATTAGACTCTACTAGTATATCTATCCTAAAGTTATAAGCGTTTATAAATACCCTTAAAGGTAAATTAATAATTTATACTATTATTTATATTAAGTTATTCTAGGCGGAAACCTAGAGCTTTAATAATAAAGTACTAGAGCTACCTAAAAGTCTTTATAACTTTTTAGATATCTTTTTAAATAAGGAGGTAGGATAACTACCCCTATTTAAGCTTAAAGATTATACTATTAATATAAATAATTATAAGCCTCCTTATAAGCCTATTTATAATTTATTATAAAGGGAGTTAGAAACTCTATATATCTACCTAGATAATACTAAGTTAAAGGATTAAATATAAGAGTCTACTAGTCTTATAAAGGCTCCTATTTTATTTATATTAAAGAAGGATAGTAGCTTATAATTATATATTAACTATTATAAGTTAAATAAGGTAATAGTAAAGAATTATTATCCTCTCCCTCTAATTAGTAAAATACTTAATTACTTATAAGGTATAAAGATATTTACTAAGTTAGACCTTAAAGATACTTATTATAAGATTTATATTTATAAGGGTAATAAGTAGAAGATAGTATTTTATACGTAGTATAGCTATTTTAAATATATAATTATACTATTTAAGTTAATAAATACCCTAGCTATATTTTAAGCCTATATTAATAGAGCTTTAAGAGGCCTAATAAATATTACTTATATAATATACCTTAATAATATTTTAATTTATTTAAAAGATATCTTAAGTTATAAGTAATATATCTACTAGGTACTTAAGTAATTATAAAAGTTTTAACTTTATATAAACTAAAAGAAATATAAATTCTATACTAATTTAATAGAATTCCTTAGGTTTATTATAAGTATTAATAGTATATTAATAGATAGTTATAAGGTATTTACTATTTAAGACTAGCTAGAACTAATTATATATTAGGAAGTCTAAGTATTCTTAAGATTTATAAACTTCTACTAGTATTTTATATACTACTATTTATAAATAGTATCCCCCTTAACTAGCCTTTTAAAAGGTAGTAAGGAGGGGAAGAAGTTAAGACCCTTTATATAAGGTATTAGTAAAGAGAAGGCATTTTATAACTTATATTATACCTTTATAATTATACCTATTTTAATATATTTTAATCCTAATAAGAAAATTTAGATTAAAAAAGATATATATAATTTTATTATAACTACTATCTTATCTTAATAGGATAATAATAGGGCTTAATATTTAATAGCCTTCTAGTCTTATAAATTAATACCTACTAAGACTAGGTATAAGATATATAATTAAGAGCTATTAGTAATTATTAAAGCCTTTAAATAATAGTAATACTATATAGAAGGTAGTTATTATACTATTAAAATACTTATAAATTATAATAATCTTAGGGGATTTATATAAGTAAAGTAGTTAAATAGTTATTAAGCTTAATAAGCTATTTATTTAATTATATATAACTTTGATATTAAATATTAACCTAGTAAGAAGAATCCTATAAATACTCTATTATATAGGCCTAATTATAATAATATTAAGATATTATTTAACTAGCTCCTACCTACCTTATAAAATAAGCTAGTAAATTTAGGAAGTATTATCTTTAATTAAAAGTAGCTAGAAGAAATAATTAAGTATATAAACTTATCTAGCTTAAGAGGGCTTAAGAAACCCTTAATTAAGCCTAAAAACTTAGATAAAAGGGGCGTAAAGCTACCTTCCTAATATTAAGGTAATATAATAGCGCTACTACTTAATCTTATTACTAGGGTTATTAATTATAAATAATATATCTTATAAGTACTAGTAAGAGTAATTACTAGACTTAAAATAGCTTATAAAACTAGATTAGAATCCTTAAAAGAACTTATCCTCTTATTATAAAGTAATAATCTATTTATTATTAAATAAAAAGATAAGGTAAAGCGTATAACTTTTAAGTAAAATACTATTAAATAGCCTTAGAAGGTTAATTTTATAAGATTATTAAGATTTAAAGGAGTACTTTATATATCAAATAATTTAGTATTATATATAGAAATTATTATAAGGTATTATAATAATACCTTAATAAGTTATTTTAAGTTATAAAAAACCTTAGAGTTACTCTAATATAAGTATTATTAGAGTAGAATATTAATAGATATTAAGTTATATATCTAAACTTATAAAATATATTAAAGGATAAAAGCTCCTAGATATAAGCCTTATAATAATATAATATCCTTATTATAACCTAATAGGCCTTAAGAAGAACTTTTTATAAATTTTATTATAAGCTTACTACCTAATAAATATAGAAATTTTATATATAATTTTATTCTTATAATTATTAATAGGTATATAAAGATAGTTTAATACCTTCTAATTAAGAGTATTTATACTACTATTAAATTAGCTAAGATCTTATTTAAAAATATAGTATTATAATATAATTTATTAACAGGTATTATATTAAATTAAGAATCCTTATTTATAAGTACCTATTAATTAGAAGTCTATTATTATATAAAAATAAAGAGATAACTAAGTACTACCTTTTATTTATAAATAGATAGGTAGATTAAATACTAAAATTAAATATTAAAATATTACCTTAAGATATTTTTAGATAAAGAATAAGATAATTAGGTTATATTACTCTTAATAGCTGAATTTATATATTATAATAGTATTTATATTATATTAGATTATTTACTATTTTATATAATATATAGATATAATCTATATATAAAAGATAAAGTTAGAGATAACTTTTTAAAAGGAGGAGTACTTATAATTAAAGACTACGTAGAAGACCTTTTAAAAGTAAGAGTTATACTAGTAGATTAATAGTAGATTATTTAAGTATAAGTTATAAAGTTTTATAATAAACTTTATATCTTAAAGCTTATATAATAGGAGAACTAGTAATATTAATTATAAAAAATTTAAAGTAGAAAAGATTAAATTAAAAGCTATTATATAAATATACTAGTCCCTTTAAGGTCGTAGATATAATTAGATATTAGGTATACTACTTAAATCTCTTAATAGTATAAAGAATCTATCTTATATTTTATATTTCCTTATTAAAACTATATTAAAACTATCTTAATAAAGGTAAATAACTATTTATACCTCTTCTAGAACTTATTAATAATAAAGAATATTATAAGGTAGAATAAATCCTAGATAAAATAAGAAGTAAAGGTATTTAATACTACTTAATTAAGTAGTCTAGTTATAAAATAGAATATAATTAATAGATATCTATTAAGGATATAAATATAAAAGACTTATAAAGGGAATATAATAATATATATATAATAAAGAAATATTATAAATAAAATACTAATATATAACTATTATAATAAAACTATTTAATTATAAAATTAAGTTATATAAGGTAAGTTATAAGTTATATATATATAATAGAGATTTTAATAAAGGGGAAAATCCTTATAACTTAAGAAAAGAATCTTTACTTAAAGGTATAATATTAAGGTCTTATAAGGGGAGTATATTAAGGCGAGCTAAGGCTTATAGAAGATAAAGAAGGGCTTATAATAGATAAGCTAGAGGACGAGGTAGTATCCCTAATAGGGGTAGGCGGAGAGGGTAGAGTAAGTAAGGGAGTAGGAGTAATAGGAGCGTAAGGAGTATAAGGGGCGTAAGGGGCGCGAATCTTATAGGTAGAGGGGGTAGTACTAGTAGAACTACTATTATAAGAAGGGTAGCTAGGGCTAGTAGAAGCGGGGGCGGGTAATATAATAATAGGGGAGGTAATAGCCTCCTCCTCCTCCTCCCTTATATCCTCTAAGGTCTCCTTTATCTCCCCTTTATTAAAATTATTATTATCCTCCTCTTAATATATAATTAGCTTATATAAAGTTAGTAGAATACTTTAATAATATACTTACCTCCCTTAACTCCTTATTAACCTCTATTATAATAAGGGTAGTTAACCCCTCTTATAAAAATATTAATATATATTATAAAAAGTATATAATAAAAGAACTTACCTACTATCTTATTATATTTAAGATATCCTTTAAGGTAATAGCTATTTAACTACCTACCTTTATATTAAGGCGTAGTAATTCCTTAAAGGTTTATAACTTATATAAAAGTATTTTACTACGCTCCTCTAAGTAAATTACTACCTCTACTTTAATTTTAAAGGTAGTAACCTATATTATAAAAGTAGTATAACGGGGTAACTTTCTACCTTAAAGGGTAATAATAAAGTTATAAGTAAGGAGGTTAAATAAATAAATATAAAAGGTAAGGGGGACTTATAACCTATTAATATATTATATATAAATTATATTAAAATCCTATTATTATAAATTAATTTATAAGGCTTATAAAGGTAGTAGTACCTTTTATAAGCCTTATTAATCTCTTAACTATATAATAACCTAGGACTTAAACCTAGGTACTTAGCGTACTAAAGATAATAGGGCCGTAGGAAGGCTATTACCCTAGTAGTATAATAGGGTAGCGCGGCGTAGTAAGAGGGTTTAACTATCTATTATAAAAGTTAATTAATAGGAATACCTTTAAGTATAAAGAGTATAAAAATAATTTAAAAGAAATATAATACAATAGGATATTAATAAAGTCCTTAAATAACTAATATAATAAACTTATAAAGAAGGTAATTTATAAGTAATATACTCATAATATATTTAAATATAATTAAAGTCTATTATAAGGTAATAATATATATAAAGTAGTAAAGGATAATTAGTAGAGACTTACCTTAATTATTATTATAATTATTAACTATTTAATATATAATATTATATTAATAATTAATCCCTTATATTATATTTATACTTTAATAGTAGCTATCTTATAAAATATTAATAGTATTAATATTAAACGCGTTAGCTCCTATTATTAATATATTAATATATAACTTAAGGTAACTTATAATAAGTTAATATTAATAGTAGTAATTATAAAAGAAGTTAGAAGTAAATAAAATATAACTTTATTATATACTATATTATATATATTAACTACGCGATTTAATAGTATAATATTATTACCTAACTTCTATATTATTATTTATATTATATATTTATAAAGTAATATAATAGTAAACTTAACTAATAATTATATCTTATTATTAATATTAATTATAATTATAAAGGCTTCTATATATTAATAGTATATAATATTAATAGTATATTACTATTATTATATTATTACTATCCTTAGAACTCTTTCCCTTACTTTCCCTACTAGGGTTTTAAAGGGTTTAAATAAGTCTTATTATAGATAGTAATATTAATATTTAGGGATAAATACCCTTAAAGGAGAGGTAATTATTAAGATATCTTAATATATCTAGCTAGTATAATATAGCCTACTAGTAATATTTTAGTAGTATTAGTTTAGCTTCTTATTATCCTAATAGATATCCTTTTATCTAGATATTTAAGAGGCTAGGTAGCTTCCTTAAGGGGTATTTAGATAGTCCTCCCTCTACCTCTTTAGAAGGTAGAGATTAATTCTTTTATAACTATAAAGTTACTAAAGTATTAAGTCTACCTTTATAATACTACTTATTTACTAGTAGTTTATACTATCTATTATAGCCCTTAGGAACTAGCCTTCTAGTCTAGTTCCTAATACCGCTACTACTACTAGTAAGAACGAGATTAAGAAGTAGAAGAAGGCTAAGGAGTAAGCTTATATTTAAGCTTAAAAGAAGGTAGAGTAAAAGGAGTAAGTAGCTATAAAATAGGTATAAAAGAAGGAGACTTATTATTATAAAGAGGACGAATAATATATTATTAAAATAAAGGCTAAATTAGCCTAGCTATATTATAAAAAGGAGCTTCTTAAGCTTAAAAAAGAGATATAGTATTATTAGGCTAATAAGGATAAATATAAAGAGTAGTAGATAAAGATAATAATTAAAGAGCTCTTTAATAAGACTAATTTTATTTATAAGTTATACTTACCTAAAACTCTTAAGGTAATAAAGAGAGACAAGGAGTAGAAGAATAGACCTTATAACTATTCTATAAATACTTATCTAAGGGTAGAGTCTAGTTTATATATCTAACTAGAAAATATCTATAAAAATTCAAGATTTTTACTTAGAAAAAGTATACTTAAAAGTATAATTCTTTTATTTATTAGTAAGTAATAATAGTTATAAGGTAAATTTAAGTCTAAATATAATAGATATTTATATAAACTTTTATAAATACTAAGACCCTCCTTAAGTATTATAAGGGTTATAGAGTAAGCGTTACTAAAAATATTAATTTTAAACTAAAAGGATTATTTATAATAGTTACCTAGTACTAGAGTATTAATAAATAATTATTAGGCCTACTTATATTATAAGTTTATAACTCTACTATAATATTACTATTTAGAATTAATAGGGTATAATTAAGTATACTATTATTAGACGACTTATTATATTAGTTATTATTAGGAAAAGATATTATTATTATTAAGATAGAAGTATTAAAAGACTAATACTATCTACTAGGTACCTAACTAATTATAGGATATCTAGTATAGTAATATTCTATTCTACTAATAACTTCTATACTACTAGACCGTTTAATATAATTCTTAAATTATTATATCCCTTATATCATAATATATCTTTTATACTTTTATAATAACTGTTAATAGTCCTACTAGATTTATTATATTAATATAGAGGAATCTATTAGATATAAGAGTTAGTATAACCTAGTATTTATCTAGCCCTCTAAAGTTTGACTAATAGTATTTAATAGATTAAATAATAGAATAGCTTATTTTTATTATTAGAAAGTCTAATATTATAGTCTAATATAAAGATATAACTATATAACTAAGTATAATATTAAGCTATTTTTATACTTTTAATATTATAATTAGTATTCTTATAAGCTAATAAGTAGCTATTAATAAATCTAGGTATTAATAGTAAGTTATAACTAATATATTAGGGGTAGTCTACTTATTATCTAATAGTACCTACTTATATATAATATTTCTTATTATTTAGCTAGATATATATTTAAGAGTTTTAGGCCTAATAATATAAAGGTTTCCCTATCTTATTACTTATAATAGAGCTATATATAGCTAATTATAACTAAAAGTAGGCCTAGTTTATAAGTTAATATTTATATACTTTATTAATTAGCCTTATAATTTATTAATAATTATAGTAAATACTAGTTAAATAGAGTACTACTTATAAATAAAGGGGGTAGGAATCTACTTATTATTTTCTTTAAATTATAATAGCGTCTTAAATAGTATTACCTTATTATTATTATAGGTACTACTTATAATCTCCCCCTTAAAGATATACTTACTATATCTTATTACTTATAATTAGGTTCTATTATATAGATATAATAGATTAAGGTTCTTTAATAGTATAACTAATACGCCTAGCTTAATATATAACTTATAAGATAGTAGGGAGGGTTTATAAAACCTATAAAAGTACTTAAGGGAGAAGAGTTTATTATCTTCTTCTAATATAATATAATTAATACTCTAGTATATTATTATATTACTAGGGATATATAATATTATCTTAGTATTAATACTAGTAATATCTTTATTAGTAATAGTAAAAATAGCTTATTTTAATAGATAAACCCTTTAAGAGATATTTATCCTAATATTAATATAGATATTCTTAACTAAATTATTAATAGTATTTCCTAGGATATAATTATATTTCTAATATAATATATCTTTATTAGTAGTAGGGCTTTTCTAGATATTAATACTATTATTAATAGTAAGGAGATTACTTATAAATAGTCCTATTTTATAATAGGTAGTATCTATTAGGTTAGGATTATTAAGTTATTTATTAATAATAAGATATAAATATATAACCTTATTCTAATAATAGGCCTTTTAAAGATATACCTTAATAACCTAGCTATTAGATCCTCCTAGAATAACTAAGAGTATTTATTAAAAGTCCCTATAAAAGTAGACTACCTTACCCCTAAAATAAGCCTAGTTATTATTATAAATATCTTAAAGGCTATAACTAATAGCTTTTATATTATATTAACTCTATATAAGAGACTTATCTTAAAAGATAATATAAGCTTACTTAATTAGCTTAGTAAGATTAGTCGCCTTCTTAATCCTATATAAGGAGGTAGTATTAGAGTCTAGGAATATTTTTATTATAAGTAAGTAGTCTAACCTCCCTATAATAGTATTAATATAATATTTAAAGATACTACTACTAGAGTAACCTTTTACTAAGAATATAGCCTTTTTATAATAGTATTTTAAACTATTATCTTACTAGTCCCCCTAATACTATTAAGAAAGAATAGTATACCTAGAGTACTAAATTTATTATTAGTATTAATATTAATAGTAATAATAATCTAATTAATAGTATAATATTAGTTAGTATTTAACCTATTTTATAAGACCTTAGCCTTATTAAGGGTAATTTAATAAGATATTTCTTCCCTTAAAAGTCTATTTAGAATATTATTAAAATTATTAAATAGAATAGTTAAAGTAGGTAGGCTATATTAGGCTAGATCCTTAGTATATTTAAGGGTTAATTAATATTATAATTAACTATTAATTAGGTAAAGGGCGTACTATTTAATAAATAACTATTACTTATAATAATTATCTAGGATCTAAAGTATTAAAAAATCCTATTATAGGAGGTATAAGTAGTTATTTAAGATATACTCCTTATACTTATTATATAAGGTAAGGGTATTAGTAGGTTAGAGTTTAATTAATACTAATATAAAAAGACTTTATAACTTATAACCTCCCTAAAAATCCTTTCCCTTATTAAGGATCTTATTAGTATATCTATTATTTTTATTTAACTTAAGCTTTATATAAGCCTCCTTCTATCTTATTAGCTAGCCGTCTACTATCTAGAGGTTATTAAATAATATAGCCCCCTTAATATAATAAAGGAGTACTTAGTAATAGTAGAGATCCTTTATTTTTAAATTAATAAAATTAATATACCTAAGAGTCTCCCCTTTTTTATAGATTTTCTATGATTTATTTCTTTTATTTTATATAAAGAACTTAGGAAAATCTAGGTATAAATAATTAAGTAAATCCCTTATAATAGCTAGATATTTCCTATTCTATTTTATAAAAAGTAATAACTAACTATTATTATAAGCTTCCTTAATAAGATAGTTTATATTAAAAAACTCTATTAATATAATCTTATAAAGCTTATTACTATCTATTAGCTTTTATTTAATAGCCTTATTAATAGCCTAGTTATTAGCTAGCTTAAAAAGGGTATATTATTAGTTTAGGAAGTAGATTTATAAATACTTTATATAAGGCTTTATAATACTTATACTAAATAAGAGTATCTTCTAAATAGCTTTAATAGACTTAATCTAGTAAGTAGACTAGAATTTTATAATTTTATCTATTAACTCCCCTTACTATTATAACTAGCTATTAGGAGTAGGGTTATTATTATTATACGTATAATTCCTAGTAAGGGAGATATTAGCCTAATTAAATCCCTTATAAATATATTTATATAGATAGAAAATAGATTTAATAGAGCCGTAGATCTTAATATTAATATAAGTATTATATTTCTTTAATAGGTACGGGTTATAAGGGATAACCTACCTATTATTAATAAAGGAATTAGGTTTAAGGGGGCTAACTAAATACTTATAAAGAGGATAACTCTTATTAGATATAAAAGATATCTCTTAATAAAAATCCTTTAAAAAAGCCTCATTATAGTAATTCTTCTCTTAACTAAAATATCTATTACTAGGAACGCTAGTATAGTAATTATAAATTATATATTATAAGATTAACTCTTATAATATATTATTATCTTATTAAGGGGGGATAAATACTTAAATAAGGCTATTAATATTACTAACTATCTAGATTTAATCCTCTTCTTATATAATAAGGAGAATATAAGTATATAAGAGACCTTACTTTTAAAACTTAATAATATAATAGTAGGCTATATAAATATTAAGGATCTATTACTTAAAGAGGTCTTTTATTAACTCCTAGAACTTCTAATTAAAGATACGGGTAATTAGATTATAATAGTACTCTAATATCTAACTAAATACTAGTAAGCTTTAAATATTAAGCTATTTAAGGTTATATATAAAGGTAATAAAAAATTTAAGTTTACCCCTTTTTTAAACTATTATTATAGTATCTTATATTCTCGCTTTTATAATACGTAGGCTTCCTAGTATTATTAATAGGAGGATAGTTACCTTATTATTAATATCTTTAAGCGAGATATCTAGAATAATACTAAGCCTATCTATTAAGCTAGAGTAGTAGTCTACCTAAATAGTCTATTAATTCTAATAATACTAATTTAAGTTATTAAGCTCTATTAATATCTAGATATTAATAGCTTAATAGCTAAATAGATATCTACTATTAATAATATAATTAAAGAAATTAGGCTAGATTTAGATATTAATTAGCTAATTATTTAAATTATATTAACTATCCCTTAATTAATATCTAAATTATTTAGAACTATTTATAATTAAGTAGATTTAGGTCTAGAAAATAATTAGGGAAATATATTAAATAATCTTATTTATATTTTATTTATATAAAGTTATTATCTTATTACTCGCTAAGACCTATTATAACCCTAAGGTATATACTCGCCGGTAATATACTAGTCTAATTCCTACTTAGGGTTACTACCCTCTTCCTACTCTAGTTTATTATCACTATTAATTAAGGTATATTAGGCGAGTATACTAGTAATATAGTTCTATTATAATATATATAATAGATAATTACCTAGAAGCTAGTAGCTAGCTAATAAGAGGTAGTTATATTATAACTATTTATTAAAGGGAAATAGGAGTAGATATTAGAGGGCTATATAAGAAGGATATTAATTAGGAATTAATATAAGGCCCTCTTTAATAGTTTTAATATAGATATCTTACTTAATCCGGCCTCTTATAATATTATTAAGAGTTATTATAATATAAGCTACTTTTATAAAGGTAGGGTAATTATAAGTACCTTTATCCTATTATTTAGGATTTAGCTATTAGATATAAATACTTATAATATTAATAGGATATTATAATTTATCCTCTTTAAGGCGGTTATAATAGGATTTAAACCCCTAGATATATAAGTTAATAAATTAGAGGGTATATTAAGTAGAAGTAAGGGTATCTTAATTTAAATTATTAAAATATTAATAGTAAATATCTAGTTACTCTTATATATTATTTAGTATATAAATCTAGGTAAATTTTAGCCTAAGGCTATTATTAATAATAAGAGGACTTATAAGATAATAAATAGACCCCTAGATCTAGAAGGTAGTTTAATTAATATAGGTATTAATATTAATTATACCCTTACTAGTAAAGGAGAGATAATTATTATAACTAATAATATTATCTAAAAATTCTTTACTATATATAGCCCTCCTTCTTATAAACTATCTATTAATAATATTATTATTTATATTACTAAGTAATTTATTAATAAATTATATCCTAAGCTCTACCTCCTTTTAAGGCCCCTTAGGTAATAAATTAATATTAGCTAGCTTATATAACTAGTTAAGGGATAGCTAATTATTCTTCCTACTATTATAATATAACTATTAACTATCCTCTAAGTTACTATATTTATTTTTCTATAATAGTATATTATAATAGGGGTATATATTACTAGTAATATTAAATAAATTATTAACCTAATAAGGCTTTATATATCTTCTTATATAGGGATCCTTATATACTTAAAATCCCTAGCCTAGCGTCTACCCCTAATAAGTATTATTCTAACGCTAGTATAAGCCTTATTAAACCGGGGGTTAGTAGTTAATATTACTATCTTTATTAGCCTATTAATATACGTACTAATAATATATAAGGGGATAGTATTTTAAAGCTATATTACGACCCGTGTCTCTTAGTAGTAGATAGGGTCTATAGTAGATCTCGTAGAGAGGAGTGTTAAGGATAGGATAAGTAGGCTTTATACTAAACTAGTCTGATATAGGTATAGTATTATATCTAGTATCTAGGAGATTATTCTAGTAGATAATATAAGTTAAGTATAAAGCTCCTATCTAGAGGGAAAGTAACGCTATTTATATAGATATAGGAAAGTCTATACTCGTACTAATTACTAGTAATTACTCTCTATTAACTAGAGTGACTAGTCGCGTAATTACCCCGCTTATTATAATTATCTTATATTAACTAGAGCGACTAGGCGAGCGGTTACTTAACTTATTATACTAAGGTATATTTAACTTAGTAAGTAACTATAATATCTACTAAGGCTCGCGTACTAAGGGCGTAATATTACCCCTCCTTCCTTAAACCTTTATCCTAAAGGTTGATAAGTATCTATATCATTAGTATAATAATAACGCTATATTAAACTATTAGATTAAGTGGCTTACAAGGGAGTAATTATAATAGTATTATACCTATAATATACTAGGTCTTAAAAGGAGTATTAGGTATCTTCCCTTTCTTAAAGGTATGTAGAATATATTCGGCTAGGGAAGTAGTATAAGCCTATTATATTAGTTATCTACTTCTCTAGTATTAATAAGGCTATAAAGAAGCTTAAGCGCGAAGAGATGGAGATAGATGTAGTATAGGAGGCCGCTAATAAAGCTACTCGCTAGAGTAGCGAGATTACTTATTAGAAATAAATAAAACTGAAATATCTTTATTAATAGAAGCGTTTCTTAAAAGAGCGTAAATAATAGATATTTAATAAGGGTCTTAATAATATTAAAGAACTAGAACATCTAGAGGAGCTTAAAAAGGCTAGTAAGGTTAAGAAAGTACTTACCGCTTGTCCTACTTTTTTAGAGTTTAAGGGTTCTAGGACTCTCTTACCTAGAGCTCTCGAGTAGATTACTTAGGGTATATCCGGGTTTAATAATACTATTAGAGGAGCTCTTAATAGTTTATAAGATTTATAACTAGTTCCTAGGTATTTTCTAAGTCCTTATATCCTTTCTATTTTACTAGGTAGCTCTAACCTTTTTATAATAGAATCTTTTTAGCTTTAAATTTATTCTCTTCTTCTATCTAGAAATAGAAGGTTTCTTATAAAGGCGTATTAGGGTCTACTAGTTCTAATATTAAGATATAAAATACTAGGTATACTTTAGCGTTAGGTAGAAGTTATAACTTAAAGTTAACTAGTCCTTTTTCTTAGATAACTAGAAATAGTCTAACTTTAATATAGTCTAGTTTTTTACTTAGTCTTATACCTTTTAGATTTTTTATAAGGAGGTATACTTTATCCCCCTTCTTTAACTAAGGTCTATTTCTTCTTTTTTTATTAGTTAACTTCTTTATAAAAGTATTAACCTTACTAATCTTTTACTATATATCTTTATATAAACTCTTTATATTAGATATTAATACTAAGGCTTTCTTAGTATCTAGTCCTTACCTAGGATCTAAGAATAAATTTATATATTATCTATAGTTTATAAAGAATAGTAATAGCCTTATAATATCTAATCTCTTATTATTATATACTAATTATACTATTAGGAGTAATATAACCTAATTATTTTATCTTTTATTAATATAGTATTTAAGGTATACTTCTATTATTTAGTTAATATATTTAGTTTATCTATCTATTTATAGATAATATACTATTAATATTTATAGTTTAATTCTAATTAACATGATTAGGGTCTTCTAGTAGTTTAAGGTAAAGAGCCTATCTCTATCTAAAGTAATTAACTCTAGTATATTATAATCTCTAATAAGTCTATCTAATAAAATAAAACTAAGCTAACTAGCGTTATAGGTTTCTTTATATAGTATTATAATTATATATTTAGTAAGTTTATTAATAATAACTATTATTAAGTTATACTTATTATTAGTTACTAGGTTAATTAATAGTAGTAATTTAATAATAAAGTCTATTATAACATCTTTCTATAATATATCTAGAACTTTAGTAAACTAAATTTATCTATATTTAGTATATCTTATAGACTTATTCTACTAGTAATATATATATTCCTTAATATATTATTTAACTAATACTTATAAGTTTAGTACGGCGTATATTCTTTAAATAAGTTCTAATGTTTTAGATACTCCTAGATATCCTAGTAAAGGATTATTATAATAATCTCTAATTACTCCTTTAACCGCCTTTAGTAGTAAGTATAAACGCTATTTATATAATAATAGGTCTTACTTAGGTTATTATTTCCTTAGCTTATTAGCTAGGGTATTATTAATATATACTTCCTTTAAGTTTAAAACCGCATATATTATAATATATATAGTTATTACTAGACTTCTTATTAATATTAATAATCTATCTATTTCTTATTTTAAAATAGGTTAATCTATAATATCTTTTATTTATATATAGTTAGATTATCTACTTAAAGTATCTACTTATCTATTATCTTTACCTAAGGTATACTAAATTTTAAACTTATATTATCTAAGAAGCTTAGACTATCTAACCTATTATTAATTTAACTCTTTAGTTATTATAAAACTAATTAGATTCTTATAATTAGTAAAGATAGTAAGTTTAGAATAACTTTTAATATAAACTCTCTAATATTATAGGGAATAGATAACTATTAAAAGCTCTTTATTATATATATTATAATTCTATTCTACTACTATTATCTTATGTAAGTAGTATACTACTAGATACTATTTACTATCCTTTTACTAATATAAGTAAGCTCCTATTATAAGATCTAAAGTATCTATCTTAATATATACTAGTTCTCTATTATAAAATATATAGAGTATAAGTAGGTCTATATAAGCTTGCTTTAGCTTAGTAAATACTTTCTTTTAATTAGTATCCTATTAAAATCCCATTTCTTTTTTAGTAATTTCTATAAGTAGTAAGGCTTTCTTAGAATAGCCTTCTATAAAACGTCTATTAAAGTTAGCGAATCCTAAGAACCCTTATCCTAATTTAATATCGTGTAATATAAGCTAGTCCTATATAGCCTAAATCTTTTCAGGGCTTATATAAACTCCTTTAGTTATTATTATAAATCCTAAGAACTTAACTAAGGTCTTATAAAACTTATACTTCTCTAGCTTTAGGAGGAGTCTAGCTTATAATAGATATATTAATATACTCTAGACATACTAAATATACTCTTTAAGAGTTTTAGAGTAGATTAATATATTATTAAGATATATAATTACTTCTTAATCTAAGTATACTTATATAATATTATTAACTAGTACTTAGTAGGTTACTAGTATATTAGTAAGATTAAATAGTATAACTAGGTACTTATAATATCTATATTAAGTCCTAAATACTATTTTCTATTTATTACCTTCTTTTATTTAAATTAAGTTATATACTCCTCTAAGATCTAACTTTATAAAGATCTTTACTTTAGCTAGCCGATCCTATAACTCGCTAATATTAGGTAGCGGGTAACGGTTTTTAATTATTATATTATTTAACTTTTAATAGTCTATATATAGTCGTAGTAATCCGTCTTTTTTTTATATAAAGAGTATTAGATACCCTGCTAGTAATTTAGATTCTTAAATAAATCCCTTTTTTAGGTTCTCGTCTAAGTATTTATATAATACTAAGAGTTCCTTTTTAAATAATATATAAATAGGTCTAAATATTAGTACCTTCCCTAGTTTAAGTTTAATCTTATAATCCCAAGGTTAATATTTAGGTAGAGCTTTTACTATTATCTCTTTTATAAAGAGGTATTTCTATCTTTAATACTCTTATAAGATATTAGGAGTACTATTAGTTACTTTAAGAACTCTAACTTTTTAGCCTAGCTAACCCTTACTAGTACCTATTAAGTTAGATCCTTTTCTTTTAAGGCTATTATTATTTAAAATTAAGGTAATATATACCTTAACCTCTCGGTTTAATTTCTTATCTACCGTCATCTACTATCGGCGTATAGGTTAGAATCTAGCGATATTACTAGTTCTCTTAAACTTAAGTACTTTTCTTCTCTAGTTAATTACTAGGTTATACTTCTTTAATTAAGGTATACCTAGTATAATATAATAAGTAGCTATCCTAATAATATTAAAGGATATTTCCTTATAATAGTACTGAATTATAAATGGTAGTAAGGTTATTTCCTTATCTATACTTCCTATTAATAGTTTTAACCCGTCAGCTATCTATAAGTTATAAGGTAACTTCTTCTTTTATATTAGTAGGCCTACTAACCGTACTAATACTTCCGAGATAAAGTTTCTAGATACTCTAGAATCTATTATTACTATAGTTCTCTAACTATCTATTCTAACCGGTATATTTATATATATTATATACTCTATTAAGTATAACTAACGTGTTTTAGGGGTTAAGATATTAATCTCCTTATACTTCCCCTTAGTATAAGGGATTACTCTTTTCCTAAAAAGGGTAGGAATCCGGTAGTTCTCTTTATATATATATATATATTTTCTATAATTATCGTGGAAATAAGTATATTAATCTATTAAGTAGTACTCTAATATATACTTATTATGCTTAAGGTATCTATAGAGACTACTATACTATCTTTAGTTATAGTTTAGAAACTACTTTCTTAATCTCTTAGTTACTAAATACTAGTAATAACCTATATTATAGTAATTTAACTAAACTTTTCTATATATATATATTCTAATTATCTTTCCTAAGTTTACCTTTACTTAGTAATAAATTATATATACTTTATTAGTATAAGCTAATTAATATATTACTTTATATTATAGATATACTAAGTTATTTCTAAACTCCTTCTAAAGAAGTCCCCCTAATACCTTTTCTTAATAGAACTTTATTCTTTCCTTGAGTTATATCTATAGATCATTTAACGTAGAGGTATAAGATCCTACTCGCTCTATTAGAAGATGCTTTACTTTACCCTTCCTAGATCCTATACTAAGATCTTCCTAGTCTAAGTCTTTATTTTCTCGTCCTTACTCAGGTAGTTCCTTTTAAGCCTAACTACTATTACTATTATTATTAGAGCCTAGCTCCTTTAGCTATTTATAAATATCTGCGAGTCTTTATTTAATATATATAATATTTTATTATTTCTTTATAATTTCTTTATATAACTCCTCCTATCTAGTTATAAGCTCTTTAATATTTTCTTCTAGTAGTACATTAATAACTGCTAGTAGATCACTTATAATTATATCTAGCTCTTTATTATTATACTCCGTTTCTAGTTAATCCCTTAGAGGTCTAGTTATCTTAATTAGTACTCTCTCTAATATATTTAACTAAGGTCGCTTTACTATATTTTTTAACCTATAGTCTTTAATAATATAGCCCGGTTTACTATAATTATAGTAAGTTATTACTTTCTTACCCCCTTACTACTTCTTACCCCTAAATTTTCCTTTCTTCTAAGTAAAGTCTAACTCTATTAGTATAGGTCTATAAGGATTATATTATATACGTTTCTTATTACTATTTCCTCTAGAATAGAATCCTAACTAACTAAGTTCTAATATACTACTATTATAATATAACTCTATTATAAGTTTATAGAGCTTATTATTAATCCTTATTACTACTTAAATAAGTAAGTCTAAGTTATTATAAACTACTCTATCTCGCCTAAGTTCTTTCTTAATATTATCCTTTAATCCTTATTAATATATTACTATTAATATATTATCATCCTAGTTAATTCTTACTAAGTATTATTAGAACTAAGTTAAATACTTTATAACTAACTTCCTCCTAAACTAAGTACTAGATAACTTATATTATTATACTAGCTTTATTAGATAGTCTAAATATATATTAAACCTCGATATAGAAGCGTATAAAGCTTTCTATTTATACCTTAATATTGGTATTATTACTATCGTTTAGATTTTCTAAGTATTATTTAAGAAAGGGGGTGGACTACTTCTAGGCCTATCCTCTTATATAAGTTATAATAAATAGCGGTTACTTAATTATCTTAATAATATCCTTATTAAAAGAATAGTATAGTTATATCTATATTAACTATTCTTTAAGTTTATCTTAATTATTATAATATAAGTTAGGTCTAGCTATCTTAATACCTTCCTTATTTTCTACTATTACTAACTATTATAAACCTTATTTACTTAAGGTAGAGTTCCTTTATCCTAAGGTACTTATCTTAAAGGTACTTAAAGTATTATAACCTATATCTCTTAGCGGTAGATAGGGTCTATAATAGATCTTATAAAGAGGAGTATTAAGGATAGAATAAGTAGGCTTTACATTAAACTAGTCTAATATAAGTATAGTATTATATCTAGTATCTAGGAGATTATTCTAGTAAATAATATAAGTTAAGTATAAAGCTCCTATCTAGAGGGAAAGTAATACTATCTATATAGACGTAGGAAAGTCTATACTTATACTAATCGCTAGTAATTACTCTCTATTAACTAGAGCGACTAGTCGCGTAATCGCCCCGCTCGCCATAGTTATCCTATATTAACTAGAGCGACTAGGTAAGCGGTCGCTTAACTCGCTATACCAAGGTATATTTAACTTAGTAAGCGACTATAATATCTACTAAGGCTCGCGTATTAAGGGCGTAACAAGCTAGCTAAGAAGTAATTTCTTAAGAGGCGTCTAGAAATATTAGGGGAGTAGGTTATTTAGAGTTCCTAGGGGGAATAACTACTTAAATAGTTATATTAATAAAGGCTATATACTACTAGGGGGTAATACCCTTATTAGGGTTATTATAAGGGTAAGTACCTAATAGTATTTCTCTAAGGTAAGGTTCTATTAATATAATATCTCTAGGGTTTACTAGTATATTTATAGATAAGGCCTAGGTATATAAGGTAGTATTCTTTAAATATCTAGTATACCCTATACTATTAATCTTATAGGATCTAACCCTCTTATTAATAGTATTAGGGTATAGCTTAGAAAGAGCTAGGCGCTTAGAAGGTATTAGTAAGGAGGTAGAGGAGTTAAATTTAATATAGGAAGGATAATACTATATTATTTAAAGATAGCTAGCATGATTTATATATTATAAATTATAAGGAGGGGTATTAATATCTATACTATATTATAAAAGGTAAAGAAGAGGTAGGAAGAAAAAACTATTAATATAGTAGGGAGGCGCTAAGATATAAGATAGTTAGATTAAATCTAATAGGTAAAACTATTTATTATAATAAATCTTCTAAACTACTATACTAATTTAAATTATTTTAAAAGTATTAAGTAGGTAGGAACGGGTTAAAGAATATTATTTATACGGAAAATATTATAGAGTATTAGTATAGAAGTATATAAAATATAAAGATTTATTAGACTTTTAATATTCACGCTAGTCCTAGAGGGGTAATTAGGGTACTTATAACTAATAGATAAGGTATAATAAGCTTAGGGCCCTAATATTCCTATATTCTATTATAGTAAGAAGATATATATAAGCTAATAAGATTAGTAGGCTATTTAAGAAAGGAAACTTTAATAGCTATCTATTAAATATTAAGATTAATAAAGTAATAGCTAATAAAGGTATTACTAAAATAGCTAATATTCTAAGCTAGATTAAATTAGTATATTATAAAGTAATATATTAATACTTTAACCTAAAAAACCTAACTATTAATAAATAAGAGTCGCGTATTAAGATTATAATTATAAAGTAATAAAAGAAGTATTATAACTATATTCTAGATATGTCTCTTATAATTAAATGCTAAGCTAGTTTAATAAGGAGTATTTAAGAGGTTAATAGCCCTACTTAGTTACTATCTTATTAGCGTACTAGGATAAATAATCTAGAATAAGCTTATACTATTATTTATAATTACAATAAGTCCCTTAATAACAATAGTAAGAAGCTTATTATAAGGTAGAAGTATTATAATATAACTTATAGCTATAAGAGCTATTACTAAATTAATAATAATAGTAAATATTACTAATTAAATACTATATAATATAAGAGGTAGGTTAGTATAATTACCTCTAGTAAAACTATTAAATATAAACTACTATATTTTATTATTAAGTTACTACTTAGTTAAGACTAAGAGGATGTTATAGTAATTAATAGCTATAAGCTAATTTTATATATATATAATTAATTACCTATTAAGAATTCTATTAAGGAATAAATAGAGTATAGTATAAAAGCCTTCTATATTATAATAGATATAAAAGCTATAATAATACTAATAAATAAATAATAAGGTAATATCTATAATAATACTTTATACTATAAAAGTAAATATTTCTCTATAAAAGTAAATAGGCCTTATACTTTACTAACCCTATGTAATTTACTATATAACTATTATTTATAGTTATTAATAAGACCTAAGGCCTTAGAAAGATCCTTCTTACTATAGTAAATATTATACTTATAATTATAGCCCTACTATTTAATAAGATACTAAACCTTTACCCTACTAATCTACTTACCTATAGTAGCCTCTAGTTTATAGACGTCTAATTTAGTAGCGTTAAGACTATTATTCTTAATAATAGGAGGAGGGTATATATTTCTAAGATGTTTATAAGGATCTAATCCCTTTATAGAAGGCTCTAACTAAGTAATTAATATAATAGGATAGATTCTTATTAATAAAGGAAGCTATAGATAATACGCTAATAGACTTATATATTTAAGAATTAGGAAGGGTCTTATATATTAGTTATAAAGTTTATAATTTAAAATACCTAGAATCTTATAACTATTACTTAGTTATAAGTATACTACGTTACCCTTATCTAATAATAGGGGTCAATACTTAAAATTATAATAGATTTTAGTAAAGATATTTATAAAAGTTATAAATTCTTTAGCCTAATTATACTTTATATAATATAGCCTATTAAAGTCTTTAATAGGTAGTTATATAAGTATACCTAATATATCTTATATATTAAACCTAATAAGGACCTTATTAGAAGAGACCCCTATTAATTAATTCTAAGAATTATTAATATAACCTTATAAATAAGGTAGGATAACTATTTAATTAATAGAGTTAATATTTACTTATTTAGAGATATAATATCTTATAATAATTTTAATAATTTAAGTTAATTATTTAAGTTATCTATCTATTTATATATAGTATAAATTTAATATCAATAGTTTATAACCTAGTTTTTAAAAGACTACCTACTAGAAAGAAGATATAAATTTAGAATCTCTATTATTAATAATCTTATAAGGTACTCCCTAACTATAAGCCATTAATACTACTAATATAATATTAGCCTACTAGCTTATAAACTAAATAGACTACCTAGGAAGTAATAATAGGCGCTTAGAAAACTTATCAATTATTATATATAGGCTATTAAAGCCTTTTATAATTAGTAGTAATATAATTATAAAGTCTATAACTATTATATTAAATAGAATAGATAGTCTATTAATAGGGAGTAAGCTATTATAAGGTTTATAATACTTAGTCTAGCTTAATTAATAGGTAGGGTAGTAGTTAATTTATATTTATAAGTACTTTAATAGATAGTATATATATATTAAAGAGACTATTTAATTATATATATAATAGTAGCCGTTATAATACTACTTATTATATATAAGTTTAAAGACCTCCTTTTCTAAGGCCTTTAATATATAAAGTCTCTCCCTTTTATTATTAAAATTTATATAATAGATTATCTTATCTTATAATTTAAATTATAATCTTAACTACTTTACTTTATCTTTATTATTAATATTAATAAGGTCTTTATTACTCTCTTAAAGTAATTATAATACTTAAAATTACTAGGTATCTTCCTAATATACTTATATAAGCTTCTACCTAAATATTACTAATATTTTAATAAGAGTAATATTTTAATAATTATTTATACTCTTATAAGTATAACTTATTAAAGGCTTTTAGATATAGGGTATTAAGTATCTTAATCTTATTAATTAAAGGAATATCTACTTAGAGTTATAAGAGAGTATTTAAGATAATATTAGATTTACTAAATTTATATTTAATAATTAAATTAAATTAGGATAGATAGAATAATACTTATATAAGATATAAATTTAGCTTATTTATATATAAAGAATTAAGGGTTATTTATTATAAGATAGGGATTACTACTAAGTTATTAATATAAATAATAGTAAGTAGCTTCTTTAATAACTTAATTAGGTAATAAGTATACTTAATAATTTATATAATATTAGTAACTTTTAACTCTATTAATTAATAGTTATATTTAGCTTAATTTAGTATTTTACTAAGGAATATTATTAGTTTAATATCTATTCTATTAAAACCCTTAATAATATTACTCTTAATATAATAAATTATAACTATAAAGCCCTATTTCTTTAAAGTATCTAAGTTAATAAATAAGATCCTTATTTTATTAAAATAAATAAAGAATATAAAGCTATTATAAGCTATCTTTAAGTCTTTAAAGGTTTCTAATTCTACTTTTATAACTTTATAAATAATATAAATAATATATATTAATTATATCTTCTTATTAAAACCCTTTATACCTTTTAATAAGGTATTAATAAGATTAATTTTATAGTATTATAATAGATTTACTTACTAAGTATATTATAAGCTAGATATCTTTAACTAGCTTATTAAACCTAGGAAGAATTTAAGATCCTTTAATAATAATAGAAATAAAAGTAAGCTAAAAGCTAAAAGCTTTTCTTCTAAGGTTAATAAGCCTAAGGAATTAACTTATTAATTAAGTAGGGTAATAAATAGATACCCTAGGAAGGTTTTTATAAGATTAAAGTTAATCTACTTATCTTAAAAGAGTATAAAGAGCTTATATAAATAGGTAAGATACTTAGGTAGGCTAGCTAAGAAGGCTATTATATTATTAATATATATCTTTATAAATAGTTTATATAGTTAGAGAAGTTTATTAATTTAATATTAAATATATAAAGGAGACCCCTTATACCCTATTAAGGTAATATTATACTACTCCTACTTATAATAAGAAATAATAGTAAACTTATAATAATCCTCTCTTTATACCTTAAATTAATAAAACTAACTTCTACTATCTATTATAAAGATATATAAATAGCTTATAATAGCTAATATAAGGTTAGATTATAAAGGTAAATAACTATCTACTTAAGTAATCTTATTAAGGCCCCTAATATTAACTACTACTTAACCTTTATATCCCTCTATTATATTATATTAAATAATAAAAACTAGATAATTAAAGGATATAAGTTAACTAGCCTAAGTTGTTTTTCCCTAATTATACAACTTATTAAATATTTAATTAATAGGTTTATAATCTTTCTAGTTAATAGGATAGACTTAAGTAGGTTTTAATACTATATTTAACTTTAAAGGGATAGGTATCTATTCTTCCTTTAAAATATCTACTATTAACCCCTAATCTATTTAGATTTCTAGGAATTTAGTAGTTATAATAGTAATTTACCTTACTACCTTAAGAAGTTTATAAATAGTAATACTATTAGGCTAAATATATTTTAGAGTAGAATTAATTAAAGACCTTATTATTAGGATAGAGGATATTATAATAGGCTATATAATCCTTATATAAGTAGTAGCTTATATTATAAAGCCTTTTATAATAGATAACTTCTAGGAGATAGTATTACTAGTTATAAGGGAAGTATTTATTAAGGTAGTAAGGTAAATACTATCTTAATTATATTTAATAAATAAATTAAGGTAGGCCTTATAAGATAATTATATTAAAGTATTTAAAAGTTTTAAATATAAATAAAAGAGATTATAAAAGTAGTAATATAAGTATAAATACTATTATCTTTAAAATTCTAGGTATATTTAAATTTAAAGAGGAAGTCTCTATTAGAGGGAATCTCTCCCTAATAAACTATTAGAACCCTTATAATTATATAAGGAGGAATAATAATAATAGACCTAACTTTAATAGTATACTTTATATTAGGTAATATAAAAAGGTAATATATATACCTAGGGAATTAAGGGGGCTATGAAAATTATAATTAAAAAGTAATTTATTTTTAGAATAGTACTAATTTTAGAAAAAATCTAGGCTTTCTAGCTAATTTATTAGCGGCTTGGCGTCTTGGCGATACCTTAGCGAGTCGGGTCGGTCTAACCCGACTCGCTAAGGTACCGAGGGCTTTTCGGGTCGGTACCGGAAGTAGGTACCGAGTATTTGAGTCGGTACCAATCTATAGTACTAAAACCCGACTCGACGGTTAGTCTAAAATAGAGGCGCGCTTCCTCTTTTTAATTTAGTAGTCCCTTTTCTAATAGTATTAATAGGTATTATATTTAAGTTCCTAGGTATCCTAGGTTTATAATAGTCTTTATTATAATACCCCTTCTTTTTATAATTAAAATATATTAACTCTTCTTTAATATTTAGTAACTTATTATAACTATTAGTAGGTTAAATACTTCCTACTTTTATAAAAGGATTAATACCCCTATTTTAACTTCCTTCCCTCTTCTAACCTTTATTCTACTTATTAGAATAATCCCCTTTCTTAATAATATAACTATTACCCGCCGTTATTCTAGTATAATACCGCTAGTTATTCTCTAATTAAGTAGTAAGAGTAATTAGGCTTTCTTTAGTTATAAGGAGGTCTTAATAGTTTATAAGGGCCTTTTAAAGGTCTAGGTATAACTTTATAAAGAAGTTAATCTACTAATATTCTTTTAAAAATGGAGGAATCTATAATTTAATCCTACTTAAATATATATTAAAGCTCTATACTAACTAGTTAGCGTTTTATTATATATTTAAGTATAATTATATATTATAAAGCTAGTAGCTTATTAGGTCTTTAATAAGGTTTAATAAGTATTAAATAAAGTACTCCTAGGTAATTACTCTCCTTAATAATAACTTTTTATAATAATCTTATAACTTAGTAGGTTTACCTTCTAAGAGTTATATAACTTAAGTAACCTTTATAAACTTAGTTAAGAATTTATTAAGTATTAATTAGAATATAATATTTATAATATAATACTATTTCTTATACTTATATATATTCTTCCTCTTATAAAAGGGTAAGTCCTTAGGCTTTAAGTAGCTCTTATAATATTAACTATTAGATTCTTCTAACTAGCCTCTAATAGACTAACTTAGGGTAAAACTATTAAAGATAGATCCTACCCTAGGGTCTAATATACCTTATATATTAGTACCCTAATTTAGTAGGTAGTCTTTTATTAGGCCTAGTCTTAACCCTTATTATATCCCTCTTAATAATCTACTAATAATCTAATATAGATTAAATATAGTTATATCTACTTCTACTTATAATTAAACTACCCTTTCTTAAATATTTTAAAGCTTTCTTTTCTTTATTAACTACTCTTCTTTAATTTTAATAATAGTAATAAGTTTATTAAGTATAATTATACTAGTAAGGGTTTTATAAGAAATTCTATTATTAGATATATTATTTATTACTTTAATATCTCTTATATTAGATTCTAGTATTAGATTAATTTTATTATATTAAACTTTTAATATATTTTTATCTTATTTAATATTAGATATCTTTATATTATTATATTATTATAATCTAGACTATCCCCCTTTAAAGATAGAGAGATTAGAACTATTAGGAATTAAACTAGAAGGCTAGTTCCTAAGGGCTAGAATAGATAGTATAGACTACTAGTAAGTAGGTAGTATTATAATAGTAGATTCAATATTCTAGTAACTTTATAATTATAAAAGAACTAATCTCTACCTTCTAAGGAGGTAGAGGGAGGACTATCTAAATACCCCTTAAGGAAGCTACCTAGCCTCTTAGATATCTAGATAAAAGGATATCCGTTAGATAATAAGAAGCCGAACTAGTAATACTAGGATATTACTAGTAAGCCGCAGTTATACTAACTAGATATATTAAGATATCCTAATAACTAAGTTAGTTTAAGAAGCTTTGATAGGAGGAGTATTAATATACTTATAAGCTAGCTAGTATAAGAGGAGGGTAATAATAAGGAGGTAGATAGTAAGAAGGTAGATAATAAGGAGGTAAATAGCTAGGAGGAGGTTTTTAAGAAGTATAATATCTTTAGCTATCTATTAATATAAATAATAAAATTAAGACCTCTATTATTAAGCTATTTCTTATTTAAATATTTCTACCTTATTATTGAATATATACTTAATATTACTATATCTAAAGTACTCCTTTATAAACCTATTATATCTATTATACTTAATAGTATACCTTAAGAAGCCCTTAAAGTTATTTTAAAAGATAGGGTAAAAGCTCTTAAAATAATATCTTATCTAGGCCTTAAATATACTAAATATAAGTTTAATAGAGTTATAATCTAATAAATAAGTAAGTATTTAATAAGATAGCCCTTCTATTTAATAGCCTTAATAATTTAAGTATTAATATAAATACTAATATTATCTAGGATAATAATACTTTACTTCTAAGGATATTTATTATATAATATTAGTAGCTTATTAATTAATTAATTAATTAATTAATAATCTCCTCCTTTAAATATTAGCCCTTCTTAATACTAGTATATAAAAGGTAACTCTTAGTAATATATATAGGTAGAATATTATATATATTACCTTATCTTATATTTTTATAATAGTAAGTAGGATTATTTCTAAGTATATATATTATAAATTACTATATTATCTAAAGCTTAAATAAAGACTTATTAATAAAGATAAACTACTCTACTTTTACCTTACTAATAAATACTTACTAGGTAGTTTAAAGTTTTTAACTTTAAGGGCCTATATATTAAATAATTTTATAAGATATCTTAGTATCTTTTAGAGCTTATAAGATAGTAGATTAATAAATAAATATATCCTATTCCTCTATTAAGTAATAGGCTAACTCTTCTTAAAATAGCTATAGTTTCTTATTAGAAACTAGACTAGAAGGCTAGTTCCTAAGGGCTGAAATAGATAGTATAAACTACTAGTAAGTAGGTAGCGTTATAAAGGTGGACTTAATACTCTAGTAACTTTATAGTTATAAAAGAACTAATCTCTACCTTCTAAGGAGGTAGAGGGAGGACTATCTAAATACCCCTTAAGGAAGCTACCTAGCCTCTTAGATATCTAGATAAAAGGATATCTATTAGGATAATAAGAAGCCGAACTAATACTACTAGGATATTACTAGTAGGCCGTATTATACTAGCTAGATATATTAAGATATCCTAATAATTACTTCCCCTTTAAGGGTATTTATCCTTAAATATTAACTATTACTATCTATAATAGGACTTATTAAAAACCTTTAAAACCCTAGTAGGGAAAGTAAGGGAAAGAGTTCTAAGGATAATAATAATATAGTAACGGCGATATGCTATTAATATTATATATTATTAATATATAAAAGCCTTTATAATTATAATTTATATTAGTAGTAGAATATAATTATTAATTAAGTTTACTATTATATTACTTTATAAATATATAATATAAATAATAATATAGAAGTTAGGTAATAATATTATACTATTAAATCGCGTAGTTAATATATATAATATAGTATATAATAAAGTTATATTTTATTTACTTCTAATTTCTTTTATAATTACTACTATTAATATTAACTTATTATAAGTTATCTTAATTTATATCTTAATATATTAATAATAAGAGCTAACGCGTTTAATATTAATACTATTAATACTTTATAAGATAGCTACTATTAAAGTATAAATATAATATAAAGGATTAATTATTAATATAGTACTATATATTAAATAGTTAATAACTATAATAATAACTAAGGTAAGTCTCTACTAATTATCCTTTACTACTTTATATATATTATTACTTTATAATAGAAATTAATTATCTTTAATTATATTATAAGTATATTACTTATAAATTACCTTCCTATATAAGTTTATTATATTAGTTATTTAAGGACCTTATTAATATTATATTATATTATACTTCTTTTAAATTATTCTTATACTCTTTACGCTTAAAGGTATTCCTATTAGCTAACTCTTATAATAGATAGTTAAACCCTCTCACCGCGCCACGCTACCCCGTTATATTACTAGGGTAGTAGCCCTCTTATAGCCCTATTATCTTTAATACGCTAAGTACCTAGGTTTAAGTCCTAGGTTACTATATAACTAAGAGACTAGTAGGGCTTATAAGAGGTACCGCCGCCTTTATAAGCCTTATAAATCGGTTTATAATAATAGGATTTTAATACGGTTCGCGTGTAGTATACTAATAGGTTATAAGTCCCCCTTACCTTCCGCGCCCGTTTATCTAGCCTCCTTATCCTCTAGCTCGTCTACCGCGGGCCCTAGCTCGCCTTAATACGCTCCCCTTATAAGACCTTAGTACTATACCTTTAGGTAAAGATTCTTTTCTTAGGTTATAAGGATTTTCCCCTTAATTAATTCTTTTCTTATATACCTCTTTATTAAAATCTTTATTATATATATATAACTTATAACTTACCTTATATAACTTAACTTTATAATTAAATAGTTCTATTATAATAGTTATATACTAGCGTTTTACCTTTAATATTTCTTTATTATATATATATTATTATATTCCCTTTATAAGTCTTTTATATTTATATCCTTAATAGATATCTATTAGTTACATTCTATTTTATAATTAAACTACTTAATTAAGTAGTATTAAATACCTTTACTTCTTATCCTATCTAGGATTTATTCTACCTTATAATATTCTTTATTATTAATAAGTTCTAGAGGAGGTATAAATAGTTATTTACCTTTATTAAGATAGCTCTAATATAGTTTTAATAAGGAAATATAAAATATAAGATAGATTCTTTATACTATTAAGAGACTTAAGTAGTACGCCTAGTATCTAATTATATCTACTACTTTAAAGGGACTAGTATACTTATATAATAGCTTTTAATTTAATCTTTTCTACTTTAAGTTCTTTATAACTAATATTACTAGTTCTCTTATTATATAAGACTTTAGGATATAAAGTTTATTATAAAACTTTATAACTTATACTTAGATAGTCTATTATTAATCTACTAATATAACTCTTACTTTTAAAAGGTTTTCTACGCGGTCTTTAATTATAAGTACTCCTCCTTTTAAAAAGTTATCCCTAACTTTATCTTTTATATATAGATTATATCTATATATTATATAAAATAGTAAATAACCTAATATAATATAAATACTATTATAATACGCGAATTTAGCTATTAAAAGTAATATAACCTAATTATCTTATTCTTTATTTAAAAATACCTTAAGGTAATATTTAAATATTTAGTTCTAGTATTTAATCTACCTATCTATTTATAAATAAAAAGTAGTACTTAGTTATCTCTTTATTTTTATATAATAGTAGACTTCTAATTAATAGATACTTATAAATAAGGATCCCTAATCTAATATAATATCTATTAATAAATTATAATATAATATTATATTTTTAAATAAGATCTTAGCTAATTTAATAGTAGTATAAGTACTCTTAATTAAAAGGTATTAAACTATCTTTATATACCTATTAATAATTATAAGAATAAAATTATATATAAAATTTCTATATTTACTAGGTAGTAAGCCTATAATAAAATTTATAAAAAGTTCTTCCTAAGGCCTATTAGGTTATAATAAGGATATTATATTATTATAAGGTTTATATCTAGGAGCTTTTACCCTCTAATATATTTTATAAGTTTAGATATATAACTTAGTATCTACTAATATTCTACTCTAATAATACTTATATTAAAGTAATTCTAAGGTTTTTTATAACTTAAAATAACCTATTAAAGTATTATTATAATACCTTATAATAATTTCTATATATAATATTAAATTACCTAATATATAAAGTACTTCTTTAAATCTTAATAATCTTATTAAATTAACCTTCTAAGGCTATTTAATAGTATTTTACTTAGAAGTTATATACTTTATCTTATCTTTCTATTTAATAATAAATAGATTATTACTTTATAATAAGAGGATAAGTTCTTTTAAAGATTTTAATCTAGCTTTATAAGCTATTTTAAGTTTAGTAACTACTCTTACTAGTACTTATAAGATATATTATTTATAACTAATAACCTTAATAATAGGATTAAATAGTAACGCTATTATATTACTTTAATATTAGGAAGGTAGCTTTACGCCCCTTCTATCTAAGTTTTTAGGCTTAATTAAGGGTTTCTTAAGCCCTCCTAAACTAGATAAGTTTATATACTTAATTATTTCTTCTAGCTACTTTTAGCTAGAGATAATACTTCCTAAATTTATTAGCTTATTTTATAAGGTAGATAGGAGCTAGTTAAATAATATCTTAATATTATTATAATTAAGTCTATATAATAGAGTATTTATAAGGTTCTTTTTACTAGGTTAATATTTAATATTAAAGTTATATATAACTAAATAAATAGCCTACTAAGCTTAATAACTATTTAACTACTTTACTTATATAAATCCCCTAAGATTATTATAATTTATAAGTATTTTAATAGTATTATAACTACCTTTTATATAATATTACTATTATTTAAAGGCTTTAATAATTATTAATAGCTCTTAATTATATATCTTATACCTAGTCTTAATAAGTATTAATTTATAAGACTAAAAAGCTACTAGATACTAAGCCTTATTATTATCCTATTAAGATAAGATAGTAGTTATAATAAAATTAGATATATCTATTTTAATCTGTTTTTTTTTATTAAGATTAAAATATATTAAAATAGGTATAATTATAAAGGTATAATATAAGTTATAAAATGCCTTCTCTTTACTAATACCTTATATAAAGGGTCTTAACTTCTTCCCCTCCTTACTACCTTTTAAAAGGCTAGTTAAGGGGGATACTATTTATAAATAGTAGTATATAAAATACTAGTAGAAGTTTATAAATCTTAAGAATACTTAGACTTCCTAATATATAATTAGTTCTAGCTAGTATTAAATAGTAAATACCTTATAACTATCTATTAATATACTATTAATACTTATAATAAATCTAAGGAATTCTATTAAATTAGTATAGAATTTATATTTCTTTTAATTTATATAAAGCTAAAACTTTTATAATTACTTAAGTACCTAGTAGATATATTACTTATAACTTAAGATATCTTCTAAATAAATTATAATATTATTAAGGTATATTATATAAGTCATATCTACTAGGCCTATTAAAGCTCTATTAGTATAGGCTTAAAATATAACTAGGGTATTTATTAACCTAAATAGTATAATTATATATTTAAAATAACTATACTATATATAAAACGCCGTCTTCTACTTATTATCCTTATAAATATAAATCTTATAATAAGTATCTTTAAGGTCTAACTTAATAAATATCTTTATACCTTATAAGTAATTAAGTATTTTACTAATTAAAGGGAGAGGATAATAGTTCTTTACTATTACTTTATTTAACTTATAATAATTAATATATAGCCGTAGGCTACTATCCTTCTTTAGTATAAATAAAGTAGGAGCCTTTATAAGACTAGTAGACTCTTATATCTAACCCTTTAACTTAGTATTATTTAAGTAGATATATAGAGTTTTTAACTCCCTTTATAATAAATTATAAATAGGCTTATAAGGAGGCTTATAACTATCTATATTAATAGCGTAGTCCCTAGGCTTAAATAGGGGTAGTCGTCCTACCTCTTAATTAAAAAAGATATTTAAAAAGTTATAAAGACTTTTAAGTAGCTCTAATACTTTACTATTAAAGCCCTAGGTTTCCGCCTAAGATAACCTAATATAAATAATAGTATAAATTATAGATTTACCTTTAAGGGTATTTATAAATACTTATAACTCTAGGATAGATACGCTAGTAGAGTCTAATAAAAATTACTATTTTTAACTCCCTAGATCTACTTATACCCTAGCTTCTAATAAGGTAGGTATATTAATAATAATTAATAACCCCTTCTTCTTAATTATATAAAATATACTAGTATATTAATCTAGCTACCCCTAGCTATTAATAAGATAGTACTCTACCTAATACGCGCCGTAATAATAGACTAACTAACTATTTATTTATTTAGGAATTAGTAGCTAATAGCCCTCTAGGGGTTTTAAGTTATATTACTTAGCGAAGCTTTAAGAGATAATATTAATCTCTACTCCTATATTTATTAAGAAGTTTATATAGTCCTATATACTTTATATATTAATAGAACTATTAATATTAATATTATAAATTAATAATAAATCCCTTTTAATAAGTAAGCGCCTTAGTATTAAGGTTCTAATAGAGGCGCGCTTCCTTTTTTTAGTTTAATAGTCCCTTTTCTAATAGTATTAATAGGTATTATATTTAGGTTCCTAGGTATCCTAGGCTTATAATAGTCCTTATTATAATACCCCTTCTTCTTATAATTAAAATATATTAACTCTTCCTTAGTATCTAGTAACTTATTATAACTATTAGCGGGCTAAATACTTCCTACTTTTATAGAAGGTTTAATACCTTTATCTTAACTTCCTTCCCTCTTCTAACCTTTATTCTATCTATTAGAATAATCCCCTTTTTTAGTAATATAACTATTACCCGCCGTTATTCTAGTATAATACTACTAGTTATTCTCTAATTAAGTAGTAAGGGTAATTAGGCTTTCTTTAGTTATAAGGAGGTCTTAATAGTTTATAAGGGCCTTTTAAAGGTCTAGGTATAACTTTATAAAGAAGTTAATCTATTAATATTCCTCTTAAAAAGGAGGGATTTATAATTTAATCCTACTTAAATATATATTAAAGCTTTATATTAACTAGTTAAGATTCTATTATATATTTAAGTATAATTATATATTATAAAGCTAGTAGTTTATTAGATCCTTAATAAGGTTTAATAAGTATTAAGTAAAGTACTCCTAGGTAACTACTCTCCCTAATAATAACTTTTTATAATAATCTTATAATTTAGTAGGTTTACCTTCTAAGAATTATATAGCTTAAATAACCTTTATAAACTTAATTAGGAATTTATTAAGTATTAATTAGAATATAATATTTATAATATAATACTATTTTTTATACTTATATATATTCTTCCCCTTATAAAAGGGTAAGTCCTTAGGCTTTAAGTAGCTCCTAGGGTATTAACTACTAGGTTCTTCTAACTAGCCTCTAGTAGACTAACTTAGGGTAAAACTATTAAAGATAGATCCTACTTTAGGGTTTAATATACCTTATATATTAGTACCCTAATTTAGAGGATAATCCTTTATTAGGCCTTATTTTAATCCTTATTATATCCCTCCTAGTAATCTACTAGTAATTTAATATAGATCTAGTATAATTATATCTACTTCTACTTATAATTAAGCTACCCTTTCTTAGATACCTTAAAGCTTTCTTTCCTTTATTAACTACTCTTCTTTAACTTTAGTAGTAGTAATAAGTTTGTTAAGTATAATTATACTAGTAAGGGTTTTATTAGAAATTCTATTATTAGGTATATTATTTATTACTTTAATCTCTCTTATATTAGACTTTAATATTATCTTAATTTTATTATAATAGACTTTTAATATATTTTTATCTTATTTAATATTAGATATCTTTATATTATTATATTATTATAATCTAGACTATCCCCCTTTAAAGGTAGAGAGATTAGAACTATTAGAAACTAGATTAGAAGGCTAGTTCTCAAAGGCTAGAATAGATAGTATAAACTACTAGTAAGTAGGTAGTATTATAAAGGTAGACTTAATACTCTAATAACTTTATAATTATAAAAAAACTAATCTCTACTTTCTAAGGAGGTAGAGGGAGGACTATTTAAATACCCCTTAAAGAAGCTACCTAGCCTCTTAGATATCTAGATAAAAGGATATCTATTAGGATAATAAGAAGCCGAACTAATACTACTAGGATATTACTAGTAGGCCGTATCGTACTAGCTAGATATATTAAGATATCCTAATATTTCTAATACTAATAATTAAGTAAAGTATTAAGAGTAGAAGGTATTATTAAGTAACTCTAGCTTAAATAGTATGAATAATAAGGGACTATTACTTATTTATATATATAAAGATCTCTTTCTTATTAGAAGCCTATTACTCTATATATATAAGTATCTTATATAATTACTTTAAGACGCTAATATAATTTAAATAAAAGATAGGTATACTTATATATTAAGGAGTCTTTTCTAAATAATAGTATAACTCCGCCGCGATAAGGGTAATAAGGTAGGTAGAGAGGGAGGTAGAGAGATAGACCTAGAGCTACTATACTAATTAGATAATAAGATATTAAAGGATAAATATTAATAATTAGACTAACTATTTTTTTTAGTACTTAGAGGTTATTTTTAGTATTAACTTGAATTACTAAACTACTTATAGCTAGCTTATACCCTATATAGGTTTAGTATTATATAACTTTATAAATTTAATTCTAAATTTAATTCCTTATAGTTAATCTATTAATAATATTATAATTATCTAATTAAGTTATATTTTAGTCCTTATAATAATTATAATAATAATAAATAGTAGTAGTATAAGAGTTACTTAGATCTAATAAGGTTTTACTAATAAAATTAAGCAGGTTTAGCGCGGGGTCGTAGTTAGGGTCTTACAGCAGGCCAATCGCATTGGAACTGCACACGCTAAATAGCCGATTACCAGAATAACTTTCGCCAAGAGTCTCCTCTCGTGGACTGCCTGATTGCATGGAGATATCGTCAGTCGAAAATCAAACTAGGCATGCTGGCGCAGCAATCGCAACAACTGATGGCGAATTACGAGGATTGGGATGACAATGAGTTCTCCGATGAAGAAATGAAGCGACTTCTTCGAAAGGCAGAGCAGCGACTACACAAAAACGCAGGCCTCAGCACAGATGACACAAGAGCTGTAGCTCTGCAGCGGTCTGCTGCTCTCTGGACACTGCTGTGACCCTACCTTTCCTGGGCTGACTATTTTCCTAGCATTCCTAAGCTCGACCCCCAACCTATAGCGCAGCCATATATAATATCAATCAACGGGGTCGCTCGAACAGACCATCGCCGGCTTGTGAAGGACGAGGATAGGCGACTGTCGAACAGTGTCACGCTGATGAAAGACCCTGTCACAGTAAGAGAGAAAGCTACGATGGTAGGCGCTTTCGTTTCTCCCTATTGTCGCCTATGAAGAGAATATCCCAATTTTGCTTGACGCAGATACTTCAATCCCGTCTTGGGCATCGCTCTGCCTTTCCTGAGAGTTATTACATAGTTACACTGAGGCGATAACTTGTCCTTACGCGTTCGTTGTTCCTTTTCTGGTGCTCTGGACTAATGCCTTAGCAGTTGAAAGGCCAGACCTTAGGCTCACATTTCAACATGCCTAAGGCCATTTTCAACGACACGCTCAAGGCAGATTTGTCACTTTTGAAAGTTCGGGGTATATTGGATCCGAAACAGCATTACAAGAAAGAGTCCGCCAAGAGCCTCGTGTCCGAATATTCCGAAGTGGGAAGGATTACAGAGGGTCCACTGGGGTACAACACTCGCCTATCGAACAAACAGCGGAAACGTACCTTCATCGAAGCGGTTCTGGCCGATGAGAGTTCAATGGGACGTTTCAAAAATAGGTATAACGAAATTCAATCTTCTAAGGTTAGCGGGAAGAGAGCGTACTACAAGAAATTGAAATCTAAGAGATTGGGAGGCAGCTGATCATCTTGAGTGTTTCCATACTACAGGATTTGTAACCGTGAACCTCCGTTGTCTTCTAATCACGTCGAGATCCAACGTTGGTTTCTTCATCAACTACGAGATATACCGCCATGCACTGATTGAGGGTACAATAATGGGCCCTGCCCGCCTTCTCCGAGAGGTGTAAATTCCAAACCGGCTACAACAGACTCGTGTGGCTCAGATCGTGGAGTCTACATTCATGATATCCTGTACCAATAAACCGACCAATTCCTATGAAAAATTCAACATTCGGTCCGTTCAGTGGTATATTGCCTTACCTGGACATCTTTGGCAGCTTTCCGACCAGCTTCCAGCACCTCCTCGTGATTCGCCTTGCCCTTCGCAACTGTCTTAGCCATTTCCTCATGGCTTGCCCCTTCTATGCAAAATTCGGAGTCAGTACTATCTTCCAGGGATAACGATAAGCGTCGTGCACGCTGCGAAAAAGCATGGCTTGTACAGATGACTCTCGTGCTCCCCAGACTTCCCTATGTCTTTGGACTGAATGACTGCAAATCATACGTACGAATACTCAAATCATCGCCACGCGGTCCGGCATCCAACACCGCTTTGTTGGTGACGAGACTCAATGCCAGTATTTTCATGCCGCAATGCCGTGCTACAATAATCTCTGGCACGGTCGACATTCCTACAAGATCCGCACCCAAGCTATGCAGCAAACGGCACTCTGCCCTTGTTTCGTAGCTAGGCTCAGTCAGCCTCAAGCGGCTTTACCATCAAGAAGTTCGAGCCTACCTTGGGCCTCCAACAAACGCATAAGTTCCTTCGTGCAAGCGTCTTGTATTCTCCGGCCTTCGGCGCATATGCTTCCAAACGCCGTGTACGCGCCGTCGCAGGTCTATATCATACGCATCGGACAAAGCTGGGAAGCGGGCTCCAAAGTCGTCTATATTTGGTCCGCGGAGCGGGTGTATGCCCGCAAGACCAGCCAGATTTATGTGCTGGTAATGTGTGAGCTTATACTCGGAGTATTCGATTAGAGACTTGCATCATTCAGCACGACGAGGTCTCCCACGGAATAGTCATGGTTCAAACCACCGGCAGCATTGGTGACTGGGTAGCGATCAATACATTTGAAGCAAGAATTGGACGCCTGGACAGTTTACCAATGATGGTGTCAACTCCTAAGCGCTTCATCAATCGAATCGGAAGTGTGATCATCTGCATTGAATGGCCCTCATAATAGCTGCAAAACACAACTAATAAGAGTCGGGATCTTGGTGCACGTAAGAAAGTGAGTCACTGACTGAACTCTTCCTAGCATTAAGACTACAGGCCTTCCACCAGACTCGAGTAGCCCAAAGAGAAACTTACCAGCGTGCCCGGGTACTATTGAAACTTCAGCTACCGATATTGCACGATACCTGCATGGCCACTCTCATACCAGTGCTTATCGGAAAGTGCGGAATGTCAGCGTAGGAAATTTCCAGACGTGACTCCGGTAACACTCTGTCGGCCACGCCATCTAGACCGGTGCCACATATAATGCCAACAACAGGCCTACGTAATTGCTGCGGTACCTTCTCTTGCAAATAATGTAGAGCCTCTGCCGTTTGCTGGGCCGCATCTCCACCCGTTACTAAATGCGAATCCATGACACACGAACGATCGAGCCACCTTATCGTTGCGACAGACAAAATTAACGTGTTACTAATCTCTTGATGAATAGTTGATGGAACGGTTGATTGTTCGGCTATGGACAAGTTGGCTATTTATAGTCCATGCCAAGCATATAGGGCTGAGACTGATTTCCAACACTCCCCTTCAGTAGAAAGACCTTATGCTCCCCTGAGGGCGTGTACTAGGTGTCGAGGGGGTTAATTGTTAGCGCCTTGGCACTTTTCTAGTAAGGACCACGCCAGGAAAATGCCAAGACGCTAACAATTAAGTTGTTAGATACTATAGTATATAGCTCCTTAGCTTAGCTTAGCTACCCTATTAATAGCGTAGCTCCCCTTAACTCCTATTTATTCTATCTTACTTTAAAGCCTTATTAAATCTATAAACCTCTACTTAATTTACTTATTCTAATTAGACTAACCGCATCGGGTTAGTACTTCGAACTCGAGTTAGGTATCTAACTCGACTCTTAGCGAGTTAATACTAAATTCCTAGCCTAAGTATTTAAGTTAGTACTAATAGTTAGTACTAAGTATTTAAGTTAATACTAAGGGGTAGTACTAAGTATTAACCCGAAGTATTAACCTAACTTACTAAACCCTTTTTTCCTAGTAATATTTTCTATTTTTAGTAGTATTTCTTACTATTTATTCTATTTATTTTAATTATTATTATTATTATTACCTAGGGAATTCTTAAAAGTAAATTAGGTAATATAAAAAAGTAATATATATCCCTATAAAGATAAAGACTATAATATTAGTAATATTTTCTATTTATAGTAGTATTTCTTACTATATATAGGACTTACTACTATATTATTAATTACTAGAAAATGCCTGTAAAAATTCAAGATTTTTACGTCGGAAACTCACCCCTATTACCTGGCGTTTAGTAGGTGACATGAACAGCGGGGAGCATATCAGACACGTTGGTAGGTAGGGTGAATAGTAGGGAGCATATCAGACATAGTAGGCTATCAATGACACGGATATTTCCCCCCATTCAGACTGATATCAAACACGTTGGTAGGTGGGGTGGATAGCAGGGAGCATATCAGACACGTTAGTAGGTGGGGTGAATAGTAGGGAGCATATCAGACATAGTAGGCTATCAATAAGACGGATATCACCCCCTATTCAGGCCGATATCAGACACGTTGGTAGGTAGGTAGGTAGGTAGGTAGGTAGGTGGCCTGTAAATGCGACAGCATTAGCTAATGTACTAATAGACCGATATGGATTATTCTAACAGCGTTACATACCTGGCAATGAGACGGATATCTACCCCCATTCAGACCGATATCAGACACGTTGGTAGGTGAGGTGAATAGTAGGGAGCATATCAGACACGTTGGTAGGTAGGTAGGTAGGTGGCCTGTAAATGCGACAGCATTAGCTAATGCACCAATAGACCGATATGGATCATTCTGACAGCGTTGCATACCTGACAATGAGACGGATATCACCCCCTATTCAGGCCGATATCAGACACGTTGGTAGGTAGGGAGCATATTAGACGTTTTGGTAGGTAGGTGGCCTGGTAGGTAGGTGGCCTGTGAATGCGACAGCATTAGCTAATGCACCAATAGACCGATATGGATCATTCTGACAGCGTTGCATACCTGATAATGAGACAGATATCACCCCCCATTCAGACCGATATCAGACACGTTGGTAGGTGACGTGAATAGTAGGCAGCAAATCAGACACGTTGGTAGGTAGGTCGGTAGGTAGGTAGGTAGTTGGCCTTTGAATGCGACAGCATTAGCCCATGGACCCATGCAGCGATATGGGTCATTCTAACAGCGTTGCATACCTGGTAATGAGACACCCCCCATTCAGACCGATATCAGACACGTTGGTAGGTGACGTGAATAGTAGGGAGCAAATCAGACACGTTGGTAGGTAGGTAGGTAGGTAGGTAGGTAGTTGGCCTGTGAATGCGACAGCATTAGCCCATGGACCCATGCAGCGATATGGGTCATTCTAACAGCGTTGCATACCTGGTAATGAGACGGATATCACCCCCTATTCAGGCCGATATCAGACACGTTGGTAGGTGAGGTGGTAGAATAGGTAATTTATAAACAATGACAGGATTTTTGTTGTTGATCTAATTCCAATTATTCTAGCCGTTGGCGCATAGAATTTGGTAGGTAAATTCATTTATGACGACACATCTTTTGAACTACTGCACCGATTTTTACGATTTTTGAAGTTTTAAATAGCTATAGATGTCTTGTATAACTTTATTTAAGTAAAAAATATCATAGAGCGTGGGTGTAGACGTGGGTAGAATGCGAAGAAAAGTCTGAGTTCTGATGTTCGCGCTAGTCCTAGAGGGGCAATTGGGGCACTTATTGACCAACCGATAAGCTGCGATAAGCTCAGGGTCCCAATTCCAGTATATTCTATTATAGTAAGAAGATTATTATTATTATTATTATTACCTAGGTAATTCTAAAAAGTAAATAAGGTAATATAAAAAGGTAATATATATCCCTAGGGAATTAAGAGGGGTATTTAAATTCTAATTTTAAAAAAATCTATTTTTAGTATAAGGGTAGTTCTAGAAAAAGATTAGTATCTCTTACTATTTTATTAAGGGCTTAGCGTCTTAGTAGTACTTTAGCGAGTCGGGTTAGTCTAACCTAACTCGCTAAGATACTAAGGGCTTTTTAGGTTAATACTAGAAGTAAGTACTAAGTATTTAAGTTAGTACTTAAACTAGTACTAAGTATTTAGGTTAGTACTAATTTATAGTACTAAACCCCGACTTAATAGTTAGTCTAATCATTCTATTAGAATATAAATAGTAGGTAAAAGATATATTCTCTATATATAAGAAGTCTACCTCTATAAAAAGGACTAACGCTAAGCCTATTTAGGTATCACTCTAATATAAATAGGGCGGTGGTACGCGTATACCTTATCTAAGTCCGCGTATACCTCTTCTAAGTCCGCGTATACCTTGTCCTAGTACGCGTATACCTCCCCTTATTTAGCCTAGTAGTCGGCTAGCGGGAGCGTTCTAAATAGTTAACTAAGCTTACCCGAGTAATTTCTAAGTAGTATAGCGGAAGACTATCTACTCCTTAGCGCTCTATACTTCTACTATACCGTCCTAATAGTAATAACTACTTAGTATATTATAGATAGATTATACTTATAGTATATATATTTCTATAAGGAGTCTAATAGGTTAAGCCCCTTTAAAATCCGTCTATTAGGGGGAAAGTTATAGGTAATAGTATAATATAACCCGCTAGTAGCCCCTAAGCTAAATAGAGGGAGGTGTACGCGTACTAAGACAAGGTACACGCGGACTAGGACGGGGTATACGCGTACTACGCCCTATAAATAGTATGTAAAAATATAGTAATTATAATAAATACTAATAATAAAATAAAAGCTATCGCCCTAATAATATATACTACTATTAGTTATAAATATATTATACTTCCTAACTAATTAGATATCTTATAAATATTATCTAGTAGTTAAATATATACTATAAGTAATACTAAATAGAAATATATATATATAACCCCTAATATTTATAGCGGCTATATATTAGACCTAGTACAGTCTAGTAAAGATATAAAGGACCTTCGTCGGCAATTTCTAAAAACCCGGAGGGGTACCTAGGGCCGGCCCTAGGCCGCCCCGGGCCCCTAGGGCCGTGGTTTAAGAAAGCTTGCCCTGGGGTAGTAGGGGTAGACACGAGTCCGCCTAGGGCCGATTTAGGTACCCTAATTACTGTACTTTCGGCCTATAGCTATAATTCTATACTAGGGACTATTAAAGGCGTACTTGATATTATTAATAATCCCCTAATCTATATTAAAAAGGTTATTAGTATAAGTAAGGTACGTTATATTATATTTATATTATAAGGATATTATATTAAGAGTATACTAATAGTAATATATTAATTATATAATATAATAAGTAATTGTATTATTATTTATATAGTTATATAAAGTACTAGATATAAAGAATATTAAAACTATAAGATATATAAGATATATTAGACATCTTAAATATATAAGATATACGAGATATACTAGATATACGAGATATATTAGGTATACTAGATATACTAGATAAACCATATTTCCTCTATATACTTACTACCTAATTATTACTCTTATCTATTTAACTAATAGATAATTTAAGACTAATAAGTACTATATACTCGTTCCTATCTATCCTAGTCTAAAAGAGGGTATAATTATCCTCTATTACTAGCTAGTATTCTTAATAGTTATCGCTACTAAAGGAATATTAATATATTTAAGTCTCGTCTAGATTAATCTACTCGTAGAATTCATCTTATAGTAGTTAATACGTTAACCTATAACTCCGCCCCTCTAGTAAGACTATCTTATAAGATCCTCTATTACCTTCTTTATAACTAGCCTTAATACTATTATCTAGTACTAACTAAGTTAAGTATAAGTTACTAGTATTCCACTTAAATAGATATACTTATTAATACTCTACTATAATTCTACTCCGCTCTAGGAAGATCCGCGGTCTAAGAGACTAGTATATTTATAAGAAGATTATTAGAACTAGTTCTATTACTTATACTATCTTTAATCACTCCTATCTTTATAAATATTATACTACGAGTCTAAGTTAAATATATAAGTAATAATAGGCCTTTATATACTATTTATTAGTTAAATAGTAGTAGATCTTTAAGTAAAGGTTAGGTTTAATAACTAGAATTAGATGATATAATATCTCCCTTATAAGAATTATTATCCTTATTAAGTATATTACGTAGGTTTTACCCGCCGTTATAACTAGCTAGGAGTAAGCTCTAGCTAGTATCCTTATATATATTATATAATAGACGGATTATATTATCTCTATTATTTTCTATAAGGGTTATACTTTTACTAACCCTATCTTATAAATACTTTATAACCTTCTCCTATCTATCTTTACATTAGTTAAACTATATTAGTATATAAAGATTAAAGTTCTTTATAAGAAATATTAGTATTTAGTAAATTAGCGTTAATTATAAAATACCTTTAATAATAAGGCCTTAATACGGGTAATCTATCTTCTTATTTAAAGATATATATTCCTTAATTATATAATAGATTATTAAAAGTAGAAAGTAGATTATCCTAGGGCGGAATAGCTAGAAAAGGTACCTTATAATTACTAGGAAGCTTAAACCGATAGATATCCTTCTATAGAATACTTTAATAATTACACTAATAATAATATTAGCCTAGAACCTTATAACTATCTAGTAAACTAGATTAACTTTAATTCTATTTATCTACCTTCCTTAATATTAAACCTTTAGATTATTTATATTATAATATATAAAGATATATTTATTTAAAAGTTTTATAGTAAGTTTATAAGACTACTTAATACTTAAGAAATAGTAATATAACCTAATTAAAGTTTTAATCCTAGGTATAACATAAGACTAAAATAAACTTATACTATTATAAAGCTATTATCGCGTTAATATCTTATTAATATATTGATAATTAGAAATATATTTCTCCCTACTAACCTTTTACGCCTTATATACCTTTAGGATATTATTAATATCTAGTCTATAATTATATTACTATCCTACCTTTTTAATATAATACTTCTATACTTTAATTATTATATTACTAAAATTGGTTAGATTATATTTAGGCTAAGGTATATACTATTTACTGCCGCTACTAGTAAATACTAGTACTTATAAGTATAGTATAACCTTAGATAAGATAGCTTTATAACCCGTTATAAAGATATTCTATATTCCTTTATAGCGCCTTAACTAACCCTATAGGAAATTATACCCTTACTCTTCTTTACCCTTAAGTACCTCTACTATTAGCTTATTATAATTATAAGGTAATCGCGGTCTTTAAGCTCTTAAGAGTTTCTTATTTAAGGATAGAGATATAGTATTATAAGGGGATCTAGTATAAGACGTACGCTTTAAAGTAGATAATATTATATTAGGTCTTAGTTACCGGACTAGTTATAAAGCTAATATACTACCCTTTATATTAATAATAATATAAGCCGCTTCTATTAATATAGTAGATTAATATAGGAACTTATAATATAATATACCCTCTTTACCAGCTATATCCTAATAGGTTCTTTATCTAACTCTTCCTTATTAATAATATAGTCGTCTTATCTCCCTTATTTTAAGTTTAAATCTATTATATTTAGTAATAGCCTTTACTTTATAACTATTTAATTCTCTTAAACGCGGGATTTATTATTACTAACCTCGCTATCGCGGTTAATACTATTAAGTATATTAAATAGATTATAAGCTCTACTAGCCTACTTAAATAATTAACTTCTATTATAAATAGGTATAATATTATAAGTATAGATATTATATACGAGACTAGGAGCGGCTTAAACCTCTCTTACTTCTACCTACCCTTACTATAATAAGCCTCTAAGATATTATACTTTAATTAGGGTGAATAGTCTTTAATTTAATAGGATAAGTATTTCTTATAGAAATAGGGGTACTAGAGAATAATAATATAGTAGGTAAATAAGTTTATAAAAGAATATTTAAAAAATAAAGAGGTAGCCTATAATTAAAAGAAAATTAAGGGGTAGAGATCTAACTATATATTATATACTTTTTACGTATTATTATTATTACTTTTAAGTTAAAATATATTAGATTTAATAAAAACCCTATTTAGTATATAAATATACTAGTCTATTATATTTAATATATCTAATAAGATCTAGCGCGTAATTCTCGCGTTTTAATTATCTAAACCCCCTAGAAATTATTAAATATTTATTTAGAACTTATAATAAATATAACTACTTTAGATTACCTACTCTCTTATTACTATCTCTTATTATTTTAAAGCTTTACTCTTTTCTAATATACTATCTCTCTAAATTAAAATACTTAGCTTTAATTATTATACGCGATAGATAGTATAAAATAATACTTTTTACTTTATCTTAAATTATACCCCTTATCTAATATTCTCCTCTTTATAATAAGATAAATACTTAAATTAGAGGTAGATATTACGCCGTTAATAGTATCTTAGCTAGTCCCTCTTTCTCCTTAGTTACTATATATATAATAACCCTATAACTATTTATTTTAAGATATAAGTCTATTAGCTTATAGATCGCTATAAATTATATATAGCTTAATACCTTAAGATTAATATTAATATAGTAGTTAATAACGTGATAGAGGTAGTACTATATTAAGTAATTTCCTAGGGGGTAGAAGGTACTAGCGTGCTTACTAATATTTATACCGCTTATAATAAATAATTCTAGTCTACCTTAGCGCGGATTAAACTATTTAAGGAGGAACTAGTCTCTTTATAAGTAGATAAGTATTATTAGTAAGAGAGAACTTATAAAGTATATTAAAATCTCAACTATACCTATTTTAAAGCTATAATTTAGGATTCTACTCCTAGTATAAATAGCCCTCCCTTTATCTACGGTAATATTATTAATAATACCTAATTAGTCTATTAAAATACCTAGGATAGTTACTAGAGCTATATAACGGGAGGAGTAATAATAAGTTCCTCTATTTAATTATACTAATATCTCTTAAAACCTAAGTTATTAGATAGTCGACTTTATATAAACTCTAACCTAGTTATCTATTACTATTATCCTCTTATTATTTTAATTATAGTCTTATAAACCTAATAGATATAAAGCTATCGCGGCCTTAGTCTTATTAGCCTTCTATTATTTATAGGATATCTTCCTCTACTTCCTTAAGCTTATAATTATAGGTATCTTCGCTCTTTTAGACTTTTATATATACGCTAGGGGTATAAAGGTTATATATAGGATAGTATTTATTATTATATTATATCTCTTAGGCCGATTCTAGCTATTATTATTTTCTATATATCTCATATAATTAGCGGGTTATAGAGTAGTAGATATAGGGGTTTATATTATTAATAGCGGCTTAATACTATATTATATAATAGAGCTTTTATATTAATTTAACTTATACCTATTAGAGTCTAAATATTTATTAATTACCGTTAATTATTTTTAAGTAAAGCTTATTATTTAATAAGTTATTAACTATAAAAAGTAATTAGCTAAGCCCTAGTAAATATATTTTAAATAATATATCTCTCTAGGATTAAGTATTTATATATTCTATTCCCCTAATTTATTTAAGCCTATAAAATATAGAATCCTAGTTAATATTAAATCTAATATCTTCTTATAAGATTTATATAAATAAATTAAAGTATAGGTTATTTATAGTAATCTTATTAGTAGCCTTATTAGATATAACTAGGTCTTAAGGCCTATATATCCTAATTTTCCCCCTATTCTTCTTATAATAGCTAATATTTATATTACTAAAAGTATTACTATATAGCTAAAGCGTTAGTATTATTCATTTTATAACTATTAATATAATATTAACCTCGCTCCTATAATACCTTCTTTACTTTTTATTATTATTATATTTCTAGGCCTAATATATTAAATACTCCTCTTTCTAAGCCGGATTAATATTATTAAAAACCTTATAGAACTATTATATAACTCTTATAAAGGCGGGTTATAACTCCTTCTTTATAATAATATTATTGCTTTTATCCCCTAGATTCTTATATATATTAATCTCCGCCTCTAGTATTATATATATTACCTTATATATCTTATTATTAATAGTAAGACTAGTATAAATCTAATTATTCACCTAATAGTTAACCTTTAACTCCTTCTAGATCTATTCTTATAAGGTAGCTAGAGTAATTATAATATAAACTAGAGAGTATTATAAGCTAACCTCCTACTTTATAATATATCTATTTATATATATAATTCCTACTATAAAGTCCTTAACGTAGACTTTATATAGTTAATTACTATTATAATAATCTATTTTAATTATAATACGTAGGCATTTAATCCTAGAGAGAAAGTAAGGGTAGGGTAGCGCTAGAAAAATTATATTTTATACGTGATTATAATATTAGTATATCTTATATATCTTATATATCTTATATAAGATCTTATAGATATTATACGTCTTATATATCTTATAACTCTTATTTATCTTATATATTATATATATCTTGTATATTATATATATCTTATATCTTATATATATATCTTATATATATATCTTATATAGCGTATATATCTTATACGTCTTATATATTTTATATATCTTATATATATTAATATCTTATACGTCTTATATATCTTATATATTAGTCTTAGTATATTTACAAAAAGGTATATATAATAGAATTTAAAGTATATATCTTAAAATAGCGACGTAGTTAATAATTATAAGGGTAGATAGCTTAATAGTATATTTTACTATTCTAAACTTCCTAATCTAGACTAACTTTTATAAGTAGGGGGTTTAAGCTAGTAATATCTAATATTTATATTATAAGGGCCTAATAGACGCGTAGCTTTAATAGAATAGAGCTAAATAGGAAGGCTATACCTACTACTTACTAGACCGACTTTATAATTAAATATTAGAGAGAGACCCGCTTTATTCCTCTTACTAGCTACCTCTTTTTAATAGTAGAAATTTATCGCCTACTTAATAAACTTAGGTACTAAGAACTAACTATTAACGGCGAGGTATTATAATAAAAAACCTCTACTATTTATAAGACTAAAGATACTTATTACTTAAGAAATACCTTTTAATCCTCCTAGTTAAACCTTAAGATTATATATACCATAGTTAGTATAAACTAATATTAGTTTAGACTTATAATTTAAGTATACCTTAGCGCTTTAAGCCTAGAAGATTTTATATTAGCCCCTAATAGAGAAGGTTATTATTCTCTATTTTATAAACTCTTACTTATTACTATATAATAGTGATAATATAGCGTATAATTATTATAAATAGCTTAGAGGTAGTATTAATATTAAAGATAAAGGGCGTAGCTTTAATTTAACCTAATTATAACTCCCTTACTATTATAATAGTTTAGATTTTAATTATTACGCCCTAAGTTAGGGATATTTATATAAATTTTATAGTATTTCCCTACCCTTTAGCTGGCCTATTAATAAGGTATATAACTTTTATAATTTCTAGAGGACCCGTCTACTATTTCTTTTATAACTTCGCGGTAGGCGTCTTTAATATTATTACTAATAGTTTCTAAGATATTAATATTTATAATTTAAAGATACCTTACTATTATTATTATAAGAAAGGCTACTTATAAAGGAGGTCTAATAGGACCCTAATAGTAGCCTAATATAATAAACTTTATATTTTTTAACCCCTAGCCTTTATATTATAACTTCCTAATTTCCTTATAATTCTTAGGCTTATAATTAAAGCGCCTAATTATCTATAGTATATCTAACTACGTCCTTATCTCCTCTCTATTAAGGACCTTTAATAAGGTTAATAAGTTATACTAACTAAGTAGTATTTTTTATAAGCTAAGCTTACTATTACTAGTTATAGGGTTAGTAAGGCGTATATTAAGCTTAAGAAATAATATAATAATAAAGTAAAGATCTTTACTAGATTAAAACCTAATATTATATAGGAGTCTAATATAATATAAGTTATTACTAAAGTCTATTATAAACTAGATCTTTTTAATAAATACTATTATACGCCTTAATATATAATAGCCTTCTTATATTATTAAGCGCATAATATTATTAATAACTACTTCCTAAAAGAGAATTATATAAAGCTACTAAAAGCTAGGGGCGAAACGCACTTTATTTAGACGAGTCTTATTAATTTAGTAAGCTAGATCGCGTATATAAAGACTTTTATAGTAATAGAAGATAAATATATTACCGGACTTATATACTTTTCTATACTATTAAGCCTTTATTATAGTAGTAAAACGGGTGTTAATAAGTATATAGAACCCCTTTAAAATAGCGTAGAGGGAGATTAGGTCCTTAATATTAAGGTTCTTTATAATTTTAAAAGTTAGCTTAAGATAATTAAGGATAGTAATAAAAATACTAAATTAATTTATATCTACTTTATTTTCTAGTTATAAGATACCTAGTTAGTTATTTATATAGCGTCTTCTCGCTAGTAATAAGAATATAGGAATATAAGTAGGAGATTTACTCGCTTATTAGTTATATAGGAAGCCTTTATTAGGCGATATAATAATAGGGTTATCTATTTTAGTTATAAGTTTAATATTAGTTAATATAGTAGTATCTAATAAACGCTAATAGTACTTTATTAAGGTAGTAAAAGCCTTATTATCTTAACTAGTAGTTAATAGCTAAGAGATAGTCTTATTATTATCCCTTATAAAGACTATTACTTAGGAGTTATTATCCTCTCTAATAGAGTCCGTAATTTAAGGAGTAGTATTAGTAGTTATAAGTTCCCTTACTTATAAACTATCTAGTATTAGATTAAGAATAGTATATATATCTATAATTTAGATAGACGAAAAGGCCTATTAATATATATATTACCTATTAAGTTATAATCTAAGGTTACCCTTTTAACTAATATAATTCTAATAGAACTACCCGCTAGAACCTCGTTTAAAGTTCCTAATATACTATTTAACTATTTAAAAATAGATATTATATTATTTTAGGAGGTTTTACTTAAAGGATTTTTATAGGGAGGTAGGGCGGAATTAGGGTTATAAAGACGCGAGTCTAATTTAGTATACTACACGTTAATTAGTAAACTAAGCGGAAGATAGACTTAATAGGCTTACTTAATATATCTATAAAGTCTAAAGAGCCTATAATAGAGTACTTAGATAGTTATAATAGATAATAGTATATAGATAAAGACGTATATTAAGATTTAGCCTATTTATACTCCTAGTAAAAGAGATATAAGTACTAAGGCTATTATATATCTTATATATCTCGTATATCTTATATATCTTATATATCTTATATATCTTATATACCTTATATACCTTATTTATTTTATAAATCTTATATATATTATATATCTTATATATCTTATATATATCTCGCTAGTTTTATATATAATATCTTTTTAATTACGTATTTTACTTATATCTCTTATATCTACTACTTTTATATATAATTAAATACTTATTAATAAAGCCTCTAATATAATTTAAATATCTTATACCCTATATATTATCTAAGTAATTAATACCCTTTATTATTAGCCCTTAGAAGTTAATTCTTTCGCGCTTTTTTCCGGATATAATCTATAATTTAAGTCTCCTTCTTAATAAAATCCTTATTATATAGGTAGTTATATTAGTTCTAACTAATAAAATTATTAATATAACTAATATATAAGGTATTACTATATCCTAGTATTATATATATATTATAAATAATACTATCTAGAGTAAATAAGCGCTTATTAATTAGACCCTAGGGAGTTATAATTATAGCTATTTACTATTTCTCTACTTTAACTATATTATAAAAAGGGTTAATAGCGCCCCTATTTTATATCTTAAGTAATTTAACTATTACTCTACTATATCTTAAGGGTTTACCGTTTCTATTATAGTTCTTTATATCCTAAATAGTAACTAGGAGCTATAACTAACTTACTAGTTTCCCTCCCTAAGGGTATTAAATACTAGACTAATTAGTAATATCTAGATAATACTCTTAAACCTATATATAGTCTCGCCGCTAACGGCCTTTATTCTACTAATTAATAGAGTAATAATAGAATTCCTCTAATAATTAATCTAGATCGGCTATATTTTTACTAGATCTTTTCTAGGTCCTTAATAACTTATAAATCTATACTAAGTAGTAAGAAATTTAAGAAGGGTTATCTTCCCGTATATTACCTATATCTTATATAGACCTAGGGTCTACTACCTTTATATACTCCTACTAAATAAATATAGTTAATATATATAAAAGATTTAAGACTTTACTTTTAACGGTAGTAGTAGATGCTATATACTATAAGTTTAGATTATAATATAAATAATATAACTATCCCTACTCTTACTTATCTATCTTCTATCCTAGCTTACTTAGTAGCGTAGCTGCGCCGAGTTAATTAGCGTATACCTTATTCTTATAATTAACCTAACCTAGTAGGTAATTAAGGCTATATTTCTTAATATTAGCTATTATAAAAATATTAAGCTCTTAAGTATTATATTAAAGTAATTACCTCTTAAAATACTTCTATTTATTTATTCGCTAAAATAGGCGTTTAACTATCTTAATATAGGCTACCTTACCTATTTTAATTATTATATTAGGTAGGCTATTATATTTATATATATAATAGGTATAATAGCTTAATATATATATCTTTAGAAAGTTAAAATAGTAACTATTATAATAGGGTTATAAATAATCCTTTACTTAATTAAATACCTTTAAATAATAGTTTAAGTAGGCTATTATATCTTATATATAAGAGATATATTAGACTACTATTATAAAATCTACTAATACTTTAATAGTAAGTATAATACCTAGCTACTTCTTATCTAGTAATAGAATTATTATAGGAAGTAACTACTAAATAATCCCCTTATATTCTACTCTTAACTACTACTTAACCTCGCTAAAATAATTAAAGTATTTAAGACTAGGGAATAGTAGGACTTAATAGTAGGCCTAATCTAATTAAACCGTTATAAATAATTCTAGAAGTACTCTATTTCTAATTTCTATTTAGGTATACTTTTTCCCCTTTATCTTCTATACGGATACTTTAATTATCTTATTAACTTATATAAGTAGGTAGTCTCTAGCTACCCCTTTAAATAATTAGTATAAGATATTAGATAATATATACTTATAGATATTTATAAGATAATATTTTTAGGTAAAATTATTAGTAGGGTAGATATATTAATAGTCTAATTAAGAATAATATTTATTCTATTATAAAGTTAGTTATAAGGTAATTTATAATTTTATCTATTTATAGTTTTATATAAGCTAGAAGCCGTACTAGTATAGATCTTCCTATTTCTCTTAGGGCACCTAATAAATAGGGTAATATTATAAACTTTTAATACCCGTAATTTAGACTTACTCTTTATAATCGGCTGAAATTCTAGTAATAATAGGATACCCCCTTTAGGTTTTCTTATTTATATAAATTATTAGAAAACTATCTACTATATACTACTCTAACGCTAGTTAAATTATAAGTATTAGTAATTAAAAACCGTAGCTATATAGGATATATACTTATACTTTAATATAAGCTCTATTATTATATAATAGACTTCTAACTTAATTTCCCTACCTAGCTCTTATAGGATAGGTATTAAACCTAGAAGTACTATACTTAGCCTACTACGTTATCTATAAGTCTCTCTATTTAAATTACTAATTATTATATAGATAGGCTATATTTATAAGTCACCTACGAGGGTTATTAGTTATATCTTATCTATTACTAATAGAATTAGTATTATAGTAGTATTATCTAGTAGTTAAGTCTATTATTCCTACTATTAATCTATAATATATATCTCGCTCTAGATTTATAAATCCGCCTTTATAACAGAAGGATTATTAGGATTATCTATTATATACCTACGTATAAGGGCGTACGCTAAGTTACTAATAAATAGTTAATAGCTAATTAGGAATTTAATAACCTTTATAACATCTTAATAATAGATAGTATATTACTTAGCCTTAATATTATTTATATCTACTTAAATCTTAATCTTTAATTCTACCTACTTATTATTAAAGATACTATTCTTTATTATACCTAATATATCTAGCTATTCTATACTACTCTTAAAATTAATATATTCTTATAACGGGCGGAGCCGTAGATTATTAAAGAAGCTATCTATATCTCCTTAAATATACTCCGCCTATAAAAACTATTAAGTAAGAGTATAATCTATCTCATTATTAAAGGGAAAGAATAAAAGGTCTAATATATACTAATATATTATAGGAAGCTCTACTAAAAGTAGTTCTCTAGCTCTTTTATTAGTAATATCTTAAAAGGTTTTTATCTTAAAAGCTATATAAGTAGAGAACTTCCCTAACCTCTTTCTACTTAATATACTTTATTTACTTAAAGGGATATACTTATTTATAACTTAATTACTAGCTAGTATATCTTCTAAGATATCTTTATCCTAATCCTCCTTAGCTATTAAATTTAAAGTAAATAACTTATTAATCGCGGCTTATATAAGGGTAATACTTTACTTAAGAGGTAGTATAACTTAAAGGCTTATTTATAGGAGAACGCTTAAAGCTATTTTATATTATTTATAATATTTATTAGTATATTTTAAGAAGGCTTAATTAGTCTTTATAATAAAGTTATAGCTATTATATACCTAACTAGCTATTTAAGAGGAAGGGATAATAGTAGAATAACTAGATAAGTTTAGTATAAATATAGAATCTAAGTATATATAATATAGTATAATAGAGCCTTTACCTTCTTTAATTAGATTTATTAATTAAAGGGAGCTTAAATATATTAGAATAAAACTAGTATACTACTTAAGAGGCGTACTTTAATATATAAGATATATAAGATTATAAGATATACTAGATATATAATAGAATAGAATTAACTAATATATACTAGGCTTAAGATATATTTTCTAGGTTAGGTAATAGCTAGTACGTAGGATATATAAGATTATAAGATATACTAGATATATAATATAATAGAATTAATAGTATACTAGGCTTAAGATACTAGCTAGTATATAAGATATATAAGATTATAAGATACGCTAGATATATAATATAATAAAATTAATAGATATTACTAGGCTTAAGATATACTTTCTAGGTTAGATAATAGCTAGTATATAAGATATATAAGATTATAAGATATACTAGATATATAGTATAATAGAATTAATACTAGGTTAAAGATATACTTTCTAAATTAGATAATAGCTAGTATATAAGATATATAAGATTATAAGATATACTAGATATATAATATTATAGAATTAGCTCTTAGATAGTAGTTATATAGGATATATAATATTATAAGATATACTAAGTATACTTAATATCCTATATATTAACTACTCCCTACGGCTTTAACCTTTTATAAGTACCCTATTTTATTATATAAATAACGCTATTAAGGATAATAGTTATATAGAAAGTATAATATTATAAGATATACTATATTTACTAAATAAATAATATAATAAATAGACTAGATAATATAAATTCTTAATATATAAAAGATATATTTTTAATAAGAATATCTATTATAAAAACCCCTTCTCTCCTAGCTACGAATAATAGAACCTACTAATATATAAGATCTCTCTTAAGGGTATTAATTATATTATATATTATATATTATACTCCTTACTATTTACCTTATATCTTAATATTTAAAGCTAAAATTCCTAATAGAGCTTATATTTACTTTATCTTATTAGATTATATAATCTTAAACTTTCCCTAGATAAAGAACCTAACTTTAGCCTCTCCTCTCTTCTTATACTACTTTACTTAGATTTCTATTACTTTTATAATATAATATACCTTAACTCTTTTATTACTCTTATATTAGACTTTATTCTCCTTATTATCTTATCTCTCTATCCCTAAGAACTATTCTAAGTAATTATAAGTCTTACTTAGTCTTTATACTTACTTATATAGCTTAACCCTTTAATTATACTATTTAAAAGAATAAAGAAGCTAAAAATAACTAAACCTAGCTTAGCTTAAGGATAATTATAAAAGAATATTACGCTTTTATTAGCTAGATCTTAAATAAGCTTATAATAGCTAGTCTATAATATATAGATAATATAGCCTTACCTTATAATTAAGTAGCTATTAAACCGGTCTACTAATAATTAAAGGATTATTTCTAATTTATATTTAGACTACGGCTTAATACTATCCTAGCTAACTAGATTAATAAGATATTAAAATATAATTATTACCTTTTTATTAATAACTTAAAGTGTATAATTAAAGTACTTAAGGAGGTTAAGATTAATACTATTAAATAGAGAGTAATTAAGACTAAGGTTAAGTTAGAAGGTAAGTTAAATATAAAGGATAATAAATATATAACTAGTTATATAAAAATAGTTAAGAGAGAGAAGGTTCCCTTTATATAAAGGGTTATCTAGTACTAATATACTAATAATATTAAAGGAGATAATTAGGTTATTTATTTAATTAAGGATATCCTTAGTAAGAATACTAAGATTAAAGACTTAAATACTTTAAATTATATTAATTTAGAGGCCTATTATAAGATACTCTCTACCTAAGTACTATTAATTAACCGCGAGACGTAAATACTTATAAGGTTAATACCCCTTAAAAGAAAATAGATAAAGATTAGTAATTATACTATTAATTTTAAGATATTAATTAAGTTATAGGTTATATAATACCTTATAAATAATATTTACTTCTGGGTCCTAAGGTTATATAATAAGTAACTTATTATAATATACTTAGGTGCCTAGCTAATATTAACTATTATAGTTCAGAATTTAATTATAAAGGTTAAAGAAGAATTAATCCTACTTATAACTCTACTCTAGTCTTTAATACTTAATAATATCTTTAAGTAGTGTATTAATAATATTAGAAAAGGTAGTACCTCTTCTTTATATTTATAGATTTCTTATAAATAGCTAACTTATATATAATATTAAAAGTCTTCTTTAAGTTTAGATATTCCCTACTTAATTATATATTTCTATTCCCTTTATAAGCTATTTAAATAGATCTTCTAAGTAATAAGTTTATTAAGCCTCCTATTATTAAAGAACTAGATACTTATCTACTATTAAGTAAGTTAGATAAGTTAAATAAAGAGGGTATAAAGATAGTAGATAAGACTTAGTAGAATGTAGACCTACTTAATAAAGAGCTTAATATTATAAAAAAAGATTATATTAATATTAATAGTAATAAGGATTCTATATTTAAGCTAGGTAGTAAGGATATAATAATAGTAGATAGTAATAAGGGGATAATAGATAGATTTATAAAGTAAGTCCTCTCCCTTTAACTAATTTATAAGAATAGAGCTAAGACTTATTAATAGATAGGCGTAGGCTACTAGAGATACTAAGGTAATAGAGTATTTTAATCTAAGCCTATTAAAATAGTTCGCGCGCTTTTATAAAGTTATAATAAAGAATATTAAATTTAAATTAAGGGTTAATTAAAAGCCTTAGGAGGAGAAGTTTAAGGTATTAAGTCTTAAGATAAAGGGTATTAAGTAAGTAGCCTACTATTACTAATACTTTACTATCTTTATTATACTTAAGTTTAAGAACTCTATAATTAATAGGATAATCCTAGCTAAGGAGATAGGACTTAGAAAGGTTAGTAATTAATATAAGCCCTTAAGTATATTTAATAAAGGGGGGAAAGCTAACTTATTATATATAATAATTTAGATCTTAGAGGTAATTCTATACTTTATATATTAGCGCTAGATTAATATTATATAAAGTAAGATTAAATATAATTAAAAAACCACTTAAATTAATTAATATCTTCCTAAAAATTAATAATCTAATAAAACCTACCTATTATAAAATTAATAGCTATTCCTTTATATATATATTTATAATAGATTAATAAGTAGCTTCCTTTTATAACGCGGATTAAACCTTATCCTTATACTAATAAAGTTACTTAGTAATTAGGTAAATAAATAGGCTAATTAGTATAATAATAATTATTAGGAAATACTTAATATATAATTCTTTATATACTATATAGATTAAAATCTTAGGCCCTTCTATCCTATTAATATTAAGTTAAACCTATTTAAGATAGATAAAGGCTTCCTACCCGCCTTTATTAACTAGTAAGGGATATTTATTATAATACTAGGGGTATTTACTAAGTAAGTTTAAAGCTAATTTATTAATATTAAGTATTAAAATATTAAGTAGGGAAGATATATTATATCTATAAAAGTTTTATAACTAAAACTTAAGGTTAGTTATATAATAGTTAATAAATAGTATAAGTCTAAAGGAGACTTAATAAGGCTTATAACTATCTTAAGAGCGATTAAAGCTTAGTTAAGGTTCTATATAATTATTATTATATTAAGAACCCCCTAGATAAAGGTACCTTTAGACCTTACTAATATATTATTAATAATAAGGATAGGATATAAGGATTAATAGCAGTTTAATAATAATCTCTAATAGGCTAAGCTAAAAAACTTTAAAGAAATTTATATAGTTTTTAATAGATTAATAAAAGCTACGGGCGTATTCTAGATAATAGATAAGCTAGTAGATTATATTACTTACTTATATACGCTTACTAAGGCTATAATACTTAACTATTATTCTAATTTAATATAGTTTAATATACCGCTTATATATTTACTTAAATAGCGGCTCTAGGTTATAAATATTATAACTAGGTTCCTAATAGGCCCTATCCTAGCCCTTAAAAAGCGAGAGCGAACTATTTAATAGGAGGTAGATACTAGTAGTATTAGGAAAACGGAGCGGTAGAAAAATATAGTATACTTCTAAAAGGTATAATAGCTAAGAGCTATTATATCTATCCTAGGGCTATTACTTATATTAGAAGAAGATAAGGAGTTAAAGGTAATATAAATATAGTAGAGGGAATAAAAAATATTAAATATTAAATATAAGAATCTATACTTTAAAAAACTTAATAAATTAGCTAAGTCCGCTTTAAAGTTTAAGTTTATTACTAATATTATTAAAGATCTTAGTATTATAAGGTATAGAAAGGGCTCTAACGGGTAGCTTAATATAATACTAGAGAAGCTTATAATTATTAGAATAAATATAGTAGTTTATATACTCCTAGTAAAGGTATATTTATATACCTAATAACCCTCCTTTATCCTAGTCCTTTCTACTATAAATACCTTAGGTTATTAAAGGTTATATTAACTCTAGTATAGTAGTTAGAGGCGGATCTTACTATTATAAAAGGGAAGAAGGTTAGAGTAATTTATAATAATATATAGCTATCTAACTAATAGGAGATTATTAATACTTTTTAATAAAGACTTAATAGTAACCTAGACTTAGAGTATAATATTCTTATTTTTATAATAAGTCTAATTAGGACTAGTATTAACTTAATAAGGGTAAGGAAGATTATTATACTTAATATAAAGTACTTAGAGGTACTTATATAATAGGTAATCTTCTATATTTATAAAATTAGGTAATAGAATAAGATATATATATAGGTTTTATAATACTTAAAGGTTAAAATAGATAGGAGGATATATAATATATAAGGAAAGTAAAGCTAGCTAATAGCTTAGTTTATAAGGACTAGAAATAAGGCTAGGGAGGAGGTAAGGAAAGTATAAGAAGCTTTAGAGGTTACTATATAATAATATAAGCTATCTTTAATCTAATAAATAGTATATATAATAAAGGAAATACTTATAATATTTATAATAAATCTAGCCTAATAATATAAGATACTAGAGCTAAGGTATTAAGTACTAGGAGATATTTAATATTATTAAATATATTAGATATACTAAATATACTTAAAATTAGGAGCTAGAAACTATATATTATATATAGAATATAGTAGGATATACTAAATAATAGATAGAGAGGATAGTACTTAAATCTACTATTTAAGAGGTATACTTTATAAATTAAGCTATAACTAGTATATAAGATATATAAGATTATAAGATATACTAGATATACTAGATAATAGAATTAATAGAGTATTAAGCTTAAGGTATACTTTTTAAATTAGGTTATAACTAGTTAGTATATAAGATATATAAGAATATAAGAGATTATAAGATTTATTAAATATATTAAATAACGGGTAGATAAGTTAATATATAAGATATATAAGATTATATAAGATTATAAGATATACTAAATATACTATATAAGGGAATTAATAGATAAGTACTAGGTAAGGTATACTTTCTAATTTAGGTTATAACTAGTATAAAGGATATATAAGATTATAAGATATACTAGATATATAGTATAATAGAATTAATAAATATAGGCTAGGCTTTTTCTAAATTAGGTAATAACTAATATATAAGATATATAAGATTGTGAGATATACTAGATATATAATATAACGGAATTAATAGATATAGGCTAGGCTTAAGATATACTTTTTAAATTAGGTAATAACTAGTATATAAGATATATAAGATTATAAGATATACTAGATATATAATATAATAGAATTAACTCTTAGATAGTAGTTATATAGGATATATAATATTATAAGATATACTAAGTATACTTAATATCCTATATATTAACTACTCCCTACGGCTTTAACCTTCTATAAATACCTTATCTTATTATATAGATAATACTATTAGGGATAGTAGTAGTATAGAAAGTATAATATTATAAGATATATACTAGATAATACTAATCGCGTAAGCGGCCTTAATACTCCTTTTTATACTAATAAATTTATTTAACTAACGCGTCCTAGCTATTAAATATAAATACTCTATTATTACCCTAGCCTTTTATAAGCCTTAATATAAATATTTATAGTAATAGATACCTAAGAGTAATATAATTAATTATACCTACTATAAGCTATTTAATTAATATACCCCCTAGATAGGCTAGAATAATAGGAAAGTATATCCTTTTAACTTAGACTTTCCTCTTATTTATAACCTAATCTACCTTACGCCTTTCTATCTATTTATAAGTAACTTAAGCTTCCTTACTATATTAATTAATACTATATCTCCCTCTTTCTAAGAGCTATTCTCTAGTCCTACTCACTTTCTCCCTTAATCTACCTTCTCCCTTAATCTACCTTCTCCCTTAATCCACCTTCTCCCTTATCTACTTACTCGCTCCTTAGGTCCTACTTCTACTCTACTAATAGAGACTAACCTTTAAGCCTTACTACTATACTTACTTACCTAGTATAGCTTAGCCTTTTAATTATACCTTTTAAAAAAGGAAGGAGAGGGTACTAAGAGGAGAATATAAGGTAGTCTAAGGCTCCTAATTAAAGAGCCTTATAATTATTATATCTAGATATAATATAATATTATAATAGCTAGTCTATAATATATAAATAATATAGCCTTACCTTATAATTAAGAGGCTATTAAGCTAGTATATTAATAATTAAAGGATTATCTCTAATCTATACTTAGACCGCCGCTTAATACTATCCTAGCTAACTAGATTAATAAGATACTTAAATATAATTATTATAAATTTATTAATAACTTAAAATATAGAGTTACTACCCCTAAGGATATTAAGGCTAGTACTACTAAATAGAGAGTAATTAAGATTAAGGGTAAGTTAGAAGATAAGTTAAGTATAGGGGATAATAAATATATAACTAGTTATATAAAAATAGTTAAGAGAGAGAAGGTTCCCTTTATATAAAGGGTTATCTAGTACTAATATCCTAATAATATTAAAGGAGATAATTAGGTTATCTATTTAATTAAAGATATCCTTAGTAAGAATACTAAGATTAAAGACTTAGATACTTTAAATTATATTAGTTTAAAGGCCTATTATAAGATACTCTTTATTTAAGTATTATTAACTAATTATAAGACGTAAATACTTAAAAACTAGATACCCCTTAAGAATAAAGGGATAAAGATTAATAATTATACTAATAATTTTAAGATATTAATTAAGTTATAAGTTATATTATACCCTACTATTAATATTTACTTCTAAGGTCCTTAAATCGCGTAGTAAGTAACTTATTATATTATACTTAAGGGCCTAGCTAATATTAACTATTATAATTAAGAATTTAATTATAAAGGTTAAAGAACTAATCTTATATATAACTCTACTCTAGTCTTTAATACTTAATAATATCTTTAAGCGGCGTATTAATATTATTAGAAAAGGTAATACCTCTTCCTTACCTTTATAAATCCCTAATAGATAGCTAATTTATATATAATACTAAAGGTCTTCTTTAAGTCTAGATATTCCCTACTTAATTATATATTTCTATTCCCTTTATAAGCTATTTAAAGGTATCTTTTAGGTAATAAGTTTATTAAGCCTCTTATTACTAAAGAACTAGATACCTATCTATTATTAAGTAAGTTAAGTAAGTTAAATAAAGAGGGCGTAGAGATAGTAGATAAAATCTAATAAAATATAGACCTACTTAATAAAGAGCTTAATATTATAAAATAAGAGTATATTAGTATTAATAGTAATAAGGATTTTATATATAAGCTACGTAATAGTAATATAATAATAATAGATAGTAATAAGGGGATAGTAGATAGATTTATAAAGTAAGTCCTCTCCCTTTAATTAATTTATAAGAATAGAGTTAAGACTTATTAATAGATAGGCGTAGGCTACTAGAGATATTAAGGTAATAGAGTATTTTAATCTAGGCCTCTTAAGATAGTTCACGCGCTTTTATAAAGTTATAAAGGAGGATATAAAATATAAATAAAGGGTTAATTAAAAGTACTAGGAGGGGAAGTTTAGAAAATTAAATAATAAAATAAAGGGTATTAAGCGAGTTTACCGCCTTTATTATACTTTAGTTTAAGAACTTTATAATTAATAGGATAGTTATAATAGAGGAGATAGGACTTAGAAAGGTTAGTAATTAGTATAAGCCCTTAAGTATATTTAATAAAAGGGGGAAAGCTAACTTACTTTAAGTAATAGTTTAGACCTTAGAGGTAATTATATACTTTATATATTAGCGCTATATTAATATTATATAAAGTAAGATTAAATATAATTAAGGAACTACTTAAATTAATTAATACCTTCTTAATAGTTAACGTCTTAATAATACCTATCTATCTTAGAATTAGTAGCTATTCCTTTATATATATATTTATAATAGATTAATAAGTAGCTTCCTTTTATAATAAAGACTAAATATTACTATTATACTAGTAAAGGTACTTAGTAATTAGGTAAATAAATAGGCTGATTAGTCTAATAATAAGTATTAGTAAACCCTTAGTATCTAGTTTATTATATATTATATAGATTAAAGTTTTAAGCCTTACTACCCCGTTAATACTAATTTTACCTTATTTAAGACGGACGTTATATATAATAAATAGTACTTAAGTAAGGGAGACTCTACTAAGCTTATAGCTAGTTAAAAAGAGATTAATAACTAGGGGGGGTTTATTATACTTAATACTATCTTAGGTACTCTACATAATAAAGTTCTAACTAATTTAACCGGTATTTTATTAGTTATAAGAAGGATAAGAGAGTTAATAGCTTGCTAAGCCTAGCCTCTAATAGACTTTACTACAAAATTTTAAGGTAATTAGCTTAGCTTTTAATAGTTTAACGGACCGCGAGGGTATAGTTAGTACTACCCTAGAGCTAGAAGAGTATATTAGTTACTTATATATTATTACTAAAGCTATATTATTAAATTACTATTCTAATTTAATATAATTTAATATACCGCTTATATAGTTACTTAAATAGCGGCTCTAGGTTATAGATATTATAACCGATTTCCTAATAATACTTATCCTAGCCCTTAAAAAGTAAGAGTAAACTATTTAATAGGAGGTAGATACTAGTAGTATTAGGAAAATAGAGTAGTAGAAAAATATAGTATACTTCTAAAAGGTATAATAGCTAAGAGCTATTATATCTATCCTAGGGCTATTACTTATACTAGAAGAAGATAAGAAGTTAAAGGTAATATAGATATAATAGAAGGAATATAAAATATTAAATAATAAATATAATAATCTATACTTTAAAAGACTTATTAAACTAGCTAAGTCCGCTCTAAAGTTTAAGTTTATTATTAATATTATTAAAGAGCTTAGTATTATAAGGTATAGAAAGGGCTCTAATAAGTAGCCTAATATAGTACTAGAGAAGCTTATAATTATTTAATAATAAATATAGTAGTTTATATACTCCTAGTAAAGGTATATCTCTATTCCTAATAGGCCCCCTTTATCCTAGTCCTTACTTATTAAATCTTATAATTACTTAAAGACCTTACTAATTTAGACGTAGTAGCTTAAGGGGGATACTATTAATATAAAAGGGAAGAATATTTAAGTAGTTTATAGTAATATAAAGGTATCTAACTTATAAGATATTATAGGCGCGTATTAGTAATATTGTATTAGTAAGTTAGATCTTAAATATTACCTTTATATTTAGATACTAAAGTTAATAGTAACTTATTACTTAAGCTAATAAATAAAGATAGCTAGTACCTATAATATAGATTAAATAGGGTACCTATACTTTAAGTAGTTATTCCTACTTAATAAATAGGGTAAGAGATAGAGATATATATATAATATATATAATAATTAAGGGTTAGAGTTAATAAGAAGGTCCGCGGGCTATAAAAGTTATAAGAATACCTTTAATAATTACTATTATCTAGTATACTATATATACTTAATATAATAATAGCGTTTATAACTTATAAGATATAAGATATAACTTAGTATCTATATATATTAGTTATTATAAGGTATATAAGATATAAGATATAGGTTTAATAGAAATACCTCTAATAATTACTATTATCTAATATATTATATATACTTAATATAATAATAGTATTTATAACTTATAAGATATAAGATATAACTTAGTATTTATATATACTAGTTATTATAAGATATATAAGATATAAGATATAAGTTAGATAGATAATATCTTATAAGTAAGAATTAAGGTATATAATATATACTATATCTCTCTAGATATTAGAAAGCTCTTAACTAAGATAAAGACTTCCTAGTACCTAGTCTAGAGCTCTTATAGTACTAGGGGCCAGCCCTAGGCGCCTTAATTTAAGATTAAAGGGCCGAGGGCTAGCTCGGGGCCCCTAGGGCCGGCCCTAGGCCTGCGGGCCGAAGGCCTTTACCAAGGGTATAGGGGCGAGTTAAGATCTTGCCGACGTTATTTACTTAGTAGATAATAGACATAAGGTAACTATTACTATATTATCTCGTTATAATAGGAGGGGTTTTACGCTATTTATCTAATTATAAATAGTTACTAGTAATTATAAGATATATATCCCCGTTACTTATAGCGATATAAATTAGTAGAATAGTAGAACTATTAGTTACTACTAAGGTCTTTATTAGTAGCTTTATAGAAGGCTTTTATAGTACCTTCTTAATAATATAAGCAGACGGCTTTTATAGGGCCTAATTAATAACCTAGATAGTTATTAGATAGTTAATATCTAAAGTAGTTAATAAGTCTAATAGGGATTTTCCGCTATTAGTTATAAGGAGAATTAATAATATTAGTTAGGGTGTATCTTTATAGATAGTAACTCTAGTAGGCTAAATAATCTTAGCTAGTAAGGGCGTACTAAAGATCTTATTATCTTAAGGTAGAGTAGTAGCTATTAGATATAAATTAAGATAGCTAGAATAGATATAATAGTATAATAAGTTATTTAAATTAAAAGTAGTTAAATAGATATAATATATATTTATTTCCTAGTAATAAATAACCTTTTTCTTATACTCTTCTATCTAATAGGCTAGGTTATTAAATAACTAAGATATAAACAGCTAAAAGTAGTAACTCTTATTACTAATATTTAGTATTCTAATAAACTTATTTAAGTTAAATAGCTATAGCTATATATTTATATATAATAAGGGTCTTAATAAGTCGTAGAAATATTCTTCTAATAACTTATATTATTTAATAATACTATTTAAGGCGTATTATAGACTAGATTTACTTAATTAATCTAGTTTATTATTATACTAGTCTTTTATAATACTAAGTAAGTAACTATTAATATTCTATCTTATAATATTTATATTAATACTAGTAGCCTTAATATAAGGGTACTACGTAATAACGTAGCTATTAAGTACTATAAATAGTATATATACGTATATATATAAAACTCTCTATTCTTATTAATAGTAAGACTAATCGCTACCCTTCCCTTTAAGGGGAATTCCCTCATTTATATATTATAGGTAAAGGGGTAGTATAGTACTACTATATATTATAAATACTATATTAATAGTAGTACTATATTCCTAACTAATCCTTATAATTATCTCCTTATCTAGGCTCTTAAGCTTTAAGAGTATAAAAGGTTATAATTTATAAAAGATACTTCCTTAGTAATAGAATATATCTCTAATAAAAGTATAATAATATAATTAATTATAAAGCCCCTAAATTAAGCCTTAAGGACTATATAGTTTTATTAAATTATAATAATTATAGATAATACTCTTATAGATAATCCTTATATTCTTATTATATTCTTATTATATTCTTATTATTCTTTATTAATATATTATAAAAGTAGTTAGAAGTCTTAGTATTTAAAGTAGAAAGGAAGTTATTACTATTAAGGGTTTATTAAGTACTTAAGGTATACCTCTTTTATATAACTTTAATATTATTCTTCTAATTATAATATCTTTATTTTTTATTAATTATATTAAGTCCTTTTTAATTTTTATTTATATTATTACCCCCTCTATGCCTTATTATACCTTCTTATAATCTTACTAATTACTTTATAAGTAATTCTTAGTAATAAGCTTACCCTTACTATTAATTAGAAAAAGACTACTACTACCCCCTCTACTTATAATAGTACTTAACCTCTTTTACTAAGTTATTTATAACTTATACTTATATTATCTTATATAATATACCTCTAATATATTATATTTTAAAGTAAAGAGTTATAAGGTTAATATTTTTAATTAAGGCTTTACTTATCCCTTTAATAATATACTTTATATATACGCCTCCCTTAGCTTTATTAAATATAATTATTATAAAGATTTTAATATTAAATATTAATAGTAGATTCTTACCTCTATTTAATATACTTATACGCGCCTTCTTTAATCCTTAAATATTATAATTACTTTAGATACTAGCTCTAACCTCCTTTAACTTACTAGATTTTAATAAACTTTTAATAAGCTTATTTAATAATATTATTACTACCTCTATTATACCTCCTTTACCCCCTCTACTACTACTACTTCTATTAGGGTAGACTTTACTATTACTATCTATATTATAAATACCCTTAAAGGTATTCTTAATATCCTTTATTAATATATATATATTACTCTATCTCCCTTTTTAAAGCTTTATTAAAGCCTTATTAATATATTATAAGAGCGGCTTCCTCCTATTATAAAGAATAAAGAAGAGGATAAAGAGGATAATTCTATTATTAATAGTAGTAATAATAATAGGCCTAGTACTACTATTAATATAATATAATAGCCTTCTCTTATAATACCCTTAATAATTTAATTATATTAGGTATCTTTTCTTTTTTATTAATAATAATAGAAATTATTTCCCCTCTTATATAATATAAACTTTATACCTTAAGGTAATTTTACTTAAATCTTTTTAATATATTTAATATATTAACTAAGTCCCGCTTATATAACTATTAATTATAATTATAAGACTAATCCTTCTACTTTACTAAATATTAAGGTTTATTATAAGAGATTTTATAATTAAAAATAGCTTTAACTTCCTATTTATCTTTATTATTTATAAGGTCTACTTATATAGCTTTTATAATACTCTTATTATTACCCTTATATAACTTTATAAATAAGATATAAAAGGTATTATATATATAAAAGGTATTAGGTAGTTATAACTTATATACTTAATTATTAATATAATTAAAGACCTTAAAAGGCCTTAAATAATATTATAATAATTTCTTAATTATTTATATTAATTTAATATACTTTATATTTAATAAGATATAATTATTTATATTATATTATCTTTACTTTTACTATTTATTTATATACTCTATTTATATAACTTATATTTAATATAAGTATTACTTTAAACCTTCTTATTATTTTTAAAGTAATTTAACCCTTTTTATATTAATAGGACTTCTCTTAATAATAGCTTTAAAAGCTTTATATCTAACTTAAGTAAATAGTTATAAAGTACCTTATATAAAGGTAACCTAATATTAATATACTTTATATAATTATATATAAACTCTATTAAATAAAGTAACTCTACTTAGTTATTTTATCTCTAAGTAGAATAGTAGTATAAATACTACTTAAGTATATTATTCTATCTCTCTATTTAACTATCTATTTAGGGATAGAAAGTAGTATTAAGCTTCCTTTTTATATTAATATAATAATATATAACTACCTAGAAGCTATTTATAAATACTATCCCTTAATTACTAATAATACCTTTTAATTAATTAAACTTTAAGAAGATTTTATAATATAATAAGTTTATAATATTAATAGTATTAACTATCTTTATAATAAGTAAATACCTAGCTACCTTAATATAATAATTTATAATTACTAAGATTATATTATAAATACTATCCTTTTATTTATTTAAAGGGAGATTTATAATAAAATCTATTATAATTTTTTAAAAAGGTCTTATAAATATTAATAATAATAATAGTATATTATAAATAGTATATCTATATAACTTTATTAATTAATAGGTTAAGTATTCTTATATATAATTATAAATATCTTATCTTATTAATTTCTAATAGAACTTCTATTTAATAAGCTCTTATATATACTTTTATAAGTAGTAGCTAATATAAGGGTTATTATAATAAAGCTTTAAGATTTCTTATCTAATTACTTTATTATTAGGTATAAAAATTATACTACCCTTATAAAGGACCCCTATTTTATCTATTAATAGAGATATATTAATAGCCTTTTTATAATCTTAAGATTTCAATAATTATTTATTATTATAAATATCTTTATCTCTCTTTTAAAAATATTAAAGTATCTCTAATATTAAGTTATTATATTTATTTTATATACGCTCTATTATTAACGTGGTTATAATATACCTTCTAAGTATTATTTAATTAATATAAAATTATCTTATAATAGGATTTAAGTTATTACTTATACTACTCTATATCTTTAAGAGTATATTACTCTCTCCTATTTTTAGGGTATAAGGCTTTTTAAGCCCTATCTTTAACCTTTTATACTATTTATAATTATAGGCCTTATTATCTTATAAACCTTTATAAATACTATATATATAATACTTATTAAAAGGAATATACCTAATATTCTTTAACTTATTTTATAATATTAATAAATAAGTATCTTCTTTATCTATTATTAATATATATTCTAATTACCTTAATAGGATATTAATTAAGTTCTTAATATTTATATAATAATATATCTTAAAGTTATATATTATAAGCTTTATTACTTAATATACTTATCTCTTTATTAATAATAATAATATTTTGAAATACCTTAAATTATTATAATTAATAATTATTATAATTAAGTATAAGCTACCTTCTAAGAAGTATTATTATACCTAGAATACCTTAATAATTATAAGTAATTCCTAATTATAAATCTTATATCTAATTTTTATTAAATATAACTTATAAGAATAGAAAGTAATTAAATACTATTCTACCTCTACCCCTTTATTACTAATTAGGAACTTTTATTATAAAATAGTTATAATAGCTAATATTAAAATATTAATCTCTAATTAGATTTCTCTTATAAAGTTAAAATATATAAGTAATAATACCTCTTAAAATAGTTACTTTAACTACTTAAACGCCGCTCTTATAATATTACTTAATATTAACTTTCTATTTTTAATATATAGGTAATTATTTTTTAGATAGTCTATTAACGCCGCGGTAATAGAGGAATAGTACTTAGTAAAATAATAGTAGAAATTAATAAACTTTAAAAAGATCTAAATATCCTTAATACTCCTAGGTTCTAGCTATTCTATTATAATATCTACTTTATATAAATCTATATATATACTATTATAATTAATAATAAAGTTAAGGAATTCTACTTTTATTATTATAAATTTACTAGAAAATACCTATAAAAATTCAAGATTTTTACTTAGGTAAAGTATACTTTTAAGTATAATTCTTTTATTTATTAGTAAGTAATAATAGTTATAAGGTAAATTTAAGTCTAAATATAATAGATATTCGTATAAACTATTATAGATACTAAGACCCTTCTTAAGTATTATAGGAGATATAGGGTAAACGTTACTAAAAACGTTAATTTTAGATCTAAGGGATTATTTATAATAGTTACCTAGTACTAGAGTATTAATAAATAGTTATTAGGCCTACCTATATTATAACTCTACTGTAATATTACTATTTAGGACTAATAGGGTATAACTAAGTATATAGTATAATAATATTCTATTCTACTAATAACTTCTACGCTACTAGACTATTTAATATAATTCTTAAATTATTATACCCCTTATATTATAATATATCTTTTATACTCTTATAATAACTATTAATAGTTATACTAGATTTATTATATTAATATAAAGGAATCTATTAGATATAGGAGTTTATATAGCCTAGTATTTATCTAGCTATCTAAAGTTTAACTAGTAGTATTTAATAAACTAAATAGTAGAATAGCTTATTTTTATTATTAGAAAGTCTAATATTATAGTCTAATATAAAGATATAACTATATAACTAAGTATAATATTAGGCCGTTTTAATACTTCTAATATTATAATTAGTATTCTTATAAGCCGCTAAGTAGCTATTAATAGGATCTAGGCGTTAATAATAAGTTATAACTAATATATTAGGGGTAGTTTACCTATTATTTAATAGTACCTACTTATATATAATATTTCTTATTATTTAGCTAGATATATATTTAGGAGTTTTAGGCCTAATAATATAAAGGTTTCCTTATTTTATTACCTATAATAAAGCTACGTATAACTAATTATAATTAAAGGTAGGCTTAGTCTATAAGTTAATACCTATATACTTTATTAATTAGCCTTATAATTTATTAATAGTTATAATAAACGCTAGTTAGATAGGGTACTACTTATAAATAAAGGGGGTAGGAATCCGCCTATTATTTTCTTTAAACTATAATAGCGTCTTAAATAGTATTACCTTCTTACTATTATAAGTACTACTTATAATCTCCCCCTTAAAGATATACTTACTATATCTTATTACTTATAATTAGGTCCTATTATATAGATATAATAGATTAAGGTTCTTTAATAGTATAACTAATACGCCTAGCTTAACGTATAACTTATAAGATAGTAGGGAGGATTTATAAAACTTATAAAAGTACTTAAGGGGGAAGAGTTTATTATCTTCTTTTAATATAGTATAATTAATACTTTAGTATATTATTATATTACTAGGGATATATAATATTATTTTAGTATTAATATTAATAATATCTTTATTAATAATAGTAAGAATAGCCCGTTCTAATAGATTAACCCTTTAAGAGATATTTATCTTAATATTAATATAGATATTCTTAATTAAATTATTAATAGTATTTCTAGGGGTACAACTATATTTTTAATATAATATATCTTTATTAATAGTAGGGCTTTTCTAGATATTAATACTATTATTAATAGTAAGGAGATTACTTATAAAGAGTCCTATTTTATAATATATAATATCTATTAAGTCGGGGTTATTATAGTAAGATTTAAATATATAACCTTATTCTAGAAATAGGCCTTTTAAAGATATACCTTAATAACCTAGCTACTAGATCCTCCTAGAATAACTAGAAGTATTTATTAGAAGTCCCTATAAAAGTAGACTACCTTACCCCTAAAATAAGCCTAGTTATTATTATAAATATCTTAAAGGCTATAACTAATAGCTTCTATATTATATTAACTCTATATAAGAGACTTATCTTAAAAGATAATATAAGCTTACTTAATTAGCTTAGTAAGATTAGTCCCCTTCTTAATCCTATATAAAGAGGTAGTATTAAAGTCTAGGGGTATCTTAAATTATAAGTAAGTAGTCTAACCTCCTTATAGTAGTATTAATATAATATTAGAAGATACTATTACTAGAGTAACCTTTTACTAAGAATATAGCCTTTTTATAATAGTATTTTAAACTATTATCTTACTAGTCCCTCTAGTACTATTAAGGAAGAATAGTATACTTAGAGTATTAAATTTATTATTAGTATTAATATTAATAGTAGTAATAATCTAATTAATAGTATAATATTAGTTAGTATTTAACCTATTTTATAAGACCTTAACCTTATTAGGGGTAATTTAATAAGATATTTCTTCCTATAAAAGTCTATTTAGAATATTATTAAAATTATTAAATAGGATAGTTAGAATAGGTAGGCTATATTAGGTTAGATCCTTAATATATTTAGGGGTTAATTAATATTCTAATTAGCTATTAATTAGGTAAAGGGCGTACTATTTTATAAACGACTATTACTTATAATAATTATCTAGTATCTAAAGTATTAAAAAATCTTATCGTAGGAGGTATAAGTAGTTATTTAAGATATACTCCTTATACTTATTTTATAATATAAGGGTATTAGTAGGTTAGAGTTTAACTAATATTAATATAAATAAACTACGTAGGCTATAGCCTCCCTAAAAATCCTTTCCCTTATTAAGGATCTTATTAATATATCTATTATTTTTAGTTAACTTAAGCTTTATATAGGCCTCCTTCTATCCTATTAACTAGCTGTTTATTATCTAGAGGTTATTAAATAACGTAGCCCTCTTAATATAATAGAGGAGTAGTTAGTAATAATAGAGATTCTTTATTTTTAGACTAATAAAATTAATATACCTAAGAGTCTCCCCCTTTTTATAAATTTTTAATTTTTAATTTCTTTTATTTTATATAAAGAACTTAGGAAAATCCGCGTATAAATAGTTAAGTAGATCCCTTATAATAGCTAGATATTTCCTATTCTATTTTATAAAAGGTAATAACTAACTATTATTATAAGCTTCATTAAAAAGATAGTTTATATTAAAAAACTCTATTAATATAGTCTTATAAAGCTTATTACTATCTATTAACTTTTATTTAATAGCCTTATTAGTAGCCTAGTTATTAGCTAGCTTAAAAAGGGTATACTATTAGTCTAGAAGGTAGATCTATAAATACTCTATATAAGGCTTTATAATACTTATATTAAATAAGAGTATCCTCTAGATAGCCTTAATAGACCTAATCTAGTAAGCGGATTAATACTTTATAATCTTATCTACTAACTCCCCTTACTATTATAGCTAGCTATTAGGAGTAGGGTTATTATTATTACGCGTATAATTCCTAGTAAGGGAGATATTAGCCTAATTAGGTCCCTTATAAATATATTTATATAGATAGAAAATAGACTTAATAGAGTTATAAATATTAATATTAATATAAGTACTATATTTCTTTAATAGGTATAAGTTATAAGGGATAACCTATCTATTATTAATAGAGGAATTAGGTTTAAGGGGGCTAACTAGATATTTATAGAAAGGATAACTCCTATTAAGTATAAAAGATATCTCTTAGTAAAAATCCTTTAAAAAAGCCTTATTATAATAATTCTTCTCCTAACTAAAATATCTATTACTAAGGACCCTAGTATAGTAGTTATAAACTATATATTATAAGACTAACTTATATAATATATTATTATCCTATTAAGGGGGGATAAATACTTATATAATACTATTAATATTACTAACTATCTAGATCTAATCCTCTTCCTATATAATAAGGAGAATATAAGTATATAAGAGACCTTACTTCTAAAACTTAATAATATAATAGTAGCCTATATAAATACTAAGGACGTATTACTTAAGGAGGTCCCTTATTAGCTCCTAGAGCTTCTAATTAAAGATACGGGTAATTAGATTATAATAGTACTCTAATATCTAACTAGGTTCTAGTAAGCTTTAAATATTAAGCTACTTAGAATTATATATAAAGGGAATAAAAAAAATTAGGTTTACCTCTTTTTTAGATTATTATTATAATATCTTATATTCTTGCTTTTATAGTATATAGGCTTCCTAGTATTATTAATAGGAGGATAGTTACCTTACTACTAATATCTTTAAACGAGATATCTAGATTAATATTAAGCCTATCTATTAGGCCGGAGTAGTAGTCTACCTAAATAGTCTATTAATTCTAATAATATTAATTTAGATTATTAAGCTCTATTAATATCTAGATATTAGTAGCCTAGTAATTAAATAGACGTCTGCTATTAATAGTATAATTAAAGAAATCGGGTTAGATCTAGATATTAATTAGCTAATTATTTAAATTATATTAACTATCCCCTAATTATTATCTAAATAATTTAGAGCTATTTATAATTAAGTAGATTTAGGTCTAGAAAATAACTAGGAAAATATATTAAATAGTCTTACTTATATCTATTTTATATAAAATTAATATCTTATTACTTGCTAAGACCTACTACGACCCTAAGGTATATACTTACTAGTAATATACTAATCTAGTTCCTACTTAGAGTTACTACCCTCTTCCTACTCTAGCTTATTATTACTACTAATTAAGGTATACTAGGTAAGTATACTAGTAATATAGTTCTATCATAATATATATAATAGATAGTCGCCTAGAAGCTAATAGCTAGCTAATAGGAGGCGGTTATACTATAACTATTTATTAAATAGAAATAGGAGTAGATATTAAAGGGCTATATAAGAAGGATATTAATTAGGAATTAATATAAGGCCCCCTTTAATAGTTTTAATATAGATATCCTACTTAATCCGGCCTCTTATAACGTTATTAGGAGTTATTATAATATAGATAACTTCTATAGAGGTAGGGTAGTTATAAGTACCCTTATCCTATTATTTAGGATTTAGCTATTAGATATAAACACTTATAATATTAATAGAATATTATAATTAATCCTCCTTAAGGCGGTTACAATAGGATTTAAACCCCTAGATATATAAGTTAATAGACTAGAGGGTATACTAAGTAGAAGTAAGGGTATCTTAATTTAAATTATTAAAATATTAATAGTAAATATCTAATTACTCCTATATACTATCTAGTATATAAATCTAGGTGAATTTTAGCCTAAGGCTATTATTAATAATAAGAGGACCTATTAAATAATAAATAGACCCCTAGATCTAGAAGGTAGTTTAACTAATATAGGTATTAACGTTAGTTATACCCTTACTAGTAAAGGAGAGATAATTATTATAATCAATAATATTATCTAAAAATTCTTTATTATATATAATCCTCCTTCTTATAAACTATCTATTAATAATAATATAATTTATATTACTAAGTAATATATTAATAAATTATACCCTAACCTTAGCTTCCTTTTAAGGCCCCTTAAGTAATAAGTTAATATTAGCTAGCTTATATAACTAGTTAGGGGATAGCTAATTATTCTTCCTACTATTATAATATAGCTATTAACTATCCCCTAAGTTACTATATTTATTTTTCTATAATAGTACGTTATAGTATAGATATCTATTAGTAGGGATATTAAATAATTTATTAACTAGATAGGATACTATATCTCCTACTATCTAGGGATCCCTATATAATTTATATCCCTAACCTAGCGTCTACCCCTAATATATATTATTTTAACGCCGGTATAAGCCCCGTTAAACTAGAGGTAGATACTTAGGATTATCTTCTTTAGTAGCCTATTATTAGGTATACTAGCGACGTATATATAAATAATATTTAAGAGGTAGTAGAGGAGTAATTTCTTAGGGGGCCTCTTTAAAGATTAGGGGAGTAGGTTATTATAGGTTCCTTAGCGGAATAACTACTTAAATAGTTATATTAGTAACTACTATATACTACTAGAGAGTAATACCCTTATTAAGGTAGCTATTAGGGCGAGTACCTAATAGTATTTCTTTAAGGCGAGGTTCTATTAACGTAATATCTCTAGGGTTTATTAATAGGTTCCTAGATCTAACCTAGGTTCCTAAATTAATCTTTTTTAGGCGTCTAATACGCCTTATACTATTACTCTTATAAGATTTAACCCTCTTATTAATAGTATAAGGGTATAGCTTAGAAAGAGCTACGCGCTTAGAAGGTATTAGTAGGGAGCTAGAGGAGCTAAATTTAATATAAGAGGGGTAATACTATATTATTTAAAGACGGCTAGTATAGTTTATATATTATAGATTATAAGGGGAGGTATTAATATCTATAGGTTAGTATTAAAGGTAAAAAAGTAGTAGGAAGAAAAAACTATTAATATAGTATAGAGGCGCTAAGATATAATATAATTAGATTAATTTAAGAGGTAAATCTATTAATTTAGATATATCTTCTAATATAATAGACTGATTTTAATTATTTTTAAAGCGTTAGATAGCGGAAAGTAAGCTATATAATATTATTTAGATAGAAAATATTATAAAGGGTAGGTATATACGTAGGTAGAATATAAAGAAATATCTAAGTTCTAATATTCGCGCTAGTCCTAGAGGGGTAATTAGGGGACTTATCGACTAACTAATAAGCTATAATAAGCTTAGGGTCCTAAATTATATATTTTCTATTATAGTAAAGAGATATTTCTTTAAGTTAATATAAAGTTTAAATTTATAAAGATATTATAATACTACTTTTATAACTCTAATATAAGACTTTTTATCCTAGGAGTAGATAAGAATATTATTTAAATAAATAATATAAATAATATTAAGTAGTCCTATTAAGGCCTTATTAATATATACTTAAAATAAGGTAAGTATATTAATAAGTCTAAAAGATATAATTATATATTTAAAATAGTTATACCTTATATAAAATATAGTCTTTTATTTATTATCCTTTTTTATTTATAAGTAAAGATATATATCCTTAAGATCTAACTTAATTAAATACTTAATATTAATTAAGTATATTAATATTTTATTAATTAATAAAAGTAAATAGTAATTCTTAATTATAATCTTTTTAAGCGCCTTATAATTAATATATAAATATAGTATTCTATCCTTTTCCAATATAAAAAGAATTAGTATACCTATTAAACTTATAAAATAATAAATTTACCCCTTTTATAAAGCTTACTTAAAGTACTCCTTTAATATATATAACCCTTTTTTAATAAGTTATAAAGTAGGTTAAAAGGAGGTTCTTTATTCTCTTTTATATTAATTATATAATTATAATATATATAAGCTAGTATTACCTTAATATTTTTAATTGAGAAGATATCTTAAAATTCTTGGAATTCTAAAGGAAGCTTAACTTTAAGTAGTAGGCTTTTATTACCTACTCTTAAATATATTATAATAAATATAATATTATTAAGCTACTCCTTTAAGGCTTTAATAATATTAAAGTACTCCTTAATATTATTTCCTTTAATAAAGAATTATTAGTTATATATAAGTTAATCTACTTAGGGATTTTATTCCTCTAATTATAAATACTTAAAGTAGAAGTTATAATTAAGGTTTATTATTATATAAAAGGCGCCCTTATAATATTATATAATATTATTAAATTTAATAGATTTAATTTTTCTTATATAAGAATCTAATAATAATATTAGATTCTTAACTTTATTATATAAGGTATTATTAGAGTTAAAGTCTATTTCCTAATCCTACTCCTTTATTAAGTATATATTAATATAATTATTATTTACTCTAGAGTTAATTAATATAATAAATTCTCTTTATAAGCTCTTAAGCTCTATTTATATTATAATAATAAGTTATTATATCTACTTCTTTCTTTATACTATAATAGTAGATATAATTATAATACTTAGGGTTTTTTTTAATTTAAGCCTTTTTTAACTAGCTTATTATTAAATATCTTATTAGTTATAAGCTTATTAATTATAATACTTATAATTATTAATTTTATATTCTAATAATCTTTAATTATATATCCCTTCTTTTAATAATTATAATACTTAATAGTAGAAAGGTTAGGCTTAGGCCTTTAAAGAAGGTATAATAATACCTTAATAACGCCCTACCCTTCTTACTTTATATATAAGCTATTATCTCTTTACCCTTAGAAATTTCCTCTTCCTTTTTAAGGATATTAACCCCTAGTAGGAGTATTATCCCTTTAGTTTTTATATATAAATAGTATTATATAAGGCTCTAGTTAGGTTATTAATATAATAAGAGTATCCCTTATCTCTAGAATATTAAGTTATATTATAAATTAATTATAAAGATTTTTATATAATTTATTTAAAAGGTTATTATAAAGTATATACTCTATTAATAGCTTAAGTTATCTTTTTAACTTAATAAGGTAATTTATAAAGTTTATAATCTTTTAATATTCCTTTTACTTAGCTTCTAAGTAGTACTTACTAATTATAAGGTATTAATTATAAGGATCTTTTATTTAATCTATTAAAAAATTATTAAAGTATTCCTAAGATTATTTATCCTTTAATATATCCTTTATATATTTATATTACATAGCCTTAAGGTCTAGGGCTATATATTATAACACGTATTAGATCCTATTATATATATTTCCTACTCTAACTCTTATAAATATTATTATAGATCTTATATCTACTACCTCTTAGAGACTTCTTCTTTAAGTTCTTATATCCTTTATAATAGTACTTCTTAGGTTTTAAGTAATAGGGACTAGGTTTATATACTTAATAGCTACCCCTAGATAGTTAGTTATAATTATAATATATCTATTATTAATTTATTAATTAATTCTTAAGACTTACTTTCTTTATAAGCTTAATCCCTTATATTTAAGTAGGTTATTTATACTAGTTAATTAACCTTTTCACCTTATACTTATAATAACCCTTCTCTACTTATCTTACTAATAATTAGGCTACTACCCTTAAATAGGTTAGAGTAATTAGAATATAAGGGTACTATATAATAATATAACTATTAAGTATTATAAATAGTACGTATATATATATATATATATAGAACTCTCTATTCTTATTAATAGTAAGACTAATTACTACCCTTCCCTTTAAGGGGAATTCCCTCCTCTATATACTATAGGTAAAGGGATAGCGTAGTACTACTACGTATTATAGACGCTACGTCGATAGTAGTATCGTATTCCTAACTAGTCCTTATACTTAAGATGTAAACGGTTAGTAAAGCTATATATATTATAGTAGATATTATAATTATTTACTTATAAACTAGGACTAAAATAGCTAATATCTTTAGGCTAGAAGATATAATAAGCTACCTAAGTCGTATTAAAGATCTTTAAGGCTTAGGCTATTATATTAGATATCTTAATATATTAATTATCTAAAAAGCCTAGAGTATCTATAATATTATAGATAAGGGATTTTTAAATAATATTATTAAGAGATATAAGGGGGATATTTACTAGTATTATTAAAAACTGTAATAGGGATTTTCGCCTATTACTTAGGCTATTTTCTCTAGATAATAGGAGGAGTAGTAAATAAGAATTCTTAGATAGTACCTAACTATAATTACTAAGGGGTATAATATTTCTAAATAATAAGGACCTTATTACCTTATTCTATACTATCTAATAGGCCTGCTATTAAGGTAGGTGGACGTAGACGTAATAACTAGCGGGGAATACTATATAAGTCTAAGTAGATAATCCCTATACTATTAGCTAGTAGCGAGGTATAATTAGTAAGACTCTAGTCTAGTAGAGGCTTTAATAGCGATATATATAGTAGTTTACCGCTTCGGAAGGCTCTTATAAATAGTGTAGTCTAAGGTTAAATAGACTAGAGATAGTATAGAAGGCTAAATAAGGGGACCTAGTACTCTAGGAGCTAGTACTAATATAGCTAGTAGTACTTATAAAGCTAGTAGATATCTTACTAATAGCTTATAACTAACTAATAGGCCTGCTATCGTAGCTAATAGACTATATCGCTGCGGAAGGCTTTATAAGAGGGCTAGTACTTAGGGAGCTAGTACTAATACCGCTAGTACTTAAGGAGCTAGTACTAGTACTACTAGTAGATGATCTTAATATACTAGAATAATTAATAGTACCTAGTAGAGGCTAGAAGGTAGTACTACTATTTATTATATTAGAATATAAATAGTAGGTAAAAGATATATTCTCTATATATAGACTAACCGTCGAGTTAGGATTTAGTACTAAGATTTAGTACTAATTAAATACTCGGGTTAGAGTCTTAGTACTAATTTAAATACTTATTACTAGCTATTAATACCGACTCGCTAAGGCCTTAATACCTTAGCGAATTAGATTAACCCGACTTAAATCGCTAAGGTATCGCTAAGACGCTAAGCCTCTAATAAAATAGTAGAAGGAACTAAAATAGTCTCTTTATAATATATATCTAGAATAATTATTATACTTATAACTTTATCTTCCTAGTATCTATTATATATTCTTCTTAGTATAGTAAGTATTTATATTACTAGTTTATATTACTCTTACCTTATTTATATATAGGGTCTATACTATATTAACTCTTATAAAACCTAGTAATAAAGTTATTAAATTAAAATTAGATAATCTTATTATACTTAATTCTATATTAAGTAGTATTCGTCCTAGCTAATCTATAAGTTAGGTTAGTTAGAGTATATTAAATAAATCCTTTTATTAGAAAAAGGAGCTTCTTTAAAATACTACTTAATCTATTAAAAAAGAATTCCTAGAATTAGTACTAGTAAGGAATAATAAATATATTAAATAGAATTCAGCCTTTAAAGTCTAATTTAAAGTATAGTAGTAGTAAACTACTATTAGTAAAAGTATTAAATTAAAGTCTAATACTAAAGTTAAAGATCTTCTTTAGTTTAAGAAAGCTATATTAGGTAAATAAGCTAATATCTAGGATAGCTTTACCTAATTAGCTTTAATAGTAGAAGGATTACTAAAGATTATATATAAGAAGTATAAGAAGCTTCTAGACTACCTAATAGTAACTAGTAATTTAAGTATATTTAATATAAAGAAATATACTTAGATAAGTAAATACTATTTATAAAAGCGGCTTAATCTATTATTATAAATAGAACTTTCTTTAACTTAGGTAAGTTATCTAAGGTAATACAAAGTAGTAATATAAAATTAATTCTTTAGGATAATATTAGAAGAAAAGTAATATTAGGTTTTCTACTAACTTTTCTTAAGAGAAGTAGAATAAATAATTATATAAATACTTTCTTGCCTTAAATTAGTCTTTTTATACTATTAACTAACTAGAGTTTTAGTAATTATTATTAATAGCCTATCTAAATTTAACTCTAATCTATTATACTAAATTATAGAGTATAATCTTTTTAGATTTTAAAGAAATATATATAAAAATCAAAGTAGATCTAGAGTATCCTTAATATATTTCTCTTATACTAGATACTTAGTCTAGTCCCTAAAAGGCTACCTATTTTAAAGTACTAGTCTATTAGATTAATACTAATTTTTTATATTAGGAATATTATTATAACTAATTTATAATATAGAAAGAAGATATATTCTCTATATATAGGAAACCTGCCTAAGTATATAGAGTATAGAAGCCTTCTATAAGGAAGACGCGTTAGGTAAATAGTACTATTAATAATAGCGATAATAGTAATAATAAGTAAACACCTATAGTAAATACCTATAATAAATAAAGCTATTATCCTAATAGTATATATATTAAGTAGTAGAAGATATACCTTAATTAGAAGCGCTTAAAGTAAAAGATAGATATAATCCTATAAGGTAAGAAATTTTATTATAAGGTATAAAATTTTACTTATATACTATTATTATTATTACTAATTTATCCCCTAGCTCCTACCTTAGGCCTATTCGCCTCCTTATATACCTAGATAAGCTTTAGTATATTTAACAGGCGATAATCTAGTATCTATTAGTTATCTTCTAGTCTATAATCTAGCTATCTAGCTAGGTACTAGGTAGACTAATTATAACCCTAATAAATACGGCGTTTCTAGAGTAGGCGTTTAATTTTATATTTAACGTCTTTATTAATAATAATAGGAGGGGTAGGTAAGTAGTAGTATTAATATAGGTTATCTACTAAAATAATAGTAGGTTTAAGATAGGCTATTAATATAATATTATAAATATATATTATATCTAGTAATTCTAACTTATAAGTAAGATAGCCTACTCTATTAAAGACCTTAAAGAGGCTAATATACTATTACCTAAGCTTCTTTAACGTAATACTAGGGACCTTATAACCTCTATAAAGGCGGAGGTTAATAAGATTACTAATATTAAAGAACTTAGCTATATATTTAGAATTATAGTAGTCTTTTATCCTAAGTAAGGTAAAAGTAATAGTATCTTTTATATTAATATAGGAAGGTTAATACTCCGTTATAATAATAGGTACTTAGGGTAATTTTATAATTAATAGCGTTACTTTTAGTAATAAGGGCCTTATTAGTAAGGTAGTTATTACTTCTAGTTATATATAATCTACTTTAGGCTTTAGTAGGTCTAATACCTCCCTTATTTAGAAGTTATAGAGTATTTTAGTAGGAGCTTTATTTATAAATATATATTTAGTAGAATTATTAAGCGTAGCTATTAGTTTTAGAAGAATAGATAGCTATATGGAATTATTTTTAATAGTAGTAATATAGTACTATAAGGCTATTTCCGTAGTTTAATTTAATTATTCTAATTAACTATTAGTCTAAGAGTACTAGGTAGCTAAGTATAATAAATTAATATCTAAATAATAAAAGATATTTTATTATAACTATATTATAAACTTATAATCTTAGTCTAAGATTATTACTTAAGGTAAACCCTAGTTAATATTAGCTAATCTATTAAGTAACTTTACTACTTAATCCTTTACTATCTAAGTTATTTTACCTAGAATAAGGGTAATTACTTTAGAAAATTTATATATAACTATTAAGATACTATTAAAGCCTTTTATAGTTAATAGAAGTACTAGGATAAAGTTAATAGTAATTATATAAAATAGATAAGTAGGTGTTAGGATAGGCTATAAAGATCTATATAGCTTATAATACAGGATTTGATTAAGCTAGTATTATAGGTAATAGGTAATATCTAATAAACTTATAAAGCTTCTTAGAAAGATTATAGATATATAGGCCTTTAATAAGTCTCTTATATATCTAAGCGTAGCCTAGATATCCTAATTTATTATATATAAGCTTAAATACTTCTACTTCTATAATAGAAGGAATATATAGACGTATACCTTATTTATTATCCTTAAAATATAAAACCTAATTAATAAGCTTATATACTACGGAAGTAGTATTATCTTTAAGGTCCTTATTTTACTTAACTATTTCTATTACTCTTACCTATTAAGGTTTATCTTAATAACCGGTAATAAGCCGTTTCTAAAAGGTATAACTTATCTCTACTAGGCTAATAGGGAAGTATCTTATAAATAAGGTATCTAATTTACCCTCTATATCTTACTATAAATAGTATTTACGGCTAGTTAGTCTTAATAAAGTATTAGGTACTATATTTACTTTACCTAGTTTATAATAAATATCTAAGCGGAATTATTAGAGATATTCTAAAGCTCTAATAAGATAGAGATTAAGTTTCTTAATTAATACTATATTTAAACTTATTTACCTTACTATTAAAATTATAACTAAGTAATTTATATAAATAATTATAATAGGCTTTCTTATAACCTTAATTATATAACAAACCTTTTTAATAACTTATACTAACCTTATAATTTTAAGCTTAGTAGGCTAATATCTTATCTTAGTATTAGTAAGTAAACGACTAAGAAATAAAATAGGTTACTATAATTTTTACTTAGGGAACTTAGATAGTATCAGCCCTACTATTATAATAGTAGAAGAAGGGCCTTATTTATAAGCGTCCTTAATAATATAATAGATAATAGTTTTAAACCTAAATTTCTTACTTATATCTAGGTTAATAAATAGTTAACGCTACTTATTAAAGTAGTAAAGAATACTTAGGGAGGTAAAAAGCTTTTATAAATAGTAAAAAGTAGGGACTAAGACCTTTAATCTACTAGCTATCTTCTCTTATATATTACCTCTAATGCTAATTAACTTTATAAGTAAAGTCTTACACCGTAGTAAAGGCTTTATAATAGTAGCGTAGAATACTATATACTACCTATTATAGCTTATTATACTAAGACATTTCTCTAGTTAACCTAGGATATCTAGAAATATAAGTATAATAATAGCTATAAGTTTCTTAGCCGCTATTAATAGACTAAGCGTATTAACCCTTTATCTAAGTAAATAGATAGATAAGTATCTAAGGAATAACTTTTTAAGAGATAGATAGATATATATTATATTTATTTAGTTTACTAAAGACTTTATATAAGTACCTAAGATATTTATTTAATAAGGTAGAGAAGATTACTATATTATCTATATACGCCTAGTAAAAGTAATAAAACTCCCGTAGTATAATATTAATTATATATTAGATATATACTAGAGAGTTCCTAAAACTTATAATAGGGATATTAAATATCTCCTAGCCTTTATTAGAGGCTATTATAAGATAATACTTATAATCCTACTTTACCTACTATTAATAGAAGAAGCTTACTATATTAACTATTAAAATATACAGAGTATTTTATAATAAGGTAAGTATCTCTAATTAAAGAGTAATAGGGTAGGTATTAGGTATTATAATTTTATTTAACGCTTTAATATTAATAATAACTTGGCCTTTTAAGCCGTTAGGAGTATTTTTCTAGATAATAAAGTAGGGGAATAAGAACAGCGTAGATATATTTATCTATTTTAACCTTCCCTAAGAATAAAGTTTATTAAATTCTATATTAATTACTTCTTTATCCCTCTAATTAAGAGGGTATATATATACTTAACCTAGTTTATATTAATCTTCCTAATTATTAAGTAAGGGAATTCTATATATTAAGACTTAGGAACGCCTATAATATTATTAGTATCTTTCTAAAGACTAGGAAATTTATTAACTATAGTAGTAATTAAAGTAGCTACTTAAGGTACGGTATTATAGATTATAACTCTAGTAGAATAATATACTTTAACTAGGGGTAAGGTATTAAGGGCCTTATTTACCTAAGGAGTACTTATTATAATTATAAAGGCTACTATAATAGTAAGTAAACCGCGTATATTAAACCTTAATTAGCTAGTTATCTTAGTAGGAGGTTTACTTATAAGAGCTTTATTATTAGGGTTAATAGGAAAATAGCTAGCTAACTTATATTTAATAACCTTATTAAGGGCCTAGTTACGTGTAAGTATAATAGGGCTATTACTATTATTATAGATAAAGATATAAGATATTACCGTATTAATAATATAAATATATAATAAGAGAGCGTTTAAAGTCTTAGGCTTAAAGATAAAATTATAGTCCTAAGGTAATCTTAATAAGTAATATTAAGATCCTAAGATTAATATTATAAAATTACTATAAGGCGGGATAGTAGTTCGCGTTTTAGTAAATATAGTAGTAGTAATTTATAGACCCTAGCTAACTACTATAACTAGAATCTTAATACCTTAATAGGATCCTATTTTTATAGAGTTATTACTAAAGTTAAGGACTATATATTCTAGTTTTAAGATATCTACCGCGATAAGTACCTTAGCTAAGAGGTTATCTATAATATAGAACTTATATTCTATTAAGGTAACTACTTATTTATTTTTAAAGTATATAGGGATCTTAGTAAATAAACTAGTATTATACTTCTTATTACTAATATCTCTTATAATTATTAGAGTAGGCGTTTTTTCTATTATAACTACTAGAAATACTATAAGTAAAAGTCCTTGATTAATTAGACTTACTTAGGCACTAGTATTAGTATAAATATAGTATTTAGTACTACCTTCTAAAAAGGCGACAGGGATAGTAATATAATAATATCCCTAGAAGCTATATCCCTTAATAGTAATATTATTAATATTAGAGTAGATAATAGGTAATTTAAATAATAATTTACCTAATAGGGTAAGTTTACTTTTACTTAATTTACCTAAGGAAGTAGATATTATAGAAGGCTTTAATAAGATATAACTAGAACGGATATATCTATATAAGATATTATTTAATTTAAATATATAGGTATAAGTATAATATATAGGTTTAGGTAGTTTAGGATTTATAAAGTAGTTCTCTATAATATTATTAATACTTAATTTATTAATAGTAGTAGAGCTTAAAGGCTCTAGTAGAGACTAGTCTATCTATTAATCTACTTAAGACTAATTAATACCTTAATAGTAGCCTTCTTTATAAGTATTATATTATTCCTACTTATTAAGGACCTTATTATTATCGCCTTCCTTATCCTTAGTAGTTACTTAGTAGGCCCGGTTATTATATAGACGCGGGGTATTTACTTAGAAAAGCGTATTCTAAAAAGGTAGCTTATAGTAGGGATTTTTATTATTATTATTATTCTACTATATCCTAGCTATTATATTTATGTTTCTACTAGTAATTTATAGCTATTAGTAACCTCTAGGTAAAATCCTTACTTAGATATTTTACAACTACTATTAATTATTATTATTACGATTTTATAAGTTATAGAAAGGATTATTAAATAGCCTATTTTTATAAGGATTTAATAGGTTATTATTATAAGGTCTAAAATTATTACTATATTAACTATTTTACTAATATAGATTTAAGTTAAAAGGAGGATAATTATATTGAAATATACTCTTAGTAAGGAAGGTTTACTAAGATAACTAAGTATAAAGTCTTAGTATATATAGATGGATACTCTTATAGTCTTAGATAAATTAACTAAGTATTCTACTCCTACTATTTTAATAGGTTATAAGCCTAGATATAGGGTATTTATTTAAATTACCTCTTATATAACTTACTAGCTTATTAACTAAGTATACGAAGTCTAGGGCGTTATATAGGCACGCTACGTAATATACGTACTATATTATAAGGTACTACTTATTATAAGTAACCCTTAATCTTTAACTAATAAGCGAGCTCACCGTATAATAATTAATTAACTAAAGAAAGTTAGGGGGAAGCCTTAAGGCTTATCTAGAGCGCTATATAAGCACGCTACGTATTATACGTACTATACTATAAGGTACTACTTATTATAAGTAACCCTTAATCTTTAATTAATAAGCGAGCTTACTATATAATAATTAATTAATGAAGAAAGTTAGGGGGAAGCCTTAAGGCTTAAAGTTATAATTTCCTAGCTACTAGGATTCTTCCTAGGAAGTTAGTACTACTAGGTTTTTCTTTATAATAATACCTACTAATTAGTTAAGTATACTAAATAATACTAATTCCGCCTATATAAAACGCTAACCTACTAGGTAGGATAAATATATTAGGGTAGTAAGAAAGGAGGTATAGCTGTTATATATATAGCTTACTAGCTTAGCTTGTAGAGAGCGGAAGCTCTCCGCTAGGCTACCTTATACCTATAAGAAGCTTCGCTTCTCTAATAATTAATTATATAATTATAATTAGTCTATTAGGTACTTACTACCTTAATAATAGTAGTAATACCTTTATTTATACTAATATCTTCTATAAATACTATATAACTATTTAAGAAGAACTAAACGCCGTCTTTATAGTACTAGTATCTAGTCCTCCTAGCTTAGGAAAGACTTCTATAAATACTATATCAATAATAATATACCTTACTATTAAGGACATTAATAGTATATTAAAGGCCTTATATAAGTATTATAATAAGGCTATTATAATAGACTTCTTCTCTATAAAAGCCTTTACTAATAAGTATTCTCTATACCCTAGAGAGTTAATACTAAGATAGAGAATTTCTACTAAGGCCCTAATAAATTTACCGCTCTTTCCTAATATTCTCTATATTCTATTATTATAACTCCCTAGGAAGTAGTAGAACTTACTTTTTAGTTAGATAAATTTATATAAACTAGATATATCTTTATATCTTTAATTAATAACGCCGCTCGCTATATTATCTCTTTTATTATAAAGGATACCCTTAGACCTACTAGATTAGGCTAAGAAGCCTCTTCCTCTACTAGATAAAGAGCTACCTATTCTAGATCTATATCCTTAGAAGTAGTTAGCCTCCTTAGGGCTATTATATAATCTTAGCCTTAAGACTAGGTAATTAATAAACCTACTATTTATAAGGCTATCTTATACTTTAATAAGGGAATAGAAGCCTCTTATAAGCTCCTTAATAGCCCTCCCTTATTAAGTAAATTATAGACTACCTTATCTCTTAATAGTACTATTACTACTAGGTAAATATAAGTTAAAGAGGCTATTTATAGATAACTAATTAGCCCTAAACCTAAACCTTCTAGTTATTAATAATTATCTAGTAGTATAGTAACCTTTACTATTAACCCTACTATATAAGTAACTATTAACCCTACTATAGCTTAATATATTTAGGAGAACCCTACTATACCTAGCCTACTAGGCCCTCCTAGACTAGCTAGTTAGCCTAGTTAGCCTAGTTAACCTAGCTAACTAGGTGAAGTAGGTACGTTAACTAGAGTTAATAGCGGCAATAATTATTCCTAATAGAACCCTAGGGACTTAAGATTCTTTAATCTTATATATAATAGTAAATCTATTAGTACTAGTTTAGCTATTAAGTATACTAGAAAGGATACTTACTTTTAGGATATTTATATATTTACTAATTAAGCTAAGTAAATATACTTACTTAAGGATCCTACTACTATTAAGAATAACCTTTAGCTAAGCCTTTATAAATAAGTACTTAAATAGTATAATAATAAACTCTCTAAGATAGAATAAAGGATAGTAACCTTTAGTAATAGTATTAATAAATAGGTATAACTACTACTAAGAAGGTTTTAATAGCTATTAAATATCTCTATTAATAGTATATTATATAAGAAGTTTATTATAAAGGATACTACTAGCTATTATAAGTTATAGGAGTTTAATACTAAGATATTATACTTTATAAAAGATACTAAGTTAAAAGATATAAAGATTTAACTTAATATTATATATAATATTATTAACTTCAAACTTCGCTATAATATTTACTATCCTACTAACTAGACCTCTATTAATAACTTCTTATTAGAACTAGAGGATAGGAAGTATAAATAGTAGGTTTATATAAGCTAGTAGAGAGCTTCTACTAGTACTCTAAGTAATAGGCTATAATAACGTCCTAGTTATAAATATAAGCTTATTAGGTAAAATAGTTAGTACGGTTTTTCTAATAATAGAGTAGGGTACTAGCTATTTTAATAGGGTAACTAGTCTTATAGTAATACTTACCCCCTATTCTTACCCTTTTAAAATAACTAGGCTTATTAAATAAATTAATAGCCTTATTAAAGCTAGTAGTTTTATTAAAATACCCCTTAGATCTTACCTCTAGTATAAAGGCTTTAAATTATAACTAGCCTAGTAAACGCGTTAAATTTTATATAGTAACCTAATTAACCTTAGTTCTGATAACTATTATAGCTTATAAGGCTAGGTTAAGGGAACCGCTAGCTAGGTAGTTAACCTTAGGATAATTATATACCGCGCTTTTTATTATAATAAGTATATTAGGCTATTATAGAGGATATAGCGGAAGACTTTACTAATAGTAATCCTAATAGTTATTAGGAGTATTATACTACTATATAACCGGGTAATACTTATAGTATTAAATAGCTAGACCTATTATAAGATTAATATAACTTATTCTATATAAGGGATAAGTCTTTAAGAATAAATAAAGACTTTATTAACTATAATTAATAAGTACCTAAAGTAAACTTTATAACTTAGTATAATATAAATAGTTATACTTACTCCTCTTATACCTCTACCTTTTCTTTAAGAAATAAGCTATTTATTTACTTATAGAAATACTACTAGATATTATAGAAGCCTTTTATACTTACTTCTATATCTACCCTTATAAGTGCTAAGAAGATAGGTATAACCTATTTTATAATACCTGTTATATTATTATTAGTTAAGTTAACTATTTATCTAGATTAATTAAAGGCCCTAGGATATAGCTTTAGAGGATAAAAATATACTACCGTAGGTATATTTTAGTCTATAGATATAGTAGATAAGTAGATAGAGGTCTACTTAAATAGTAGTTATTTAGTTATATTAGTTAATTAATTATATCTAGTAAAGATTCTATTAAATATAGAAATTAAGAAGATAGTATCCCTAATACTAGTATAAAGCGTTAGTAATAAAATTATAAAGACTAATAAATTTACCCTAATTAAAATATATATTAATAGGACTATTAATAATAAACTAGTAATAGCCTCTATAATTATAAAAGCTTATATTATAAAGGACCTTAAAGCTAACCTACTTATTAGTAATAATATTTTAGTATTATAAAAGATAATCTTAGACTTTAATAAGTAAATAGTAATATTAAGCTCTTATTAAGACTTTATATTATTAATAAAAGTTTAAACTTAGTTCTCCCTAAATACTAAATATATTATAAAGACTAAGGCGTCTATTATTATTCCGCCTTATAATACTATAAAGGTACCTATAGTCTATAAAGGAGATATCCTAGCTGATAGGGACTTCCTATTTAAACTAGAGTATACCTAAAACTTCGGCCTCTAAGGAGGTATCTTTATATATATTACTAATTTGTTTATATTAGAAGTCTATATATTTAATACTTCTCCTATCCCTATTTAGCTATTATAAAAGGCTCGTCTAGGCTCTCTTATTAAATATAATTAAGATAGCGCCTACCTTACTATACTAGTAGACGCCTATATAGCCGCAGGTAATACTAATATATAAAAGGCTTTACTATCCTTATAGTAGTAGTATATATTAATATTATATAACCTTCCTTAATAAAGACCTTAATTATAATAGTAGACCCCGCCCTTAAATATATCTTACTAAATAGTATTATAATCTATAAATTACCTAAGGTAGTATAATAAATTACTATAATAGCTACTAAATTCCTAGATATCTAGATAGATTAGGGTACTACTATTAATATCCCTAAAGATAAATAGATACTAATACTACTAAGACCTAATATAGACCTTAAGCCCTTACGCGTATACCTAATTAGTTAAAAGGATAAAAATCTAATTAATAAAATACTTAGGAAGTTATATTCTTAAGGGAAAATATTATAATTAAACTAATTAATACTCTTTAACTATCCTATTTTTATAGTCTAATAAGATATACTAGAAGGATATAAGAGGCGTATAATAGTAGATATACGCGGTCTAAATAAAATTACTTAATTAGATAATTACCCCTTATTATTATAATTAGAACTTACCTTAATAGTAGCTAGTTTCCTTTTTATATCTATTATAAATAGTACTAGTTAGTTTCACTAATTTAATATATAAAAATAAGATAGATATAAACTTATAATTATTTCCTATTAAGGTTAGAGATAGTACTATATTACCCTTATAAGTTATAAGGGCTCTCTACCCTATATTTAAAGATAGACTAATAAGCTTCTCCGCTCTTTTAAGAAGTTTATAAAGGCTTATATAAATAATATAGTTACCTTTTTAAAAACCTTACTAAAGTACCTAGCGTACTTATAAGTACTATTTAGCCTTTATTAGAGCTATTATATTAATCTTAATCTTAAGGAGACGTTTTTAAGCTACCTATCTATTACCTTATTAGGCTAGAAGGTAGACTCCCTTAGTCTATCTATATTAGAAGAAAAGCTTATGGTAATTAATACCCTACTATTTCTATTTTCTCTTCAAGACCTTAAGATTTTCCTTAAGCTTATAAGCTAGCTATAATTATCTATCCCTAGATATACTTAATATACTAATCTATTATAAAGATATAAAACTAACTTAATAGGGTTACTCCCTAAAGGTATTAAAGGCTTTATAAGGAAGATTTAGTTTATATAAGTAGTATATAATCCTATTAAGGATAAAAAGAAGGCTTTTATAGACTTAAAGTCTACTTTTAATAATCCTACTTTCCTTATTTATTTTAATAAAATAAGGATCTTATTTATAGACCTAGACACTTTTAAAGGTAGGGATTTACGGTAATAATCTATTACGTTAAGGATAATATAATAGAAGGCTTCTTGAGGACCTTAACTTAACTAATAATATTCCTTAATAAAATACTTAACTAAGCTAAGTAGAATTATTAGCCTATTAAACTAGAAGTAGCTAGTATTATATAGGTTATTAGATATACCTATTACCTTACTAAATTATACTAGAAACTACTAATAATTATCTATACTAATTATTTAGTAGTAATACCTATCTTATATTAGACTAGCCTCACTACTTCCTTAACTAATAAACTTAACTTATAACTAATTTAGGCCTTATCCTACCTATTATAATTTAACCTTATAATAAAATATAAGTTAGGGAAATCTAATATTATCCTAAACGCGCTATTTAGGCTCTAAGGGGATAAAATAACCTCCGCTAATATTATTAGGATACTAGACACCTTACTTATTAAAGGCTTTAGTAATAAGGGCCTTATTAATTATAGTTAATAAGGAGCTACTACGCTTAATACCTTATACGCGGCGGCCTTTATAAAGGCTTACTTAAAGGAGGATAAATCGCTAGCGCTTAATTATTATATTACCCTTATTAAGATATTAGAGGACTTTAAAAAGCGCCTATCTAAGGCGTATTAAGAGGATAGCTAATAGTCCTTACTACTTAAAACGCTTATAATAGTAAATAAGAACCCTATTATAATAAGTAATTATTCTTAATAGTTAAGATTATATTTTAAGAAATATAATAGCCTTATCTATTATATAAACTTTAATAATAGCTGTAAAAGGTTATATATCCTAAATATACTTAAAAAGAATATATTCTAGCTAGCCTATAATTAATAATATTATAATAGGTATTATTATACTTATAAATAAATAGTAGCCTCTCTATACCTCTATTACTTATAATAGCACCTACGTACCTATATAGAGTACTATCTAGAATATTAACTTAACTAAATAAAATATTATAAACCTTATAATAGTATAATCCTAATTGACTAGCCTATAATTCCTTTTTATACTATAGTAATAGGTTTTATTATAACGCTTCTACTAATAAATACAGAAGGCTATAATAGCCTCCTTATTATTATAAATAAATTCTTAAAAAGGGTTCTTCTTATTCTAGAGTAGACTATTTAGGTAGCTCCCTAATAGGTAAATATAGTCCTTATAAATCTTATAACTTATAACTAGGGTATTCCTTATAAGATAATTAGTAATAGGGATTCTAAGTTTATATTATTATTCTAGAGAACTATTTTCTAGAAGCTTAGTTATAAACTATTAATATTAACGGCGTATTACGCCTAGATAGATAGTCTATCTAAGTAGATTAATTAAATAGTAGAGATCGCGCTATAATACTACGTTACGTAAAATATTAATAACCCTAATTAGATAGTAGTCCTCCCCTATATATAGGGGTACCTTAATAACTCTAAAAGCTAGTCTACTAGTATTTCTCTAAATAAGGTCCTCTATAGCTTTAATATCTGTGATACCCTCGCTATACTCTCCTAATAGCTCCCTGCGGAAGACTTTAGTAGACTCTAACAGCTTAAATTAATAGCTTTCGCTAATATCTTCGCTAAGGTATACTATAATAGTAAGTATAAGTCGCTATTAATAGTAATAGGGGATAAAGCCTATCTTAGGCTAGGGGAAGGATATTATATACCTAGTATTACTAATTTAAAACTATATTAATAGTATATAAGGCCCTTTAAGATTATTAAGATGGTAGGCCTATTAGTATACTAACTTTAGCTAAGTCCTATTATATATATCTACCCCGTGATATTAGTAGCTTAACTTAAGCTAGTACTAAAGTTATCTAATCCCTACGCACGAGTATATAACTATTAGCCTCCTCTTATAAATAAGTTAGATAGCCTAATAGATAAGGCCGATAATTATAAAATTAAAGTAATTATTAGTAAATAGATATCTAGTTAAAAGGTTTAATATTTAATTAAGTAGAAAGGCTATAATTATAAATATAATTCCTAGTATAATATAAATAATCTATATAATACTCGGGATATAGTAAATAAATATATTAATTAAATATATTAATAACTACGTCGTTAAAGGTAATAAGGCCCTTAATATAACGTAGGCGTTGCTTTACTTTCTTTATAGCGGTATTATTATATATATAGCTCACTAGCTTAGCTTGCGAAGAGCGGAAGCCCTCCGCTAGGCTACCTTATACCTGTAAGAAGCTTCGCTTCTCTAATAATTAATTATATAATCACAATTAGTCTATTAGGCACTTACTACCTTGATAATAGCCTTAATCTACTAGGTAAAAGTAATATTAAAACTACTTTACCTATTTTTAAAAACTACTTATAAGATAGCTAATATAACCTTAATTAAGTAGTTATTAATATACTTTAATAATACTACTACTTATAAACCTTAAGGTAAAGGTAAGGAACCTCCTACTAAGTTAAAGGTTAAAAGAACTAGATTATTAGCTTATTATAATAACTTCTAACCTTTTTAAATAGTTATTAAGATTATAAGGTATAAGTATTATAAAAGGCGTTTAGATCCCCTATTTTTTCTAAGATAACTATCTTCTAATACTATTATAATTCTATTAAATAAAGATATTCTTTTAAATCATCCTCCCTTATCTTTTAATACTTTAAGCCTATTATTTATAAGCTCCTCTACTTCTAGTTAAGTATAAATATATTAGCTACCTATCTTTCCCTTAAATATTACTATTAAAGAGTTTAGGTAATAGTAGAATAAAACTTATTAAAGTTATTATATTTTTAAGTATAATTTTTTAAGGTATAATATTATACTTAATAAGGTAGCTAGGTAATATAAATATAAGTAATTTAATTGAAATAATTAAGATTATATACCTTAATACCTCTCTAATAACTCCCCTTCCTTAGGTAACTCTACTTAAGAATTATCCTTTAAAGCCCTTAATTATAATAATCTTTTTAATACTACTATTAACTTAAAGCTACTTAATTTAAATTAACCCTTAAAGCTTATACTTACCCTTATAAAAAGTAATATTAGAAGAAAATATTATTATTATAAATAAGATTAATAGCCTCCTACTTTATATTAAAAAGCTTAAAGGATTAAAAGGGCTTTAAATATAAACCTAAAAAATATATAAGTACTTAATATCTACCTACCTTTTTAAATTTTATAAGGTAGACTAGGTTATAACCCTTATTATTCTAGCTCTCTCTAACTATTTAATAATTAATATTATTAAAACTTATAAATCTACTTTTAAGGAGCTAGTTAAGTAGGAACTTAGGTATAAATTAGCTGTTAATATTATTAAGAGCTACTTAGGTAATTATTAAAATATACTCTTAGTAAGGAAGGTTTACTAAGATAACTAAGTATAAAGTCTTAGTATATATAAATGGATACTCTTATAGTCTTAGATAAATTAACTAAGTATTCTACTCCTACTATTTTAATAAATTAAAATTAGAATTCTACTAACCTTATTTACTACCTTATAACTATTACTTATTTACTTATAATAAGGACCTTATTATATCTACGGAAGGCTTCTTATATATATTAAACTAGATATCTTTCTTATAATAAAGCTTTATAAGAAGGCTGTTAATAGTAGACTTTTTAATTAGATAAGGTAAGGTCTATTATAATTCTTTATCTATATATTTATATACTAACCTAACTTATACCTCTTCTATAAAAGTAAAGCTAGTATTTTTACTATTAAGAATAATAGTATTAATATAATTAGCTAGATTATAATAAATCCTTATATCTTTAATTATATATTAGACTAATTTAAGTAAAGCTAGTAACTTACCTAGGGAGTTATAGAATCTTACTTTAAGACTCTTATACTATTAATTAATACTATTAGGATTATTATATAAGCTAGAGCGGCTAAGTCTATTAAGCTAGTTAATATACTATTTATTAGTAGTACTAAGTAAATAGGAATCTATATTCTACTTTAAGATAGTAGGATCTATAATAGCTACCTTAACTTAGAGATAGTTAATAAAATTAAAGATATTATAATAGATATTATAATTATCTTTTACTTTAATAGGTATTACTTATAAGTCAGGATTAAAGTATCTTATATCCTAGGGCTTAAAGGTAGAGGTAGAGGTAGATAAACGAGGTCCTTATTGAGGACCTATTATAATAGGCTATAAATTACCTAGTTATATCTAATTAAATATATATATAGCCTAGGTAATAATACTAGCTATCTTAGTTTACTAGGCCTCTAAGAAGGTAATAGTAGCTATACTTAGTACTAGTATTAGTATCTTAGATAGTAGTAGTATAAGTTTAAAGCTTATTAGGATAATATTTACCCTCTTAAACTTAATATACTAGACTTAAATATTAATTTTAAATTTATATTTATTAACTACCTACGTAGGTAGGAAGTATATTATAGTAGTAGGTAATATTTCTTACCTAGTATATTATAAGGTAGCGGATATAGTAGATAATTCTAGGGTATTATTATCTTTAGGGTTAGGAGGTAAGTCTTCTAGTTATAAGTAATATATAGTAAAGAACTTAAGTACTCTCTAAGACTTTATTATAAGCTTATTAGTAATAGGGCTACTACTCTTAAGGAATAAATTAATCTTATATAACTAATAAGGAGCTAGCTTATTAATTATATACTATTATAGAGGTAGAGGTAATAGTAAGTAGAGATATTACCTTTTACTTTAAAGTAGTAGTAAAGGTAATAGTAAGGGACTAAGTAAAAGTATCTAAATATAGTATTTCTTAAGGTAATAAGGGCCTTAATATCTAATACCTTACTATTTTACTTTAATAGCTAATAGACTAGTAGCCGTAGTAGCCGTTTATCTAATAGCGGGGATAAGAAGGTAGGAAGCGGAAGGCTATTAAGGACTAGTACTATAAAGCTAGTATTACTAGAGCTAGTAGTTCTTATTAATATAGTTATAATGCTTAGTAATATTAGAATAAGATCTATAGTATTACTACTATATATTATAACTAATTTATAATATTGAAAGAAGATATATTCTCTATATATAGGAAACCTACCTAAGTACATAGAGTATAGAAGCCTTCCGCAAGGAAGGCGCGCTAGGTAAATAGTACTATTAATAATAGTAATAATAGCGATAATAAGTAAATGCCTATAGTAAATATCTTATTACTTTTATACTACTTAATATCTATTATTCTAGGTATTTACTTATAATAGAACTAATAAAGATATTAATTAATTATAGAATTATAGATAAACCTTTTAGGGTTATTACTAATAATACTAGTAATAATAGAATATTAAAAGATAAACTAGAGAAATCTCTTATTTAGCGTAATATTTAATAGGATAAATTATAAAACTCTATTCCTTATATAACTTATATCTTTAACCTTATAATATAAGACTTTATTAAAGCCCTAGATTTTAAAACTTTAGATAATATAATAGTATTATTAAAGGATACTTAAGTTAAAGATATTTAAGTAAGTATAAGTCTATCTACTATTATTAAAAAGGTATAATATAATAGAGGTAATATAAATAGGTAATATATTTACTAATATTTATAATAGATCCGCGCTCTTATAATAGCTATTAACTTATCTTTATAATAAAAGCTTAGTTTTTAATAGTTATAAAAAAGCTCTATTAAAAAACTTAAAAAACTTATATAAGATATTTATATTTATTAGAATTCTACCTACCTAATACTTTATTATATATATTAGTTACGTGAATTTATTAATTCTTAGATAGATAAAAAATATAATTAATCTAAAAATTAATAAGATTAGCCTATAATACCCTTTTTAACTATTTTAACTATACTAAAATAATAATATATAATAGTAGGATACTTAGTAGAGTAAGTATTATTAATATTTATATTATAAAACTTAAGATAAATAAGAGGAGTTAAATAATAATAATATTTTAACCTCTTATAAAGAGATATATATGAATAAATTTACTAATTACTTTTATAAGTATTATAAGATAATACTAGTTACTAGAAGGACTAATATATAAGATATATAAAATATTAATAAGGTAATAAATATAATATAATAATATATTTAAATTTATACTAAATAATAATAGCCTTTAATATAAGTAAAGAGAAGTCTACTTTAATATTTAAATTAGAAGTCTTTGTTATAAAGTAAAGCTATTTAATAGAAGGTAGCGTAGATTAATACTTAATCTAAATTTACTTTAATATATAATAAGATAAGTCCTAATACTAGGATATAATAGTAGGGGAGGAATTATAAGTAGTAGTAGTAGTAGAGGTAGTAGGCTAAGAAGTAGAGGAGAGATACCTATATAAAGGCTAGGGAGCCTAGTAGAGGGGAAGGAACTTAAAGATAAAGGAATATATATTAGGAGAATATTAATAAAGGCCTTAAAAGTTATAATAGCTATATAAGATATATTAAAGGGAGGAATAATATATAAAATAGAAAGGATAATAAGGATAAGGCTTAAATATATAAAGGAGTTTATTATAAAAGTAAATTAATAGTTTAAAATAATATATAAGTTTAAAATAATAATAAAAGAGTAATCTTAAATAGGGAAGATATAAAGGGGTAGAAGGAGCTAGGCGTAGATAGTTAATTAAAGCTTAATAAGTATAAGAATAAGTAATATAAGCTTTAAAGGGATATTTATTATAATAATAATAAGTAATATTATAAAGAAGGGATTTAAGGTAATAGATAATAAAAAGGTTAAAACTTTAATAGTCTAAATTAAAAATAAAATTAAGAGAGAAATAATAAGGGTACTTATTAAAGAGTAGTTAATTAAAAGGTTTAAGATAATTATATTCTTAAGGATATAAGAGATTATAATAGTAAAGTACTTAATTAAAAGTAACCTAATACTATTTATAATAAAAATAGAGGTAAGGGAGGAGTTAAAGGAGAATAATAATTAGGTAAAAAAGGTATATAAATTAATAAAGGTATTAAGATAAACCTTTTTAATTATAATATATAAAGTATTAAAGAAGGTAGTAGATATATTAAAATAAAAGGAGGTATAAAAGGTAATTGTTTAATAATAATAAAAAACCTCTTAGGGCTAAAGATTATAAGGGTAGCCTAGTTATAAGTAATTATATAAGAGAAGAGAAAGGGAGAGGTAGAGAAAGAGAGAGCCTTATTATTATTAAAGCTCCTTATATTAAAGATAATAAATAAAGTAATTAAAAAGGGCTTAATAAAGAGATATAACCTCTTAAAATATAAGAGGTAGGAGAGGAATAAGATTATAATATAATACTTTTACTATTAATAATATAAGTATATAATAAAATATTATAAGAGCTTAATATAATATAAAATCTATATTAATAAATATAACTTAAAGGAATATAAAGTAAAAGAAGGGGAAATTAAGAGATATAATAATTATAAAAAGACTAGTTATATAACCTAGGAGTAAAGGTATATAATTAAAGTAAAGGAATTAAATAAACTTTATTAAAAAATAGTAGAAAATAAAAAGAAATTATATAAAGGCTTTATAAAAGGAAATAAGTAATAAGATACCTAAAAATACCCTTAGGGGGGGTAGATAATAATAGTAATAAAGAAGAAGAGGAAGCTTATATTAAGGTTTAAAGACCTTAATAAAGTTATAATATAAATAAGTTCTTAAAGAGATATAAAAGAAAGGGGAATTATACTACTATTAATAGTAATATTATAAAATAAGTTAAAAGGCTAATTATTCTCTAAGTAATAAAGATAAGTTAATAAATATTAAAAGAAATATTAATATAAGAGGCTTTAATTATTAAGGGAGTAGAGGTTATAAGGGATATCTAATAAAAATCCTTATAAAGGTATAAAAAATAATAAAACTATTATAATATAATATATAAAAGGAGTAGATTATAATAATAGTAATATTATTAAAAGATAAAGAGATATAATAGATATATATTTTAACTATTTAAAAATTATTATATATAAAGAGGATAAGTTTAATATATAACTTAAGTAGAAGAATATTCTACTTAATATATAAAATAGGGAGGGATATAAAAATATATTTCTTTATAAATAAATATTAAAATATTAATAAATAGAGAATTAAATTTATATTAAAGGACTTATACTCCCTAGAGATATAAGTTATAAGGAAGAAGGGGGAGTATTAATATATCTTTAAATATATAATATATATAACCCTAGCTTAAAGTTTAAGACCTTAATAAATAGCCCTTTTATATTATTAAGGATAAAGGAGTAGCTAAGTTAACTTAAGGAATATATATTAATAGGAGACTTTAACCTTTATTACTTAAATTAAAATAATAGGGGTAGATATATATATTATAAAGTAGTAGATATATTAATAAATATTATTAAAAAAAGGGGAATAAAGCTTATTCTATTAAAGGATATAATAATTTAAAAGGTAAAGAAAGTAAAAAGTACTATTAATTTAATATTTATAATAAAGGCTATTAAGTAAATATTATTAAAATATTATATTAGGCTAGACCTTTATTATAAGTTTAATTATATCTTAATATATATTAAAGTTAACCTTAAAATAAAGGTAGTAATCTTATAATTATAAAAGGTATAAAAGATAGTAGATTTAAAATAAATAAATAAATACCCTTTAATATTTATTATTAAAAGGGAAGTTAATAATTAAAGGGTAAATAAATAGTTACCTAATTAAAATACTTTAAAGCTTAATAAAAATTATAAAAAAGGAGGTATTATAAGTAAAATCCTCTTTAAAAGTAAAGTCCTTTTAAAACTTAAATTATATAAAGGTTATAAAGATAGTATTAAAGCTTAAGATAAAATATAATTATAAGAGAAGTTAAAGGAGTTTAAAGGTATAATAAAAGGCTTAAAAGATTAAAGGGAGGGTATTAAAGAAAGTAAAGGTAATTTATTTTAATTAAGAGGTATCTTAGATACTTAATAAACTCTAGAAACTAGTTAAATAAGGTTAAGAAAGAAATATATTACCCTAGGAACTCTTAAAGTTCCCTACTTTTAAGAAGGATAAAGAAGGTTTTAAGGTAAAGTTATTTTAAAAGAAGGTAGAAGTCTTTTAAAAAACCTTCTTCCCCCTACCCTTAAAGGTAGATCTAAGTAATATTTAAAGGTTTTAATATTAAATACCTTTAATAATAAATATAAGGGTTATTAAAGAGGAAGTTTATAAGGTAATTAATAAGCTAAAATAAAATAAAGTATTAAAGATAGATAAAATCTTAAATAAATTTTTAAAAATAGTAGAGAGGGAGCTACTACCTAGTTTTATATACTTATTTTAAATATATTTAAGGGTTAAATATTATTTAATAGAGTTTAAGAAGGCTAATATAATTATTTTAAAAAAGTTAAAGAAAGAGGACTATTTAAAATTAAAGTTATATTATTTAATTACCTTACTTAATACTTTAAGGAAGGTATTAGAGGTAGTTATTATAAAAAAAAACTAGGTAACCTTATAAAGGAATATAAGTTACTACCCTTATAATAGATAAAGGTAAAGAAGGGGAGGTTAATAATAATATCCCTTAAAATAATAATAGAGGTAGTATATATAATATAAAATTATAATAAGTTTAATATAATAAATATATTATTATTAAATATTATAAGGGCCTTTAATAATATCTCTTATAAAAGGTTACTTTATAACTTTAAAAAAAGGGTCTTAACCTTTATTATAAAGTAGGTATAAAGCTTTTTAATAAAAAGAGTTATAATAATTATATTAGGCTAGAAGATAAGTAAGATAAAAATAATAAAAATTTAAATCCTTTAAAGATTCTTAATAATATTATTTTTATTTTTATTTTTTAATTCTATATTTATAAAAGAGTATATAAGGATAAAACAAGGATAAAACTTTAAATATAAATTAGAGGCTTTATTAATAATATATAATAAAAGTATTAAAGAGAATTATAAAATCCTAGTAAAGATATATAAGGTAACCTTTATCCTTTATAAATATAAGTTAATCTATTTATTAAAGAGCTTAAAGAGGTTTAATATAAAAGTAATAATAGATTTTATGGTAGTAATAATATACCTTAAAGTATTAATATAAGTCTTTAAACTTTATATTAATAATAAATTAAGGTAGGACTTATATATTAATAAAATAAGGTTAAAGATAAAGATATAAAAGCTAGCCTTATTAATTATTACTAGCTTAATATAAAATACTATATTTAATAGGATAAGATAGGTATATAATATTATAATCTAGTTAATAATAACTTATATAATAAAGATATAATATAATTTAAAAGGGATATTAAAAGTAAAGAAGGTAAATATTATAATACTAGAAATTATATAAAATAAGTATTTAAAGATAATACTTAAGGCCTTTAAAGTAACTAGTATATAAATATTAAAGATAAAGTTAAAGGTCTTATTAATAAAGATAAGCTTTAATTAATTAATTTTATAAATATTAATAATATAAGGGATCTACCTATTAATTAAGGAAGGGAACGCGAGGATCTATTATAAATTAAAAGAGAAGAGGGGAAGAGAGAAGAGGGTTATAAAGACTCTAATAAAAGAAAAGTAGTCCTAGATAAAGGGAACCCTCTAAGTAATAATAAGGGGAGGGGATATTAAAATAGTAGATTAAGGCCTTAAAGGTATTATAGCTTTTACTTCTATTATAGTATAGAAGGCTTCTATATTATACTCTAGTTATTCTTTAATAGAATCCTCAATAGCTAATTAATTATATATATATATAAAACTAGCTTATAGCTATTAGTTACTATAATAATAGTAGTAATATTATTATAATTAATACCCTTATTAAGTACTATTTAACTACTTAGAGAAGGACTAATATTATTTTTATAGTACTATTATTATAAGTCCTTTAGCTTAGGAAAGATATCTATTTATATATAATACTATATATTAATAATAATATACCTTACTATTAAGGTCCTTAATAGTATATAGAGGTATTATACTAGTATTATAAAAAGACTATTATAGTAGACCTCTTATTTATAAAAGCTATTTATAAAAGCCTTTACTAATAAGTATTCCTTATACTCCTAGAGAATTAGTACTAAGGTAGAGAATTTCTACTAAGGCCCTAATAAACTTACTACTCTTCCTAATAAATCTCTATATCTTATTATTATAACTCCCTAGGTTAACTAAGAAATTATAGAACTTACCTTTTAATTAAGTAAATTTATCTAGACTAGCTACGCTTTTACTTCTATTATTAATAAATCTATATATTATATTATCTCCTTAATTATAAAAGATACCCTTAAGCCTACTAGGATAATAGAGCCCTTAAGATAAGGTACTTATTCTAGGTTAGTATCCCTAGAGCTTAGGAATATTATTAGGAATTCTAAGCTATCTTAGCCTTATAAGTAGGCTATTAATAAACCTTTAATTTATAAGGCTATCTCTTAATTTAATAAAGGAATAGAAGCCTCTTATAAGTATCTTATTAAACTATTATCTCTAAAGCTATCTTAAGTTATAGCCTAATAATAAATATCTAATATTATATTATTTATTCCTAGTAGCGCTAGTACTAGATAAATATTAGTAGAAGAGATAATCTATAATTAACTAATTAGTCTAGAACTAGAATTAAAACCTAAATATAATTCCTTAGGAAGTATATTATAAAATATTAACCTTAGCGTAATTATATAAGCTACTATTAACGCCGGAATAGCTTAGTATATCTAAGAGTACCCCCTTTAACCTCCTTAATAAGGTCCTTCTAGCCCTCTAGGTCTACCTAGCCTACTAGGCTAGACTAGCTAAGAAGGCTAGGTTATAATAGATACTAGTAATTAAGGCCCTTATTAGAATCTAGGTAATCTAGGGTTCTTTAATCTTATATATAATAGAAAATTAGTAAGTATTAATAAGGCTATTAAATACACTAGTAAAGAGACTTACTTTTATAATATTTACTTTTTATAAATTATACTAAGTAGATATACTCTTTAAAGGATCCTACTTTAATAAAAAAAATTATAACTAAGTCTTTATAATTAGGCTCTTACCTAGTAGATAAGTTAATTATTAGAATATAATTAATACCTTATAAAGATAGGTAATAGTATTAATAAATAAGTAAGGCTTCTATTAAAAAGGTTTTAATAACCTTTAAATATAACTATTAATATTATAATATATAATAGATTTATTATAAAGGATATAATAAACTATTAAGAACCTAGGGAATTTAGTATCAAGATACTTTAAGTTATTAAGGATACTAGGCTCTAACCTATTAAAGTATAACTTAATATTATTTATAATACTATTAACTTTAAATTATATTAAGATATTTATTATACTATTAATTAGACTACTATTAATAACTTTCTATTTAACTTAAATAAAGTAAAGTATAAGTAGTAGGCTTATACTACTAGGTATTATAACTCTAGTAGTAGTACTCTAAATAATTAATAAGGTTATATATTTAATAAAGGTAGACTTATAAGGTAATATAATTAATATAGTTTTCTTAATAGAGTAGGCTACTAGCTATACTAGCCTAGGAACTAATTATATAGTAATACTTATCCTTACACTCTACCTTTTTAAAATAATTAAACTTATTAATAAAATTAGTAGCTACCTTATTAATATTATTAAGATACTTTATAAATCCTACCTCCCGCTTAAAAATTATAAATTATAATATGTCTTATAAATAAGTTAGATTTATAACTACCCCTTTACCTACGCTAATTAAAAAGATTTAGATAAGGCTAAGGCTAAGGCTAATTTAATAGGTAAATAGGTAGTTAATTATAAGATAGTTACTAACCTTATTTCTCTTCTTAAAGGGCTTATTATATTAAAATAGGTAGAATAGTAATAGTTATTACATTACTAGCTATATAGGTAGAGAGAGATATGATATATAAGATACTAAGACGGGTACTAGCGCGCGTCTAATATACGGCTAGTCTAACTAATTATATCCTATTTTAATATATTTTAATACTCCTACTTAAATAAAGTACCTTATTAGTATAGTAGTATAACTAACTTATTAATATTCTATTCCTACTATCTAAAATCCCCCTTCTTAATTAAATACTAGGTAATAGGCGTAAAGGTAAGTAGATAGTAGTAGAAGTCCTATTTAAAGGGTAGTAATTTAGTAAAAACCTTCTAGACGTAGATTAAATAGACCCTAATAAGGTAGGTATAATTATAAGGTAACTAATTCTAAAGATATAACTATTCTAAAGATATACTTATTTTATAAAGGTACGCTATTAAGGTTTTTATATTATAGCGACTTAATAGTATATTTCTTACCTTTAATATATTAGATAAGCTTATACTAGGTAGGTAGGAGGGCGTTATAAGGCCTAATTTTAGTATTTATATCCTTAATTATATTATAGTTAAAAATAATAATATTAATACCTAGGTAAAGGATTATAACTCCCTAGTAGTACTAGTTATCTACTTCCTATTCTTATCCTACCTAGGTACGTATTTAGGTAGTAAAGATAGTAAGGCTATTATAGCCTAGGGGTATATTATACTAGAAGCTATTATAAGTATTATATTTACTAGTAACTAGGAATATATTACGCTAGTTCCGTTTTATATTAATAATAGGGTAAGAGATAGGATTATAATAGATATATATTATAATCTAGGCCTAATAGTTTTATAAGAAAGTAGTTAACTTATCTACTATAATATTAATTTATAAGCGGGAGTAGTTTAATATCTAGATAATATTATTAATAGTATAACTCGCTATTTAAGCTAGGAATATAAAAGGATAATAGAGCTAAATAGGCCTATAAAGTCTATTTTATATTCTAATATTATAGCGTAGAGTTATAAGGCTAGAAGGGTAGGTAGTTAAGAGCTAGCTATCCCTTAATTAGTTATAAGAGCGCTTATAAAGCCGCTAGGAGTACCCGTAGAGCCTTATAATATTAAAGACTCCTACTACTATAATACTTCTAGGCCTAAGGCCTTATAAAAGGAGATAAATTTATCCTTAGGGAGAGCTTTAATAAGGTTATTAACTACTTACTTATTAATCCTAACATATTCTAGCTTAGTATTACTAGTAGTAACCTATTTATATATATAATAATATTAAATATTAATATACTTTATATATATATAAAACTAGGGGTTCTTAGTTAGGGTAATAGCTCTCTAATTATTATAATAGAGTATTATAGCGGTAGGCTAATAGGTATCCTTAGAGAAGTCTAGCTTAATAAGTAGCTATTAGAGCTAGATAGCCTCCTTAGTAGCTTATATCTAGCCTATATATTCTACTTTATAACTAGGTAGGGTAATAGTAGGCTATTACTTTAATAACTAGCTTATTACTCTACTATTAATATTAAAAATATAGCTTATAATTAATTATTAAGTATTTTAGTTACTAGCCTAATTAGTATTACTATAACTAATAAGTAGAAAGATACTCTTATAAAAGGTAAGTTATAAGTTAGTTATACTTTAAAGGTAATAAAAAATCCTCTTAATAGCTATTTAATATAATTAATTTAGGTTTAATTTATATCTACTAACTATTAAGATTATATAAGTAATATCTAGCCTAATCCCTAATATAAGATATATTAGGGAGCTAATAGCTAACTAATATTCCTTTTAAAAGGTATTAAGGGTTATATAATCTTCCTTAAATACCTATAACTTATTTATATCTATTAGAGTTATTATAAGGTATAACTCTTATATATTAAAGTCCCTTAATACCTTTTTAATATAGGCTTTTTAACCTAATTATAATACTTAATTTACTTAATCCTACCTAACTAATATACTTAAATAAAAGGAATATAAGTTAAGGTTAATTATTTAAAGGTATTTATTAAGTATAACCTTAACCTAATTAATAGTAGTATAATTAGGTCTAGTAATTAATAAATTATTAATATAGGCTATAATAATAACTTAATCTTTATAATTAATTAAGATACTCTTATTAATAGTAAGTAGTATAAAGCCCTAAGTCTTTAAGAATATAAATAGTATAAAAAACTAGACTTAAAGTAATTATTTTAAGTTATAAAGTACTTTCTTTAAGATATAAATAAAGTATTCTTTACCCTTAATTATAAAGCCTTTAAGCTATTTAATATAAATATCTTCCTTAATATTTTTATAAAGGAAGGTAGTCTTAATATCTATTTAATTTAGTTCCTAATTAAGGGATATAACTAGTATAAAGATAGCTTTATAACTTATTAACTTTACTATTAAAGTAAAGGTCTTATTATAACTAATCCCTTCCTATTATTTAAAGCCTTTAACTACCTAGTATACCTTATAATAAAGGACTTTATTATAAGGCCCCCTTTTTAATTTAAATATCTACTTCCCCTAGAGTACCTTCTAACTTAGAGGTAGCTATCTAAGTACTTATATATTATTCTATATAAGGGAGTTAAATATATCTTATAATACTACCTCCTAGTCCTTTTTAGTATTATTTATTATAACTTCTTTATATAATTTAGGTTTAAAGGGCTTTATACCTTTAACTATTATTAGGAAGGTAAATATTATTAATAGATTTAAAGAGTTATTATATAGTTTATTAAGAGGTATTTAAAATTTAAGGTAATTAGATAGGATATTAACTAATAATAGAAGCTTATTAATATCTTAATAAAATATTATTAGATAGGCTTAATTTAGTTTAAGCTAGATATCTAATAAGGTCTTAGGGTAGAATTTATCCTTAGCTATTATATCTTTAATATAAATTAATAGTATATCTTTAATATAAATTAATAATACTTTACTTCTAAAGGGAGATTACCCCCTTATATTATTAAGTACCTACTTAGAGTAATAATAGAGGTCTATAAAGGTATACCTTTTAACCTTTAATTTAATATAACTTATAAGGACCTTCTTAATAAAGTAGATATTAGATAACTAAGTAAGCTTCCTAATTTTATTATTAATAAGATAGTAGATAGCCTTACTATTATAACTAATAAGTTAACTTATATAAGAATAAGTTTTAAAGTAATTAATTTTAATAGTAGTCCTACTAATATAATAAAAGGCTTAAGAGCTAAGGACTTATAAATAGGAGAGATTAAGCTAGTAGCTATTAAACTTCTTATAAGGTATAATCTTAATACTAGACTTAGGGGATCTATTTTATAAGTAACTAGCTATTTAAATAAACTTAGGCTAGTACTTATAATCTATTCTACTATTAACTAGTATAATATAAGCCTTATCTATTAAGGTCTTACTAAGTTACTTTATAGATCTATTAGCTTAGGGAGTATCTTATATTATACTCTCCTAGATAATACTATTAGCCTAGTAGTACTTAATAAAGGCTATTAAGTTAAATCCCCCTCTACTATTAATATAATAGTATTATATATATTATATAAGATACTCTTAATTTACCTTAAAGGCCTTAAAGGCTAATAGGAATTTATTTTTAACCTTAAATAGGGTAATATCTAATTCCTTAGTATAGTTATATAATATTATATTAAATAATTAGGAGCTATTATAAGCTATAATAATTCCTTTATAAACTTTATAAGGGCCTATTAAGTTACTATTAATATACTTATATAAGTACTTTCCTAAAGTAATAGGATAATTATATAAAGCCCTTATTATTTAGGTCTTTATATAGATATTATATATATAATCTTTAAAGATAATCTTATTAAGGTTAATTCTACTAGATATATTTATTAGCTATTTTAGGTTCTATTAGCCTAAATAACCTATATAAGTATACTAAAGGTTAATAAATAAAGAGACTTAAAAGGCCGCGAATATATATACTTTTAACTTAAAAAAAGTTATAATATAATTATTAAGGTTATAAAGGTAAGGGTTAGATAGTCTTATATATTAAGGTAGAAGATATTATTATATTAAGTATATATAAAGATATAGCCTTTATAAGTAATAATATACTCTTATAAGCTAAAGGAGACTTTAACTTTAAGATAAAATAGCTAAGATATTAAAATTAAAATTAATTAGGTATCTAGGATATAAAGTATATTAGTAAGGCGTACGTTTACCTTAATTCCCTTACTAATCTTATAAGGGATAACCGCGGTACTACGCCCTATTATATAGGGACCGGTCTAGCTAATCTTATAAATAGGGGACTTAAGAATAGCCTTATATTCTTTAAGGATATCTTAATTATTAATAATATATTAGTTATACGCTATATCTAGAAGGATAGTAGTAGTAAGGCTAGTTATACCTAGTATAGTTATAAAGTTAATAACTAAGTCTTTAGACTTTATAAGTATATAAGGACGCTTACCTCTAGTATTACTATTCCCTTAATTATAACCCCCTTAGTTTTAACTTCTATCTACCTTAATTATCTTAAGGTAGGCCCTTATTAACTTAGGATACTTAGTCTAGTATTTAAACTTTATATAACCTAAATAATTATAGTAGTTATAATACTTATTATTATATTATATATTTAACCTAGCCTAGTATAATAGGTAAGTAGTAGCTATAACTATAGTTATAATTATAATTAAAGACTTTATAAAGTTCTAATAAGCTTCTTTATTTATTATAACTAGTATAAGTTTATTAAATAAGACTATTATAATACCTTCTTTAATAGTAATAGTATATATCTAAATAAATATACTCTAAAAGGTATTAAACTTCGCGTTAAGATACTAGAGGTAGGTATTAATAATAAAGATATAAGGGAGTTTATATCCTAGGTTAATTAAGTTAGAGTTAATAATTTTAAATTTACTTATATAATTACTAATATCTTTATAATTAATATAAAAGAGGGTATTAAAATTATAAATAATCTTATTAAGGATACTAGTACCTTAAGGCTTATAAAAGTCTTTAAGGATCTTTTAAGCTATTAAGGGGATAGTCTTATCCTTAATTATATTATAAGTATTAATATTATAATATACTTTTATTACCTTATAAGCCTTATTATACTTATTATCTTAAATCTCTTAAAGATTTTAGGTTATAAGGATAATATAATCTATCTTAAGGATAGCTCTAAGGATATTAAGGATAATATAAGACTATATATTATAAGAATATAATAGCTAGTTATAACTAGATTCTAATATAAGAATAAGTATAAGGGGGTAGTTACCGCCCCCTCTAATCTCTACTTTAATATTAGTAGGAAGTATATCTATATCTTTAATCTTAATATCTAGATTATATAGATTTAGCGTTAAAGATTAAGTTAATACTAGTATTAGTAATTATAAATATATAGAAGGTAGTCTTAACCTAGTAGTAAGGCTAAAGATAATACTTTTACCTAGTATTCTAGGGCCTTTTATTAAAAATAATAGTAATTAATTTTAGGGATAAAGTTTTAATATTAGTAAAGGTATAAAGGTAGTATTATTTAATAGTATCCCCTAATAATTAATAGTAGTAGCTACCTCTTAGTTAATTTTATAACTAATATCTTAGTAAAGATATAAGAAATTAAGGAAGTAGTAGTTTACTTAAAGGTTAGCTAGAAGACCTTTAGGATAAATCTTAGTTAACTATAAATAGATTTCTTATTTAGATTCTTTAAGTTCTAGTATAAAGTAATTAGAATAATAATAAGAAGGAAGGAGAGAAGAATCTAGGGAAGATAGGATAGATATAGCTAATTTATAAGGAGGTTAGTAAATATTCCTAGCCTTCTCTATCTTCCTAGCCCCCTTTTATAAGAATACTATATATTATCTATAATATTAGCTAGGTAATAAGTATAAATAATTATTACTAAGGTAGTTAGTATATATAGGGAATAGATATTATTCGTATAATTAATAAACTACTTACTAAGGGGTTACTATTATTAAGTTAGGGGGATTTTAGCTATCTTAATAAAAATCTCTATTAGTAGATTCCCTAGCCCCCTTTTTCGGTGGTACGTAGTATTAATATAGAGGTAATCTATAAGGGAAAGTATTAATACTAGTCGTAGGGTAAATAAATAAATAAATACCCTGCGCCTAGGCTTATAACCTATTAAAATAGGTAGAATAGTAATAGTTATTATATTACTAGCTATATAGGTGGAGAGAGATAGGATATATAAGATGCTAAGACGGGTACTAGCGCGCGTCTAGTACGCGGCTAGTCTAACTAATTACATCCTATTTCAATATGTTTCAATATATTAGGCTTCCGTTAAGGATATTATAAAAGACTTCCTTAAAGGATCTAAAGAATTAGGATACTAGTAGTATTATACCTTATAAGTTAAGGGTAAGTAGTAAGAGGATCCCTTATATTATAATAGCTCTTATAATATAGGTAATAAGCTATTAAGTAGAAATAATAATAACCTTATTAACCTTAATAATAATATACCCTAGGTAAATTTTATCTCCTAGTTAAAATTAATAATATATATCTATTCCTTATACGCGTTTATATTTACCTTATAAAATAAGCTTTTTAGCTACTTATAATAGTAGTACTAGATTATATAAAAGCCTTTAACTAAGATATCTTTATAAATAAGGTCTTTATTAAGTTTAATAGTAAAGCCTATAATAAATTATACTACTTTATAAGTACTTATACTTATAAATTTAGCTATTATACTAGACTAAGGAAAGGCGCCTAGTTATAAATTTTATAACTAGAAGTACGTAATTATTAGTATCTTATAGTCTATACTTACTACTATTATACTAGCTTAGACTAAGGTTTACTTTAATAGTAGTTATTTAGTTACCCTGAATAATTAATCTTATTTAAATAGGGTCCTTCTTAATACTACTATTAAAAAATTAGTATTACTAATACTTATATAAGCAGTTAGTAATAAAATCATAAATATTAATAAATAAATATTAATTAAGATATATATTAGGGGTACTATTAGTAGAAAGTTAGTTATAGCCTTAATAGTAATAGAAGTTTAATATAATTAAAGATCTAAAGGCTAACTTACTTATACGTATAAATATATTAATTTTATAATAAATAATTCTTAACCTTACTAATTATAATTTAATTATTAGTTTCTATTAAAGCTTTAATACTCCTATTAATATTTATAATTACTTATTACCTAATATAAAGTATATTATTAAAGTTAAGTCTACTATTATTATTCCTCTTTATATAATTATAAGGGTTCTAGTAGTCTATTAAAGAGAGATACCCTCTAATAGAGACTTCCTCTTTAAACTTAAATATACCTAGGACTTTAAGGATAGTAGTATTTATACTTATATTACTAATTTTATAATCTCTTTTATTTATATCTAGACCTCTTTAACTACTTTAATATAATTATTTTATAAAGCCTACCTTAGTTTACTTATTAAATATAATTAAGATAATACTTACTTTATTATCCTAATAAATACTCCCCTTATAACTAGTAATACTATCTCCTAGAAGTTATCTATTATAAAAGGCTTTATAATATTAGCTACTACTTATATAAGAATTATATAGCCTATTATAATATCCTCTATCTTAATAATAAGGTCTTTAATTAATTCTACTTTAAAATATATTTAACCTAATAGGGTTACTATTTATAGACTCCTTAAGGTAGTAAGGTAAATTACTATTATAACTATTAAATTCCTAGAAATCTAGATAGATTAGGGGTTAATAGTAAATATTTTAAATGAAGAATAAATACCTATCCCTTTAAAGCTAGATATAATATTAAAGCCTACTTAAGTCTATCTTATTAACTAGAAAGATTATAAACTTATTAATTAAATATTTAATAAGTTATATAATTAGGGGAAAATAACTTAGGCTAGTTAACTTATATCCTTTAATTATCTAGTTTTTATTATTTAATATAATATAATAAAGGGATATAAAGGTTAAGTAGTAATTAATATTAAAGGCCTTAATAAGATTACTTAAATAGATAGTTACCCTTTATCTTTATAATTTAACCTTATATTAGCTATTATAAGCTATTTATATATCTTTATAATAGATAGTACTAGTTAGTTTTATTAGTTTAAAATATAAAGAGAGGATTATTATAAGCTTACTATTATTTTTTATTATAAGTAGGAGTAGTATAATATTACTTTAATAGGTTATAAGGGGTCCCCTTTATATATTTAATATTAAATTAATAAACTTCTCTAACTATATAAACTATTTATAAAGGTATATATTAATAATATAATAGCCTTCTTAGCTAGCCTACCTAAGTACCTTACCTACTTATATAAGCTCTTTATACTCTTCTAGGATAAGTAGATTAGCTTTAATCTTATAAAAACCTTCTTAAGGTATCTATCTATTACCCTACTTAATTAATAGATTAATTCCTTAGGCTTATTAACCTTAGAAGAAAAGCTTTTAACTACTAACTCTCTTTTATTTTTATTATTATTAAAGGATCTTAAATTCTTTCTAGGTTTAATAGGCTAGTCAAGGATATTTATCTTATAATATACTTAGTAAGTAAATTTATTATAATATTATAAAATTAATCTTACTAATACCCTAGTAAAGGGTATAAAAGGTTTTAATAAAAAGATATAATTAGCGCGTACTATATATAAACCTATAAAAGTAGAATTAGAAGCCTTTAAAAACTTAAAGATAGCCTTTAATAACTCTATAAATTTTATTTATTTTAATAAAATAAGGATCTTATTTATTAACTTAAATACTTTAAAAAAAATAGGGCTTTATAATTATAATTTATTATATTAAGGGTAATATTATTAAGGGTTTTAATAGAATAGATATTAAATTAATAAAATTCCTTAATAAAATATTAAATTAAGCTAAATAAAACTATTAAAATAATAGAACTAGAAATTACTAGTATTATATAAGTTATTAAATATACTTATTACTTAATTAAGTTATTAAAGAAGCTACCTACTATTATTTATATTAATTACTTAGTAGTAATGCCTATCTTATAATAAATAAGCCTTAACTTTTTATTTATAAATAAGCTAAATTTATATCTTATTTAAATATTATCCTATCTATCCTAATTTAATTTAATTATTAAATATAAATCTAGTAAATTTAATATTATCCCAGATACTCTCTTATAACTCTAAGTAGATATTCCCCTAATTAATAAGATTAAAATACTTAATACCTTATATATAAGAGCCTTTAATAAGTTATATTTATAAGAGTATAAATAATTATTATTATATTATATTACCCTTATTATTATATTAGTAATATTTAAGGAGAAGCTTATATAAGTATATTAGAAAGATGCTTAGTAGTTTTAAATATTATAATTACTTTAAAAGAGTAATAAGGACCTTATTAATATTAATAGTAAAGATAAAGTAAAGTAGCTAGGATTATAATTTAAATTATAAGATAGGATAATCTATTATATAAATTTTAATAATAAAAGGGAGAGGCTTTATATATTAAAGGCCTTAAAAAAGGAGGTCTTTAAACTAGTATATAATAAGTAGTATTATAACGGCTACTATTATATATATAATTAAATAGTCTCTTTAATATATATATACTATCTATTAAAGTACTTATAAATATATATTAACTACTATCCCGCCTATTAATTAAACTAGACTAAGTATTATAAACCTTATAATAGCTTACTCCCTATTAATAGACTATTTATTCTATTTTATATAATAGTTATAGATTTTATAGTTATATTACTATTAATTATAAAAGGCTTTAATAGCCTACTTATAATAACTAATAAGTTTTCTAAGCGCCTACTATTACTCCTTAGGTAGTCTATCTAGTTTATAAGCTAGTAGGCTAATATTATATTAGCGGTATTAATATCCTATAGTTAGGGAGTACCTTATAGGATTATTAGTAATAGAGATTCTAAATTTATATCTTCTTTCTAGTAGGCGGTCTTTTAGAAACTAGGTTATAAACTACTAATATTAACTTTATATTATATATAAATAGACGGATAATTAAATAAATAAATTAAACTATTAAAACTATTATAAGATATTATATCTTTAAATAAGTAAATATTAACTCTATTAATTAGATAGCTATCCTACCTTATTTATAGGGCTACGTTAATAATTTTAAGAATTAGTTAATAAGAGTCTCTCCTAATAAGGTCCTTATTAGGTTTAAATATATAAGATATACTAGGTATACTTATATAGCTACCTATTAAAGACTTTAGTAGGCTATATTATATAAAGCGTAATTAGGCTAAGGAATTTATAGCTTTTATAAATATCTTTACTAAATCTATTATAATTCTAAGTATTAACCCCTATTATTAGATAAGGGTAATATAGTATACTTATAACTAGGTAATAGTTATTAGATTCTAGGTATTTTAAATTATAAACTTTATAACTAATATATAAGACCCTGCTTAATTCTTAAATATATAGGTCTATTAGTATATTATTTATAACTTCCTTTATTTATAAGAATCTATCCTATAGTATTAATTACTTAGTTAGAACCTTCTATAAAGGGATTAGATCCTTATAAATATCTTAGAAATATATACCCTCCTATTATTAAGAATAATAGCCTTAATAGTACTAAATTAGACGTCTATAAACTAGAGGCTATTATAGGTAAGTGGATTAGTAGGAGTAAGTTTTAGTATCTTATTAAATAGAAGGGCTATAGCTATAAGTATAATATTTAATATAGTAAGAAGGATCTTTCTAAGGCCTTAGGCCTTATTAATAACTATAAGCGAAGGCCGTATAGTAAATTACGTAGGGCTAGTAAAGTATAAGGACCTTATTATTTACTTTTATAAGGGTATGTTTACTTTTATAGTAGTAATATAGGCGTTACCTTCCTATTTATTTATTAGTATTATTACAGCTTTTACTTCTATTATAGTATAGAAGGCTTCTTTACTATACTCTAGTTATTCCTTAATAGAATCCTTAATAGCTAATCAATTACATATATATAAAATCAGCTTATAGCTATTAGTTACTATAATAAAAGGTAAAGAAATAGTAAGGAAGGATAACCTTACCCCTAAAAAGATTAAGGGGTAAGTAAAGGAGAAGTAGAAAGAGAGGTAGCTAAGATACTAAGAAAGTATCCCTAATTATATAAAGATAATAGTATAAAAGGGGGAGGTTTAAAAGATAAATATTAATTTTTATATTAAACTCTTTAAAGTTAAAAGCCTTATAAGTATCTAGTTATATATAAAGAAGATAGGACTACGCGCCTTCCTATATAAGAGGAGGGTACTTAAGGTTAATAGTACTAATTATAAATATTAAATATATATTTATATTCTACCCTAACTATATAAAGGGGAGGAGGTAGATACTTTAAGAGGTAGGGTTAAGTAACTTCTACTAGATAGTATTAACCTTAAAAGGGTTAAAGGTAGTAACTAAGTAGATAATCTAATAAAGTATATTTAATTAATTTATATTAATAAAGGAATAACTCTTTAAGGTTATATAAGAGTAGATAGGCTCTAATTAAAGAATAAAGGGATAGGTAACCCTAGTAAAAAAAGAGAATAAAATAATATAAAGAATATAAGAAGGGGTAGTATATAATATCTAAAAATCTAGAAGTATAATAATAAGTAAAGTAGGGGATAAGGTTTTCTTTTATAAACTATAGTTTCCTTTAATAAGCTAGATATAAACCGCCCTTATTAGCTCTAAGTAGCTAGATAGTAGAGTATAAAATATAAATATAAATATAAATATAAAGCTATTTAATACTTTTATTCTAAAAGTCTACTAGAGGATATTCTTATATAGGAGTACTAGAGGGATAATACTTTAGCTTATCTAAATCTAATATAAATAGCTAAGGATATCCTTTTATATCTAATATTATTTATAAGTATTAAGAGAGTCTTTAATCTTACTTAAAGAGTATATTTATAAAATCGCGTATAATTAGAACTAAAGTTTATAAAATAAGTAATACTTCTAAAGTATTATAATTAACTTATAAGTTTAAACCCTAAAGAAGCTCTTACTAAGCCCTAAGATATTTTTTAAAGGGAAGAAGATACTAATTAAAGTATTAATAGAGGTAAAGATCCTTTTAAATTAGAATTAGTAGATATCTTAAGATAAATAAATTAGTAGTTATTAAATTAAAGTTATTTAATAATTAGGAAATATATTTATAAACTAGATTTAATTTTTATATATAAATATAAAGGTAATATAAGAAGGTAATATAATTCTTTATCTTATTAAGAGCGCTATAATACTAGAAGTATTATAATATTAAGAGCGCCGTACTATCCTAGACTTACCCTCTACTTCTAATACTATAAAACTATTACTACCCTTAAGTATTAAATAGTATAATATTAAAGCTCTTTATTAATTCTCTTATAAGCTATAGATTCCTTTATATTATAATAATATATTTAGTGTAGATATAAAGTAGATTTAAATCTATATTATAAGATATATTAATAAGTAATTATTATAAGGATTAAATAGTAATATAAGATAGTAATATACTTACTAGAGAAAAAGGATATTATAAATACTTTTATAATATCTTATAATACTATTAAAGCTAAACTCTAGATTTAATATAAGTATATATTAATTCTTATAATATCTACTATTACCTCCCTTATAAGATAATTAAATAGTAGCTTTAATATAAGGTTATTAATAAACTTTTAATATTATCTTATCTCCCTTAGAGCTTTAAGATTTATATTAACCTTATACTTTTATCTTATAAGTCCTATTAATTATAAAGGATTAATTAATTATACTTTAATATATTACCTATTTATATTACCTTTCCCTTCCCTTTTAATAATATATTCCCCCTCCTACCTTATATAGGCTTTAGCCCTCTAACTTTCTTAGCTAATAATTATAGTATTTTATTAGCTACTTATACTATCTACCTATTAATATATAAAGTAAGAAATATACTATTAAATAATATTATAAGTCTACTTAGTATAAGCTATTATTAAAGTTATTAAAGATACTTAATAATAAATAAATAAAGGAATATAAGGTTTAAAAGTTTTAATATAAGGTAAAGTAATATTAAATAGAATATTCCACGTAATTATAATATAATTATAGGTATAATTACCCCTTAAAATCTTCTTTCTAACTCTTCCTACCTTTATATACTTAAGATATTATAGTAAGATAGGTTATTAATATATAATATATATTTATTACTAATTATATTACCTAAATATACTACTAGATAAATAAGCTAATATAATATTATAATAATATTAAGTCCTTATAATTAAAATCTAAAATTAATTATAAGTAGAGAATAGGTAAAAGACTAGGATAATAAGAAGAAGCTATTATATATAAAAGTATCTAATAACCGCGTAGTAGTATTAAAAAGGATTAAGAAGTTAAAGGAATTAGATATATAAAAGATAACTATTAAAGAGGATTATACAAAGCTAGTAATTAGGGTTAAAAATATTATAAAGGAGGAAAGATATAAGAGAGGGATTTATAATAATATACGTCGGCAAGTTCTGAAAACCCGGAGGGATACCCGGGGCCGGCCCCGGGCCGCCCCGGGCCCCCAGGGCCGTGGTTTGAGAAAGCTTGCCCTAGGGCCGCAAGGGCAGACACGAGTCCGCCCGGGGCCCTAGGGGCTGCAAGGGCTGCCTACCTAGCGCCCGGGGCCGCCCCAAGATTAAGCTTCCGGGCGCTACGTGATAGCCTATAATTAGGCTTCCGGGCGCTAGGTAATAGCGTCAAAGTACCCGTAACAGTAACGCTGTCGCATTGTCATCCACCCCGAGTTAATATAGCTACCACGCTATTAACCCCTACTACGGCCCACCCTAGCGCATTGCCCCCGCGTAGAAATTGGCTGAATCGATCGATTCCGGGGTCGCTTTTAGGGTGGCGTTGGGGGTGGCTCCGGGGTACGCTACCCGAGTCCCCCGTCGATTATGGAATATTAAAACTTCTGAATTTCCACTTAGTAAGCAGTCACGTGACATGGTTTCGCTTAGTAATCAGTCACGTGACTTCCTAAAAATCTATAGACCAATAAATTTCAAAACCATTACTTAGTCAGCAGTCACGTGACACTACCCTTGAAGCCCGGAGCGGCCCCGGGGCCTTGCGACACGCTGCGACAGGCCCGGGGCTGGCCTGGGGCCTGCGGGTACAAGGCCTTTACTAAGAGCATAGAGGCGAGGTAAGATCTTGCCGACGTAATTAGGTAATATAATACTTCTTAAATAGTTAATACTATATAATAGAATATTTTAAGATAGAGTTACGCCTTAAAGTAAGGAATAAGTTAAGCTAGATAAACTAGTAAATTATATATGAAATATAAATAGTATATCTAGTTTTATAAAAGAGGTAAATATATAATTTATCTTTAATTCTATCTTCTAATTAACTTAACTTTTAGAATACTTTTAAAGAAGATATAAATACTATTAAGCTAGAATTTACTAGATTTAATCTACTTATTATATAACTTATTAAGTAAAGGATTATATATTATAAGAGTTTAAGGGAGTTAAAAGATATATAAGACCCTAATATTATATATACTTATATTAAGTTTATATAAAAGTATATTAACGCGTTTAATATAAAGTATTATATTATACCTAACCTTATATAAAGGAATTAAGATAAGGAGGATATCTTAATTAAAGTTAGGGCTAATAGGAAATAAATTAAGTATACTATTAAAGAAGATAAAGAAGAGGATAGGAAATATAATTTAAAAGATACTTAATAGGGACTCTTTTAATTTATATAGATTAATTAATTTAGAAAGCTATTAAGGCTATTAAGAATAATAAAGTATTAGGGAGGCGGAAGTATTCTACTATTACTTAAGCGAAACGTATAAAGTAGGGTAGATTCTATATTAGTATATTAGTAAAATAAAAAAAGTAAATAACCTTATTTACTAGGACTTATTAGTTAACTATAGTTAGTAATAATATTAGTAGCTATCTATCCTTATATACCTTTACTAATTCACCGGCCTTAGATAGATCTATAAGGTTATACTATAAATTATCTTTATTATTATAACTAACCTATTTAACTAAGTACTAAGTCTTTCCTCTTAAATACCTTTTATTTAGTAATCTCTTAATTTTATACTTATCCCTATAAATAGCCCTATCCTTAGGGGTAATAGGTAGAGGCCTATTATTAAAAGTCCTATTATACAGATCTACCCCTTCTACTTTCGGCTTAAGTTATACTACTAATACTACCGGCTATATATATATTATAGGGGGTAGCTTAAGCTAATAAGCGAGCGATCCTACCTTTTATAGAATCTTAAATAGGCTAGTATATTATTATAAGAGTTTCCTATTAGAGACGCTAGGGATCTTATATCCCTTATATAGATGGAGGAAGACTTTATTATTTTAATTAAATTATAGACTTTTATACTTACTATTATACTAGGATTTTATTATAGCGTTACTAAAGGCTATTATATCTTCTACCTATTCCTTATAAGCGAGTCGTAAGCTATTAAAGGCTTCTATAGGGATACTATTAATTACTAGTATATCTATACTATTATTTACCTTAAAACTATAGTAGAGCTCGTTAGGAGCGTATCCTATAGTAGTAGGAGAGTTATTAAGGTTAGCCTAAATATATAGGAGCGTGTAATCCTATTAACTCTAGGCATCTAAATAGTATATAAGGTAGAATTATATAGCGATTTTTATAGTCTAATTAGTATACTTACTCTATCTATTAGTCTATAAATAATATACCGTAGATATAAGAAATTTAACTCTAAGGCGCTTAAAGATCTCTTACTAAAAGTCTAATATAAATTAAGGGTCTTAATTACTAATAATACTACGTGGGATACCCTAGTTATATGATAGTAAAGATAAAATTATAACTTAGGCCTACTAGGGGGCTTTCTAAGTATTAATACTAGGTATAAGAAGGACCTTCTTTAAGAACTTATAAGTAATTACTAGTAGGTAATTTATACTTAATAGGGTAGTAGGCAGGGCGACTACGAAGTCTATTATAATTATATAAAATAGTATAGGTAGTATTAGTATAGGGACCTATTCCCTATATAGTAGATATCTTCTTATTTAATTAAGTTAGTACTAAGGGTAGTAGCTAATATAGGCTTAGAGGTTTTTAGCTAGATATCTAATATATACTATATAAGAAAGTTAGTTATAATATCTATAATAACTATTATAATTAGAAAAGTTATAAGCTTATTTAAATAATTCTTTCTTTATAGTAGGAGGAATATATAATTATTACCTTTTCTCGCTATTAATATAAAAAATAAGCCTATCCCTAAGAATAAATAATATCCTAGGTTTATTATATTCCCTACTTATATTACTATTTACGGGAGGCTTTAGTATATTAAGGATCTTTTACTATTATTTATTATTCTAATAGCCCGTCTATAGTTAAGATTTAAAATCTTCTATTATTTTTATATTTATTATATAGTAGATAGTAAGGCTATTAAAGTCTTTAATATTATAGAAAAGACTACTAGAGGATATAAGGAGAATATTAAGAATCCTATCTAATAAATTAGCTATTTTTATCCTATTTATAGTTATATTTATAGTTATATAGAGCCTAGATAGTATATTAGGTATTATATTTAATTTACCGGATTTATAATATAATTCTAAATGAAATAAAGAAAGGTACTAAGAAGCCTATATAAGCTAGAGATTTAATTTATTTATACTTATAATCCTTAATATCAATTATTTTAATATTAGGATTATAGTAGAATAATTAGTATAAATAATTATAGGCGGTTATAGATTTAATTTAATTATATACTAAACCTTCCTAATAACCTATATAATACCAGCGATTTTTAATTTAGTAGGCTAATAGTTCTTCTCTATATTATTAAGATAGCGGCTAAAAAATATAATAGGCTATATATTAATCCTTATAAAAGGCTTTAATAACTATATAGGATCTCCCTTTATATAGTATATAATAGCCGTAAATCCTACTACCTTTAAGGTATCTAGATCTATATATAGAACCCTATTATAATTATAATAAATAAGAAATTAGGAAGTCCTAAAAGCCTTTTATAAATCCTAAAAAGCGCTAAGCTCCTCTTATATAGGCTTATAAAAAATTACCCTAATTACCTTTCTTTTTTATATATAACCTTTTATACCTATATTAAAGCCCTTATTCAGGACCACCTTTCTCTTTTATAAGGGGTCTACCCTCTATATATATCTCTTAATTAATAAACGGAGCTAACTAGTTAGTCTAAGAAATATTTCTAGGTTAGCTAAGTTTTATAGAAATTATAGTAAGGTAATAGCTACGATTTTCTCTTTTATTATAAATATCCCTAAGCCGTTAATATACTAGCCTAGTAGGGTAATAGAAGGGTAGCTAATATATAACTTTAATAGTAATAGGCTTATACGCTTCTTTTAGAATAGATTAAAGACCTTATATAAATATTTAATATATTCTTATAAGGTATATAAGTAGATAATAATATTATTAATATAGGCTTTAGTAAACGCCTAGTGTTACTAGAGAATAGTATTAGTTTAGTACTAGATATATAGAGGCGAGCCCTTATAACCTATAAGGGCTACTAAAGACTACTCCTAGCTATAATAGCTTATAATAGTAAGCTTATAATAATCCTTAACCTAGATATAGAATTAATAGAATTATCCTATAGTATTAATAACTATAATATATTAATAACCCTATAATAATACTATAATATTAGCTTATAAGGGGAGCGGATATATATTATTCTCTATAATTTTATTAAGCTCTTATATATTAATTATAACGCGGCCTTTTTACCTAGTAGGAGTGTTATACTAAACTATAAAGTAGGGATAGCTAAATAGGGTAGGCTAATTAGCTTATATAAGTTTTCCCTAGGCTTAAAGCTTATTAAAGGTTTTATTAATAATATCTTTATCCTTTTACTTAAGAGGATATACTTATATAAGCTTAGATAATATATTTAGTTTTAATAGAATTAGTATCTATTACTCCTTAAAGATATTAACCGTGCTTCTACTATCTATAAAAAGATCCTAGTAGGAATTAATAATATTTACTAGCTAATCCGTGATATATAGTTCTCTATAGATCCTAACTCTATTCTTAAGTGTATTCTTAAGACTAGGGTTAATAATAGTACTTAATTCTAAGGAAAGAGACTAATTAATAGATACTATAAATATAGTAGAGGTTATAGAAGCCTCCTCATTAACTATAATTAATAAGGATATAATAGATATAGCTAATATAATAGCTAATATAGTAATTTTAGCCTATTTACCCTTCTAACTATTATATTAACTACTAGTTATAAGGCTAGAATAGTAAGTATTAACTATAAAATATCTATTATAATTAAACTCTTCTATAATACCTAATCTTACCTTCCTAGGAATAAAGATATCCTTATTAGTATTATTTTTAATAAAGACCTTCTTAAGAGAAGTATTAATAATATAAGCGAATATATTACTAGCGTATCTAAGATTAAGATTATAAGAAGGTTTAAAGAGTAGGTCTTAATTATCTAGTAAAGTCCTATTAAAGATAATGGCTACTAAGGCGGTAGTCTTTATAGGAATTAAGAATTTTTTCTTATTCTTAATTACTCGTTTTACTAGTAAAGAGTAAATTTAAGTACTTATTAGGATTTTAATATTTTAATAGCTACTAATAGTAATTTATTACTCTATAAAACCTAATATTATAGCTTCTAGAGTAAGAATATTAGCTCCTATAAGTATTTTAGCTTTAAGATTATCTATAATATAAATTTCCCTAGTAATACTTACATCGGCAATTCGGGAAGTTAGCCTACTAGTTTTAAGTTACGTATCCTGCGTAACCCGCCCCTAGCCAGCCACGAATATATAGAGTAACTTCCTATTACCTTAAGCTATAATAGAATAATATTACGGCCTAACTTAGCTAGGATCAGGCTAAAGTTAGGCTAAATAGATTTAGATAGGCGGATATAATAATATTCCGGATATATTATTCTAAAAATCTAATACCTTTATACGTAACTATGTAATATATAATTATAAGGTAATAAATATTATTAATATATCTATATTACCTACTATATATAATATTATAAGTATACCTAGTATATTTACTATTACTATTATTAGGGTTAACTAATATTTCTTTCTCCTACTTAATTATATCTAAGGTATACTTAAATTATAAGTCTAAATTAATAATAGTCTATACCTATTATGGTATATATAGTCTTAAGGTTTTATAAGGAGGATTAGAAGGTATTTCTTAAATAATAAGCGTCTTCGGTTTTATAAGTAGTAGAAGTTCCTTACTATAATACCTCGCCGTTAATAGTTAGTTCTTAATACCTGAGTTTATTAAGTAGGCGATAAATTTCTACTACTAAAAAGAGGTAGCTAGTAAGATAAATAAGCGGGGTCTCTCTAATATTTAGTTATAAGGTTAGTCCGGCGAGTAGTAGATATAGCCTCCCTATTAGGCTCTATTCTACTAAAGCTACGCGTCTAATAGGCCCTTATAATATAAATATTAGATATCACCAGCTTAAACTAACTACCTATAGAAGTTAGTCTAGATTAGGAAGTCTAGAATAGTGGAATATACTACTAAGCTATCTACCCTTATAATTATTAACTACGTCGCTATTTTAAGATATATATTTAAAAATCTACTATATATATATAATAGTAATATTAATTAGCTAGGTAAGTAATAGAGATAGTAACTAGTAAGTAACGGAGGTAGTAACTAGTAAGTAATAGAGATAGTAACGGGCAAGTAATAGAGATAGTAATAGGTAAGTAATAGAGATAGTAACTAGTAAGTAATAGAGATAGTAATAGGTAGGTAATAGAGATAGTAACTAGTAAGTAATAGAGATAGTAATAGGCAAGTAATAGAGATAGTAACTAGTAAGTAATAGAAATAGTAACGGGCAGGTAATAGAGATAGTAACCAGTAAGTAATAGAGATAGTAATAGGCAGGTAATAGTAATAGTAATAGGTAAGTAATAGAAATAGTAACGGGCAGGTAATAGAGATAGTAACCAGTAAGTAATAGAGATAGTAATAGGCAGGTAATAGTAATAGTAATAGGTAAGTAGTAGTAATAGTTAGAAATCTAACTTATTAAATATTAAAAAGTAAAAATTAAAGGATACTTATAGGAGTTAAACTTAGTTAATAGGTATTCTACTAATCTAGTTAAAGTATTCTTAAGGGTATTAATACGCAGAGTTAAAATAGTAGCCTATATTAGTATAAGGCTACTATATAGTAGCTTATAAGTAGTAGGTACAGCTAATTATTATTATTATTATAGATAAGATAAGATAAGAAATAGGAATTAACTTATATAGTTAACCGCTATACTACTAGGACTTTCTTTATATAAATTATATCTTATTCTTTTACTTATCCTTTCTACGCTTAGGAAAGGTTATACTTATAATACTATTAGGTATATAACTACTATAAGAGACTACGTAGAGTAAGATCTTAGACTTAAAGAGAATAGTATATAGAACGTGATAGTATATATAATAGGTTTATATAATATATTAATTTACTACTTATATACTACCTATATATATCTATCTACCTTACCTATATTCCTTATATAAGGAGTATAACTAATAATATATCTCTAGGTATTATAAGTACCCTAAGATATATATAGTATAGCTACTTTAAGTAAAATAGATCTATCTTATTTAAAGATTATATAATATATATTTAGTTATTATAATATATAAATAGCTACTAATTATACTATTAATATTAATATTAATATTTAATTTGTAAAAGTTAATATTTTAAATTTTACCGCCCGTCTAATAAATATAATTTAGCCTAGCTTTAGCTTAATATTAAGTTAATTTTTCCTCTACGCCTTATTTATACTAAATATTTCCTTATTTATCTAGCTATTATCTATATCTATATTCCTTAGCCTACTTATCTATAACCCTAGTACTATTTAATAGAAAATCTAGGTTATAAATAGTATTAAATTAATCCTAGTTAATATAATTATTTATATAGAATCTCGTATATTCCTTATTTACTAGTACTAGATATACGCTATAAAGTATATAAGATAAATTATAAAAACGCTAAGCACCTAGAAGCCTTAGGTTTTAGGACCTATTTAATAGTTATATCTCTACTTTAAGTATTCCGTGTACCTTATTTATTACTCTACTATTAATCTAGCGTATTACCTTAATAAACGCCCCTATATATATCTATAATCTTCTGTCCTTCTTAAGTCTTTTATAATTAAGGATAGAAATAATAAGTTATAATTACCTTATATATCTACCGCTTCCTTTTATAGATCTTATAGCCTTATATTTAATATTAGGATTAGTCTCTTATACCTAGACGTAGTCGCGCTACTACCCTTTCCTCCTACGCTAGTATAGAGTATATTAGACCTTTTCCTATTAAAGGTAATTTATATTTAAAAAGTCCTTACCGTTATACTTTTAGTAGGTTAAAGACTAATAAATTCTAATAAAATAGTGATTTACTTATATTAAATCCTTCTCGCGTCTATTAAGTTTATTACTATTATATAACTACCCCTTAAGTTTATTTTAATTTTCTTAAAGGAAAACTACTAATATATCTATAAGGCTGTTATACTTAAATTCTAGATTAGCTAGTACTTATAAGACCTTCTGCTATTACTTATAACTATATTTTAGATTATATAATATTATTATATTACCTTTAGGAATTACTATTATTATATATATTAGGTCTTAAGTAGTAGTAGAATATCTATTATTTATTTATTAACTCGCGCTTAAAGTAGACTTTATCTTATTATAAAGTATTATATTATTTATTATAATAAGGTTTTAATAATATATATTATAACTTAAGATTTAGTACTCCTAGCCTTCTATCTTATTTATTATAGGAAAGAAGGATTTAAGTAGAACTTCATATACGGCTTTATTATAAGCTATATTAAAACTCTATATACTATTATATAAGTAAATAAATACGGCGTAATACGTTATAACGTGTAGTTTAAGGATATTAAATTAGGTTTTATTACCATTATTATTATCTAGGGTTATATTTTAGGGTTAATACTTTATAAAAACTATCTTTAAGTAGTTAATCTAGTATAATATATATTATATATAAGTTAAGGTATTCTTATTATAGCTTTTATATATTACTAGTATAACGAAGTCTATAATCACTTAATTATAGTAGATTACGGAGTCTCGCTTCCTAGCTAGTAGAGGTACTATTACTAGAACTAGTTAATATACTATTACCTTCTACTTATTACTACTCTACTATTTAACTTTACTAAAGTATTTAAAGCGTTTTAAGCTAATAAACCTAGGGACTTAGTGAAACTATTTATTAAGCTAAATTAATATTATAGACTCTACTACCTTTTTCTTATCCTTTATACTCCTTTTCCTCGTAGCTTTCCTACTTATCCTAAGGATATCCTCTATTAGGGCTATATACTAGTTAATTAATCTTATAATTACCCCTTTAAATAATTAATATAAGATATTAATATTTATTAGTATATAAATATTATAGTATTTATACTTATAGGCTTAATTTACTACTAGATATATTATTATAATCTTTCCTACTTACTTTAGATTAAATAGTTACCTATAAAGTTTAGCCTAGGTATATTTATAGCTCTAGTATTTCTATTCTTTTATAAGATTACCTTAATTATAAGGAGGTACTTTATAGATATTATGGTATTAATTTTTCTTAATACCTATAATTAGGACTTACTCTTTATAATCTACTATTATACTACTAATAATTAGGTAGTAGCGTCTTATAAAGCTATCCGCGTAGTGAATATTTATACCTATCTTTATAAGACTCTTAAATACTACTCTAGTTAGCTGTAAATTACCCCTATTTAGCCTAATCTAGCCTATATTAGTATAGATAGCGTAAGTACTATAGGTAGATTAAATATACGTTAAAAATTTTACTCTATTAATAAATAATAAACCTCCGCTTATAAGTATTTTTAATATTCCTTTTTAATCTTTATAATTAGTATTAAGTTAATAAGAATTAAGCTTAGTCTTATCTAACTCCGTCTAGCTAATCTATTAAGATTTCTAATTATTATATATACTGGCTATAAGCTCTAGTCTCTATAGTATTATATTATTTAGGTTTTATTAGTAGTAATAAGAATTAGGATTATTATAACGCCTTTTAGTAGCTTATCTTATATTTCTTACTACTAGTCCTTTATATATATCTTATTATAAACCCGAGTATTATTAGGTATTCTAAGCTAAATTAGGGTATAAGTTAGGTTACTTAGGAAAGGTTTATATCTAAGGAGAAAGTAAATAATACTTAGTATATCTTAGTAGTAGATAGTATATTTTATAGTTATAAGACTACTTATAAGACTTAGGACTATAAAGTAGTCTTTAACCTATTAATCTTTATATATACCCTAGGGAATATAATATATTTATACCCGCCACTTAGTAGTATTATAAAAACTAAGTTACTCTTATATTAATCTTAAATATATATTCTAGTAGAAAGTATTAACGCCTCCTTTAATAACCTTAGCCTTAGTTAACTACCTTATAAAGGTATAATCTATCTCGTCTTAAAAAGGCTAGTAGGGATTATATAAGGAGGAGAGTATCTTATTATAATAGTTATAACACGCCTTACTATCTACTTTAAGGATATCCTTAATAGGTATTCTAGCTCTTTTAGCCTTTATAAATTCTTAAACTATAAGGGATAAAGATATAGATTAAATATAGTTATAATTTAAAAAGATAGTTTTAGTGCTAGGAAGTTAATACTAGGAAAAATTAGTACTAGGTTATTTATAAGTATAATATTACTACTAACGTTTATACTTATATCTATATACTCTAATATAGCCCTACTATCTTTATTTACCTCTAAAAACTCTAATATATCTAGATATATAATAGTATCCCTAGTCTTATTAATCTCTAGATCTATTATAATTTATTTATAAAGTTAATTAATCTTATCTTTATCTAGGTAGGCCTTAGGCCTAGGGTCTCTCCTACGCTTTACGCCTCGCGTTATAAGATACTAGTTAAGATACCTTATTAATAATCTAACCGTTTTAGTAATAAAACTATATATAAGATAGGAGTAATTTATTATAACTCTCTTTTATATTAAGGAAGTTAAGTTATACCTTAAATATACTATATAGCTTATAATACGCGTTAATATTATATCCTTTATTACGCTAGCCCTAGGGTTATTATTATATTAATATTAAGGCGTAAAGCTACTTATATAGTAAGTCTTAGCCTAAATTTAGGCTAAATTTAAGCTAGATTTTACCTAGTTTTAAGTTATTAAGACTAGATCCTTCTTATCTTAATAATTAGATATTTCTAACTATATCTATTAAATTATTACGCCCTAAGGTACTTATATATACCCTATAGTAGATAATATTAATTTCTTATAGGTACTAAATAGTAATATAGAGTTATTAGTATTAGTATTATTAGTACCTTCTAGGGAAATAGGGGGACTAGCCCTTAAAGACGCGTAGTAACCTTTAAACTTATAAGGCTTAATTTAACCCTCTTCCTTTACTTTAAGCCTAACCTCTTCTTTATATCCTTTATTACGTCCTTTATCTAATAAATATAATTAGATTAAGGAGTTAGGTAATTAGATAGTATAAGCTTTATAGGAGGTAGTAGTTAAGTTAAGTAATAAAGCTAGTATTTTAGCTGGAGTAGCTTAATATAATATAAGGGTAATTATACTTAATACTAGTAGAAGGAGTAATTTAAAAAGGGATAGTACTTTAATATAGAGTAGATTTAGTATTAAAAATATTAGAATAATATCCTTTATAATTAATTTAATATAAGAAAGGATTTTATAATAATATAGCTCCTTTAGCTTAGCGTAGATTAGGTAAACTTATATAAAAATAAAATATCTTTATCCTATTACCTAGTTTAGGCTAATTTTACTAAGGTTTATATTATTTATAAAGTAATATCCTATCTTAGTTTACCTTCTATCTATAAACTACCTTACCCTCCCTCCCTCTCTCCCTATTCCTCTATTATTATACCTTTAGAATTCTATATAATATTAATTAGATAGGCGTTCTTATAATATTATATTTACTCTTATATATATATTAATATTTACCTTAATATCTACCCTAGTTATAAGCGCTCTTAAGTTATAAGGTAACTTTAATTATAGAGAAGGGCTATTAAAGAATATATAATCTAAGAAGTATATTATAAGTATATACTTAATTACTTATAAGGTAATTATTAATAACCTCTTTATTATAGCTATTAAGCTTATTAAGATAAATAGTATCTTTATAAGTAAGTTCTTAGGGTTATCTTCTATTAGGTTAGACCTTAATAGGTTATAAAAGGTATATAACCTAGCCCTTATTTTATAATTTAAAGAGAAGCTTAAGATTAAAGGATATCTAATATTTATCCTAGAATTATATTATAGTATATTAATATATATATCTATATTTATAAAGTTAGATACTATTCCTTTAAGTATTTCTAATAAAGAGTTAATTAGAAGGGAGGAATAAAATACTCCCTTAAGTCTTAAATAGGAATCTACTACTAATCTCTACTTAAAATCTCCCTCTACTTAGGTACTTAAAGACTTTAAGTTTAATTATAAGCTATTTTAAATAACTATAATTATAACTCTATATAAGGTTAGAGTAGGGACTATCTTAGAGTAGGGCGGGGATAGAGTATTAATACTTACTAATCTCTAGTATAAGAAACTCTAGGAGAGACTAGAGTTAAGATATATAGTTAATAGTATATCCTAACTTACTTTATTTTATAAAGCTAATAATTAGCTTATAGGTATAATAAATAATAAGGATTTATAGACTACTACCTACTAGTATCTAATATAAGGGTAGAGATTTATAAAGATCTAGGCTATAATATAAGATAATATTAATTAGCTAAGTCTTATACCCTTAGTAATATATATTAATTTATAAGTAGTAAGTATTAAAGTACCCCCCTCCTAGTTATTTTAGCCGGCCTTATATATACTTCCTTTAAGTCTAGTATATATTAATATTCTTATAAAATATAAAGGAAGTATATATTATAATAGTATCCTAATTTATTTATAGACTTATTTATAAAGGTTATATCTAGGTAAGTTACTTTCTTTTTCTCCTAGGCTCTTAACCTTTAATCTATTTTAATACTTATATTATTAATTAGGTCTATTTAAGTACTCGCGTTATCTATTATTACTATCTAATTATAATTAAGCGTAGTAGCTATTACTAAGTAAAAAGATTAATATAAGAGTATAAGTAAGGTAGGAGGAGAGTAAAGATAAAGACTTTATATAATATTAATATAAATAAAAGTAGAAGTTAGACGCGGCTATTAGGTTAAGTATACTACTATTATTATTATTAAGTAAGAAGTCTTCGCTTAATCTTAATCTATATATTATACTAGAGCTAGATACTAAAGAGGAGGGTAATAGGGAGTCTATTAAATCTAATATAAATCTTAAAGATTAGTAAGTTAGGCTCCTCTTTTATAAAATTATTATAACTAACCTTCTTAAATTCTAGTAGTCTAGGGATAACTAGTTATATAAGTATCTTTAAGGTAATATATAACCGCGCGCGGCTAGATTCCTAAAGATCCCTAATTTTAATTTAAATATAAGTAAATCTACTATAATACTCCCTAGAATACTTAAACCTTTATACTACTAGTAGTAGCTTTATATATTTATTATAATACTTCTTAATACTAAGGCGCTAGGCCGTTTTAATACCCTTATTAGAGATAAAATAGGACTAGGTAAGGTAAAGTTATTAATCCTAACTTAAATACTCTCTAGCTAATCTCTCTATATTAAGATATAAGAAGCTATTATATTAGCCGTATTTTATTATTAATTATAATAATAGTAGGATAAAATCTATTAGGAATAGCGTAATAAACCTAAAACTTATTAATATTATAAAGAGGGCGCGGCCCTAGGAACTAAATATCCTATAAATAATTAATTTTATTAGTATCTTTATTAACTAGAGTTAGAATATTTTAATATTTATCTTATATATAGATTAATAATATTCTTTATACTAAGTAGTAATATCTTAATATAGCTTATAAAGCTTAGTACCCTTATTAATTTTAAAATACTAGGTATCTAACTCGTTAGCGAGTATTTAGGTATTACTAACTAAAGTCTTACTTTAACTAGGGATATTATATAGAAGATTAGGACTATTAGGGATAATAATAACCCTAATATACGGTTATTAAAGAAGGGTAAGGTTACTTACCTAAAGTAATAAGGCTTTCTAACTACTTAAAGTACTCTATTCTAGATTCTTACTATATAGTAAATATAGATTATAAGATTTAAAAGTAGCCTTATTAATATATATTATTAGACCTATTAGAAGAATAAGGAAAAGGTAATAAATAAGGAGATAGTTTAATGCCTCTATTATAGCTTAGCGATTATTAATAAGAGCTATATAATAAAGAATACTAGCTAAGGGCCTTAAAAGATCTTATAAGAAATAAAATTAGATTAACTAGAATACTACTTCTAGTCTACCGCCTTAAGTAGTATTATAATTAATTCTAATCTAATAGATATTACGGGGCTTATAGATATTATTAATAGTATTAAGTAGGACTACCCTAATTATAAGTATTACGCGTTCTTTAATAGTAGGCTTATAAGCTTAGGTAAGAATATTAATAGATTAATAGAAAACCTAGGGGATATAAATATTATAAAACCCGCTTATAAGTTAATTAAGATATTTACTACTCTTCTCCTAGACTTCTTTATTAGGAGGTATAAGGGGAGTTAATAGAATAGATAGCTACTTATAAAGCTTAAGCCGCTTTATAAGAGTTAAGTAAGGAGTAGATTCTTTAATAAGTACTAGGCGGCCTTTAATAGGGTAATAATATAATAGAAGTAAGTAAGTAAAGCCTAACTAGAATAAAAGTAGATAAATTAAAGGGAATAGTATTAGAAGTTAAGGATATTTAGGGAGGTAAACCCTAAGATACTAATAATAATAGATACTAGATTTATATTTACCGCTATAAGGATATTATAATTAGCTAGTAATCTCCTATTCTTATATATAATTACTTATAAGGCTAAGTAGAAGTTTATAAATAATATAATCTAGAAGATATATTAGGATAATAATACTAGGCGTATAATAGATAGTTATATACTTAATAAGTATTATACTAAAATAATAGCGGATTACCCTAAAATTTAGGATATTAATTAAATTCTATAAAAGTACTAACGCGCGTATATCCTAATTCTTTCCTCCTTTCTAGAGACTACCCTTATAATAGAAAGAGTAAGTTCTTCTTTTACTTAAGACCTACTATTATTAATATATTATATCTTAGATCTTTTTATATTATAAAAATATCTTTATATCTTTAATATATTATAGTAAATACTAACTTGATTAATTTAGTATATCTATAAGTATAAGGATCTTTATAGAAGTTTATATATATTTTAGACCTTTAAAGAAGTAAAATATAGTAAAGGAGGCCTTTTAATAGGAGGTAAACCCTAATATAAGTAAGCTAAAATATAAAGATTAGCTAGACGTACTAATAGGGTTAATAAAGATAATAGAGACTAGGCTAATACTTTATAAAGCTTCTATTATAATTATTATAAAGCCTATATATAATTTAAGCCTATATCTCTAGGTATTAAAGCGGGCTTATTACTTAGGGTAGAAGGAGGATATATATTACTATATTCTCTATTTAGATATACTTATTAAGCGGGTAGTTAAGGAGAAGTAGATAAAGAAGTCTAAGTTTTTAAAGGATACCTTTAAAACTACGGAGGAGGCTAAAGCTAAGGACGGCGAGGGTAGTAGTAAGGGTAGTAGCGAGGGGGGTAGCGAGGGTAGTAGTAATAGTAATAAGGATAAAAGGTTTAAAGCGTAGGTAGTTAAAATATATTAGATATACTTTAATAAATCTAGATAGATCTATAATTACTATATTAACTTATATAAGTTAGGTTAATTTAACCTAAATTCCGCCTAAAAGCCTATATTAAGTATAGATAAGCTAGTATATATTATCTTTTAACGCGTTATTTAAATTTATTATTAATCCCCTTATAACTACTTTATATCTTTCTTTAAAGTATTTTAATATAGGTACTAATAAGCTCTTAGTATTAATTAACCTAATTTTACCTAATTTTACCTAGGTTCTACGCTATCCCTAAGGTTATAGTTCCTCCTTATTAAAATCTTACTATAATATAGACTTACCGCCTAACTAGAGTTACTACTTCTCTTAAATATTACCTATTACTATTAAGATACTTATAAAAGGTATTTTAAGCTATTACCTTTATTACTAATTTTTACTAATTTTTACCTTATTCTCTACTATAGATATAAGCCTACTTAAGCTAAAAGATAATTATAAGTATAAATAAGGGTTATTAATAAATATATAATTAAAGAAGTATATCTTAGGTATATATCTACCTAATTATAGGTAGATAATTAATAACCTCTTTAATATAGCTATAAAGCTTATTAAGATATATAGTATTCTTACTAGTAGGCTCTTAGGTTTATTATCCGCTAGATTAAAGCTTAATAGATTATAAAAGGAGTATAGTCTAACCCTTACTTTAGAGTTTAAGGAGAAGCTCTCTATTAAAGGTTATAAGTGAGGTATTATTAAGCTATACTACTATATACCTACCTATATAAGTATACTTATAAAGCTAAATACTAGTCCTTTAACTATTACAAAAGAAGAGATACCTAAGAGCTAGCTAAAGGTAGAAGTAGTAATATTAAATATATTAGATAAAAACCTACTTTAAACCCTCTTATATATTATCCTACTTTTAAATAGGTATTAGAAGACTTTAAATTTAATTATTATCTATTCTATATAAGTATAATTATAACTCCTTATAAAATAAGAGCTAGGATAATTATAAAGTAGGGTAGAGATAAAGTATTACTACTTATTAATCTCTATTATAAGAAACTTTAGTCTAGACTTAAAGTAAGATATTTAATTAATAGTATATTTAAACTTACTCTAATATATAATATTAATAATAATATTCTAGATATTATAAATAATGAGTATTTATAGACTACTATCTATTAGTATACAAAGTAAGGATTAAGAAATATAAAGATCTTAGTTATAATATAAGATAATATTAATTAACTAAGTTTCCCGCCTTTAATAAGATATATTAACTTATAAGTAGTAAGTATTAAATAATAAGCCTCCTTTAAACCCTTTAAACCTCCCTTAATATTACCTCTTACTAATCTAGCGCTTATATTAGTTAGGGACCTTTTAATATCTAGCTACTATAATTACTTTATGTCTTACCTAGAGGTAAATCCTTTAAATTTAAAGCCGCGTAAGTTACCTTTATTCTCCCTTAGGCTCTAAGTCTTTCCTTTATCTCTTTATTAATATTAATAATTAGATCCTATTAAGTACTTATATTACTCCTTCTAAGTATATAAGTATTACTCTAATAATAGTATAGCCTAGTAGTTATTATATAGTAAAAAGGTTAAGAAAAGTCTATAATAGGAGTAGGAGGAGAGAGGGGATAGAAGATATTATATAATGTTAATATAGATAAAAGTAGAAGTTAGGCGCGTATATTAGGCTAATAATATTAGGCTAAAAATATTACTATCTTCTTCCTCTACCCTATTTACTCCTATTTAATCCTACTATTTAATATAACGGAACCCCGATCTTAAGTAAAGCTAGATAAACCTAAGGAGAGTAATAGATATTCTAATATTAGTAATATAGATATTAACGCTCTATATATTAGACTTATCTTACGCGAAATCTTCCTAATTAACATTCCTAAATTCTAGTATTTTAGGGTTAATTAGTTATATAAGTATAAGTAAGATAAAATTTAGGTGCGCGTAGCCTAATTCCTTAAGCTCCTAGAGTTTTAGAAGAGTATTAATATAGATACTCTATTACTACCCTAAATATAATACCTCTATACTACTAGTAGTACTTATATATTCTTATTATATTACCCTTTAATATTAGCTCGCCGAGTACTCTTAAAATATAAAATGGGATTAGGGAAGGTAGGATTTATAATCCTAATATATAAGCGCTTTAGCTAATTAATACTATATTAAGGCGTAGGAAGCTATTAGATCTATAATTCTTTATTATTAATTATAGTATTAACCGTAAAAAATACTTTAGAAATAGTATAAGAAACTTAAATATTATTATTACTATAAAGACGGCGCGGCCCTAGGAATTAATATCTTATAAAAAGTTAGTTTTATTATATCCTTACTAACTAGAGTTATAAAGATTTTAATACTTATATAATATATATATTATTAATATTCTTTATACTAAGTAATAATATCTCTTTATAACTAGTAGAACTTAAAGATCTCTTAGGTTTTAATAATTTATATATTTAGCTTATTAGTAAATATAGGGGAATAATAGATATAAAGCTTACTTTACTTATAAATACCTTACTAGATATAAATATACTTAGAGATAGAAGATACCCTAAAGTATAACTTTTAAAGAAGGGTAAGGTTACTTATATAAGATAATAAGGCTTCTTAACCGCCTAGAGTACCTTAATCTAGAATCTAACTATATAATAGATATAAATAAGATCTAAGAAAGTATAGAATACCTTTACTAAGATATATAAGTAGATATACTAGAAGAAGGAAAAGTTAATAGATAAGGAGATAGTTAGCCGCCTCTACTATAGCTTAGCTATTATAAATAAAAGTTATATTATAAAGAATACTAGGAAGTATTATAAAGGATACTACTAGATATAGAAATAGATAGACTAGGATACTACTTCTAATTTACTACTTTAAGTAGTATAATTATTAACGCTAATCCCGCTAATATTATAAGACTAATAGATATTTTTAGTAGTCCGTTCTTAAAAGCTAGGCTTATAACCTTAGGTAAGACTATTAATAAATTAATAGAAAGCCTAGGAGATATAATTATTATATTAATTACTCGCGATTTAATTAAGACCTTTATTAATCTTCTACCTAGCTTCCTTATTTAGAAGTATAAGTGGAGTTATTAGAATAGAGAACTACTTATAAAACTCGAGTTATACTAGCAATAAGTATAAAGTAAATTCCCTAAGAAATATTAGGTAGCCTTAAATAGGAATATAATATAATAGAAGCTATTAAGTAGAGCCTAGTAAGAATAAAAGTAAAAGAATTAGAGTAATTAGTATTAGAAGCTAAAGATATTTAAAGAGGTAAATCCTAAGATACTAATAATTATAGATTTTAAATTTATAATTGACGCCGCGAGAATATTATAATTAAGTAGTAATCTCCTATTCTTATATACTATTACCTATAAGGTTAAGTAGAACTATATAAATAAAGTAATCTAAAAGATACATAAAGACCTTAAAACTACGCGTATAAAGAAAGGCTATATACTTAATTAATTCTAATTATAAATTATAAAATATTACCTAGAGGTTTAATAAGTAGGAATAATTTAGTAAAGCTACCCTAATAAGAGTATTATAATAATACCCTTATTTATAGAAATTATCCTTCTAATATAAAGAGCAAGTTCTTTAATTACCTAAATATAAATAAAGGTATAAAATCCTATTTAGCTTCCTCTTTACTTTAAGAATATCTTTATATCTTTAACATATTATAGTAAATATTAATATTTATTAATCTAATATATTTATAAGCCTAAGGATCTTAACTAAAGTCTACGTATAGAGTTTAGAGTTCTAAAGGTATAAAAGGTAGTAAAGGAAGCCTATTTATAAGAGGGAGACCTTAAATTAGGTAAGCTACTTTATAAGGAATAACTAGATATACTAATAGTATTCCTAAAGATAATAGGGACTATATTATCCCTTATAAAGACTATTATTATAATAACTATAGACCCTAATATTTAATCTAATCCTATATTTATAAGTACTAAGACGCTATTAATATCCTAGTTATATAGAATAATTAATACTATATATTAATAGCATTATATATTATACTTATATATAGAGCTTAATACTACTATTTATAAGACTTAGGTATTTATAAGGTTAAATATTTAAAGGTAGAGTAATATATATTAATATATATTATTCTATTAAGGATAACTTAGGCGGATTTAGGCTAGATTAAGGTAAAATATAGTCTTAACCTTATAATAAGATACGCTTTTAATAGAAAGTTAATATAAAAGAGTTTATTTACTAAAGTTAGGTTAAAATTAGGCTAAGTTAAGCTAGAAAATTTTAATATCTATATTAATAAGTAGTAATTACTACTTTTAAAGACTTATAAGCGGGATATTCTCTATCTTATAGAATTAGTAATTATAACTCCTACTTAGAAATACCCTTATAAGCTTAATAAGAAGTAGGTATAAAATACTTTATATCTATTAAATAATAGCTATTAATAATTATATTAGACTATTAATATGATTAAGTTTACTATCTCTAGGCTACCTATTTATTATACTATTATATAGACCAGCTTAAAGCTTCTCCGCTAGAAAGAAGATCTTATACTTAAAGGATATAATACAAGGATTAGTAAAGATATAATAAAGATTAATACCTATATCCTAGAGCCGCTTAAAGTCCTATTTATAAAGAATATGATAGTAAAGCCTTTATACTCTAGCTACTAGTATTTAAGAGGTAAAGTCTTCTTCTTACCTAATACTACTCCTCTTAAATCCTAGGGTATTATTATCCTTACGTCTAGGGACTACTCGCCCCCTCCTACCTATAAGTAGATTAATAACTTTAAGAGGAATTTCCTAGATCTTTACCGCGGTTATAGTAGTATTATTATAGAGCGTAAGCCCGTAATTATTATAAGAGAGGCTAATAACGCTAATATAATTACTAAATATTTTTAGTAAGCTAGCGATAAAGTTAATACTTAACTATAGATAATTATAGTTATCCTATTAAATAAGGCTTTAGATATATATTACCGCGTAAAGAAGAATTATAACTACTACTTTAGGGTTATATTATAATATATATAGGCTAGCTATATTATTAAAAACGCTCCTTAGTATTACTTAAATATCCTAATAAAGTTTAATTATAAGCTAGGAGGTACCACGTTAGTAATTAAGGCGGTAAGTCGGCCTTAACTAGTAAGTATATATTTATTAGCTAACTTTTCCTAGAAAATGCCGTACTTTACTATTCCTACTATAATTATTAGAGCTAACGTCTCTTATATAGTACTAGGTCTTAAGTAAGCGTTTATAACTACTATAACTATCTTACTTAATAAGACCTACTCTTACTATAATATAGCCGTCTAGTCTAATAGTTCGCGTATTAAGATAATTACTAGGACTAATATTACTAGTATACTTCTTCCTCTTATAGATTAATAGATTAAGAATATTAGCCGTAGCTAGTTACTAAAGCACGTTTACTATTTCCGTAATAGTATTTCTAAGGCGTAGTATATTAATACTCTAAAAAATAAAGTTATAGATATAAAGCTTATCTCTAATTAGCTTAGTAATAAGGATCTATCTTATATAGTAAGTTTATATTAATTAATTTATCTATAGTAAAGACTAATCCTTTATATAGCCTAAGTTTACTATTATTATAGCTAAGAAGTGATATTATATTCGCTTCCTTCCCTTAGTAGGTCCTACATCTAATAAGAACGGAAATCTAGTACTAGGGGTTATTATTAATAGGGATATTACTTACCCCTTTAATAATAAGGTCTACCTCTACTCGTATCCTATAATTTAGGGTATAGCTTAGCTAATATATTACTTAATTATTATAGATAAGATAGGTATTAGTATTAATAAAACCTAGGTAATACTCTATAAGTCCTGCTATTAATATTAGCGAGCTACTACCCCTATCTTATTATATATAATAATCCTAGCTTTTAGAGATAGAGTACTAATTATTAATAGTCCCCGCTATCTACTATACTTACCTAGCGTCTAAGCGAGGAGAATCTTATATTAATATAGTATACCCTAACTATATAAAGCTACTTATAGAGCGTACCTAGCGTCCTAGTAGGGAGGTATCTTTATACTTAGCTAAGATAAAGTTAGAGACTAAATAGCCTAAGCTACTACTATTCGCGCTTATAAATAATAATTATCTAGGTATATAATTTATTTAAGACTACTTTTCTAGTACTTTAAGTCGCTTTATATAAATTAACGGCCCTAATATATTAATTATTAATAATACTAGTAAGCGTATATTTTCTCTACTAATACCCTATTATAAGTAAATATAGCTTACTATATTTACCGGCTCTCCTAGTTATTGATAAATATATATATATATATATTATATATACTTTTCCTAGTATAAATAGTAATTATAGATAGGAAAATAACTAGTAATTAAAATATTATATTATTAAAATTATTTACTATTTATTATTCTTCTATCTAGGGTATAATATAGTATACGCATTACTCTATTATTATAAATAAAATAAGTATTAATATTAGTAAGTTTTAGGTTATAATAACTAGGACTAATATTTATAAGATACTTCTTCCTTATATAGATTAATAGAATAATAATAGTAGTAATACTAAGTATAAATATTAAAAAGAGGGTTAGCGTAAGTAATAGCGCGTTTAGGCTAAATTTAGGCTAAATTTAGGCTAAATCTAGGCTAGATCTAGCCTAAACGCGCTATTAAATACGCTATAAAAGCTAATTAGCCTTTATTTTAATTCTTATCTTCTCCTATCTATCCTTTCTTTATTTAATAATCCTCTACTATTAATATAATTACTATTATCTATATATTATTCTTCTATATATAAATATAACCCCTTCCTTAAATAAATAAAAGTCATCTTATCTAGAAGTATATAGACTTCCTTCCTAGTTTAGATAAACCGCGTATATAGCTAATTAACCTATTTATCCTAGGATAAATTTTCCTTAGATAACGCGCTTTCTAATTATTTAGAGCTTCTAAGGATAGGAGCAAAGTATTAAAGGACCCACGCTATTATTAATAATAATAACCTAGGGATATTACTATTATAGATATACGTTATAGTATACTATTAACTAGTAACCTTATATAGTACTTATTAGTATCTTAGTCCTCCTTAGTTATTTTATTTAATAACGAGAATATATGGGGAAAAAAAAGTATAGACCTTACTCCCCTTAGTCTTAATTATAATTATAAGGGAGTATACTCGCGTTAAGTTTAAAGTATTCTAAAGGCTCTAATAGAGACCCCCTATTATTAGTATCCTCCTATCCCTTATAAATACCTAACCGTGATAATCTATTACGTAGGGGTTAATACCTTCAGGGTTAAATACCTTAACGCCCTAAATAGGTTTTAACTCTAAGGTATAAAGTAGTTATAGTAAATATAGTATTATATATCTAGGTGATTATAGTTATAAGCGTCTATAATAAAGAGTATAGGCTATAGGCTAATATATAGTAGAAGGCATAGCTAAGTATACTAATTAGGAAGATTTAGATAAAGATTATAAATTATCTTAGAAAGGTAGAAGGGTAGTATAACTATAATATTTATAAAATACTAGTATTATAAGAGGTAAAGAAAGTTAGTATCTATTATATTAAATCTAAGTTAACTTACTTACCCTAAGCTAGATTTATAATAGAATCGGCGAAATCCGCGGCTATATAATAGAGAAGGCTTAAGATACTATATAGAGCTATTATACCTTTACTAGTAGCTATAATAAGTATATAAAGATACTCCTAAAGGGAAAGGCTTTTCTAGGTATTAATATCTATAATATAGGTTTTTAAATTAAATCTAAGACTTTTATTAACCTAGTCTTAGCTAAAGCTATTAAAGGCTTTCCTAAGTAATATAATTATTAAGATAATTACTTCCCTATTTTTCCTTAATAATTATAGAAACCTAGGAAATAATAAACTAATAAAGTATATATTTAATCTCTTAATTCTAGTATTAATAATTCTAGTATTAATAATAATCTAGTATATAATTAAGGAATATTAATATAATTTATAATAGATAATAAAGTTTAAGGGTTCGATTATTAAGAGTATAAGCCTTTAAATTTAAATCCTAAAAGCTACGCTAATAAAATCTTTAAAACCCTTTAAATAAATTAAGGAGATATAGTATTATTAAAGGGTAGATAGATAAGAGGTAATTAGGATTATATTACGCGCTATTATTATCTAAATTTTAGGTATAAAAGAAGATTATAATAATAAGGAAATTATAAATTTTATATTTAAAGACTTACTTAATAACCTTAATAACCTAGACTATAAGCTAGACTCTAATAATCTAACCTAAGGATAATATTATAGTTTAGATAGTACTCCTATTAATAGAAATAAAAAGGGGCCTTTAATTAATAGATTAAAGTTAACTTAGAAGGAAAATTAATGTATTATTAGATTTAAATATAGGCTAATATTAAGTAGTAGGCTCTATTAAATAGTACTCTAATATATAATATACTAGCGAGAGTATTATAGCTAATATTAGAGAATAGGAGAAATACTAGATAGTACTAGTAAAATATAAGTTAGCGATATTTAGGCCTAAGTTAGCCTAGGTTAACCTAAGTTAGCTTAGTATTAGGCCACCTTTCCCTCTTTAAGCCTAACTTCTCTCCTACCTTAGCTAATAGAGAAGTAGGTAGATAAAGAGGAATAGGAATAGAGGTAGGAGTAGGGCTAAGAGGAGGCTATTTATAATAAAGTATAACCTTAATTAGATTATAATAGCTAGGTATACTAATAATTTCTAACTATACCTAGTCTTTATAAATAATTATAGTTATAAAGTAAAAAGGCGTAGTAACTATTAAGGATATTTATCTTTCCTAGGGTTATATATTAATTATACGCTCACTATTAATTAATAAATAGGCTACCTAGGATCCTACTAGTATTAATATAGAGCTTAAGGGAGTAGGTAATAAGTACCTTACTAAAGTTAAAGGAGTAGTGAAGTGATAAAAGATAAAGCTAGGCCTTATATATATAACTTAGATAAAAAAGCTAGGGATAAAGAAGAATAGCGCTACTATATAATATTACTAAATTAGGCTACTAGAAACTATTATAGATAATAGTATAAGGTATTAAAAGTTCCTAAAATACGCGCGGTTAAATAGGGAGGTTAAGTTAAGACTAGGTAATAATTAAGATTATAAGTCTCTATAATTATATAAATAATTTATTAATCTATTTATTTACTAAGGAGTAATTAGAAATAATACTATATATATAAACTACTATACTTACTACTATAAGAGTAATATTACTATTATATTTTAACTTAATAATATTAGGGTTAGTAGTAAAAAGGTACTATATAAAATAAGCGTAGATAATAATATAATAGAGGTTTATAAAGATAACTATATGCGCGTATATAGTAATAAAAGTTACTAATTCTACTATATCTATATACCGTAATATAGTGTTACGGATTTTAGCCCCTAGCGCCCGAGAGCTAGCACTTATACTTAATAGTTCAGGGCGCCCCTAGCCGCCCCTAGCCGTCAGGGCTTCCATCCCCGAATTACCGATATATAACTATAAGCTTATTATTATTAATAGAGCCTTAAAGGAAGAAAGTTATAATAGCGAATTTATTAGAATAATAAATTTTAGACCTAAGACCCCTAATAGGAATACTAGTAGGTATAGTTTTAATTTCTATACCTATAGGGATAAAAGTTAAATCTATAATTAATATTATATATCTTAGATTAGAATAGACTTTAATATCTTTACTATTAGTAGTCTACCTAATAGCTATAATAGTATAATAATAGTTCTTAAAAGTATAGCCTACCCCTTATACGCCTACCGCTAATAAAGTAATTATAATAGGATCCCCCGTAGAATAACTTACTAAGTTAGCATTTACTAAAGTATTTATAGCTAGTAGATTAACTATAAAAGGCTTTAGTAAGGTAGCCTTCTAATATTAGTTATAAAGATAATTAAAGAGTTTATTCTTTAATAGGAATCTTAGTTAGTAGTAATAATATTTATAATCTAATAAAGGAATAGTTATAAAGAAATAGTTTTTATAATTATTCCTAAAGCTATTATCTAGTTTAATATCTTCTATTATAGATACTTAATAATATTATAAGGTTTTTTCCTAGGATAGTTTATAAGAACCTTCCTAGTAGAAATTAGAGGGCTTATAAGTAAAATCCTAGTATAGACCTTCCTATTTATAACCTTAAGGGCTCTAAGAAGGCTATCCCTTAAAGGCTTCCTTAGTAGTAGCCTAGTAGACCTATAGAGGTCTTAGAGGCTATTACTATTATTCCCCTTATAGTTTAAAGGGAAAGTAATTTCCTTAATTCTAATTCTAGTTTTAATTTTAATTCCCCTAGTATTAAGGACCTTATTAGGGTTACCTATTAAATAAATTAGACCCGTTTAATAGGGCTAGTACCATTATTTAAAGTCTTATTAGTTATACTAGGAGTGTATAAATATTTACGCCCTAATTACCTTAATTTTAATAGCCTTAATAGGGTTAATAGCCTAGTAGAGGCTTCTAGTATTAATTATTATAGTAAGTATTATTATTATTTTATAACTATAATTAAGAAGGTAGTAACTACTAGGAAGGCTATTAAGATTAAGACTAAAATAGAGACTAAAATTAAGACTAAGAAGGTTAAAATAGAGATTAATACCTACTACGCTATTTTTACTAAGATAGCTAATAAGATTTAAGTATTAAGATATATAATTCTACTATTAATACTTCCTATAATTTAATAAGGTAAGGAACTTATTATAATTAGTATTATTACTAGGTTTAGGAATATCGCGCTAGAATTCTATATTAAGACTATACTAGATAAGAAGAATATAATCCTTTATTACCCTAATCTCTAAATCCTTAGCTACTCTTATAATAGTTTAAGAGTACTCCTAAGGCTCTCTCTATTAAGAAGTATCTTATATAGTATACTTCTTATAGATTAGCGTGCTTATACTAATATAGTATAGGGCCTTCTATTATTATATTAATAGATAATACTATTTATTAATACTATAAGTAATAAGATATTTATTACCTTCTCTAAGCTTAGTAGTATACTATCCCTAGGTAGTTCCTTAGAGATATAGTTAAAGGTTTATATAGATAATAATATTACCCCTTATTTAAATAACATCCTTAATATAGTCTATAAATATATAAATATCGCGGAAATAGGTAGTCTTATTAATATATTTAATATTAGAGGTAGTATTTATAGATTTATTATTATAAAAGGGATTAAAATACCTAATATTATTGGGTTTAAAGCGGGGAGTACTATTATTATAAAGTACTCTAGGAGGTATACTAGGATCTACTAGTCCTAGCGCTAGTAATAGGGCCGGTAGTATAATACTAGTAATTATTTCTTATAACTTAGCACGCTAAGCCTTAGTAAAACCTATATTCTTATTTATAGCTAGACGTTATACTAGTCTAATAGGCTATTTATATATAACTTCTTTAGTAGAAGTCCTATAAGTTATAGGATTAGTACTAAAATTTAGCGGCGTAATACTTAGTATTACTAAGGGTAACTTAATATTAAATAAAGCGAGAGTAGAAGATATAGTAGTAGGTATTTTAACTAATAAGAATCTCTTAAGACTATTCCTAATTAATAGTAGCTAATACTTTATAAAATATAATAAGAGTTATAAGAGACTTTAGTAATACTTAGTACTCTTAATAAAATATTTAACTACCTTTTAAAAGGCGGGGCTATTAGTAGCCTAATTAAATAGATAGAAGGGTAGTTCTACTAAGGCAGTATATTAATTACTTAACTTAGGGATCCCTAGTTATAAGGGACGCTTATAATAAGTGATAATATAGTTAATATAATACCTAATAGTCTCTAGTACCTTATAAATATATACTTTACTTATATCCTAGATAAACTTATAGATTTAATTTACTAATATAATAAGATAATAATTAAGGGGTAGTAGTAGTTAAGCTACCTTAATAGCTTCCTTTTAGAGAAAGGCTTCTTAGATCTTAGGGAAGAAACCCTATAAAAGTGATATACTTATATAGAATTTAATAAAAGAGGCTATTAAAGCCTTTAATAGTAAGTTAAAGTAGTATAAGGGTACACCTAAGTATAGTAGTAGAGTATACTATTAGGGCTCATCGCTATTATAATAGATAGTAATAAATAGAGATAGATTAGTTATAGAGAAACAGGCTTCTCTATACTACTAGAGGACTTTAGGGATTATTAGTATTATAAGGGTAGCTTTAGTATTTTTAGTAGTTTAAGATAATTAATTAGTATTATAAAGCCTTTTATATAGTATTACTACTATATTAATAGGGACTCTTTTAATTTATATAGATTAATTAATTTAGAAAGCTATTAAGGCTATTAAGAATAATAAAGTATTAGGGAGGCGGAAGTATTCCGCCATCACTTAAGCGAAACGTATAAAGCAGGGTAGATTCCATATTAATACTAGTAAGACTAATAGTAATAATAAGGATAATAATAGTAAGTATAATAATAGTAAAGAGGATAGTAATAAATAGAAGGATTATAAGTATAAGATTATAAAGATATCTAACTAGATAGATAGGCTATCTATTAAAGATTATTAGATAATTATATTACCTTTTTATATTATTATAAAGTATTCCTAATATTATAGTCTAGTAAAATACCCTTACTAAAACTAAAGTCTTAGTAATTTAAGTTAATACTTTAGTAGTAATTTAAGTTAATACTTTAGTAGTAATACTTTAGTAGTAATACTTAGTACCTACCTAAGTACTAACTTAAATACTTAGTACTAACTATTAATACTAACTTAAATACTTAGTACTAGATTTTAGTATTAAATCGCTAAGACTTAAGTCGGGTACCTAACTCGAGTTTAAAGTACTAACTTGATGCGGTTAGTTAATACCTTCTAACTCTTAATATAATAAACCCTTTATAAGTATTAGTAGTAATTTAGATTAAAGTAGGTGTAGCGAATACTTCGTAATGTAGTAGAAAAAGATGGATTTCTAGTAAGGCAGAAAGTCTGCCTAAGTACTAATGCGCTATGCCTAATACAGATAGGCTAACGAAGCCTAAAGTAACTACCTAAGTAACTACCTAAGCAACTATAATAGATGCCGGTAAATAATTTAAGCCATCGTCCCGATAGTACTATAAAGTAGAAGTCTTTTATAATGCTATGCCTAGGGCCCTTATACCTTAATAGCTACCTACGTACCATTCCTATTATTAAAATCCTTAACTATATCAGCGGCATTTCTTAATAGTTCCTACTCTAAAGTCTATAAATCCTCCTTAAGGCTACTATTTTTCTATCTAACTAGGTATTATACTAACTAACTATATCCGCGGCGTATCCGCCACTTATTAACTAACTTTTTAATTTCCTATTTATCCTTATCTTATCCTTTAATAATAATAGGTACTACTAGGTGGCAGCATTAGTACGGGTTATTAGCTAGGTCTATTACTAGCTCTAAATAAGCTATTAAGATAATATTATAAATCTTTATATTACTAGGAAGTTCTAATTTATATATAAGTTACTTAATCCGCCTTAAAACCTAGAAAGGTCTAACTAATTATTAGCTAATCTTCTTAGACGTGATAACTAGTACTTAATACCCCCTATAAAGTTATAAATAAATTATATCCCCTACCTTAAAGTATATAAGCTTATAGTTAGAGTTATAATAGTCTTTTATCTTTATAATTATAAAGGTAATAGCGTCTTTAGTATTAATATATATAGGCCGGTAGTTATCTATAATAGTTAGGTATACTAGTATAACTAACGCTTTATCCTTAATAAGGGCCTTATTATTACCTTTAAGCGGGGTACCTACCTTATTATAAAAGCCTTCTATAAACGGGGTATTAGGATCCTTAATTTAAAGAAGATCTAATAACTTATACGTCTTAAAACTATATAAGACTTATATAAGAGAGATATTAGTAGAGCTATATTTTATAGAGTTATTTAATAAGGCTAATATCCTTTTAATAATTATTAGCTATAGGCGTTAGTCCTTAAGGGTAGTAATATAATACCTTAAAGTAATCTCTACTATTTAATTAATATATTCTAATATACTATTAGACTATATATACTATATAGTTAAGTAGAGGAAGCTAACTTTTAGTATTATAAAGACCTACTTCTATATCTACCCTATAAATTTCTAGTCCCTATTAGAAATAATTACGTAGGGTACTCCCTAGTTTAATAAGGTAAGCCGGTCTATTAAGCGAATTACCTAATCTTTACTAAACTATATATTCTTACTAGGGACTAGAGTAATTACTTTAGAAAACTTATCTATTACTAATATAATATAGTTAAACCCGTCTATTAAGGGAGGTAAGGCTAGAATAAAGTTAATAGTAAGAGTATAGAATAGCCTTACTAGAGACAGAATAAGTTAAAGGGATCTATAAGGCTTATACCTTAGCGTCTAATTAAGTTAGTAATATAGGTAATACCTAATAAATTTATAGAGTTTTATTATTATATTATAAATATAGACGCCTTCTATTAACTACTTATAAGTATAAGTATACCCTAGGTACCCTATCTTATTATAAGTAAGTTAAAAAACTTCCTTTTCTAGAGTAAGTATAGGTATATATAGGCGTAAACCCTACTTATTATTATTAAAGTATAGTAAATTATTAATAATCTAGTATAAGAGCTTTATAATATTACTACCTAGGGTATTATTATATTTTACTATTAATATTACCTTAGCCTAATAAGGTACTTTAATAAGGCCCTTAATAAGCCGTTCTTTAAATTTTATACTTATTTCTACTAGGCTTACTAGGAAAGCCTTTACTAATAATATATCTAAGTTAGGTTTAACTATATTAAATAATTAATATTCTTAACTAGCTAACTTAAATAAGGTATTAGGTATAATATTAGACTTTCCTAGCTTATAATATATATTAAGGCGGAAATACTAGAGGTATTCTAACGCCTAGATAAGGTAGAGGTTAAGTTTCTTAATAGATATTATATTAAGGCTAGTTTAATATATAATTAATACTATAATAGAATAGTTTATATAGATTATTATAATAAGCTTTACTACCTTAATAAGGTAGTAGATCTTCTTAACTACCTAGATTATTTTGAAATATATTAAAATAGGATATAATTAGTTAGACTAGCCGCGTACTAGACGCGCGCTAGTACCCGTCTTAGTATCCTATATATCCTATCTCTCTCTACCTATATAGCTAGTAATATAATAACTATTACTATTCTACTTATCTTAATAGGTTATAAGCCTAGGCGTAGGGTATTTATTTATTTATTTACCTTATAACTAGTATTAATACTATCCCTTATAGATTACCTCTATATTAATACTGCGTACCACCGAAAAGGGGGGCTAGGGAATCTATTAGTAGAGATTTTCGCTAAGATAGCTAAAATCCCCCTAATTTAATAATAGTAACCCCTTAGTAAGTAGTTCGCTAATTATATAAATAATATCTATTCCTTATATACGCTAACTACCTTAGTAATAGTTATTTATACTTATTACCTAGCTAATACTATAGATAATATATAGTATTCTTATAAAAGAGGGCTAGGAAGACGGAGAAGGCTAGGAATATTTACTAACCTCCTTATAAATTAGCTATATCTATCCTATCTTCCCTAGATTCTTCTCTCCCTCCTTCTTATTATTATTCTAATTATTTTATACTAGAACTTAAAGAATCTAAATAAGAAATCTATTTATAGTTAACTAAGATTTATCCTAAAGGTCTTCTAGCTAACTTTTAAGTAAACTACTACTTCCTTAATTTCTTATATCTTTACTAAGATATTAGTTATAAAATTAACTAAGAGGTAGCTACTACTATTAATTATTAGGGGATACTATTAAATAATACTACCTTTATACCTTTACTAATATTAAAACTTTATCCCTAAAACTAATTACTATTATTTTTAATAAAAGGCCCTAGAACGCTAGGTAAAAGTATTATCTTTAGCCTTACTATTAGGTTAAGACTACCTTCTATATATTTATAATTATTAATACTAGTACTAACTTAGTCTCTAATACTAAATCTATATAATCTAGATACTAAGATTAAAGATATAGATATACCTCCTACTAGTATTAAAGTAGAGATTAGAGGGGGTAGTAACTACCCCCTTATACTTATTCCTATACTAGAATCTAGCCGTAACTAGCTATTATACTCCCGTAATATATAGTCTTATATTATCCTTAATAGCCTTAAAGCTATCTTTAAGATAGACTATATTATCCTTATAACTTAAAATCTTTAGGAGATTTAGGATAATAAGTATAATAAGGCTTATAAGGTAATAAAAGTATATTATAATATTAACGCTTATAATATAATTAAGGATAAGACTATCCCCTTAGTAGCTTAAAAGATCCTTAAAGACTTTTATAAGCCTTAAGGTACTAGTATCCTTAATAAGATTATTTATAATTTTAATACCTTCTTTTATACTAACTATAAAGATATTAATAATTATATAAGTAAATTTAGAACTATTAACTCTAATCTAATTAACCTAGGATATAAACTCCCTTATATCTTTATTATTAATACCTACCTTTAATATCTTAGCGTAAAGTTTAATACCTTTTAGAGTATATTTATTTAGATATATATTATTACTACTAAAGAAGGTATTATAATAGTCTTATTTAATAAACTTATACTAGTTATAATAAATAAAAAAGCTCGCTAGAACTTTATAAAGTCTTCTATTATAACTATAACTATAACTATAGCTACTACTTACCTACTATACTAGGCTAGGTTAAATATACGGCGTAGTAATAAGTATTATAATTACTATAATTATTTAAGCTACGTAGAGTCTAAATACTAGACTAAGTATCTTAAGCTAATAAGGGCCTACCTTAAAATATTTAAGGTAGATAGAAGCTAAAATTAAGGGGGCCGTAGTTAAAGGGGTAGTAATACTAGAGGTAAGCGTCCCTATATACTTATAGAGTCTAAAGACCTAGTTATTAGCTTTATAACTACGCTAAGTATAATTAACCTTACTACTACTATCCTTCTAGATATAGTATATAATTAATATATTATTAATAATTAAGATATCCTTAAAGAATATAAGGCTATTCTTAAGTCTCCTATTTATAAGATTAGCTAGGCCGGTCCCTATATAATAGGGCGTAGTACTATAATTATCCCTTATAAGATTAATAAGGGAATTAGGGTAAAAGTACGGCTTACTAATATACTTTATATCCTAGATACCTAATTAAATCTAATTTTAATATCTTAGCTACTTTATCTTAAAGCTAAAGTCTCCTTTAACTTATAAAAGTATACTATTACTTATAAAGGCTACGTCTTTATATATACCTAATATAATAATATCTTCTACCTTAATATATAAGACTATCTAACCCTTACCTTTATAGCCCTAATAATTATATTATAACTTCTTCCTAAGTTAAAAGTATATATATTCGCGGCCTTTTAGGTCTCCCTATCTATTAGCCTCTAGTATACTTATATAAGTTATTTAGGCTAATAGAACCTAAAATAGCTAATAAATATATCTAGTAGAATTAACCTTAATAAAATAATTTCTAAGGACTATATATATAGTATCTATATAGAGACTTAAATAATAAGGGCTCGGCATAATTATCCTATTACCCTAGGAAAGTACCTATATAAGCGTATTAATAGCGACTTAGTAGGCCCTTATAAGGTCTATAAGGGAATTACTATAGCTTATAATAGCTCCTAATTTTTTAATATAATATTATATAACTATACTAAGGAATTAAATATTACCCTACTTAAGGTTAAAAGTAAATTCCTACTAGCCTTTAAGGCCTTTAAGGTAAATCGGGAGCGTCTTATATAATATATATAACGCTATTATATTAATAATAGAGGGGAATTTAACTTTATAGCCTTTATTAAGTACTACTAGGTTAATAGTATTATCTAGGAAAGTATAATATAAGATACTCCCTAAGCTAATAGATCTATAAAGCGTCTTAGTAAGACCTTAATAGATAAGGCCTATATTATACTAGTTTATAATAGAATAGACTATAAGTACTAGCCTAAGTTTATTTAAATAGCTAGTTACTTATAAAATAGATCCTTTAAGTCTAGTATTAAGATAATACCTTATAAGAAGTTTAATAGCTACTAGCTTAACCTCTCCTATTTATAAGTCCTTAGCTCTTAGGCCTTTTATTATACTAGTAGGACTACTATTAAAATTAGTTACTTTAAAGCCTATTCCTATATAGGTTAACTTATTAGCTATAATAGTAAGGCTATCTACTATCTTATTAATAATAAAACTAGGAAGCTTACTTAGTTATCTAATATCTACTTTATTAAGAAGGTCCCTATAAGCTATACTAAACTAAAGGCTAAAAGGTATACTTTTATAGACCTCCCTTACTACTCTAAGCGGGTACCTAGTAATATAAGGGGGTAATCTCCCTCTAGAAGTAAAGTATTATTAATTTATATTAAAGATATACCGCTAATCTACGTTAATATACCGCTAATCTATATTAAAGACGTAGCAGCTAAGGATAAATCCTATTCTAAGACCCTATTAGATATCCGGCCTAAATTAAATTAGGCCTATTTAGTAATATTTTATTAAGACGCTAATAAGCTCCTATTATTAGCTAGGGTTCTATCTAATTACCCTAAATTTAAAATACCTCCTAATAAACCGCGTAATAACTCCTTAGATCTACTAGTAATATTTACCTTCCTAATAATAGCTAAAGGTATAGAGCTATTTAAACCTAAATTATATAAGGAAGCTATAATAAATAATACTAAGAAGGATTAAGAAGTAGTATTATAAGATAAATTTAACTCCCTTATATAAAATAATACGTAGGTACTTAAATAGCTACCTCTAGGTTAGAAGGTACTCTAAGGGAAGTAGGTATTTAAATTAAAAAGGGGGCCTTATAATAAAGTCCTCTATTATAAGGTACGCTAGGTAGTTAGAGGCTTTAAATAGTAGGAAGGGATTAATTATAATAAGACCTTTACTTTAGTAGTAAAGCTAATAAGTTGTAAGGCTATCTTTATACTAGTTATATCCCTTAACTAGGAACTAGATTAAATAGATATTAAGACTACCTTCCTTTATAAAAATATTAAGGAAGATATTTATATTAAATAGCCTAAAGGCTTTATAGCTAAGGATAAGGAATACTTTATTTATATCTTAAAGAAAGTACTTTATAACCTAAAATAATTACCTTAGGTCTAGTTTTCTATATTATTTATATTCTTAAAGACTTAGGGCTTTATACTACTTACTACTAATAAAAGCGTCTTAATTAATTATAAAGATTAAGTTATTATCGCGGCCTATATTAATAATTTACTAATTACTAGACCTAACTAAACTATAATTAATTAGGTTAAGGCTATACTTAATAAATACTTTTAAATAACTAACCTTAGCTTATATTCCTTCTATTTAGGTATATTAATTAGGCGGGATTAAGTAAATTAGGTACTACGGCTAGGCTAAGAAGCTTATACTAAAAAGGTATCAAGGGACTTTAATATATAAGAGTTATACCCCGTAGTAACCCTAATAGATGTAAATAAGTTATAGGTATCTAAGAAAGACTATATAACCCCTAATACCTTTTAAAAGGAATACTAGTTAGCTATTAGCTTCCTAATATATATTATACTAGGGACTAGGCTAAATATTACCTATATAATCTTAATAGTTAGTAGATATAAATTAAACCTAAATTAGTTATATTAGATAGCTATTAAGAGGATTTTCCGCTACCTTTAAGGTATAATTAACTTATAACTTACCTTTTATAAGATTATCTTTCCGCTTATTAGCTATAATAACGCTAATTAGGCTAGTAACTAAGATACTTAATAGTTAATTATAAGCTATATTTTTAATATTAGTAGTAGAGTAATAAGCTAGTTATTAAAGTAATAGCCTACTATTACCCTATCTAGCTATAAGGTAGAATATATAGGCTAGATATAAGCTACTAAGGAGGCTATCTAGCTCTAATAGCTACTTATTAAGCTAGACCTCTCTAAGGATACCTATTAGCCTACCGCTATAATACTCTATTATAATAATTAGGGAGCTATTACCCTAGCTAAGAACTCTTAGTTTTATATATATATAAAGTATATAAATATCTAATATTATTATATATAAGAATAGGTTACTACTAGTAATATTAGGCTAGAATATATTAGGACTAATAAGTAAGTAGCTAATAGCCTTATTAAAGCCCTCCCTAAAGATAAATTTATCCCCTACTATAAGGCCTTAGGCCTAGAAGTACTATAGTAGTAGGAGTCTTTAGTATAGTAAGGCTTTATAGGTACTCCTAGCGGCTTTATAGGCGCTCTTATAACCGACTAAGGGATAGCTAGCTCCTAACTACCTACCCTTCTAGCCCTATAACTCTATACTATAATATTAGAATATAAAATAGACTTTATAGGCCTATTTAGCTCTATTATCCTTCTATATTCTAAGCTTAAATAGTGAATTATACTACTAGTAATATTATCTAGATACTAGACTACTCCTAGCTATAAATTAATATTATAATAGACGAGTTAACTACTTTCTTATAAAACTATTAGGCCTAGACTATAGTATATATCTACTATAACCCTATCTCTTATCCCACTACTAATATAAAATAGAACTAGTGTAATATATTCCTAGATACCGGTAAATATAGTACTTATAATAACTTCTAATATAATATACCCCTAGGCCGTAATAGCCTCGCTATCTTCGCTACTTAGATACGTACCTAAGTAGGATAAGAATAGGAAGTAGATAACTAATACTACTAGGGAGTTATAATCCTTTACCTAGGTATTAATATCATTATTTTTAACTATAATATAGCTAAGGATATAGATATTAAAATTAGGCCTTATAATACCCTCCTACCTACTTAGTATAAGCTTATCTAGTATATTAAAGGTAAGAAACATGCTATTAAGTTATTATAAGATAGAAACTTTCATAGCGTACCTCTATAAAATAAGTATATCTTAGAAATAGTTATATAGATAGAATTAGTTACCCTATAGCTATACCTACCTTATTAGGGTCTATCTAATCTACGTCTAGAAGGCTTTTACTAAATTACTACCCTTTAAATAGAACTTCTATTATTATCTACTTACCTTTATACCTATTACCTAATATTTAGTTAAGAAGGGGGATTTTAGATAGTAGGAATAGAACGTTAATAAGTTAGTTATACTACTATACTAATAGGTACTTTATTTAAGTAGGAGTATTAAAATATATTAAAATAGGATATAATTAGTTAGACTAGCCGCGTACTAGACGCGCGCTAGTACCCGTCTTAGTATCCTATATATCCTATCTCTCTCTACTTATATAGCTAGTAATATAATAACTATTACTATTCTACCTATTTTAATAGATTATACCTATAATTTCTAACTTAGTAGGCTAATACTAAGTTTTAATATCTATAAGGAGATAACTAAGGAATAGTATAAGTAACTAAGACTTCTACCCTAGTAGTTTATCTATTAAAGCCTTTAGCGGGCCCCTTATATAGTAAATATAAGTACTAAATCTAAACTCCTTACTTATATTAAGATCTATAAACAGCTAAAGGAGCTCGTTAAAATAGTAGAGAATTATAGGACTTATAATATCTTTTAAAGCTAATAAAAGGCATTAATTTCCTTTAGAGTTAGCTTACCTAGATAGGTCTAGCGGGCTAATTATTTATATATATTCCCTTAAATACTAGATTATAAATTACTATAAATTAACTTATTAAGATAAGTCTTTTATAGCTAGAGGGGTTTTACTATTATAATATACTAGGTAATATACTAATATAAGTATCCTATTATCCTAAGGTATTATTCTAAGGCGCTAAGTATTATTAGGAAATATAAATTAGTAATAGCGGCTAATTTCTCTTCTATTATAACTAAGCTAAAAGTATCTACCTTTTAACCTAGAAGGTAGACTAAGGGAAACCTAAGAAATAATTTCTTAGGTAAGAGGTAGATATTTATCTTATTAAGGGCCTAGAACACTTAATCTAGATAGGTAAGATATTCTTATGATAAACTTAAGAAAATTACTATATTATCTACGTATATATAATAGAAATAATAAAATAGTTAAAGGATTTAATTAATTATTCTCTATATATATGCTAGAGAATTATGGTAGCTTATAATAGGAATATTAAAAGATTCTTAGTTATAATAAGATACTATAGTTAGATAATATTAGTAGGTATAATTTACTAACTATTAATAGAAGAAGCTAGTAGTATTAATAATACTAATATATATAGTACCCTTTAAAAGAGCTAATATCTCTACCTATGATAGAACTAGGTATATATTAAGTATTATAATTTTATTTAAAGCCCTAATATCTATTATAATATAGCCTTTTCTACCTTCCACGGATTCCTTCTAGATAATAAAGTAGGGGAAAGAAAATAAAGTAGACTCTATAATCTAGTCTATTCTACCTTAACTATATAACTTATTAAACTTACTATTAATAACTTCTTTATTAGCTTTTCCTAATAGATAAACTTATACCTAGCTAAGTTTATAGATCTTAGGCTAATTATCTACTAGTAGGATATCTATTTATTAAGATTCTAGGATATTAGCTATACTTCTAATATCTCATTATAAGGTAGGGTACCTTTCTATAACGCCGGCTATTAAGGGCCTTATTTCTAGGGTCTTATAAATAGTAGCGCCGGTAGTATAAATTACCTTACTATCTACTACTATACTAGGAACTACCATAAATACTACTATAGCGGCGACTAGATATTAGAAGTTCATCTTAACTTAATTAATCACCTTAGCCTTCTTAAGAGGCCTAGTAGTAAGGTCGTTATAAAAGGCTTTTATAAAGAAGTATTCTACTACCTTATACTCTATAACTTAGCCTAATATAATATTTTTAGGTAGTTTAATATCTTTATTAATATTATTTCTAGTAAAGATATAAGATATATTATAGTTAATAATATAGGTATAAATAAAAAGGTTATTAAGTTTATTAGGCTTAAAGATTAGATCCTAATCTTTAAGTAAATTAAATAAGTAATAACGGGGTCTAGTAACTTAATTTTATTTATTAGTATAAGGGGTAATTATAAGATTTACCTAGCTAAAAATTATAGTATTTATTTAACTACCTTTACTAGAAACTTTAATAGAAACTTCTAAATTCTAATAAGACTAAATAATTATTTAGTTTTAGTTTAAATCTATTATTATTCCCTCTAGTTTAAGGATATTAACCCTAATTAATACCTTTACTAATAGATTAATAATAATATATAACTCCCTCTCTATAAGAGTAATACTACTACTACTAGGGAAGAATATAAGTAGCTTAGTATATTCGCTAGTATTATACTTCTTATTACTAATACCTCTTACCCTTATTAGCGTTAGTATCTTAGAGATTTCAGCCTAAGGGAAATACTCTAATAAAAATTTCCTATCTATTAAACTTATTATATATCTGGTATTAATATATAATATATAACTAGGACTAGGACTATTAACTTAAAATTAAATAGTAGTAGTAATAAAATAGTACCCTTTAAAGGTATACCTACTAGAAGTAGTATACTTAGAAGTACTTTAGATAATAACTACCTTCTATAAAAGGCTTCTACTATTACTTACCTAAGTAATTCAGGATAATAATATAGAGGTAATTAAGGCCCTTATTACCTTAGGATAACTATAATAAATATAGCTATATAAGGTATTATTAGAAGGGAAAGTATTAGAATACTTCTAATAATTAAAGGCTTTACTAGATAGTACTAAAAGGAAGTACGTCTTAACTATATTATTACCTTTATAATTTACCTAGCTATTTTCCTAGGATTCCTTAGCCTAATTACCTAGGTTAGGATTTAATAACTAGTTAATAGACTAGTAAAAGTTCTCTTTATAAGTATTATAATTTACCTATTTATTATATAGTTCTTCTTTATCTTTAATACCTACCTAGTAGACTTAAGCCTACTATTAAGTCCTATTAAATAATTTATATAGCTAAATATTTAAAGTATTTAATAGTTAGACGTTTAAGCGTCCCTAGTTCTAGTATTAATTCTACCTAAGTAACCCGCTTATATTTCTATTAATAATTTATAGTAGTTAATAGGTTCTAGTAATCTAGGGTTAAAGCCGGCTATCTACTTATACCTATTAAGAATTATTATTAGAATTACCTTAATAGTTTTTATAAGGTATAAAAGGTTAAGTAACGGGATTTATATTATTATAATACGGCTTAGATACTATATTACTATAACTAAAACTATTACCACCGAATTAGTATTAATTATTATAAAATAGATTTAGTATATATTAACCTAATTAAGGATCTTAATTATAATAATTATTATAGTAGGTATCTATTTTAGCCTTATAAAGGCCCTTAATACTATATATATTAAACTAGATATCTTTCCTATATCTTAACTCCTCTAGTAGGCCTTAAATAGTTAACTAACTATTTAGTACTAAAAGATTATAATATAATTCGCTGTTAAGGTATTTATACGCGAGGAGAACTTAAGCTAACTTAATTATAATAATTCTAGCATTTTTACTATTTAAGATAATTATAAATACGTAGTCTGATAGATCCCGTTAATTACGGGCATCCTTAACTATATAATAAACTACCTTAAGTAAACTAAGAGACCTACTAGGTAAGTCTTAGAAATACTCTTATAATATATTATACTATTTAGTAATACTAGTAGGATTATTTTATAGACCTACTTAGCTAATATAGGTTAGTTAGTTTATAAACTAGTTATTAGCCTTACTTAAAAGGTATAAATCTAAATTCTATTAGTAAAATTAAATATATTATAATAGATATTATAAGTATCCTTAACTTTTACTAGTAGAAGGTCTAGGTTAGGGTTAAAATACCTAATATCCTAGGGATAGAATTAAGGATTACTAGTCCCTATAACTACAGTAGGCTATAGGGTAGGCTATAAGGTAGGAGGCAGTCTATTTACTCTATTAATAAGCGTCTAAAAAAGATTTATTATTATATTAAATTATTCAGCTATAAAGCCTCTTATAAGCTAGTTATTCCTAGTATTATTACCCCTATTATTTACTATATCTAAAGGATTTAGTAGCTCTAGTCCTATTAGCTAATTATAGATAGCTTCTTTAGCTAAGGTTACTTAGGTAGTTCCGCCTAAGAATAACTCTAGAACTGACTTAGTTAGTATTATAGACTAGGGTAATAGCCTAGGTAATACCTAGGGTACTAAGTCCGGCTCTTATAAGAGCTTTTAGGCATATATAGTACCTTTTATAAAATAATAAATAGTAGATTAAAAAAGAGGTTTATTAATAGCCTAATCTAATAGCTACCTAGGTATTACTTTACTAAGGTCTAGAAGACTAATAGAATTAGGCGATATAGAATTAAATAAGGTAGATCTAGAATACTACTACTACTCTTAGAAAGAGGCGGGGTAATATTTATATAAAGGTCTAAGATTCTTCTTAATAATAACTTTAATAATATAACGGCTAAGATTATTAACCACGTTAATATATATATAACCTATTTTAATAAACTTATCTAACTAGAAACTAAGTATAATAATAACCTTACTATCCTTAGAGATCTATTTAGGAGCTAGGATAAGTGGTTAATAGGAAGGCACGGAGATAAATTCTAAAAATCTTAGTAGAGAATAGTAAAAAATAGGAAAATCCCTAATAATTAACCGGAAATCCTAATACTATTTAAATAAGGAGGGAAAGCCTATAATAAATAAGGACGTTAATTATTAGGTATACTAATAGTATTTAAATATATTAGAGGTTTTAGAGGTTTATAAAAGGCTTCTATAAGTGGCCTTATCTAAAATAACTTAGGATAATTACGGAGCGGAAGACTAATAAAAGGACTAGTACTTGATAAGCTAGTACTTAAAAAGCTAGTACTCTAAGAGAGCTAGTATACAATCTAACGTGCTAGATAATTATTAGTACTAGCAGAGGTTAAAAGGTGTTACTACCATTTATAGCGAATACTTTATAATATAGTAGAAAAGATAGATTTCTAGTAAGGTAGAAAGTCTACCTAAGTACTAATGCGCTATGCCTAATACGGATAGGCTAATGAAGCTTAAAGTAACTGCCTAAGTAACTGCCTGAGTAACTGTAATAGTAGGTATTATTACTAGGCGTATGAAAATCTCTATATAATAGCTTTACTACTATATAATATCTTAACTCTATAATAACTATATTATTTAAAAATAATTAGCTCTCTTATAATTATATAAGGCGTATATAACTAGTATTATATATAAGTTAATCTTATTACTAGCTTTCTTAATATTATAATTTTAGTAAAATAATCTAACTAAAATTAAAGTCTTAGTAAGTTAGATTAATACTTTAATACTAATACTTAGTACTACCTTATAATGTTAATTTAAATACTTAGTAATTACTATTAATACTTACTTAAATACTTAGGCTAAGGCTTTAGTATTAACTTACTAAGAGTTAAGTTAGAAATCTAACTTAAGTTTAAAGTACTAATCTAATGCGATTAGTCTACTAATATTAGATATTTTAGTAAGTAATATAAATAGTAGGAAGTATATTAGATATATTAGTAGGTAGTAGGCTTATAAATATAATAGTACTAGCTATTAGTTATATTATATATATACTTATTCTATATAAGGACTAGTTAGGAATATAATACTACTATCGATGTGGCGTCTATAGTACGTAGTAGTACTACGCTACCCCTTTACCTATAATATATAGAGGAGGGAATTCCCCTTAAAGGGAAGGGTAGTAATTAGTCTTACTATTAATAAGAGTAGAGAGTTCTATATATAAGTATATATATACTATTTATAGTACTTAATAGCTATATTATTATATAGTACCCTTATATTCTAATTACTCTACCCTACTTAGGGGTAGTAGCCCGACTATTAGTAAGATAAATAGAGAAGATTTATTATAAATATAAGGTAAAAAGGTTAGTTAACTATTATAAGTAACCTACCCTAATATAAGAGACTAAGCTTATATAAAAAGTAAGTCTTAAGATTTAATTAATAAATTAATAATAGATATATTATAATTATAACTAACTATATAAGGGTAGCTACTAGGTATATAAATTAAGTCCCTACTACCTAATACCTAAGAAGTACTATTATAAAGGATAAAAGAACTTAAAGAAGAAGTTTTAAAGAGGAAGTAGATATAAGAGTTAAGATAATACTTATAAGAGTTAAAGAGGGAAATATATATTAATAATACTATCTAAGTAGATTATCAATATTATTAATTATTAATTAAATAATTAGAATTAAAGTATCCTTAATATAAAACCTATATACTTAAGTTATAAGATCTATATATATATATAATAGGAAGTTAGTATATAAATATTAAGAATAATTTAATAATATAGTTAATATAATTAAAATAAGTATAGCCTATTTTCTAGATAACTTTATAAAGATCTAATATATACTATATTATATAGCCCTAGACCCTAAGGCCACGTAATATAAGTATATAAAGGATATATTAAAGGATAAGTAATTCTAGATATACTTTAATAATTTTCTAATAGATTAAATAAAAGATCTTTAAAATTAATATCTTATAACTAATAAGTAGTACTTAGAAGCTAAGTAAAAGGAATATTAAAAGATTATAAACTTTATAAATTACCTTACTAAGTTTAAAAGATAGCTTAAGCTATTAATAAAATATATACTTTATAATAACCTATTAAATAAGTTATATAATAATCTTTATAATAATCTTATAATATAACCTAATATTCTTAAGATAAGAGATACCCTTATTATAGTAGTAATTTAATTAGAACCTTATATAATAGTATTTATATATAAAGATTAAAGGAATAATATTCCTACTAGAAGTTAATATTTATAAAGAGGAAGAGGGAATTTCTAAGAGTAAAAAAATAATAGCCTATATATAAAATAAAAAGGGAGGGGTATTATTAACTTATTATTATACTTTTTATAGTTATTAAAAGAAGGGATATATAATAAAGGATTATTAGAGCGTAAAATTAATAATTATAAATATTATAATTAATAAGCCTACGCCTAGTAATAAGCTAGCTAAAAAAGCTTAAATTTAAAAAACCCCTAAGTATTAAAATTATATCTACTATTATAATATAAGGGAAAAAGTAGATATAATAACTTATTATTATAATATAAATAGAGTATAAGTAATTATAAAGAGAATTTATTATATTAATTAACTTTAGAGTAGATATTAACTATATTAATATATACCTAGTAAAGGAGTAAGAGTAGGAAATAAATCCTAGCTCTAATAATACCTTATATAATAAGATTAAAAACTTAATATTATTATTAAATTCTTATATAAAGTAAATTAAACTTATAACTTTATAAATATTATATAATATTATAAGGGCGCCTTTTATATAATAGTAAACCTTAATTATAACTTCTACTTTAAGTATTTTATTAAATACTATTCCTCTATTATTATAGTATTAATAAATTATCTAAAAAATAATTATTTATATATTAAAAATAGGAAACTAATATTAAGTAATATTATAAGAGTAGTATTTAAGTAGTTAAAGTAACTCTTCTAGGAGGTACTACTACTTATATATTTTAACTTAATAGGGGAAATCTAATTAAAGATTAATACTTTAATTCTAGCTATTATAATTATTTTATTATAAAAGTTCCTAATTAGTATTAAAGGGGTAGAAGTAGAATAATATCCTATTACTTTCTACTCTTATAAATTATATTTAGTAGAAACTAGATATAAGACTTATAACTAGGAACTACTTATAATAGTTAAGGTATTCTAGATATAAAAGTACTTCTTAGAAGGTAGTTTATACCTAATTATAATAATTATTAATTATAATAACTTAAGGTATTTCTAGATAATATTATTATTAATAAGGAGATAAGTATATTAGGTAATAAAGCTTATAATATATAACTTTAAGATATATTATTATATAAGTATTAAGAACCTAGCTAACGCCCTATTAAGGTAATTAAATTATATATTAATAATAAATAAAGAAGATACTTATTTATTAATATTATAAAATAAGTTAAAGAATATTAAGTATATTCCTTCTAATAAATATTATATATATAATATTTATAAAGGTTTATAAGATAATAAGGCTTTTAATTATAAATAGTATAAAAGATTAAAGATAGGGTTTAAAAAGCCTTATACCCTAAAAATAGAGGAGAGTAACGCGCTCTTAGGGATATAAAATAGTATAAATAATAGCTTAAACCCTATTATAAGATAATTTAATATTAATTAAATAATACTTAGAAGATATATTATAATTATATTAATAATAGAATATATATAAAATAAATATAATAACTTAATATTAGAGATACTCTAATATCTTTAAGAGGGAGATAAGGATATATATAATAAGAAATAATTATTAAAGTCTTAAGGTTATAAAAAGGCCGCTAATATATCTTTATTAATAGATAAGATAGGGGTCCTTTATAAGGGTAGTATAATTTTTATACCTAATAATAAAGTAATTAGATAAGAAATCTTAAAGCTTTATTATAATAACCCTTATATTAGCTACTACTTATAAAAATATATATAAGAGCTTATTAAATAAAAGTTTTATTAGAAATTAATAGGATAAGATATTTATAATTATATATAAAAATATTTAGCCTATTAATTAATAAAGCTATATAAATATACTATTTATAATATATTATTATTATTATTAATACTTATAAGACCTTTTTAAGAAATTATAATAAATTTTATTATAAATCTCCCTTTAAATAAATAAAAGGGTAGTATTTATAATATAATTTTAATAGATATAAATTATTATATTAAGGTAGCTAGGTATTTACTTATTATAAAGATAGTTAATATTATTAGTATGATTAACCTATTATATTATAAAATCTCCTTAAAGTTTAATTAATTAGAAGGTATTATTAGTAATTAAATAATAGTATTTATAAGTAGCTTTTAAGTAGTTATATATTATTATATTAATACAAAAAGAAAGCTTAATACTACTTTTTATCCCTAAATAGATAGTTAAATAGAAAGATAGAATAGTATACTTAAGTAGTATTTATACTACTATTCTACCTAGAGATAAGATAATTAAGTATAATTACTTTATCTAGTAGAGTTTATATATAATTATATAAAGTATATTAATACTAGATTACCTCTATATAAAGCGCTTTATAATTATTTATCTAAGCTAGATTATATTTTATATTTTATATTTATATTTTATACTCTACTATCTAACTACTTAGAGCTAATAAAGGCGGTCTATATCTAGCTTATTAGAGGAAACTATTATTTATAAAAGAAAACCTTATCTCCTACCCTATTTATTATTATATTTCTAGAACTTTAGATATTATATACTACCCTATCCCTTACCCTTTATACTATCTCTTCTCTTCTTATACTAGGGTTACCCACCCCTTTACCCTCTAGTTAGAGCCTATCTACCCTTATATAACCCTCCTAAGTTATTCCCTTACTAGCTTAAACTAGTTAAGTATACCTTATTAGATAACCTACTTAGTTACTACTTTTAACCCCTTTAAGGTTAATATTATCTAGTAGAAGTTACTTAACCCTATCCTTTAAAGTATCTACCTCCTCCCTTTTATATAATTAGGGTAGAATATAAGTATATACTTAATATCTTAATACCCCTATTTATATTTATAACTAGTACTATTAACCCCTAGTACCCTTCTCTTATATAAGAAGGTATATAATCCTATCTTCTTTATATATAATTAAATACCTACGGAGCTCTTAGCTTTAAAAAGCCCTATATAAAGATTAACTCTTATCTCTTAGATCTTACCCTTTTATACTACTATCCTAGTATAATTAAAGATACCCTCTTAGTATCCTAGCTACCTCTCCTTTACCTACCTCCTAATTTCTTTAAAGGTAAGCTAGGCTACTATCTTAATATCTCCTCCCTCTATTACTACTTAAAGGGCTCCCCTTACTTAGAATTACTTCTCCTCTATTAAAGTTTTTATAACCTTTTTCTCCCTTCCCCTTTTCCCTTTTAACTTATAATAGATCCTTATATTCCCTTCCTTAGTTAGCGGGTAGATCCCTTATACTACTAATATATATAATACTAATTAGTTAAGGCTTATCCTTATTAATAAGACCTCTAATTCTACCTCTAATACTTATATACTAATTACCTTAAAGGCCTTTTATATTTATTATTAAGGGTATTTTATATTAAAACCCTTAAATATTACTTAAATCTACCCTTAAAAGTAGGGGGAAGAAGGTCCTTTAAAAGACTTCTACCTTCTCTTAAAATAACTCTACTTTAAAGCCTCTTATATCCTTCTTAAAGGTAGGAAACCTTAAGAGTTCCTAGGGTAATATATTTCTCTTTTAACCTTATTTAATTAATTTTTAAAGCCTATTAAGTAATTAAGATACCTTATATACTCCCTCTTTAAAATAAAGTACTTTTACCTTTTTTAATACCCTCCCTTTAATCTTTTAAGCCTCTTATTATACCTTTAGACTCCTTTAACTTCTTTTATAATTATATTTAGCCCTAAGCTTTAATACTATCTTTATAACCTTTATATAATTTAAGTTTTAAAAGGACTTTACCTTTAAAGAGGACTTTACTTATAATACTACCTTTTTTATAATATCTACTAGGCCTTAAAGTATATTAACTAGGTAGCTATTTATTTACCCCTTAATTATTAATTCTTTATTTAATAGTAAGTATTAAAGGATATTTATTTACCTCTTTATCTCCTTTAAGTTTATTATCTTTTATACTCTTTATAAATATAAGACTACTACCTCTACTTTAAGGCTAACTTTAATATATATTAAAATATAATTAGATTTATAATAAAGGTCTAACTTAATATAATATTTTAATAATATTTATTTAATGGCCTTTATTATAAATACTAGATTAATAGTACTTTTTACTTTCTTTATCTTTTAAGTTATTATATCCTTTAATAAAGTAAGCTTTATTTCCTTTTTTTTTATAATATTTATAAGTATATTTATAGCTTTATAATATATATATCTACTCCTATTATTTTAATTTAAGTAATAGAGGTTAAAGTCTCTTATTAATATATATTCCCTAAGCTAACTTAGCTACTCCTTTACTCCTAATAATATAAAGGGGCTATCTATTAAGGTTTTAAACTTTAAGTTAGAGTTATATATATTATATATCTAGAGGCGCGTTAATACTCCCCCTTCCTTCCTTATAATTTATATCTTTAAGGAGTATAAGTCCTTTAATATAAATTTAACTCCCTATTTATTAATATTCTAATATTTATTTATAAAGAAATATATCCTTATATCCCTCCCTACCTTATATATTAAATAGAATACTCCTCTACTTATCCTCTTTATATATAATAGCTCCTAGATAGCTAGGATATTTATTTATTATACCTCCTTATTTTCTAATAATATTATTATTATTATAACCTACTCCCTTTATATATTATATTATAATAGTTTTATTATCTTTTATACCCTTATAAAAATCCCTATTAAATATCCCTTATAACCTCTACTCTCTTAATAATTAAGGCCTCTTATACTAATATTTCTTTTAATATCTATTAATTTATCTTTATTACTTAGAGAGTAATTAGCCTTCTTAGCTTATTTTATAATATTACTATTAATAGTAATATAATTCCCCTTTCCTTTATATCTCCTTAAGAACTTATTTTTATTATAATATTATTAAAGTCTTTAATTTTAATATAAGCTTCCTCTTCTTCTTTACTACTATTATTATCTACTCCTCTTAAGGCTATTTTTAAGTATCTTATTATTTATTTCCTTTTATAAAGCCTTTATATAACTTCTTTTTATTTTTTATTATCTTTTAATAAAGCTTATTTAACTCCCTTACTTTAATTATATACCCTTACTTTTAGGTTATATAACTATTTTTCTTATAATTATTATATCTTTTAATCTCCCCTTCTTTTACTTTATATTCCTTTAAGTTATATTTATTAATATAGATTTTATATTATATTAAGCTCTTATAATATCCTATTATATACTTATACTATTAATAGTTAAAGTATTATATTATAACCCTATTCTTCTCCTACCTCTTATACTTTAAGAGGTTATATCTCTTTATTAAGCCCTTCTTAATTACTTTATCTATTATCTCTAATATAAGGAGCTTTAATAATAATAAGGCTCTCTCTTTCTCTACCTCTCCCTCTCTCCTCTCTTATATAATTACTTATAACTAGGCTACCCTTATAATCTTTAGCCTTAAAAGGTTCTTTTTATTTTATTAAATAATTACCTCTTTTACCTCTTTTTATTTTAATATATTTATTACCTTCTTTAATACCTTATATATTATAACTAGGAAGGTTTATCTTAATACCTTTATTAACTTATATACCTTCTTTACCTAATTATTATTCTCTTTTAACTCCTCCCTTACTTCTATCTCTATTATAAATAGTATTAAGTTACCTTTAACTAGGTACCTTACTATTATAATCTCTTATATCCTTAAAAATATAATTATCTTAAACTTCTTAATTAACTACTCTTTAATAAATACCCTTATTATTTCTCTCTTAATTCTATCTTTAATTTAAATTATTAAGGTCCTAGCCTTCCTATTATTTATTACTTTAAATTCCTTCCTTATAATATTACTTATTATTATTATAATAAATATCCTCTTAAGGCTTATATTACCTATTTTTTTTACTTATTAAGTTCTAGCTAGCTATTTATACCTAGCTCCTTCTACCTCTTTATATCTTCCCTCTTTAAGATTACTCTTCTACTATTTTTTTAAACTTATATACCTCCTTAAGCTATTAATCTACCTTTATAATAAACTCTTTTAAATATTTAAGCCCTACCCTTATTATTTATCTTATTTTATATATTATTCCTCCCTTTAATATATCTTATATAATTATTATAACTTTTAAGGCCTTTATTAATATTCTCCTAACGCGTATTCCCTTATCTTTAAGTTCCTTCCCCCTTACTAGGCTCCCTAGCCCTTATATAGGTATCCCTCCTCTACTCCTTAGCCTATTACCTCTACTATTACTACTACTTATAATTCCTCCCCTTATACTATATCCTAATATTAGGACTTATCTTACTATATATTAAAGTAAATTTAGATTAAGTCTCTTATTCCCCCTTAATAATTATATAAGAATATTCTAATATAACTATTAATTCTAAGCTAGATATAAAGCTTTTAAAGCTATTATTAGGAGAAGTCCTATTAATATAAAAAAGGTTAAATTACTTTAAAAATAAAGGGAAGTTTAAAGTAATACTTATATTAAGTATAAATTATATAAGTAGAGTATATAAATAAATAGTAAAAGTAAAGATAATATAATATAAGTAATTATATCTTATTAAATATAAAGTATGTTAGATTAATATAAGTAATTAAGAAACTATTATAATATTATCTAGGGCCTTTTAAGGTCTTTAATTATATTAATAGTTAGGTATATAAGTTATAACTACTTAATACCTTTTATATATATAATATCTTTTATATCTTACTTATAAAATTATATAAGGGTAATAGTAAGAATATTATAAAAATTATATAAATAGAGCTTATAAATAATAAAAATAAATAAGAGGTTAAAGCTATTCTTAATTATAAAACCTCTTATAATAAACCTTAATATTTAGTAAAATAAAAGGGTTAATCTTATAATTATAATTAATAGCTATATAAGTAGGACTTAGTTAATATATTAAATATATTAGAAAGATTTAAGTAAGATTACCTTAAAGTATAAAGTTTATATTATATAAAAGGGAAAGAGTTTTTAATTATTATTAATAAAAAAGAAAATATATCTAAGGCTATTAAAGGTACTATATTAGAGGCCTATTATATTATATTAATAGTAGTATTAGGCCTATTACCCTTATTATTTTTATTAATAGGATCCTCCTCTTTATCCTTATTTTATCCTTTATAATAGGAGGGAGGCGCTTTTATAATATATTAATAAGGCTTTAATAAGGCTTTAAAAGGGGAGATAAAGTAATATATATATATATTAATAAAAGATATTAAGAATACTCTTAAGGGTATTTATAATATAGATAGTAATAGTAGGGTCTACCCTAATAAGAGTAACGGTAGTAGAGAGGGTAGAGGAGGTATAATATAAGTAGTAATAGTACTAGGAAATAAGCTTATTAAAGGTTTATTAGAATCTAGTAAGCTAAGAGATATTAAAGTTAATATTTAAAGTAGTAATAGTATCTAAGGCTTATAAAAGGTAAATATAAGACTAGTAAGTAGAAGTAGGGATTTCTTATTTATACTTAGTATTAAGATACTTATAATAATTATACCTAATAAAGCTAGGGGAGGCGCGTATATAAATTATACTATTAAAGGGGTAAGTAAAGCCTTAATTAAAAATATTAGACTTATAACTCTTTACTTTAAAATATAGTATACTAGAGGTATACTATATAAGATAATATAAGAATAGGTTATAAGTAATTTAATAAAGGAAGTTAAGTACTATTATAAGAGGGGACTATAATAGTCTTCTTTAATTAACAAAGGGTAAGTTAATTATTAAAGGAATACTTATAAAATAATTACTAGAAGTATAAGGAGGTATTATAAGGTAAAAGGGGGGTAATAATATAAATAAGGATTAAAAGGGACTTAATATAATTAATAAAAAATAAAGATATTATAATTAAAAGAAGGATATTAAAGTTATATAAAGAAGGTATACCTTAAGTACTTAATAAACCCTTAATAATAATAACTTCTTATTTACTTTAAAATACTAAGACTTCTAACTACTTTTATAATAAATTAATAAAGGATAATAGGAAGTATGATAGGAATATATTATAATATAAGGATTATATATAAGAGTATTATTTATAATTATTATAATTTAATAAAACTATATATTCCTTAAGGCTTAGCTTAGAGGGCCTTATAATTAACTATATTATTACGCTCTTATTAAAGTTATATTCTATTACTAGGGGAGCCCCTTTAATAGATTATAACCTTTTATACTCTTAAAGCCTAAGAGTCTAGATAGGGAGATAATTATAAAGATTAATTAGGAATATAATACTACTATTAATATAGTATTTATAGTATATAGTAGTACTATACTACCCCTTTACCTATAATATATAAAGGAGGGAATTCCCCTTAAAGGGAAGGGTAGCGATTAGTCTTACTATTAATAAGAATAGAGAGTTCTATATATAAGTATATATATACTATTTATAGTACTTAATAGCTATATTATTACGTAGTACCCTTATCTTCTTACTATAATAGAAAATACCTAATTTAGGACCCTAAGCTTATTACAGCTTATCAGTTAGTTAATAAGTACCCTAGTCACCCCTCTAGGACTAGCGCTAACTACGGTAAATATTAAAAGTCCTGACTTTCTTCGTATTCTATCTATATATATACCTACCTATTATATAATTTTTAGGATAAACTATATTACTTACCTTATTATAAGGTATTAAATGCTTTAAAAATAACTAAAATCGGTATAATAGTTTAAAAGATATATCTAAATAAATAGATTTACCTATTAAATTCTATACGCTAACGGCTAGAATATAGATTACAAATAATAAAAATCCTAATAATATTTATATATTACCTATTCTACTATATTATCTACTAACGTCTTTACTATTAGTTTAAATAGGGGGAAATATCCGTCTTATTACTAGGTAGGTAATGCTATTAATATAATCTAAATCGGTATATTACTATATTAGCTAATGCTATCGTATTTATAGGCTAAAAACCCTACTATTTATGTTACCTACTAACGTGTCTAATATTAGCCTAAATAGGAGGTAATATCCGTCTTATTACTAGGTATAGAACGCTATTAGAATAGGTATATATATATAATATAGCTAATACTATCGTATATATAGGCCGCCTACCTACTAATATCCTACTATTCACCTTACCTACTAACGTGTCTAATATCGGTCTAAATAGGGGGTAATATCTATCTTATTACTAGGTATATAACGCTGTTAGAATAATTTATATCGCTATATATATATAATTTAGCTAATGCTATCATATTTATAGGCTACCTACCTACTAAAACGTCTAATATACTCCCTACTATTCACGTTACCTACTAAATTATAGGCTAAAAACCCTACTATTCACGTTACCTACTAACGTGTCTAATATCAACCTAAATAAAGCGTAATATCCGTCTTATTACTAGGTATATAACGCTATTAGAATAGGTATATATATATAATATAGCTAATACTATTATATATACAGGCCGCCTACCTACTAATATCCTACTATTTACCTCACCTACTAACGTGTCTGATATCGGTCTAAATAGGGGGTGATATCTATCTTATTACTAGGTATATAACGCTGTTAGAATAATCTATATCGCTGTATAGGTATATAGGCTAATGCTATTATATTTTATAAGCTACCTACCTACTAAAACGTCTAATATACTCCCTACTACTATTAATATTACCTACTAATGTGTCTGATATTAGTCTAAATAGGGGGTAATATCTGTCTTATTGCTAGGTATAGAACGCTGTAAGAATGGGTGTATATATCTAATATACTCCCTACTATTCACCTTCCCTACTAAACGCCAGGTAGTAGGGGTGATTTTCCGACGTAAAAATCTTGAATTTTTACAGGTATTTTCTAGTATTCTAATAGTATTATATACCTTGTAATAAGATAGATACTTTCTTCTATTTAAACTAATATTAGATATATTTGTCAGGTATTATAGCTAATAAGTTAAATAGTTAAAAGATATCTAGCTATCTAGAAAGTATAAGAATAGCTAAGTACAATGCCAAGGAATATTCCTTGGTAGAAGCCTCCTGTAGAGTATATCGTAATAATATGCTAGGAATAAAAGAAGACGTTAACATCCTTGTTAATAAACAGGTAGAAGGTAATAATAAGTAAGGTAAGAAGGTAATTATATTACCGCCGCCTTATAGTTATTAACTAGTCCTCCTGCGTTTTATAACTCTTTTATATTTATCTATTAGTTATAATAGGCTATATAACCCTTCTACCTTACTAGATACTTAGTTACTAGCCTATAACCCTTTCTAATAAGGCGCTTATTAATTAACTATTATATTTTAAAGGATTTAGTATTATTAGTATTACTATCTATAAATATAGATTAGGTTTCCTTAGGTTAAGGGCGAGAGAATAGGTTATTATCTAGGTATAGTTCTAACTAGGTAATAGTAAAAATATTATAGATCCGCTAGTAAGTAGGTATAGCTAAGTAGTAGGCTAGGCGGCTAATACGTTTAATAATTTTAAAGGGACTAACGAATTATTAGCTATATATTTTACTAGCGGTAGATAGGATAGAATACCCGCGGTATAGGCGGAGTTTTATACTATCTCTTATATAGAAGAACTACGGCTGATAACTATAATTATAATAAAATTTAGAGTATATTTAGGTAAAAGCTATTACGTTAGATACCTAGAGGCGTGTTATATCCCTAGGAATTACCTACTTATTATAGGCACCTAGATCTAATAGTTAATTTAGGGAAAATCTATAAGTAACCTTATTTAGGGATTAACTACTTAGGCTAGAAAGTAAGTTATTATAGCTTACCTAGATAGCTAGAATAGTAATAGGCTAGGAAGATATATTTTCTAGAGTAGATATCTAGAATTATAAGGTAATTTCTATAGTTTAGTTAGTACGCTTACTAGAACTATTAGTCTATAGGTAATAAGTAGTTAAGTAGAGAAGCTTAATACTAAGCTTATTAAATAAGGTAGTCTAGAGTTTACTTAGGAATTTTCAATCTCTATTAGAGATTATTTACTTAGGAAGACCTTAATTAATTTTATATAGTCTTTATAGTAATTAATTAGCCTAGTCTACTATAGTAAAGGTGGCTTTCCTAGGAATTAATATAATTTTCTAGGAGAATTTATTTATAATTATAAGAACTATATTATAGCCCTTAGTTAAAGTTAGTAGTATAAGAATAAAATTAATTATTAATATATAGAAGGGTACTAGAGGTATTATAATTAGTTATAGGGATTTATAAGGTAAATAGCGTAGGGTTTAATATAACTAATATTATAGATAGTAGTTAAGAAACTCCTAAAGCTTCTTAATAAGGCCCTTAATATACTATTACCTAGATAAGACTTTATAGTATTTAATAAACCTAGTATATTCTAAATAGGTAATTTTAAGGAATACCTTAATATATACCTCTAGAATATATAGTCTATTAGGGCTAGCTATATTAAGCTTCTAGATAAGTCTATTAGCTTACTAGAAGGGAAGCTTTATAGTATTATCTACCTTAAGGTAGTTATTATTATTAAGGACCTTCTTTATCTTATACTATAACGAGTCTACCTTATAGCTATCTATAAGCCTTTACTATAGATTTAGGCTTAATTTAATAAGACTAGTAGTAGTATATATATAGCCCTATAAGGTATTAAGTTTACCTTCCTTATTTATAGCCGCCTTTACGGCGGTAGTATTATATAGTCTTAATAGGGTATCTAGGATAATATACTATTTCCTAGGCTTATAGTAAAACTTAATATTATTAAATTATTATATATATCTAGAAGTATAGATAAGGTAAAGGTTTAGCTTAATTATAGATAAGGTTAATATAAATATTTATTTTATAATCCTAAGTACCGTACTATAGTCTATATATACTATAGTTTACGGGGTAGACTCTATTATATAACGGACTTTACTTAGAATTTATATAATCCTAGCTAATTTAAGCTTAGTAGGCTAATACTATGTCTTAGTATCTTTAAGAAGATAACTAAGAAATAGAATAGGTTAAACCTAAGAATAACTAGGGTATTTATTATCTTTAACTACGCCGTTAATATAATATACTATTATATTAAATCTAAAAACTTTACTAGTATTAAGATCTATAAATAGAAAAATCTTATTATTAAAGTATAATAAAAATATAAGAGATAATAATACCTTTTATAGTACCTTAAAAGAGGTAAATTCTAATTTAGAGGGGTCTATTAAAGGCTTCTATCTTATAAAATTCTTTTATTTATTTCCCGCCTTAGGAGCTAATATAAGTATAAGGGTCTTTCTATCTTATAGAGGCTTAGAAATAGCTGCGTAGTAGGTAATATAACCTTATAGCTAGCCTATTATTCTAAGATAAGTTTCTAGCTATAAAAGAGACTCTAGAAATAAGAGCCTTAATATAATAAGAAGCTTATCTTCTATTATAGATAACTTAAAGGAATTAACCTTCTAGCCTAATAATAGGGTTAGCTAATTTAATTATATGAATTTCCCCTAGGCTTAAAGCTTATTAAAGGTCTTATTAATAATATCTTTATCCTTTTACCTTAGAGGATATACTTATATAAGCTTAAATAATATATTTAACTTTAATAGAATTAATATCTATTATTCTTCTAGGATGTTAATTATATCTCTATTATTTATAAAAAGATTTTAATATAATTTAATAATTTTTTTTATAGATTCTAACTCTATTCTTAAGAGTATTCTTAAGACTAGGGTTAATAATAGTACTTAACTCTATAGAAAGAGCCTAATTAATAGATATAATAGATATTATAGATATTATAGATATTATAAGAGCCTTCTTATTAATTATAGTTAATAAGGATATAGCTAATATAGCTAATATAATAGCTAATATAGTAATTTTAACCTATTTACCCTTCTAACTATTACGCTAACTACTAGTTATAAGGCTAGAATAGTAAGCATTAATTATAAAATATCTATTATAATTAATTTCTTTTATAGTACTTAATCTTACCTTCCTAGGAATAATCTTAAAGCTAAAATACTTATAAGAGCTAATATTCTTATTCTAGAAGCTATAATATTAGATTTTATAAAGTAATAAATTACTATTAATAGCTATTAAAATATTAAAATCCTAATAAGTACTTAAATTTACTTTAATTACTTATTACTAGTAAAATAAGTAATTAAGAATAAGAAAAAATTCTTAATTCTTATAAAGACTACTACCATTATCTTTAATAGGACTTTACTAAATAATTAAGACCTACTCTTTAAACCTTTATATAATCTTAATCTTAGATACGCTAGTAGTATATTTACTTATATTATTAACGCTTCTCTTAAGAAGGTCTTTATTAAGAATAATACTAATAAAGATATCTTTATTAATAATATAAATTTCCCTAGTAATACTTATAATTATAAGCTTATTATTATTAATAAAGCCTTAAAGAAAGAAAGTGATAATAGTAAATTTATTAAAATAATAAATTTTAGACCTAAGACCCCTAATAGGAATACTAGTAGGTATAGTTTTAATTTTTATATTAGTAGGAATAAATATTATATCTATAACTAATATTATATATTCTAGATTAAAATAGACTTTAATATCTTTACTATTAGTAGTCTATCTAATAGCTATAATAGTATAGTAATAGTTCTTAAAAGTATAACCTATCCCTTATATACCTACCGCTAATAAAATAATTATAGTAGGATCTCTTATAAAATAACTTACTAAGTTAGTATTTACTAGAGTATTAATAGCTAGTAGATTAATTATAAAAGGCTTTAAGATAACTATAAAAGGCTTTAATAAGATAGTCTTTTAGTATTATTTATAAAGATAGTTAAAGAGTTTATTCTTTAATAAGAATCTTAGATAGTAATAATAATATTCATAATCTAGAGATAGAATAGTAGCTAAGAAATAGTTTCTATAATTATTCCCTAGGCTATTATCTAGTTTAATATCTTCTATTACTAATACCTAATAATATTATAAGGTTTCTTCCTAAGACGGGTTATAAGAACCTTCCTAGTAGAAGTTAGAAGGCTTATAAGTAAAATCCTAGTATAGGCCTTCCTATTTATAACCTTAAGGGCTTTAAGAAGGCTATCCCTTAAAGGCTTCCTTAGTAGCGGCCTAGTAGACCTATAGAGGTCTTAGAGGCTATCGCTATTATTCCCCTTATAATCTAAAGGGAAAGTAATTTCTTTAATTTTAATTTTAATTCCCTATAAATTAAGGACCTTATTATAGTTACCTATTAAAAGAATTAGACCTATATAATAGCGCTAGTACTATTATTCAAAGTCTTATAAGTTATACTAGGAGGATATAGATATTTATACCTTAATTACTTTATTAATAGCCTTAGTAGGATTAATAGCCTAATAGAGGCTTCTAATATTATTAGTAAGTATTATTATTATTTTATAACTATAATTAAGGTAGTAGTAACTACTAGGAAGGCTATTAAGATTAAGACTAAAATTAAGACTAAGAAGGTTAAAATAGAGATTAATACCTACTATACTATTTTTACTAAGACGGCTAATAAGATTTTAAGTATTAAGATATATAATTCTACTATTAATACTTCCTATAATCTAATAAGGTAAGGAACTTATTATAGTTAGTATTATTACTAGGTTTAAGGATATTATACTAAAATTCTATATTAAAACTATTTTAAATAAGAAGAATATAATTATTTATTACCCTAATCTCTAAATCCTTAGCTACTCTTATAATAGTTTAACAGTACTCTTAAGGCTCTCTCTATTAAGAAGTATCTTATATAGTATACTTCTTATAAATTAGTAAGTATACTTATATTAATATAATATAAGGCCTTCTACTATCATATTAATAGATAATACTATTTATTAATATTAAAAATAATAAGATATTTATTACCTTCTCTAAGCTTAGTAGTATACTATCCCTAGGTAGTTCCTTAGAGATATAGTTAAAGGTTTATATAGATAATAATATTACCCCTTATTTAAATAATATCCTTAATATAGTTTATAAATATATAAATATTATAAAAATAGGTAGTCTTACTAGTATATTTAATATTAGAGGTAGTATTTATAGATTTATTATTATAAAAGGGATTAAGATATCTAATATTATTAAGATTAAAGCAGGGAGTACTATTATTATTAAAAGGTACTCTAGGAGGTATACTAGGATCTATAAGTCCTAGTACTAATAGTAGGGCTAGCGGTATAATACTAGTAATTATTTCTTATAGCTTAGTATATTAAGCCTTAATAAAGCTTATATTCTTACTTATAACTAGATATTATACTAGTTTAATAGGCTATTTATATATAACTTCTTTAGTAGAAGTCTTATAAGTTATAAGATTAGTACTAAAACTTAGTAGTATAATACTTAGTATTATTAAGGGTATTCTTATAAGTAACTTAATATTAGATAGAGTAAGAGTAGAAGATATAATAATAGATATTCTAATTAATAAGAATCTCTTAGGACTATTCCTAGTTAATAGTAGCTAATACTTTATAAAATATAATAAGAGTTATAAGAGACTTTAGTAATACTTAGTACTCTTAATAAAATATTTAACTACTTTTTAAAAGGCGGGGCTATTAGTAGCCTAATTAAATAGGTAGAAAGGTAGTTCTATTAAGGTAGTATATTAATTACTTAACTTAGGGATCCCTAATTATAAGGGATACTTATAATAGGTAATAATATAATTAATATAATACTTAATAGTCTTTAATACCTTATAAATATATACTTTACTAGTATCCTAGATAAATTTATAGATTTAATTTATTAATATAATAAGATAATAATTAAGGGGTAGTAGTAGTTAAGCTACCTTAATAGCTTCCTTTTAAAGAAAGGCTTCTTAAATCTTAGGGAAGAAATACTAGAAAAGTAATATACTTATATAAATTTTAATAAAAGAGGCTACTAAAGTCTTTAGTAGTAATCGGGGCCCCCCTAGTCGGCAAGCTCCTAGGGGTAATCAGCTACTAGTCGTTACTATCTAAATAACGTTTTTTCTATATATCTATATCTTCTTAGCTACAGCTTTCTTATCCTTTTACTTTTATACCTTATACTTATAGAAGATTATAGATACCCTTCTAATATCCTTTATAACATCTTTCTAGGGCTATTTAACTACTTAAACCGCCTTAATTTACTCCCTTTCTACCTTTACTTATTCCTTCTTTAATTGAGCCTCTATACTATTTACGGCCTTCTAGGCCTTATCTACCTTATTATCATCCTATTTTCGCTTAATAGTACGTACTATACCTATAGTAACTACTCTAGACTTAGCGGTATATATCCCCCTAAGCCTATCCCGTCTAGTCTTTACTAGTTAGTAGGCGTAAGAATTCTATAGATCCCGCTCTATAAGCTCCCTTAAGTAGGCTAACGCGGTACTTCCCTTAATATAGCGCTTAAGGGCTAACTTAAAGTTACTTAATAGTAACTTGTTAGTACGGACTAAGGCTAATAGATTTTCTCTATAATTAATAACTTCCTTAAACCCTTAGAGTATCTGTTTAAGTAGTAGGGGTTTTAAGGGCGGTATAATAGGACGACGCTTCTCTTTAATTATATAGATTTTACTAAGAATAATATCTAGATTATATAGAATAAGGCCTACTTTCTCCTATACTAACCTAATTATCTTAGGATTAAATATTCATTTATATATATAAGGAAAAAGTTTAAAAAAATTAAGTTTATTAAACTTAGTCTAGCTATATTATATAGCCTTATTAACGCCCTTAGTATACTAGTATTTATATAGCTAAAAGATACTAATATCTAGGGGTTATAAGAGGTATATTAAGTAGGGAGGGAAGATAAATAGCTATATTATAGCCTCTTATATATAGTTTAAGAAATCTAGTATTATATAGCTACTATAGCCGTCTATTATTAGTATACGCTATACTCCTTACCTACGTACTTTAATATATTTATTAAAATAACGGATCTAGTCTATTACTAAATTATTATCTAAATAGCTTAAGAGACTTATAGCTAGTATAGTATTATTATATATACCCCTATATAAATAATAAATGCTAGTAACGCCTAACTATTATTACTAGTAGTAATATATTTAATTAATATAATATAGTTATAGTCCCCTAGGTCTATAAGGATTAAATACTTCTTTAGTTCTAATAATATAACCTAATACGCTATACTTATACCTATTTAGAAGCCTATCTTATCTATATTATAAAGGTCGTAAATAATAATACTATACTTATAATAGACACGACGGAACTATTAAAAATAAGTTATAAGGATATTAACCTAATAGGTATTCTTTTATTTAGTAGTAAGGGGAGCTTATTTATATTTATAGATATTATTATTATAAGTAATAAACTAAGTTACCTAATTTAGCCCTACCTCTTAACGCGTATCTAGACTAGCTAAATATAGGATCTATTAGTACTACTCCTAATTATTCCTACTTTAAGTAATATGCCGATAGTATTAAGACGCTTAATATACTTAATTAGTATCTATTCCTAGACTAGATTAAGTACTTAGTTAGTTACTAGTTATTTAAATAGTAAGGGACGTCTATTAATATATCTTTGGAGGGTACGCGCTAAAATTCTATAGTACTTAGTAGCCTAACTAGGGTTAGGGAAGATATTATTAGTAAGGTCTTATAAGGCTTCTAGGATCTTATCCTTAATATCCTAGACTTATTATAATATAATATAGTTACGTACTAATAGTTTAAAGATAATAGGTTAAAAACGCGAAAAACCGTTATTTAAGTAGTAACGACTAGTAGCTAATTACCCCTAGGAGCTTGCTAACTAGGGGGGCCCCGATTAAGTTAAAGTAGTATAATATTATATCTAAGTATAATAGTAGAGTATACTATTAGGGCTTATTACTATTATAATAGATAGTAATAAATAGAGATAAATTAGTTATAAAGAAATAGGCTTCTCTATACTACTAGAGGACTTTAGGGATAATTAGTATTATAAGGGTAGGTTTAGTATTTTAGTAGTTTAAGATATTTAATTAGTATTATAAAGCCCTTTATATAGTATTACTACTATATTAATAAGGTAGGGATACTTTTAATTTATATAGATTAATTAATTAAAAAAGCTATTAAGGCTATTAAGAATAATAAAGACTTAGGGAGGCGGAAGCTATTCCGCTATTACTAAGCGAAACGTATAAACTAGAGTAGATTCTATATTATTTATTAATTCTTTTATAAGCTATAAATCCCTTTATATTATCCTATATCCTAGTAAGGTACTTGTACTAAGGTTTACCTAGGTATCATAACTACTAAAATATAGATATCCTTATTATTTATATTTTAATATTATAGCCGATATTATACCTAGGAACTATACTATAGGTAATATAGACTAGCTTCCTTAAGTATTTATATTAAGGAGTACGACTCTAGAAGGAATATATCGAGCTAATCCTATATTTATAAACTAACCGTCGAGTCGGGCTTCAGTACCATGGATTGGTGCCGACCCGAATACTCGGTACCTACTTCCGGTACCGACCGACCCGAAAAGCCCTCGGTACCTTGGCGAGTCGGGTTGGACCGACCCGACTCGCTAAGGTATCGCCAAGACGCTAAGCCGCTAATAAATTAGCTAGAAAGCCTAGATTTTTTCTAAAATTAGTACTATTCTAAAATTAAATTATTTTCTAATTATAATTTTTATAGCCCCCTTAATTCCCTAGGTATATGCATTACCTTTTTATATTACCTTATTTACTTAAGGGTATTACCTAGGTAATAATAATAATAATGCTTAGTAATATAGGAGTATGCCATATATATAGTACTGAATACTACTATAAATAGAAAATATTAGTAATATTATAGTTATTATCCTTATAGGAATAGTTAATTAGCTATTACCTTTTTATATTACCTTATTTACTATTAAGAGTTACCTAGTTAGTAATAATAATAATGCTTAGTAATATATTAGTAGGTTATATATATAGTACGAAATACTATTATAAGTAAAAAATATTCCTGATATAATAGTCTTAGTAAAATAGTATAGGTAGAACTAATATCTTAGCGAGTCGGGTTAATACTTCGGTATTAATCTATATAATACTGTAACTATTTAAGGTTTAATTAGCTGTCGTTACGCCAAGCAATGTACATCACGTGATCTAATTTCCCTAGGAACTTTTCTTTATAGCATTGCCTGCAGTAAGATAATAGCATAGCTACAGCATTACCTACAGCGTAGTAACAGCATGGCTACAGCATAGCATTCCCTACAGCATGCCTACGGCATGGCTACCGCATTCCCTATAGCATAGCTACCGCATTACCTACAGCATGGCTATAGTATAGGTACAGTATAGGTACAGCAGTCCCTCTAGCATAGGGTCCAGCATGGGTACAGCATGGGGGACAGTATAGGGGATAGCATTGGGACAGCATTAGTTACAGCATGGGTACAGCATGGGTTACAGTAGTAGCTATAGCATTAGCTATAGCATAGGTATAGTATAGGTACAGCATAGGTATAGCAGTCCCTATAGCAGTCCCTACAGCATGGGTACAGCATGGGTACAGCATGGGTATAGCAGTCCCTACAACATAGGGATAGCATGGCTACAGCATGGGTACAGCATAGGTATAGCATGGGTATAGCATGGGTACAGCAGTCCCTATAGCATTAGCTACAGCTTGGCTACAGCATAGGTATAGCAGTCCCTACAGCATGGGTATAGCATGGGTACAGCAGTCCCTATAGCATTAGCTACAGCTTGGCTACAGCATAGGTATAGCAGTCCCTACAGCATGGGTATAGTATGGGTACAGCAGTCCCTATAGCATGAGGACAGCATGGGTACAGCATGGGTACAGCATGGGTATAGCAGTCCCTACAGCATGGGTACAGCATGGGGATAGCAGTCCCTACAGCATGGGGTACAGCATGGGGTACAGCATAGGGTATAGTATGGGGACAGCATGGGGACAGCATTAGCTACAGCTTGGCTACAGCATGGGTATAGCAGTCCCTACAGCATGGGTATAGTATGGGTACAGCAGTCCCTATAGCATGGGGACAGCATGGGTACAGCATGGGTACAGCATGGGTATAGCAGTCCCTATAGCATGGGTACAGCATGGGGATAGCAGTCCCTACAGCATGGGGTACAGCATGGGGTACAGTATGGGGATAGCATGGGGACAGCATTGGCTATAGCATGGGTATAGCATGGGTACAGTATGGGTATAGCATGGGGACAGCATTAGCTACAGCATAGGTATAGCATAGGTATAGCGTGGGTATAGCAGTCCCTATAGAATGGGTACAGCATGGGGATAGTAGTCCCTACAGCATGGGGTACAGCATGGGGTATAGCATGGGGATAGCATGGGGACAGCATTAGCTACAGCTTGGCTACAGCATAGGTATAGCAGTCCCTACAGCATGGGTACAGCATAGGTACAGCATGGGTACAGCAGTCCCTACAGCATGGGGTATAGTATAGGGTACAGCACCCCTAGAATTATAGATCTTAGCGGGTTTTTAGGGAGCTTAGCCCCTAGAGTAGTTAAGTTTTTAGGGAGTCCCTAGCTTAATTACTAATCTCGCACCGAGATAGCGACCCTCTAGTACTTAGTACCACCTTATAGTATTAACTTAAATACTCGGTACTAACTATTAGTACCGACCTGAATACTCGGGCTAGGAATTTAGTATTAACTCGCTAAGAGTCGAGTCGGGTACCTAACTCGAGTCTAAAGTACCGACCCGACGCGGTTAGTCTATATATTTAAAGGTCTTAGTAGTTATTACCAAGAAATTATAAGTGCTAAATTCGCTAGGATATAAGATAATAATATATTTAGTATAAATATAAAGTAGATTTAAATTTATATTATAAAATATATTAATAAGTAATTAGTATAAGGATTAAATAGTAATATAAAATAGTAATATATTTATTAGAAAGAAAAAATATTATAAATACTTCTATAATATCTTATAATACTATTAAAGCTAAACTTTAAACTTAATATAAGTATATACTATAAGGGTACTACGTAATAATATAGCTATTAAGTACTATAAACGGTACGCGTGTATATATATATAGAACTCTCTATTCTTATTAATAGTAAGACTAATTACTACCTTTCCCTTTAGGGGGAATTCCCTCCTTTATATATTATAGGGAAAGGGGTAACGTAGTACTACTATATATTATAGATACTATATTAATAGTAGTATTATATCCCTAACTAGTCTTTATAATTATCTCCCTATCTAGGCTCTTAGGCTTTAAGAGTATAAAAGGTTATAATCTATAAGAGATACTCCCTTAATAATAGAATATTACTAATAAGAGCGTAATAAAGTAACTATTTATAAGGCCTTCTAAGCTAAGCCTTAATAATATATAATTTTATTAAATTATAATAACTATAAATAATACTCTTATATATAATCCTTATATTATAATATATTCTTATTATACTTCCTATTATCCTTTATTAATTTATTATAAAAGTAGTTAAAAGTCTTAGTATTTTAAAGTAAATAGGAAGTTATTACTATTAAGGGTTTATTAAGTATTTAAGGCGTACCTTCTTTATATAACTTTAATATTATTCTTTTAATTATAATATCTTTATTTTTTATTAATTATATTAAGTCCTTTTTAAGTCTTATTTATATTATTACCCCCTTTATACCTTATTATACCTCCTTATACTTCTAGTACTTATTTTATAAGTAATCCTTAGTAATAAACTTACCCTTATTATTAATTAAAAGAAGACTACTACTACCCCCTCTACTTATAATAGTATATAACCTCCCCTATTAAGCTACTCCTAGCCTATTCTTATATTATTTTATATAATATACCTTTATTATATTATATTTTAATCTAAAGAATTATAAGTTTAATATTTTTAGTTAAGGCTTTACTTATCCTTTTAATAGTATAACTTATATATACGCCTCTCCTAGCTCTATTAGATATAGTTATTATAAAGATCTTAATATTAAATATTAATAAGAGATCTTTATTTATACTTATTATATTTATATATACCTTCTTTAATCTTTAGATATTATAACTACTTTAAATATTAGCTCTAACCTCCCTTAACTTATTAAATTCTAGTAAACCTTTAATAGGCTTATTTAATAGTATTATTATTACTTTTATTATACCTCCTCTACCCCTACTACTAT